>QWCN01002604.1_pt1 | contig 23877 bp, 24 predicted proteins | sample 1972711 | NCBI WGS metagenome assembly QWCN01 (sample SAMN09866707, study PRJNA288562) | Human gut metagenome isolate term1_stool, whole genome shotgun sequencing... | isolation source: gut | host: Homo sapiens | place: USA: California
TATGCTCAACGCAATTCAAGCCGGAATCCTCACCAGTTCCACCAAGGAACGGTTGGAACAGCTCGAAGAAACCAAGCGTGAGCTTGAAGCCCGCATTGCAGAAGAAAAGCTGGCAAAGCCCAAGGTCACGGAGGAGTTCATTCGCTTTTGGCTGCTGCGGTTCCGTAAACTCAACATGAATCAGAAAGACCAGCGGCAGGCACTGGTGGACACGTTCATCAATTCGATTTACCTGTACGATGATAAGGTTTTGATAACCTTCAACTATAAAGAAGGGACACAGACCGTGACTTTTGGAGAAGCGACGGAAGTTGCATCCGAGGGAAATGGTTCGGATTTGGATTGCATTCCTGCATAAAAGAAAGTCCACGGTCTAGCGATAGATCGTGGGCTTTTCTTATGCTTTCCAACCAAAGCCGCAAACAAAACGGCAGGCCCGGATTCTATCCAAGGGCCTGCCGTTTTGTGTATGCAGGAGAAGGGACTTGAACCCTCACTCACTGGGAACTGGTGCCTAAAACCAGCGCGTCTGCCATTCCGCCACTCCTGCACGGAGAACTTATTTAGTTTATCAATTTTTGCGGGAAATGTCAATTCCTCTGCCTGCTTTTGTATTCTACAAATTTTCAGCGGGTCATATCCTATAAGAGATACTGCAGATCCAATGCGATTTGTCAAGGAGGTTTGGGAGATGGTTTCATGGCTGAGAGCAAACGGGAAGATCTTATTTCGCGGGGCAGCTCTGCTTCTGGCGGGCGCGGCGGCAGGCTTTGGGCTGGGGCTGTTCTTTGCTGTGCCGACAGGGCCCGGCTGCCGGGAAAGCGACCTGACTCCGGTACCGGATACCGGCTTTGTCTCCCCTGCTCCGGAGGCAGCCCCTGCAAGCTCATTGCCGCAGGAGGAGCCGGTGCCGGAGAAATGGGTCTGCCTGACCTTCGATGACGGCCCCAGCAAAACGACCCCGGCGGTTCTGGATGCACTGAACGCCGCCGGGGTCAAGGCCACCTTTTTTGTCGTGGCCACGGGCTACAATGAAAAGTACCTGCCGCTCATTGCAGATGCAGCGGCAGCAGGCCACCAGATCGCGCTGCATTCTGCTTCCCATGAATACAGTGACATCTACCAGAGTGCAGATGCTTACTGGCAGGATATCGAGCTGTTGAAAGAGCGCATCTCGCCCTATGTCAACACAGCTTCTCTGCATTACCTGCGCTTTCCGGGCGGCAGCACCAACACGGTCAGCCGCCGCTACGGCGGGCGCGGTGTGATGGCCGAGCTGAAACAGCAGTGTGCCGAGAAGGGATATGCCTATGTAGACTGGAATGTCTGCGCTGAGGATGCCGTGGGCGGCAAGCCCAGTGCCGGAACCATCTACCGGAATGTAGTGCGTGAGACCGGCGAGCAGACCCAGTGCATCGTTCTGATGCATGATTCTGCCACCACCCGCACCACCGCCGAGGCGCTACCGGACATCATCCAGTGGTATCGGGATCAGGGGTTCACATTCTGCCGCGTAGAGCAAGTGCTCCCAGCACCATAGCGGCCACTGCCACAGGGAGCAGCCGCCGCAGCCAGCGCAGCAGGCGTTCCCGCCTGAGCGGCAGTCCCGTTTTGAGAGATTCCGGGAAGAGTGCTTCGCAGCAGATAGAATCGCAATAGCGACCCTGCCCGCGCCATGCCTTATACCGGATACCGTGCCACTCAAACTCCGGGTACATTCCCCCTTTTGTGATGCAGACAGGGCTCCCTTGAGCTTCCCCATAGCGCAGCAGCACGGCTGCAAAATCCTCCGGGGTATTGATGGACTGTTCCGATACGATGAAAAAGCGTTTTTTCTGTTCGTTTTCTGCCACGGTACGGTAATCCCTGAGCCAGCCGGAGAAAAATCTGCCCGGCTCCTGCGGGTCCTGCATCCGTTTCAGGCAGTCGTCCACATCCAGCTGATCCACCTGAGGAGTCTGTTGGGTCAGCTCTGCGCAAAAGCGGATCGCACCCGCCAGCTGTGCCGCCTGCTGCTCCAGTACCGCCTGCTGTGCCTGAAGTGCTTCGCTCAGCGGCTGTTCCCCGTTGAGGACCCTCTGTATTACGGGCAGCGGCATATCCAGCATCCGAAGCATCCGGATCAGTTTCAGGGTCCGGATATCCCCGGCGGTGTAATCCCGGTAGGCATTGCCCCGGTTACGGGCAGGGGTCATCAGCCCTTCTTTTTCGTAGAAGCGGATGTTGGGGCTGGAAACTCCACTCTGTTCCGCAGCCTGTTTGATGTTCATTTGCTTCACCTCCGCCCTTACACTACACCATAAAGTCGGTTGAAGGTCAAGCATTTTTCAAAAAATAGCGCAAAAATGCCCCGGCGGGCGCAAAACCTGCCGGGGCATTCATTCTGGATCGCGCTTACTGTGCGTTGTTGAACAGGGAGAAGGCGCGGTAAGCCATGTACAGGTCGTTCTTGTGGATGACCTCAAACGGAGAGTGCATGGACAGCACCGGCACGCCGATGTCCAGCACGGGGATGCCGCGGTTCGCGACATACTTGGCGATGGTGCCGCCGCCGCCCAGATCCAGACGGCCCAGCTCACCGATCTGCCATGCAACGCTGCCGTTGTCCAGCATCCGGGTGATATCACTGACCAGCTCAGCGCAGGCATCGCTTGCGGAGCCCTTGCTGCCGCCGCCGGTGTACTTGAAGATGGCAATGCCGCGGCCTGCATAAGTGCCGTTCATAGGCTCGAATGCACTTGCCCAGTTGGGATCGTAGGCAGCGGTCACGTCAGCGGACAGGCAGACGCTGTGACGGAAGGCCAGGATATCATCCTGACCGGCGGTACGGCAGAGCTCCTGCATGAAGTGGAAGGCGTACATGCTCTGCATACCGGTCACGCCGTCGGAGCCGATCTCTTCCTTATCGGTCAGGACGCAGACGGTGGTGTAGGCGGGGTTCTTGGTCTCGATCTCGGCCATCAGTGCGGGATAAGCGTCTACACGGTCATCGTGGCCATAGCCGCCCACCATGGAGCGGTCGAAGCCAACGTCACGGCTCTTGTAAGCCGGGGTGATCTCGATCTCAGCGCGCATGAACTCCTTCTCAGTGATGCCGTACTTCTCGTTGAGCAGGATCATGGTGTTCAGCTTGACAGCTTCCTTGACGTTCTCGTCATCAACAGCGTCGGAGCCGATGAGGATGTTCAGCTCCTCAGCCTTGATGCCGTCCTTCAGGGGACGGGCGTTCTGCTCGGCACCCAGATGGGGCAGCAGGTCGGTGATGCAGAAGACGGGATCGTTCTCATCCTCACCCACACGGACGGTGACGGTGGAGCCATCCTCACGGGTGAACACGCCGTGGATGGACAGAGGGATAGTGCCCCACTGATACTTGCGGATACCACCGTAGTAATGGGTCTTGAAGTAGCTCAGGTGGTCAGACTCATACAGTGGGGTGGGACGCAGGTCCAGACGAGGGCTGTCGGTGTGGGCAATGACCAGATGGAAGCCATCCTCAAAGCTCTTGGTACCGATGGTGGAAGCCACCACAGCCTTGTTGCACTGGACAAAGTAGATCTTGTCGCCGGGCTTGTAGGTCTTTTTCGGGTCGAACTGCTGGTAGCCTGCATCCTTGAGCATCTGCTCGCTCTCGGCGGCGACCTCGCGCTCGGTCTTGCCTGCATCCAGGAACTTCTTGTAGCCCTCGGCAAAGTCGTGGGCCTTCTGCTTCACGTCAGCGTCCTTATCGGTGACGTAAGCAGGCTTATAGAGCAGCTTTTCAGCCAGCTGCTGGTTCGGAGTTTTTTCTGCCATAGAATTTCTCCTGCCTTTCTCTTTCGGTATTCCTAAATATTTCAAACCGGCGCAAGCCGGTTCAAGCGGGTTTGCAGCCTGCTCAGGCTCCGTACAGCTCGGTGTACTTGGCATAGCAGGCGGTGATCTTTTCCACATAGTGGTGCATCTGGTTATAGGGGAAACCCGACAGGGTCAACCCGTCCTCTGAATGTTCCTCCTTCTGGAGCAGGGCATCCACGGTGCCCCACCCGCTGTGGTAGGCTGCGGCGGCCGTGGAGATATCGCCGTTGTAACGCACCAGGCAGAGGTGGAGGTAATAGCATCCAAAGCGGATGCTCACATCCGGGTCGTACAGGTCGCCAAAGGAAACCTCCTCCCCCAGGCCCAGCTTACTGCGGAGCCAGAGGAAGGTCTCCTCCGTCATCTGCATCAGGCCGCGCGCATCGACACTGGAAGTTGCGCCCGGGTCAAAGCCGCTCTCGGTGCGGATGAAGGAATAGACCAGCAGCGGGTCAAGGTCATACTCGGCGGCGTACTGCTCCACAAGGTCGTTGTATTTCCGCGGGTAGAGCCGCTGTTCCACCTGACGGCGCACCGGCGGCAGCGCCAGCAGGACCACACAGAGCAGAAAGAGCAGCACCAGCGTTTTCAAAAACTTTTTCAAAGCGAAGTGTCCGCGCCCCCTTTCCGTGCACCCTCAGCCTGCAGCTGCTCACAGAGCGCCGCTGCCGCCGCTTCCAGAGAAGCAAGGTCAGCATCGTTGCGCAGGACAAGATCGGCCCTGGCAAGCAGGACTTCTTCCGGGGTCTGGGCGTTGAGCCGCCGTGCCGCCATCTCCGGGGCGATGCCGTCCCGGGCCGCAATGCGGGCCACACTGGTGGCAAAGGGCGCAGTGACCACGCAGAGGTGGTCGCACTCTTTTTCCGCATCAGTGCCCACGATCACGGCTCCGTCTATCACAAAAAGCGGTGCTCCGGCTTCCCGGGCGGCCTGCTTCAGTCTGCAGACCCGCCGGATGATCTCCGGAAGCACGAGGGAATCCAGAGCAGCCTTTCCTTCCGGCGCGGCAAAGGCGCGGTCTGCCAGCAGGCGGCGGTTCAGGCTACCGTCGGCATACAGGATATCTGCCCCGAACCGCTGGGCCAACACTGGCAGCAGCGGAGAACCGGGCAGAAGGATCTCGCGGGAGATCTGGTCGGCATCCACCAGCGGGACACCATGGGCGGCAAATACAGCCGTCACAGTCGATTTGCCGCAGCCGCTGCGGCCGGTGATTCCAAGCGTGATCATAGCTGGATCACCCGGAACGCTGCCGCACGGATCAGGCGGTTGTACACCGCCATGGACAGGCCGTCCTTTTTGGGGCAGCGGGCATAGACCACGCCGTCCCCCTGCTCATCCAATGCGCGCAGGCTGCGGAAGATATGCTTTGCCTGATCGGCACCGTCGCCCTCCCTGCCATACTCCACGCAGGGCCAGCCGAGCTTTTCTGCCTCACCGGTAAAGCAGAGGCAACTGGGGTTCTGGTCGGCATGGGCATCCACATAGGCCTTGAACTGCTCAAAGGTGCCGTCCAGCAGGGTGACATCTGCCTTAGGGGCGTAATGCTTATACTTCATGCCGGGGCTGCGGACAACAGCACCCTCGGGCAGCTTCTCGAGGATGGCCTTGGAGACTTCGACCTCCTCACCCAGAGCGCGTTCCAGATCTTCCAGCGTGATATGGCCGGGGCGGAACAGGGTGGGCTTTTCGCCTACCACAGAGATCACGGTACTCTCCACACCCACATCGCACTCGCCGCCATCCAGGATCAGGGGCAGACGGCCATCCATATCGGTGAACACATCCTGTGCGTTGGTGGGGCTGGGCTTGCCGGAAAGGTTCGCGCTGGGGGCCGCAAAGGCACAGCCGCTCTGCGCAATGACAGCCCGTGCCACCGGGTGGCTGGGCATCCGGATGCCCACCGTGTCCAGACCGGCACAGCACTCCGCGGCCACCTCCGGGCCGCGGGGCATGATGATGGTCAGAGGACCGGGGCAGAACGCGGCCATCAGCAGCTGGGCACGCTCGGGCACCTCGCTGACAAGGCCGGGCAGCATCTCCGGACCGGTGACATGGACGATCAGAGGGTTGTCCTGCGGGCGGCCCTTGGCCACAAAGATCTTTGCGACTGCCGCGCCGTTGCGCGCATCGGCGGCAATGCCGTAGACCGTCTCGGTGGGCAGGGCCACCAGCTCCCCTCTGCGCAGCAGATCAGCCGCTTTGGCGATTGCTTCGCCCTCAGCAGGTAAAATTTCAGTTTTCATTTTCATGCGATTCATCGTTCTTTCTATTTGTAAAGTATAAGCACTTTTCAATCATAAAATCAACGCAAACACGTCATTCTTTTCATCGCAGTATCATTCGGCCTGTGCGTTGAGCTGACGCAGTTTTTCGGCCTGTTCATGGGTTGCCAGTGCATCAATGATCTCGTCCAGATTTCCGTCCATGATCTTATCCAGATTGTGGACCGTCAGGCCGATGCGGTGGTCAGTGCAGCGATCCTGCGGGAAGTTGTAAGTCCGGATCTTCTCGCTGCGGTCACCGGTTCCCACCTGCCCCGCGCGGTTGGCATTGATGGCATCCTGCTGTTCCTTCTGCTTCTGAGCCAGCAGGCGGCTGCGCAGGATCTCCAGCGCCTTATCCTTATTCTGGAACTGGCTGCGCTCGTTCTGGCACTCCACCACCATTCCGGTGGGGATGTGCGTGACCCGGATGGCGCTGGACGTTTTGTTGATGTGCTGGCCGCCCGCACCCGAGGAGCGGAAGGTATCGATGCGCAGATCCTTGGGGTCGATGACAAGATCCACCTCTTCGGCCTGCGGCATCACCGCCACGGTTGCTGTGGAGGTGTGAATGCGGCCCTGCGTTTCGGTCTCGGGCACCCGCTGGACACGGTGCACTCCGCTCTCATACTTGAGCCGGTTATAGGCCCCTGCGCCGTTCACGGCAAGAATGGCTTCCTTGACACCGCCCAGCTCCGTCTCGTTAAGGTTCAGCACCTCCAGCTCCCAGCCCCTGCTCTGGACGTACATGGTGTACATCCGCATCAGGTTGTGGGCAAACAGCGCGGCCTCTTCGCCGCCCGCACCGCCGCGCAGCTCCATGATGACGCTTTTATCATCGTTGACATCCTTGGGTAGCAGCAAAATTTTGAGATTATTTTCCAGCTGCGCCACTTCCTGACTTTTTTCGCCGATCTCCTGCTGTACCATTTCCTTAAAGTCCGGATCAAGGGCCTCGCCCTCGAGCAGGGCTTTGGCCTGAGCAAGATGATCCTGCGCCGTGATCAGGGCCTGATAGGCCTGCACCACAGGTTCTGCCTCGTGATACTCCTGCATCAAGCGGCGGAACAGTGCGGGATCTGCCGCTGTTTCCGGCTGGTTCAGGCGGATGGAAAGTTCTTCAAACCGGTGGCTGACAGCCTCCATTTGGGAAAGCAGTCTTGACATACTGTGCAGTTCTCCTTACATGACCCAATGGTTACTCGGCAGCGCCGGGCTTGAGCACTTTCTTGATGTTTTTTTCAATTTTCGCGCGGGGCAGCATGACCTCACGGCCGCAGCCCGTGCAGCGGATCTTGAAATCCATACCGACCCGGAGCACCTCGAAGCTGGAAGCTCCGCACGGATGTTTTTTGCGGGTCTGGATGGTATCTCCCACTGCGATATCCATGTTTCTTTCCCTCCTGCCGCCCCTTTGCGGGGCAGTACCCTGTGCAGCAGGTTTCCATGCCGCACATACAGATATAGTATAAACCAAACTCGTATAAAATGCAATTGTCCGCGCATAGAGTTTTAATGCCGACACCTGCTTTGTGTGCCGACGTGCAGCGGAAAACGCTAAAATAACACAGAAAGAGGAACAAACCATGATGCAGACATTTCGTACTGAAGGCAATTACCGTTCCGCAGACCGGCTCAGCCCCGCAGAATTGCGCGCCGCCATCGCCAGCCGCGAAATTTTACAGAGCACTGCCCTTGCCTTTGACACCCAGCGCCAGCTCCGGTTCGACCTGGGCGGGGTAAAGGCCGTGATGCCCTTTGGCCAGTGTGCCGATGGGGCCGAGAGCGGCACCGTGCGGGACATTGCGGTGCTGACGCGGGTGGGCCGCCCCACCTGCTTTGTGATCGAAGGGATGGAGACCGGGGAAAACAGCCAGCCCTACTACCTGCTTTCCCGGGCTGAGGCACAGCGGATGTGCAAGGCAGAGTATCTGGACACCTTACAGCCCGGGGACATCCTGCCCTGCACTGTGACCCACATCGAGCCGTTTGGTGCCTTTTGTGACGTTGGGTGCGGCATCAGCGCCCTGCTGCCCATCGACTGCATGTCGGTCAGCCGCATCTCCTCCCCTGCCGACCGGGTGAGTGTGGGCCAGCAGATCCTGTGCGCCATCAAAAGCCGGGATGTGCAGGGGCGGTTCGTGCTGACCATCCGTGAGCTGCTGGGCACCTGGGAGGAGAACGCCGCCGGGTTCACCGTGGGCGAGACCGTGGTGGGCATTGTGCGGAGCGTGGAGGAATACGGCACCTTTGTGGAGATCGCCCCCAATCTGGCCGGCCTTGCCGAGACCTGCCCCGACCTGCACCCCGGGCAGGCGGTGAGCGTTTACATCAAAAACATCCTGCCCGATAAAATGAAGATCAAGCTGGTCATCGTCAACCACAGCCTGGGCCAGAGCCACCGGTTCGACCTGCGCTATTTCATCACCGAGGGGCATATCGACCACTGGCTGTATTCCACCCCCGAAAGCCGCAAGCGCATTGAGACAGATTTTGCGGTTGCGGCTTGCAATCCTGTCTGAAACCCTTTATACTATAAGAAAGTGATTCTTTACGGCCTGCCCTGAGGCAGTGCCGGGCAGCAATTTGAAATGACAGGGGGATGTGCAGAACGATGGCCGCCAACGATGCTTTTACCGCCGGTGTTCGTCCCGGCGGGCTGACCGACAGCACGGAGATCCGGTTGCTGTTGTGTTATCTGGTAAAGAATGCCGGGCCGATCACCCGGACGGAGATCGAGAACGCGCTGATGGAAGAACAGCTGGTCAACTATTTTGAGATCGGCTCCTGTCTGGATGATATCACCCGCCAGCAGCTGGTCACGCTGAAGGAAGACCGCTATTCCATCACCGAAAAAGGACGCAAGGTCGCGCAGGAGCTTGCCTATGACCTGCCCCGCAGTGTGCGGGAGCGCGCGGTGGCGGCGGTTCTGCGCAGCCAGACCTGGGCCCGCAAAGAGGCCGAGTACAGCGCACGTATCACCGAAAAGCCGGACGGCCACTGCTCCATCCGCTGCACCATCAAGGCACTGGATCAGGAGCTGTTTTGTCTGGACATCGGCACGCCTGACCGGCTGAGTGCCGATCTGGTCAAGAAGCAGTTCATCCTCAAGGGCAACGAGATCTATCAGATGCTCATCACCAAACTGACAGAGTAACAAAGAAACGGGGCTGTTGCAAAAACAGTCCCGTTTCTTTTAGTTCCAGCACGCTGCGGCGATCAGTTCCAGCACACTGCCCGCAATGCAGCGGGCCTTATCCGAGATGAGGAAGCAGTTTTCCAGCTCTGCGCGGCGGGGGTCCACATCGGCCACCTTGAATCCTTTGGTCACCGGGTAGCCATCCCGCAGCAGACCCCGCAGGATGCCGGAGATCTGTGTAACCACCGGCAAACGCTGACCGTCCGGCGTTTCGATCTCGGCCACAGCCTCGCCCGCCTCCACAAAATCAGCGATAGAATACAGGTTGCGGAAGATACCTGCGGCCTGTGCATGAAGTACACGCTCGGCACCATAGCCGCCGATGATGCCCGGCACGCCGGAGTTGGGTGCGGCAGTCCCTTCCCGGATGATGCGGCCCAGCTTGTGGCCGCGCTTGGTCTCCACCACCACGTCAACATCCTGTCCCGCCGCAAAGCCGGGGCCAAGGGCAATGGTCAGCGGAGCCATCTCTCGGGTGGTGCCCAGATTTTTCTTTGCGATGATGGCATCCACCAGAACAGCTGGCCTTGCCTGCGGCAGGCAAGCACCCGTTGGGTCTATCAGGACCGGCACTGCGTTCTGTGCCCAGACGGCATCGGCATCCGCCAGCGTCTCCACCCGGATGCCCCGCATTCCTTCCACAGCGGTCTCGCCTTCGTAAACAGCCTCACAGAGAGACACCTGCCGACGGATGGCAGCGGGATGGGCTGTTTCCAGCACCAGCACCCGCAGCCCCGCCGACCAGAGCCGATGCACAACACCGGTGGCAAGGTCTCCCCCGCCCCGGACAACAATCAGGTCATCACGCTTCATGGCTCATCCCTCCGGTTCCAGACGCTGCAAAAAGACTTCCATGGAGCCGCCGCAGGCCGCAATGGCCGCGGCATCGCTGGCCCCCTCTGTGGTAAAGGCGGCCAGCCTGCACGGGGCAGCCCCCGGCTCCAGCAATTCCCGCGCCAGCTGCTGGGTGCGGTACTCCATGATGCCGCCGCCCACGCTGCCCACGGCAGAGCCATCGGGCAGGACCAACATCTTGGAGCCTTCCTCCCGTGGCGTAGAGCCATGGCGGCCTACGATGGTCGCCAGCACCGCCGGGGCGGTCTGCTGTTCCAGCGCGGCCAGCAGCGCCGGGGAAAAGCCCTCGGTCTGCTGGCGGCTGTTTTTAACGGAGACGATCTCCGCAAGAATAGAAAGTGCGATCTCCTGTGCGGTTTTTGCGCCAATGGAAAGCCCAATGGGCGCGTGCAGGGCAGCAATGCGCTCTTGCGGCAGCCCCAGCTCGGCCAGTTGTGTGTGCACCAGAGCCGCGCGCTTCCGGCTGCCCATCATGCCCACATAGGCGGCGGGCTTTTGCAGAATAGAACGCAGGCAGGCAATATCACAGCTGTGGGCACGGGTCACGACCACAAAATATGTCTCCTGCCCGCCGGGGATCTGCGCAAGGCCCTCTACAAAGGGCAGGCAGAGCACAGCATCGGCCCCAGCCTGACGCAGCTCCTCCGCAAACTCGGGGCGGTCCTCCAGCGCTGTGACCGGCAGGCCCAGCAGCTTTGCCAGCCGCACCACCGACGCGCCCACATGGCCGCCGCCGCAGACCACAAGCTGCGGGGCTGCGCCAAAGCGCTCCACAAAGATGCGCTGTCCGGCTGATTTCAGAATTCCACTGGAGGTCACAGCGGCCAGGGCAGGCAGATGCTCCCCCCAGAACGCAGGCAGTTCCTCCGGCCAGACCGGTGCTGTGTTCCGCAGCAGGGCACGTTCCCCCTGCGCCGGGCCTTCCAGCACTGTGGCCAGCAGAAAATCCCCCTCCCGGTCATGGAGTGCATTGAAAAAAGAACGGTTTCCCATCCAATTCTCCTTTATTTGTTATTGTTCTACCACCGCTGCGGCATCATAGGCGGCGGGGTCGATGCGGCTCTGCCACAGCTGCCAGTCCTCGGGCGGCATCCGCCACGCAAGGCCGCACCCGGCAGAGAGTTCCCGGGGCAGCGGAATGAGCCGCCCGGGGATGTGTTCCGCTTCGCAGTGTTTTTCCCATGCCATCGCTTCCACTGTGGTGCGGAAGGATAACACGATATAGGGTCTCTTTGCACGCATTATTTATTCCTCCGCAAGGCTGCGCACCGCACAGGCAGCGGCAAGCGCCTCCTCCCGGGTGTTGGTGTGGGAGAAGCTGAACCGCACCACGCCCTGCTCCACGGTGCCCAGCGCCTTGTGCATCAGCGGAGCACAGTGCGCACCGGCCCGCACACAGATGCCGTACTCTTCCCAGAGCGCATCCGCCACCCGGGCGGAATCCTCGCCCGCCAGGTTCAGTGAGACGATGGGCGCACGCGGCGCAGTGAAGTCACCATAGAGCCGCACACCGGGAATTTCCCGGACAGTTTCATAAAACAGGCGTGCAAGCGCATTTTCTTTTGTTTTCAGCGCTTCCACGCCCTGTGTCAGGAGCCAGCGCACCCCGGCCCCCAGCCCGGCGATCCCCGGCACATTCAGCGTTCCGGCTTCCAGAGCAGTGGGCATTTCGGTAGGGTGGTGTTCATCAAAGCTGTGGACTCCGCTGCCGCCCACCACAAGGGGGGCAACCTGCAGCCCAGGCCGGGCATACAGCCCGCCGGTGCCCTGCGGGCCCAGCAGCGCCTTGTGCCCGGTAAAGCAGAGCACATCGATCCCCAGCGCCTGCACATCCACCGGCATGGCACCCGCTGTCTGGGCGGCATCCACGAGAAACAACAGGCCGTGCTTTTTTGCAAAAGCGGATACGAACGCCAGATCCGTGCGGTTGCCGGTGACATTGGAAGCACCGGTCACAACCACTCCCCTGGTGTTGGGACGGAGCAGCTGCTCAAACTGCGCATAGCAGAGCACACCGTTTGCGTCCACATCCACAAAGCTCACCTCAACCCCCTGCCTTTGGATGCGGTAGAGGGGCCGCAGGACGGAATTGTGCTCACAGACCGTGGTGATGACATGATCCCCCGGGCCAAAGAGGCCGTTGATGGCCGTGTTCAGCGCCTGGGTCGCATTGGATGCAAAGGCGATGCAGGCCGGGCCTTCGGCGTGGAAGAGCTGGGCCAGCGCTTCCCGGGTCTCGTAGACGATGCGGGAGGCGTGCAGGGTGGGCGCATGGGCTCCACGACCCGGGTTGCCCGCTGTCTGCAAAGCATCCAGCATCGTCTGCCCCACCTCCGGGGGCTTGTACAAGGTGGTTGCGGCGTTGTCAAGGTAGATCACGGCTTGACCACGTTCCCGGCGTTCAGCATCTTTTCAGCGATGACATACATATTGGTCACGCCGCCCACGGCCAGCTTCTCCGTTATGCCGTAGTAGTTCAGGCAGGTGCCGCAGGTCAGGATCTCCACGCCCTCAGCTTCCAGTGCCTTCAGGTCTTCCAGCATGGGCGAACCCTCACAGGTCAGGGATGCGCCGCCGTTGTAGAAGAGGATTGTCTTGGGCAGCTTGTCCTGCTGGGTCAGGGAGAACACGAAGGCCTTGAGCAGGATCTTGCCCAGCTCCTCGGCCCCTTCCCCCATCTTGTCGGACGCGATGACCACAACCGTATCGGTGCGGGCATCCGGGATGCAGGTTTCCGCTTCCGCCTGCTGTTTCACCTTGCCCGGCACAGCGGTCTCCGCAGCAGGCGTGTCCTTGATGGTAAAGCGGACACGGTATTCCTGCTCGGCCAGCTTTTCAGAGCTGGACAGATAGCCCTTCTGCTGGGCCATCTTGGTCAGGTTCTGGACAGCGATCTCATTGTCCACCAGCACTTCCACCTCGCCGGGGCCGTGCAGCTCTGCAATGGCCTTTTTGGCCTTGACCACGGGCAGCGGACAGGCATCTCCACGGGCATCAATCTTGATCATCGGTTGTTCCTCCCTCATTCGTATGTTACTGTGATCTCCGGTGTCTGCTTTTCCCCAATGGTGCCCACGATCTTTGCGGGCAGACCCGCCGCCTGCAGCTCTGCTTCCAGGGCAGCGGCATCCTGCGGGGCCACGGCAAACAGCAGGCCGCCGGAGGTCTGGGGATCAAACAGGATCTCTTCCATCGGGAAGGGCACTTTCTCAAACCGGACAAAGGGCTCGGTGTGGTTGCGGTTGCGCTGACCGGCGGCGGTGTACAGGCAGGCATCTGCGGCCTCCCACGCCCCGGGCAGCACCGGCACCGCATGGGCATCAATGACGCAGGAGAGCTTCTCCCCCATCATCTCGTGCAGATGGCCCAGGAAGCTGAACCCGGTCACATCCGTGGCGGCGTGCACCTCGTACCTGCGTGCGATCTCTGCCGCCGTTTTGTTCAGGGTGGTCATGGAACGGACGGCTGCTTCCATCTGTTCCGGAGCGGCTTCGCCCACCCGGTTGGCGGTGCAGATCAGCCCCACGCCAAGCGCCTTGGTCAGAAGGAGCTTGTCGCCCGGGCGGCCGGTATCGTTGGCCGTCAGGCAGTGCGGGTCTACCAGACCGGTCACCGACAGGCCGTACTTCACGCCGGTATCGGCAATGGAGTGCCCACCCGCCAGCGTACCCCCGGCTTCGGCCACCTTTTCGGCACCGCCGCGCAGGATCTCCCCCAGCACGTTCAGATCCATGCTCTCGGGAAAGCAGACGAGATTCAGTGCCGTTTTGACCTCTCCGCCCATGGCGTAGACATCGCTCAGGGCATTGGCCGCGGCGATCTGCCCAAAGGTATAGGGGTCATCGACCATCGGCGGGAAGAAATCCACCGTCTGCACCAGAGCAATGTCCTCGGTAATGCGGTAGACGGCAGCATCGTCCCGGCTGTCGTAGCCAACCAGAAGGTCGGGGTCTTTTTCGCCCCGGGGCAGCTTTTCCAGAATGCGGCTCAGTACCCCGGCACCCAGCTTGGCGGTGCATCCGCCGCCGGTGCAGAAGACAATAGGGCCTTGTTCTGCCATTTCATGCACGCTCCTTTTCATCAAAATAAGTCAACACGCCCTGCACTTCATATTTTTCGCGCAGGAGCGCGAGGGTCTGTTCTCCGGCAGCAATGCGGGCGGGATCATCCGCCTGATTGAGCACCACAGAAAAGCGGCGGTCCCCTACCAGTTTTCGTCCCCCCTGCTCACTGGCCAGCAGCCTTGCCAGCAGCTCCGGGGTCAGAAGCGTTTCGGGGGCAGTGCCCAGCAGAGCGCAGGCCTGCTCCAGCCGGAAGCAGACCTCCCACAGAGGTCTGCCCAGCGCAGACAATCCTGCCACGGCCAGCACGATATCGCTTTCCGGCAGCAGCACCGGTTCATGGGCCGCCGGAACTTTGCAGGGCATCCGTTTTGCACCGTCCGCTTCCAGAAGAACCATATCCGCACGTGCCATCCAGCGGGTCAGCTGCTCCGGCGGCAGGGCGGTCAGCTTGCCCTGCTCTGCCGGGACACCGGCCACGGCATATCGCCCTGCCGCCCAGAGGGACGCAAGAGCGGCTTCATCCGCGGCATAATTCTCCCCCGGCTGCCGGATGTGGGTGGTGGTGCTCACCAGTACCCGCCAGCCTTTGGCGGCACAATGCCGGGCAAAGGCATAGAGCAGGGTGGTTTTTCCGCCGCCGCCCACCAGCGAGACCACATGGCCCTTTTCCGCCAGAAACGGAAACTGTTTTTCCGGAAGCATCAGCGGTTTTCTTCCACCGCCATGGCAACCTGCTCCGGGGTGATAGGCAGCTCATAGAAGCGGGTGCCGATGGCATTGTAGATGGCATCCGCGATGGCGGGCAGCGGGGTGTTGATGACCACCTCACCGATGGATTTTGCACCAAACGGGCCGTTGGGCTCGTAGCTGCTCTCAAACTCCACCCGGATGTGGCCGATGTCCACACGGGCGGGGATCTTATACTGCATAAAGGAATTCTCCATCGGCCAGCCCTTGGCATCGTAGGTGATGTTCTCGGTCAGGGCCATGCCGATGCCCTGCAGGATGCCGCCCTCAGCCTGCACACGGGTCAGGTTGGGGTTGATGGGGGTGCCGCAGTCCACACAGGCGGCATAATCCACCACCTTGACCTCGCCGGTCTCCTTGTCCAGCTCAATTTCAGCTGCACCGACCATGTAGGGCGGGGGCGAAAGGGGCGAGGTGTGGGTCTCGGTAATCTCCAGCGGCACCATGTGGCCGAACTGGGAGGCGAAGGCCACCTCAGAGAGAGAGACCCTCTTCTCCGGGTCTGCGTTCAGGGAGACGAACTTGCCGTCAAAATCCACAGCATCTTCGGTCGTCTGGAGCAGCTCCGCGCCCAGCTTGCAGATCTGGCCGCGCAGCCGGAGGGCGCACTTCTCCACTGCCTTGCCGGTGACATAGGTGGTAGAGGAAGCGTAGGAGCCGGAATCATAGGGCGAGGTGTCGGTATCCGCGCCAAAGACGGTGATATTGTCCAGGTCACAGTCCAGCACCTCGGCGGCGATCTGAGCCAGCGTGGTGTCACAGCCGGTGCCCATATCGGCAGCGCCGATGATGAGGGAGTAGAACCCGTCATCGTTTACCTTGAGGGTGGCGCTGCCCACGTCCATGCCGGAAATGCCGGAGCCCTGCATGGCCATGCCCATACCCACGGCACGCACCTTGCCATTGCCAAGGTCGCGCACAGGGTACTTGTTGTCCCAGTCGATCATCTCGTGGACTTTTTTCAGGCAGCGGTCCAGCGCGCAGCTGGTGTTCACAGCGCCGTAATAGGCAGGCATCACATCGCCCTCTTTGACGATGTTCATTTCACGGATCTTGAAGGGGTCCATGTGAAGTCTGGCGGCCAGCTCGTTGACAGCAGATTCCACCGCAAACAGGCCCTGGGTCGCACCATAGCCGCGGTACGCACCGGCAGACATATGGTTGGTGTAGACCACGTCGCTGACAAAACGGAAGGCTTCGGCCTTGCCGTACAGCGGGATGGACTTGTGGCCGGAAAGGCCCACCGTTGTGGGGCCGTGCTCACCGTAGGCACCGGTGTTGGACAGGGTGTAGAGGTCGATGCCCTTCACGATGCCGTCCTTGGTGGCACCCAGACGGATGTGCATCTCCATCTCGTGGCGGGGCGAAGATGCGGTCTGGCTCTCTTCGCGGGTGAAGATCAGCTTGCAGGGCTTCTTGGTCTTCCAGGTAACAAAGGCCGGATAGATGGCCGAGACCGCCGTCTGCTTGGCACCAAAGCCGCCGCCGATGCGGGGTTTGATGACGCGGATCATGGATTTGGGGATGTGCAGGGCGTTTGCCACATTGCGGCGGGTATGGAACACGATCTGGGTCGAGCTGAGGATGTTCAGCCGCCCGTACAGATCCATCCAGCAGCAGGTGCGGAAGGTCTCCATCATGGCCTGCTGGCAGGCCTTGGTGTGGTAGACACGGTCGATGACAACATCGCACTTTGCCAGCACGGCATCGATGTCGCCGTCGCCGCACGCATCGTGGGCACAGAGGTTGCGCTTGTTGTCGGCACCCACGGGGCTCAGGCTCTCCCAGTTGTCCTCCGGGTGGACAAGGATGGGGTTATCCTTCGCAGTGTGAAAATCCAGCACCGGCTCCAGCACCTGATACTCCACCTTGATGAGCTTCATGGCCTTCTCGACACACTTCTCATCTTTGCCCACCACAATGGCCACCACGTCCCCCACAAAGCGGACGTGGCGGTCGATGACCAGGCGGTCGTAGGGGCTGGCTTCGGGGTAGGTCTGGCCGGCCTGCGTGTAGCGGCGGGCGTTCTGATCCACATCCTCCCAGGTGAAGATGGCCTCGATGCCGGGCACCTTTTTGGCCACGGACGTGTCGATGCGCTCCACCATGGCGTTGGCATGGGGCGAACGGTACAGCTTGACGATCAGGCAGTCTGCCGGGGCCAGATCATCCATGTAAACGGGCTTGCCGGTCACAAGCTGCATGGCATCCTTTTTGCGGAATGCTTTGTTGACGTTTTTCATTCGGCACCCTCCTGTTTTGCTTTTTTCCAGGCGAGGAAATTCTGGATGCCCCGCAGCTGGCCCTCGTAGCCGGAGCAGCGGCAGAGGTTGCCCGCGAGATATTCCTTGATCTCCTCCTCAGTGGGGTATTCCTTTTCCCGGAAGAGGGCGAGGGCGTTCATAATAAAGCCCGGATTGCAGAAGCCGCACTGCTCCGCACCCTGATCGGCGATAAAAGCACCGAACTCAGCAGCCTCCTCCTGCAGGCCCTCCAGCGTGGTCACCCTGTGGCCGTCGGCACGGGCTGCCAGCACAGAGCAGGACAGCACCGGCACATCGTCCAGAAAGACGGTGCACAGGCCGCAGTTGGAGGTCTCACAGCCGCGCTTGACACTGTAACAGCCGTGTGCGCGGACAAAATCGATGAGCAGGGTGTCCGGTGCGGCCTCTGCCGTGATCTTGGTTCCATTCAGAATAATATTCACCTGCATCTTGTCTCACCTGTTCCCTTCCAATTTCAGCACAGCGCGCTTGACCAGCACCCCGGCCAGATGATTGCGGTATTCCGCACTGCCGCGCATGTTGCTCTCCGTCCGGATGTTTGCCCGCACCTCAGCGGCAAAGCGGGCGGCGGTCAGCTCCGGCGTTTCGGCGGCATTGGGCTGCAGGGTATACAGCACTGCCTTGCCGGGCCGGGCACCAATGGCGACCCGGAAGCCCCCGGCCGTTTTCGCGGCGGCACAGGTCAGCACCGGGAAATCCGTCTGGCTGTTGCGCACCGACTGATAGCAGAATGCTGCCTGCTCTTTCGGCACGATGACCCGCACCAGGATATCCCTGTCGTACGGGCGCTGAGCATACTCCGAAAGCGGCACGATGCCGCCCTTGTAGAGCTCCACCGAAGCGTTCAGGGCCAGGAACATGGTCAGAACATCGGAAAAGCCAAAACGGCTGTAAATGCTGCCGCCCACGGTGGCAAGGTTGCGCAGCTGCACACCCACAATGTGGCGCACAGATTCCCGCACAGCGCCGTCCGTGTAGGCATTGAGCCCCTCGTGGAGCTCGATCTGCCGCAGGGGCACCATGGCCCCGATGGAAAAGCCCTCGGCCGTTTCCTCAATTTTGTCCAGCCCAAGGCCCGACAGGTCGATGGCGGTGCCGACATTGATGTTCTCCATCTTGAGCCAGATCATGCCGCCGATGACCCGATTGTTTCGCTTCTGGTTGAGCTGCCAGGCTTCCTCGAGGCTTTCGGCCCGTTTGTATTCCCGGATCGTCATCATACGCAGTACCTCTCTTTTTTCGATTGCTACTTTTATTTTATCACAAAATCCCTTATAATGCCACTGGAAAGACTGCCGCAGAGCCGGCAGGTTCAGGAGGAATGATTTTATGGCAGAGTTGTGCAGAAAAAACGCCCGCCTTCCGGTGGGGTGCGTCATCATGGCATCGGGGCTGGCCCGGCGGTTCGGCTCCAACAAGCTGCTGGCCGATTTCGGGGGCCGCCCCCTGCTCTGCCGGGCGCTGGAGGTCACCGCCACCCCCGCCCTTGCTGCCCGGGTGGTCGTGACCCGCTCTGCCGAGGTCAAGGCCCTGTGTGACGCACAGGCCGTTCCCTGCCTGCTCCACAGCCTGCCGGGCCGGGACGACACTGTTCGGCTGGGGCTGGAGGCGCTGCTGGAGCAATGCCCCAATCTTGCAGGCTGCATCTTCCTGCCCGGAGATCAGCCCCTGCTGCAGCGGGACACGCTGGAAGCGCTGATCACTGCTTTTGCCCAGACACAAAAAGAAACAGAGCGGGCGATCTTCCGGCTGGGAGCCCGGGCCGCACATGGCCCGGACACCGTTGTCGGAAGTCCCGTTCTGTTTGGATGCGGATATTTTCCCGCTCTGCGCACCCTGCCCGAGGGCAAGGGCGGCAGTGTTGTGCTCAAGGCTCACCCTGAGCAGGTACAAATCGTTTACGTCCAGCGGCGGGAAGATCTGCTGGACGCAGATACGCCGGAAGCTCTGGAGGAGCTCTCCGCCATTGCAGCGCAATGGTGCGTCACCTGACAGGAGAGGCAAGGGCACTTCTTGGCTCCCCTGACAGGGGAGCTGTCACCAAAGGTGACTGAGAGGTTTATTCGGCCTTATCGTCCTTGGGCAGCAGCACGTTCAGCACAATGGCCACAAAGGCTGCGGGCACGATGCCGCTCTCGCCGCAGATCAACTGGAAGAACTGGGGGGTGTGTGCCAGGATGCTGGCATTTGCACCCATGCCGTAACCCACGCCCAGTGCAACGGAAACGATGGTCAGGGTGCGCGGGGTCATCTTTTCCTTGGTAATGAGCTGGATGCCGGACACCACGATGGAAGAGAACATCATCACGGCAGCACCGCCCAGAACGGCCTGCGGCATGATGGAGACCAGTGCGCCCAGCTTGGGGATCAGGCCGCAGAGGATCAGGAAGATGGCACCGGTAGCCAGTGCACCGCGGTTTACGACCTTGGTCATGGAAACCAGACCCACGTTCTGGCTGAAGGAGGTGTTGGGCAGAACGCCGAAGCAGGCGGCAAAGGAAGAGCCCAGGCCGTCGCAGATAACACCGCCGGACAGCTCCTTATCGGTGGCCTCACGGCTCATGCCGCCCTCCATCACGCCGGAGATATCGCCCACGGTCTCCACAGCGGTGACGATGAACATGATCAGCACGGGCAGGATGGCACGCATATCAAAAACGATCTTGACGGGAACCAGCTTGGGGATGGCAAACCAGTCGGCCTGTGCCACCTTGCTCCAGTTCAGCACCCATGCCTTGGTGAACTCCACACCCTCGGCAGTGACACCGGTGGTGGGCAGGACAAAGCCCATGATAAAGGCTGCCAGATATCCCGCCACAATGCCGATGAGGATGGAGGAAGAACTCAGGAAGCCCGTAGTCCAATGCTTGAAGAACAGGATCACCACCAGCACGAACACGGCCAGCAGCAGGTTTTCCGCAGAACCGAAGTCCTTGGCTGCGTTGCCGCCGCCAAAGGAGTTGACACCCACGGAGATCAGGGACAGACCGATGGACAGCACCACCGTGCCGGTGACCACCGTGGGGAAGAACTTGCGCAGGGGCTTGAGGAAGAAGCCCAGCACAGTCTCAAACAGGCCGCCCAGAATGGAAGCGCCCATGATGGCACCGTAGGCCAGCACGCCACCGCCCATGGAAGCTGCCACACTGTTGAACACGCCCAGGAAGCCGGAGCTGGTACCCATGATGATGGGAACCTGACCGCCCACAGGGCCGATGGAGAACAGCTGCACCAGCGTGACCACACCGGCCACGAACATGGCGTTCTGCAGCAGGCTGACCTGCAGGTCAGCAAACTCACCGCCTGCAAGGCCGCAGGCACTGGTGATGATAAGAAGCGGGGTCAGGTTGCCCACGAACATGGCAAATACATGCTGCAGGCCCAGCGGGATGGCCTGGCGAAGGGGCATCTTGGCATCAAACTGGTATGCACCCTTCTCCAACTCGATATTTTTGATCATAACTTCTCCTTTATCTAAAAGGCTTTTTTACACGACAAAAATTATTATAGCAGAGCCTTTCTCAAATTGGGAGAGGTCCGGGATGTTTTTTGTTCATTTTTAGTTCATAAGTCATACTTTAACTTCGAATTGTTCTTCTGTGAAGTACAAAATCGGATGGATCAGCCCCCTGCTCCCGGCACCAGAAGCCTCCGAGGCGCATCAATGGCCGTGGTGCCCTCTGCAAGGTCGTTGGCGGCCAGCATCTGGGCCGGGGAGACATGGAACCGCCTGGCGATGGCAAACAGCTCCTCCCCCGCCTGTGCATAATAGATGCGCAGACTGATCTCCGGGTCTGCCGGGGTCAACGGCTCTCCCAGCGCGATGGAGCCCACACAGGTATTTCCGCTCCGCTGTAGGATGGCTCCTTCTGCCTTGACGGAAAGGTTGACCTCCAGTGTGCCGTTTGCGCAGACACAGCGCAGGTCCTCGGCACGGAGCCAGCACTCCGGGATCAGCTCCGCGTCCGAGGGCAGCTCCCGCCCCAGCGGCAGGGCAAGCTCCAACACCTTTTCATAGCTTTCCAGCTCCGAAAGGCTGTTCTCCCCAAAGGCAGTCACGGTCACCCGGCTGGTCAGATCCCAGTTGTTTTCCCTGTATGCCAGCAGGGCCGGGCCAAAGGAGGCAAAGCAGGCCAGAATTTTAGCCCCAGCGTCCGGCAGAGGGCCGGAGCCGGTCAGGGTCACGGTCTCATCCAGGGTGCAGGCCAGCGATTCCGTCTGTACCGTCTGCGGGGTCTGTTCTGTCTCAAATTTCGTGGAGAAGGCATCCGCCACGCACTGCAGCTGGTAGGGCCTCCATGCCCGCAGGCGCAGCATCAGGGTGGCGGTCAGGCGGCTGGGTTCCTCCCCTTCTCCCTCCGTGAGCGTAAAGCCCACCGGCTCGGCCACGCAGAGACAGCGGCAGTCCTCGCTCAGGCCGTCCACATCCAGCACCTGATTGAAGTTCAGGTTCACGCTCTGGCCTTGCAGTGCCGGGTCGTCCTCGGCACGCCAGGCGCAGGAAACGGCCAGCACGCCCTTGGCAACGGCTTTCCCGTTCAGGAGCTTGAGGTCTCCGACAGAGGCATTGCCGCTGAGGTCCAAAACGGCGGCGGGCGGCGTGGGAAAGCGGATCTCGCCCTCGACCGTGACCAGCTTTTCCAGCACAGCGGCACGCCGCACCCCGGAAAGAGTGACCAGTTTCTGCTCCACACCACCATCCGACAGAGCCGTGATGACATCTGTTTTGACCTGCGTATGCACCGATACCACCAGCCCATACGCCCCCCGCACCTCGATGCGGCGCGGGTTGACAGTGCGGCAGTTCAGATATTCGGTCTGGCCTTCCACCTGCACGGCCCATGCCGTGAAGACGAACTCCGGCAGATCCAGCAGCTTGGTAAAAGGGAGTTTCTGCTCGGTCTGGCACAAGCCCGCTCCATCTTCCCCCTGATAATAGACCACACAGCGCAGATATCCCTCCAATTGCAGCTTGCCGGGCTGCAACCGCTTTTGCAGCACCACCGGCCTGACAAAGCACTTGACCAGCTTGAACACCGGTGGCAGATAATCAGAAATCAGGATCTCTGTTTCCAGCGGCAGCTCTGCCTTGAGGGTACAGTTTGTCCCCGCCGCCGGCAGGGCATCCCGAAAGATCTTCAACTCCATGGTACGCGCTCCTTTCCTGTCCGCTCTTAGTGTCATTTTATTCCGGGAACAGGCAGGATAGAACGAAGCGATTTTCCGGGGATGCAAAAAGCCGCCGCACAGCGTTTCCACTGCGCGGCGGCCTTATCACAATCAGGGTTCGGGGAAAATCAGGTGCTTATTCAGCAGCCTTGGCAGCCTCGATCTGCTTGATCAGCTCGGGAACGACCTTGAACAGATCGCCCACGATGCCGTAGTCAGCAACACCGAAGATGGGTGCGCTCTCGTTCTTGTTGACAGCGATGATGCACTCGGAATCCTGCATACCAGCGGTGTGCTGGATGGCACCGGAAATGCCCAGAGCAACATAGATCTTGGGGTGGACCGTCTTACCGGTCTGACCGACCTGATGGTCAGCGGTCATCCAGCCTGCGTCGGTAACGGCACGGGAAGCACCCACAACGCCGCCGCCCAGTGCAGCAGCCAGCTGCTCAGCCAGCTCGATGCCCTTGTTGACATCCTTGCTGATGCCGCGGCCAACGGAGACGATGACATCGGCACCGATCAGATCGACCAGCTTCTCAGCAGCCTTCTCGACGCTCAGGACCTCGGTCTTGATGTCGGCAGCGGACAGCTCGAAAGCGGGCTTCACGATCTGGCAGGCATCTGCCTTGGCCTGATCGAAGGGAGCCTTTTTCATAACGCCGGGGCGCACGGTGGACATCTGAGGACGGAAGCGGGGGCAGATGATGGTAGCCATCAGATGGCCGCCGAATGCGGGACGGGTCATCTTCAGGTTGCGGTCTTCCATATCGAACTTCTGCTTGAGGAAATCGATGTACTTTGCAGTGTCGATGTCCAGATGGGTAGCATCAGCGGTCAGGCCGGTGTGCAGACGAGCTGCGCAGCGGGGGCCCAGATCGCGGCCGATGTTGGTTGCACCGATCAGCAGGACTTCGGGCTTGTACTCGTTGACCATGTCGCACACGACCTTAGCGTATGCATCGGTGGTGTAATCCTTCAGCAGGGGGCTGTCGCAGACCATGACCTTATCGGCACCATAGCCGCCCAGCTCCTTGGCAATGCCTTCCACGTTGTCGCCCAGCAGCAGACCGGTGACCTCGCAGCCCAGCTCATCAGCCAGCTTGCGGGCCTCGCTCACCAGCTCGAAATCAGTGGGCATCAATGCGCCCTGGCGCTGCTCGCAGAAGACCCATACGCCCTTGTATTCGTTAAAATCAGCCATTGTAATCCTATGCTCCTTTCATCAGATCTGGTGCTTCTTGGCCAGGATACCAGCCAGCTGTGCGGCAGTATCGTCGCCCTTGAGCATGGTGCCTGCGCCCTTCTGCGGAGGAGTGAAGGACTTAAAGACGTTCGTCGGAGAACCCTTCAGACCGATGGTATCGACCTCGATCAGCGGATCGTCCTTCAGTGCGTTGTAATCGAACACTTCCATCGGCTTGTCGTAGCAGGTGAAGATGCCGTTCACGCTCATG
>QWCN01005138.1_pt1 | contig 23816 bp, 25 predicted proteins | sample 1972711 | NCBI WGS metagenome assembly QWCN01 (sample SAMN09866707, study PRJNA288562) | Human gut metagenome isolate term1_stool, whole genome shotgun sequencing... | isolation source: gut | host: Homo sapiens | place: USA: California
CGGGGTAAGGATTATGGATTATCTGAAAATGATCATATTTTTTCTGATCTTAACAACACTGATCGATCAGCTCTGCGACAAAAGCATCTACCGTCCATATCTTCGGTTAATGACAGGATTTATGCTCATCTCCCTGATGATGCAGCCAATATCCTATTATTTATCCAACGAAGATATCGTGACACAGGCAATCTCAACAGCAGTCAATAGAGAAAATAACCCTGCATTTTTAGATGGTGCAAAAGAGGAAAAACAAAATCAGATCAAAGAACAGATCACAACGTTATTTTCACAGTACGATCTCAAAGTATTAGACGTTGACTCAAAGGTAAATGAAAAAGGAACCATTGAGAAGATCGACATCAAAACAGACAAGCTTCGTCATACAAAGAAACTAAAAACCGCAATTTCAAACTTCTATAATATGAAGGAATCTAATATAAATATAAGTGAGTAGAAGAAATATGATAGAGAGGGAAAAACTTTTGCCTGATCTTACTTCTTGGCATCAGCCTAATCATCGTAAGCATCCCATCCGGGAAGAGAAAGAAGAACACACAAAGTAGTGAAACCACAGCAAAAGAAGATTCTACCGATCTCTATGTAAAAAAGCAGGAGAAGCGATTGGTCAATGCATTAAAACATGTAGAAGGAGTCGGAAAAGTAAAAGTGATGATCACCGTTAATTCATCCAAAGAAGCTGTCGTAAATAAAGACAGTCCTTACGAACAAAGCAGCAGTGAAAAAGAAAAAACGGTCAAAGAAGATGAACAGACCATCTTAGTCGAAGAAGATGGAAAGAAAGTCCCATATGTGATCAAAGAAGTAGAACCAGTCGTTGAAGGAGTGGTCGTTGTCGCCCAGGGCGGTGGGAATGATATTATAAAGAATCAGATCGTTGAAGCAGTTTCTGTGTTATTTCATATTTCATCTTATAAAGTGAAAGTCTTAAAAATGGAGGATTCCTAACAATGAAAAAAGTATTTCAGAAAAATCAGATGATCATCATGACCTTAGCGGTTGTGATTGCTGTTGCAGGGTATGTAAATTATAGTCAGAAATACGATCCGGCTGGGACGAAGAATAGTAAGACGAAGACAGTTTCAAAGAACGTGGCAAAAGAAAGTGCGGCAGCAGTAACCGATGATGTGACCGAATTATGTGGCGAAGGCGAAATTGGAGAGGGAACAAGTGCATAGCAAGGCGAAGGATACATTGGAGGAGATTATTAAGGATAAAACAGTGAAAGATAGTGTGAAACAGGATGCAGTGGATAAACTGGCAATGCTGTCAGAACAGATGGAGATGGAAACTGCAGCGGAGAATCTGCTGGGGGCTAAGGGATTTTTGAATAGTATTGTTACGATTACGAATGGGAAGGTGGATGTGTTGGTGAATAAGAAGGATCTGTCGAAGGTTGAGAGGAGTCAGATTGAGGATATTGTTGTGAGGAAGGTGGGGTGCCAGTTGGGGGATGTGGTGATTAGTTCGATTAAGACGGAGGAGTAGGTGGAAAGAGAAGGAAACCTGAAATCTCTCTAAATGATGTTTTATTAAAAAAAGATGTCATTTAGAGAGATTTTTTTTAGATTTATAATTGGGGTTGCGTGTTTAATAGATAGGATTCATAATATATATGTTACAAGGAAACTTGATTTTGAAAGGATAATATATGAATAAAATAATATATCTATTTAAAATAATAGCAGATAGTTCTATAGATAATAAAATAGCATTGATGGCAACATTGGTCTCTGCTGGTGCATTAATAGCAAGTATATATTTTAATCATAAAACAAGAAAACAGTATATAAATAGTTTAAATCCGTTATTATCATTTGAATTAAGAAAAAATATGGGAAGTTTGTGTTTAATGATGATAAATACAGGGCAATCAGCAGCAAAAAATATAAATATTTCTTTTAAGAAAATACAAAATAATGGGGAGTATGATACCTTTGATATAGATAATAATTTAAAAAATAAATTAGATTTATATCCAGGAGAAAAAATAATTGGACGAATAGCTAGGTCAGGAGAAAATTTAGAGAATATTATTGCACCGGTTATAGAAATAGATTTGTTATATGAGAATAGTAATATGAAAAAGATAGAAAAATATTCTAGAAAGATAACATGTACTCAAGAAATAGATGATATGAAAGATATAGAAGAAATCAAAGATAGTATTAGAGAGATTTCAAATAGATTGAATGAAATCTCATATTCTAATAACAGGATGGCTAATTATTTTGAAGGAAGATGTTTATTTAAATTTGATGAAATTAATGTGATTCCTAATAGTAGTTTATATGATGACATGAAAGATGCTTTTCAGGGAATGGAACATAATAAGGAAATAATTGGACGAGATGAAAATGGGACAATAAATTAAAATACAATTGCTCAGAAAATAATATGTAAAAATAATAAATAACTTATGTTATAATATTATGAAATAAAGGAGATAGATAAATGCAGAATTTAAGTCAAAAAAAACGTCAACGAATGTTTGATTTTTTAGAAAAAATAAAATCTATGCATAGAGAAGATGAAAAAGCATTAATTGCAATAGGAGAAATAGAAAATGAATTGATCGAAAAAAAATACGGATTGGTTTGGGAAAAATATGTAGAAAAGGTTGATGAAGATATTAAAAATAATGTACCTGTCTTTAAGGAAATTAAGGATAAGTCTATTAAAGCGGGCGAAGATGATACATGTAATTTTTTATTAGAGGGCGATAACTTACATAGTCTTAAATTATTGGAAAAAACACACAAAAATAAGATAGATGTTATTTATATTGACCCTCCATATAATAGGGGAAAGAATGACTTTGTATATGATGATAAATTTATAAATTCCGATGATGCTTTTAAACATAGTAAATGGCTATCATTTATATATGAAAGGCTTGTTATTGCAAAAAAATTATTAAATAAGAATGGAGCTATTTTTATTTCAATAGATGATAATGAACAAGCACCATTAAAAATGTTATGTGATGAGATTTTTGGGTCAAATAATTTTTTGGGCATAATCATTCAAAATAAACAAAATTCTAAAAATGATTCTATTGATATTCAAAAAAATCATGAATATATAATTGTATATAGAAAGCAGTGTAATTATATATCAAAAACAAAGATTAGTCCTACATTAAGAAAAAAAGATTATGTAACAAAAAAAATATTTGAGGAAAATGGAAGATATTATTATTTGAATGATCAAATTACCACTCGTGGAGAAGGTGGAACTCTCAATAAGCGGAAGAATCTTGGATATACGATATATTATAATCCAGATACAGACGATAAACTAGCAATTATGGATTATGATGTTAATTTGGTTGGAAGTTCAGAACGAGAGGAAGAGATATATACAACAAAGAAGGATTTAATTGAAAAAGGCTATGTCGCAATTAGGGCGCCTAGAGTAAGAGGTCAATTAGGATGTTGGACATGGGAGTTAAATAAATTTAATATGAATAAAGACTATATAAAAATTACAAAGAATATTCGAAATAATAAATATATAGTTAAAAAGAGAACTTTTGTTGATAAAAATGATGTATATGAAAATAATGGAAAATTGTATTATGATTTATCAAAATTTTCTAATGTAAAAAGTATTGTAAATTATTCAACCAATGATGGTTCTAAAGAGTTAGCAAATATTTTAGGAAAAGTTGGGACTTTTGATAATCCTAAAAATCTTGATATGATAAAATATTTAATAGGACTTATTCCTAATAAAAATGCAACTGTATTAGATTTTTTTGCAGGAAGTGGAACTACAGGACAAGCAGTTCTTGAATTAAATAAACAGGATGGAGGAAAACGGCATTTTATATTGTGTACGAATAATCAAAATGATATTTGTGAAAAAATTACATATCAAAGAATAAAAAATAGAATACAAGGATATACAATTAACGGGAAAAAATCATATAAATTATATGAACAAAAAATTAATTTATCTACGCTGAATAATATAGATAATGTATTGGAAGATTTTTATTCCGTAATAGAAAAGGGAGAACAGGAGTATGCCGAAATTGATAGTGGATTAAAAAATAATACATTATATGTAATCGGAAATGATATTGAAAAACAAAAAATTAGTGGTATTCCTGCCAATTTAAAATATTATAGGACAGAAATGATTGAAAAGACGAAAGATGAAGAATTTTATTCAGTAGGAGAAGAATTGGAAAAATATATTAAAGAGATGATACAATTAGAAAGAGGTGTTACTTTAGAAACGGGTAAATATATTTTGATATTGAACGATGAAGATGCTAAAAATTTAGAAGAAAATGTAGAGTTATTAGATATATGTGAAGTAGCATATATAAATTGTGCAGTATTTTTGAGTGAAAAACAACAAGAAATACTTTCAGGAATAGATATTATAACTATTCCGAATTATTATTTCGAAGAAGAATTAAGGGAGGTTGGTGAATTATGATTATGAAGAAATATGAATTTCAAGATAATGCAGTTGATTGGTTGTATGAAAAGACAGTTGATCCGTTATCTAAGAAAACAATAGTAATGTCAGCACCTACAGGTAGCGGTAAAACAATTATTTTAATTAGATATATAGATAAATTACTAGAAAGTAATAAAAATTGTGCAATAGTATGGTTATGTCCAGGTAAAGGAAATTTAGAGGAACAGTCTAGAGAAAGTTTTGATCATTTTTTACCAACAAGAAATTCTTTTGATTTAAATGATGTATTGTTAAATGGTTTTACTGTCGGAAGTACAAGTTTTATTAATTGGGATAAAGTAACCAAGAAAGGGAATAAAGCAATTACAGAAAATGAAAAAGATAATTTGTATGATAAAATAAAATTAGCGCATAATGAAGGAATTCAATTTATAATAATTATTGATGAAGAGCACTCTAATAATACAGCAAAAGCTAATAATTTGTTGAAATATTTTGAGGCAGTACATATTGTAAGAGTATCAGCTACTACAATAATGAATCCTGAAGCAGAATATTTAGAAATTGATGAAGAGGATGTAATATCAGAAGGTTTAATTACTAAAGCTATTTCTATTAATGAAGGAATAGAAGAGCATTCAGCACAAGATGATTCCATTTTGTTGGAGCTGGCAGATATTAAACGTAAGGAAATTTTAAAAGCATATAGTGATTTGGGTAAAGTGATTAGGCCATTGGTACTTATTCAGTTTCCAAATGGAGATGAAGATAAGATTTTAGCAGTAGAAAAAAAACTTGCAGAAATGGGCTATAATCGGGAAAATGGTATGGTTGCAGCATGGTTATCAGGAGATAAAAGGGACATTCCGGAAGATTTGGTTGAAAATGATAGTCAACTTTCTTTTTTATTTATTAAACAAGCAATAAATACAGGATGGAATTGCAAAAGGGCTAAGATTCTTGTAAAATTGCGTGAAAATAGTAGTGAAGTTTTTCAAATACAAACAATAGGTAGAATTAGACGTATGCCAGAAGGATGCCATTATGAAATACCGATATTAGATATGTGTTATGTTTATACATTTGATAAAGAATATCAAAATAACCTTATGGTTGGATTAGATAAAGCTTATATTCCTAAGAAAGTATTTTTAAAACAAAAATGTAAGAATTTTGAATTAAAAAAGCAATTGAAGGATAAAGATGGAAGGACAGTAGATTTTGCAACTGTATATAATCAAGTAAGAGAAATTTTCGTTGAGGAGTATAACTTAACAGATGATAAGAAACTTAACGTTGATAGATTTAAGGCAAAAGGTTATAGATTTGGGGAAGTGTTGTATGGGGATATTAAAGCAGGGGTAGTTTCTCGTACAAAAGATATATTACATATGAAGGCATCTATTGATACTATTACACCAGTTAATACTTCAGAACATGGATTCGTATTGCGACATACTATAAATGAATTTAAAACTATTTTGGAGATTCCTTATGAAATTATGAGGACTATTTTGGATAAATTATTTTGTTTTAAATATAAAAATCATGATAAACTTCTTAGACTTAATATGAAAGAATATTATGGATTTATTATAAATAATGAGGATAAAATTAAAATAACTTTAAAAAAATTGGTTGGAAAGGTTAGTGGACAGCAACGATTTAAAGAAATAAAGGAAGACGTATTTCGTATTCCGAAAGAGGAAAATTACCCATATGATTTTACAGAACAAAATCCAGAAATATTTAGCAGTAGTGTTTATGAAGATTATAGTTCTGCTTATGTAACTAGTAATTGTAGAAAATCTGATCCAGAGATTTTATTTGAAAAATATTGTGAAAGTAGTCAAAATGTAGATTGGGTTTACAAAAATGGAGACAAAGGTATTGATTATCTTTCTGTTGTATACCAAAATTGTATAAATAATAAACAGAGCTTATTTTATCCAGATTATATTGTTAAACTTAAAGATGGCACAGTATGGATATTAGAAACAAAAGGTGGTCAAAAAGGTAAGCAAAATCAAAATATAGATATTAAAGTTGAAAATAAATTTGAAGCTTTTAAAATTTATGCAGAAACTCATAATTTAAATTGGGGATTTGTTAGACCTATGAATATGGAATTATATATAAATAATACAGAATATACTAAAGATATGCATAATTCCAATTGGAAAAAAATAAAAGATTTATTTTAAGAGATAATTTGTCATAAAAAATTAAAATAGAATTAGATAACGATAATAAATTTTTGACACAAAAGCATGTATAATTTGTGTCAGATTAATGAATTGAAAGTATATGGTATATAAGATAAAAAGTTTCGATAAATATTTATATGATTATAAAGAGGTAATAAAGTGAAATATTCAGAATACAGAGATTTAACACCTATAAATAATGTAAAAGATGGAGATGAATACTTAAATGCATTAGACTGGGCTTTAAAAAATCCAAAAATTAAAAATATTGCACTTTCTGGTCCGTATGGAGCAGGTAAAAGTAGTATTATTGAAACATATTTAGAACGAGAAAGGCAAAAGAATCATACAAAATGCTCTTTTAAATCTTGGTATAATGAATTTAAATTATCTAAAAAATATCTTAAAATTTCTATGGCTACATTTATCGAGGGACGTAAAGAGAATAACGGTGAAAATTCAACAATAGAAGTAGATGCTGATGAAGTTGAAGAAGGAATTCTTAAACAATTATTTTATAAAGTTGATCATAGAAAAATACCGCAAAGCAGATATAGAAAATTACATATGATCAATTTAAAAAATGTGTTTATTAAGTTATCTATAATATCATTGCTTGTTATATTTTTTAGTAAAATTTTTATTCCACAATTATTAGATATTTATTGGAATAAAATAAAAAATTTTATAGGTCCATGTAAGTTCTCAAATGTAATCTCTTTTATTTTGGCAGTGGTTATTTGGATGATAGGGATATGTATTATTAGTTACATATGGAAAATGATTTTGTCTAAATATTTTATAAAGGAAGTTAAATTACCTGGAGAAACAAGCATACAAAAACAAGAAGAAAATGAAAAATCTGTTTTCAATAAAAATTTAGATGAGATTATGTATTTTTTTGAATCTACATCGTATCAAGTGATTTTTTTTGAGGACTTGGATAGGTTGAAAGATAAAAAGATTTTTGTTCATTTAAGAGAATTAAATAATCTTTTAAATAATGATGATTCAATTAAACGAAAACCAATTGTGTTCGTTTATGCAGTAAGAGATGATATTTTTTCAAAAGAAGATAGAACTAAATTTTTTGATTTTATAATTCCAATTATTCCAGTAATTAATTCAACAAATTCGGGTGAAATTTTATTGGAGAGATTAAAAGAGTCAAAGCTTAATAATATTAAGCATAATATTTCACAAGAATTTATATTAGATATAGCTCCATTTATTTCAGATATGAGAGTGTTGCAAAATATATATAATGAATTTGTTGTATATAAAGAAACATTGCGTACAGAGCAGAATTTATCGTTGCCTGATGAAAATATGATGGCATTAATAATTTTTAAAAATTTGTATCCGAATGATTTTGCAAAAATACAATCTGAGAGTGGAATAATAAAACAAGCATTTCTAGATAAAGAGGCATATATTAATTCAAAGAAACAAGCATTACAAGAATGTATAGACAGTGCAGATGAGTTAATACAAAAAGAGAGTAATGAGATGTTAAAATCTGAAAATCAAATAAAATATGCAATGATGGTTGATATAACAAATGGAGATGGAATAGCTACAGTATTCAATGATAGTCAATACAGTGATAGGACAGATGGAATTAGTTCAAAAAGTATATTATCTGGCGAGTATGATATGTCTCAAATTTTTAAATATAAATATGTACATTATGTTGATTTTTCAAGAAATTATGGATGTATAGAAGTAAATAATATTCAGGATATTGTTACAGATTATTTAAATAGATGGAAAACTTTAAAAGAGTTTAATCAACAAGGTTTAAATTTATTACAAGATAAAATAGCCAAAATAAAAGCACAACAATATGGTCTTTCAAGTAGAACATTAAAAGAGTTAATTGAGGACTATTCTGCTAAGAATGTTCTATCAGGAGATGTAAAAAAGAACAAATTTCTTGTTTTTCTTTTACGAAGAGGATATATTAATGAAAATTATGCAAATTATATCAACTATTTTAAGGGAAATAGTATTACAACGGATGATATGAATTTTATTTTGTCAATAAAAAATCAAGAACCAAAACCTTTTGATTATTTATTATCTAAGACTGATATGGTTATTCATTATTTGCAAGACTATGAGTTTGAACAACAAAAAGCTATTTATAATTTCCAATTATTAGAACAACTTCTTAAAGAAGATATGGTTGGAAATAAATTAAAATTATTAATTCGACAATTGGCTGATGAAGATAATATAAGTTGGTCATTTATTGATGAATTTATTGAGAAAACGGCGTATGAAGATAAATTTATTCAGCTACTTTCAAATGAATGGAAAAGAATATGGATTTATATTTCAGACAAACAGACATTGTCATATGAACGACGGTTAAAATATCTAGTTTTGTTGTTAAAATATCTAAACCAAGATGAATTATTCAATATAAATGTAGACAATTGTTTAACAGAATACATTGAAAATCATAAGGATATTCTTCAGAGATTAAATATATTAGAAAATGATAAAATAATTAAATTTATTTGTACTTTAAATATATCTTTTAAAGAATTAGAGATTGAAGGGGTTCCAGATGAGGTGCTTAATTATGTATTTGATAATTGTTATTATACATTGAATAAGTATATGATACAAAATATTATACAACATCAAAATATAGGATTTCTCAAGAATTTTGAAAAAAAGCCATATACTACAATAATTAAACTTGGTTATGATCCACTGATTAAATATGTACAAAAAAACATAGAACAATATGTCGAGACAATAATATTAAAGCAGTCAGATATAGCTGATGATATTCAAGAGATCATAGATTTATTGCATATGATTCTTGATGAAAAAGAAATTTGTGAGGAATTAATAAAAAAAGAAAATTTTCAATTATGTAAATTAGATGAATGTTTAGGAGCTGAATTAGCAGAAACTAAAAACAAAGAAAAAATTAAATTTATATGGGATTCTATTTTAAATGAGAATAAGGTGTTAGCAACTTGGGAAAATATATTAATTTATTGGAAAAATTATAATATAACAGAATGCTTGAAGCAATTTATAACTATTAATACAGATTGCTTAGAAAAAGATAATAAAATTTTTATGGAAGATGATTTTATAAGAGATTTTATTAAAGCAGATTTTAATGATGAAGTTATTGAAAAACTTTTACCTTTGCTTCGTATGAAAGAATTTGATTTAGATTTGGATAGCTTGCGACAAAATATTCTTGAAATAATGGTTGAGTGTAATTATTTTGAGTTTAATATTCAGTATTATGATCAGATTATGGAAGTGAATCCAGATATTGCTCTTAAATTTATTATTAATAACCAACAACAATTTGTTTCTTTATTAGATGATTTTAAGATGACAAGTAATCTGTTAGAAAAATTGCTTTTTGACGATAAAATAGATTTGAAAATTAAGAGGGCGTTATTTGATCAATATGCAGTAGATTATATGACAGAATATATTGCGGAAAATATGAATGATGTAGGTTTTAGTGTTACGGAAAAAATATTTGAAGAAGCAAAAAAATATCTGAATACAAATAAGAAAGAAAAGTTAATGCTTGATAATCTTGGATTGTTTGATAATGCAGAAAAAATGCAAGAATACTTTGAAGAATTAGAGGGAGATTATTATAAATTAGCAGATAGAACAAGACAGCATATTGTTGAACTTAAAGCAACGCAGGAAAATAAAAAATTAATTAGACACTTAGAAGAAATCAATTATATTACAAGTTGGGAGTGTAAATATAGAGATATTTATAACAAAGAAACGGAACAAGATGAGCAGATAGAAATGATGAGATGTAGAGTTAAAAAAAAGAAATAGAAAAATTGCTATAGATATCAAATATGATCAAGAAATACATCAATAATAATAAAACGTAAATTCCCATAAATATTAAAATGTAATAACAGATATCGGGTGATAAAGTGATGGAAAAAGTACAGAAAATTCATTTATATATGTGGTTAAAGGAAAAAAGCTTAAAACATCTGAGATTTTATGAAATCAGAGAAGAAAGCGTGTATCAGTAATGAGAAGAAATGGTAAGAAAAAGTTTAGAGGAAATGTTTATGATAAGAAGAGATGATAATTTTAAAGTTCTTAAAAAAAAAGAAATATATGAATTTTTAGAAGGAAGCGGACCATTTTTGGTAACGCATAATGGTATAGAGTATGGATTACCATATTATACAGGTACACAACTGAGATCATTATGTGACGAGTTTGGATTAACAGATGTTGTTGGTGGAAGTAGATGGTGTTATGTAGAAGAATTGCTTGATTATGCTATTGAACAACAGCGTTGCGATGAATTGTTTAGACTTCTATTTAGTGAAAGGCAGTTTACTAATTTACAGGACATTGCTGATATGAATGACATTGATGAGGTTTATCGACAAATTGTGAAAAAGGCGATAGAATACATCAATCATAGCATTCGATTATCTCATAAGGAACTTGTTCTTATAAATGGTCATTTTATGATTGTTGAAGTTGGCAAAGCCCTAGTTATAGAAACTCCAAAGTTAAATATACGTTCGATTCCTTATGTCCAGGGATTTAGAGAACGGTGCAATGATGATTTTAACTCAGGAAATTATGATAGTGTCATAACAAAATCAAGAACTACAATGGAAGAGGTACTTGTTCAACTATTGGAGGAAAACAATGTTAAGCAAATCTCAAAGGGTGACTTGCTTAAATTATATAATCAAGTAAAAACATTGTTTAATATGCAGCAGAAAAAGAAAACGATAAACGAGTCAATAATATGCTAAGTGGATTAGAAAAAATAGTCCCATCTATTGCAGAAATGAGAAATGCTAACAGTGATGCTCATGGCGTAGGAAGCCGAAGAATAATTATTAGAGAATGTGAAGCAAGATTGGTTATGAATTCTGCAATCACTTTTTGTGAATATATGATATCAGTTCATGATAAATAAGACTGTATGTAAAGGAAAACGGTAAATATCCAAAACAAGATGAAAATGTAATTATTGAAGAATATAAAAAATTGATAGGTGAGTATTATGATCTTGTAAAAATAAAAGTAGATATAAGGAATATTGGAGACATTTAATAGAAAATGGAATCATTTAAATATGGTAAATTTGAAGGAGAAAGAAAGGACGATATTTTACAAAAGATACATTGATAAATCATTAAGTAACTATACGACAATTATAACATAAGGACATTAGAATGATAGAATATATGAAATTTGAAGATTCCGAAAGAATTGGTAATTTAGAACTTGATTTTCGTAATGAAAATCAAGAAGTCTGTAATACAATTATATTTGCAGGGGAAAATGGAAGCGGGAAAACATTAATTCTAAAGATGATTAAAGATTTTCAAGAAGGAAGTTACTTGGGAGAATGGTCACCATTAAAGGAGATAAAATATCTTGATAAGAATGAAAATGTTCATGTGATTTTAAGAGATGAAGAGGCTTTATATCCTAGGCCAGAAGATGGAATGTCTGAACGTGATTTTGATTTTGAAAGAGTAGAATTATGCATAGAGAAACCTTATGATATTCGTGCACAGAAAGTGCTATTTTCTGAGGCTAGATCAGGATTTGAAGCAAGTTTAAAAAGATATGAATTTCAAGATAGGCGTGTAGAAAATATATATGAAAAAGAGGGTGCAAATTATTCTGAGATTGTACGAGCACTAATTGATATGGAGGAAGAAGATAATCGTGAATATATAAGATATATGAAGTTAAATCCACAATTTGAACATACATACGAAGAATATATGAGGAACAATTCGCGTATAGAAAGATTTAAAAGAGCATATAGTAGTATATTTGAAGATTTATCTTATATGGGAATAGACCATAAAGAGGATGAAGATACAGTTTATTTTATGAGGGGAAAACAACGAATAGATATTAATGATTTAAGTAGTGGAGAACAGCAAATAGTTTTTCGAGGTACGGATTTATTGTATCATGCTGAAAATGCTTCAACTATTATTATTGATGAACCAGAATTAAGTCTTCATCCCAAATGGCAGGAAAAGATTTTATCATTTTATAGAAATTTATTTACAAATGAAGATGGAAAGCAAATTGCACAACTGATGATAGCAACACATTCTCAATATATTATTCAATCTGCAATGAATAAAGTTAATAGAGATGATGTAAAAATTATTTTATTAAAAAAATCAGATTTAGGAATTGATGCAACGACAGTAGACAATGTATTATTGGGTTCGTATTCAAGTGTAGAGATAAATTATTTGGCCTTTGGTGTTGAAAAAAGGGAATATCATATTCAACTATTCGGAGCATTACACAACACACTATGTAATATGAAAGGAAGCAACGTGAATAATAAAATCGCATCTATAGATCAATATATAAAAGGACGCAAAGAATATGATTCAGAAAAACATGAAAGAGAGGATGCATCATATAATCATTATTATACACTTCCTGTATTCATTAGAAATGCTATAGATCATCCTGATAGTGAACGTATAGTCGAAGATGCTGATTTAGATATATCTATTAGCTTATTAAGGGACATTTATAAACATGTAATAGAAGAAAATGAAAACACGAATGTGCATAAGGTATCTGAGACCTTATGAAATTATGATCTACAAAAGTTTTAAAGAATCATTACAAAGGTGGTAAATAACAATGTTCAACAAAATTCGATTAAAACAAGTACTGGCAGAATACAAAAAAGTTTTTGTTCAGCAACAATGGCCGAACGAAAAATACAAATGGGAAGCTGTACAATGCTTCCAGAATAATTGGGATATTAATTCACCTGATTTTGCACAGATGCTTAAGAAATCTCTGGATCAGGTTGGTAATTTGCTTGCGTCTGCGAATAACTTTCCAGCAAAAATGATTATCAGTTTTGCAGAGGCTGCTCCAGAAGAGGTACGTTCCATGTATATGGAACTATATGACGAGAGTAAAGATTTATGTGAGAGAATTGCTAATTTTAAAAACAACTCCAATACATTATTGGAGCGCTATACAAATGGAGCTGCGCAGCACTATCAGTACGAAAATGCAATCATGGCATATTTGTGGCTGCGCTATCCAGACAAATATTATATCTACAAATTCAGTGAAGTAAAAGCTGTCTCATCGGAACTTGAAAGTGACTATCGGTTTAAGAAAGGTGCTTATGTAGATAATATTAGAAATTTCATGGCATTATATGATGAGATATGTGCAGAATTACAGCAGGACGATAAGCTTAGAAATCTGCTTAATTCTCAGATCACGTCGACTTGTTATGCGGATCCTGAATTACGGACACTTACAATAGATGTTGGATTTTTCATTTTTCGTTATTGGAACAAGAAAGATTCAACAAATGAGCTTCTTTATGCACAGCCTCAAGAAGATGATGGACAGCAATACTGGTTCTTGAATGCAAATCCAAAAATGTGGAGTATGTCCAGTATGCCAGTGGGAGAAGTTCAGAATTATACTGAGAAGTTCAGAATTATACTTTGTTTAATGACAATGGGAATAAGCGTAGAATCTTCCAAAACTTTCTTGATGCAAAGGCGGGAGATATGGTGATCGGATATGAGTCTACTCCGGTGAAACAAATTGTAGCTATATTTCGTGTAAATGCAGAGCAGGATGGAGAGAGAATATATTTTGAAAAGTTAGAAGGACTCTCATCACCAATTGATTTTGCAACATTGAAAGCCTGTCCTGAACTGAAAAAAATGGAATATTTCAGTATCAATCAGGGAAGTCTATTCAAATTAACAAAGACTGAATACGAATTTATCATTGATTTGATCCGTGAAGAAAATCCAGTGCCAACAGCTGAGGAAAATAAAGATGAGTATTCGAAAGAAAAATTCTTAGATCAGGTTTACATGACAGAAGCAAAATACGATCGTCTCGTAACTGTTCTGACAAGGAAGAAGAACATTATTCTGCAGGGAGCACCAGGTGTTGGAAAGACTTATGCAGCTAAGCGTCTGGCTTATTCGATAATGGGAGAGAAAGATGATGACCGCATTGAGTTTGTACAGTTCCATCAGAATTATTCCTATGAAGATTTTATGATGGGGTATAAGCCTGTCGAGGATGGATTTGAACTGAAGTATGGAATTTTTTATAGATTCTGTCAGAAAGCAGCGAACCATCCAGATAAAGATTATTTCTTTATCATTGATGAGATTAACCGAGGCAATATGAGTAAAATCTTTGGCGAATTATTGATGTTGATTGAGGCTGACTATCGAGAGACAAAGACAACATTAGCCTATAATGGTCTCAGCTTTTCCGTTCCAAAACGTCTACATATCATTGGTATGATGAACACTGCTGATAGAAGTTTGGCAATGATTGATTATGCACTTCGCCGCCGATTTAGTTTCTTTGACATGGAACCTGGATTTAATTCGGAAGGATTTATTAAATATCAGGAAGCATTTGCAAATGATACATTTAATACGTTGATTGACCATATTAAGGAACTAAACAGAGAAATTGCAAACGACAAATCTCTAGGTAAAGGATTCTGTATTGGACATAGTTATTTTTGTAATACGAAAGAATGTACGGATGAGTGGATGCAAGATGTAGTCGATTTTGATATATTGCCAATGTTAGCAGAGTATTGGTTTGATGATACAGATAAACTACAGCGTTGGGAGAACATTTTGCATGGGGTATTTCAATGACAAAGGACAAGAGTATTCTGATCAATAATATTTACCATATGCTTTCCTATGCTTTTCAGACACTGAAGCAAGAGACATATGAGGATGTTGCAGTAGAGTCTTTTGATGAAATGTATAATCTGCTGGCTGCAATCCTAGCCAAGGGCATAGGGCTGCAGTTGAAGCAGGGACTTTACAGAGAATATATAAGTCATCAGGAAGAGCTGACGGTTATGCGTGGTAAAATAAATATGCCAGATACAATTAAAAATAAACTACTGCATAAACAAGTACTTACCTGTGATTTTGATGAGCTTTCAGAAAATAACATATTGAATCAAATCTTGAAAACAACAGTCATGCTTCTTTTGCGAAACGGCAAAGTAAAAGCAAAATACAAAGATGATCTGAAGAAGAAAATGTTGTATTTTTCGAATGTAGATTCTATAGAACCTACAGAAATTAAATGGTCATCAATTCGTTTTCAGCGTAATAATCAAACATATAGAATGTTAGTTAGTATTTGTCAGTTGATGATTGAAGGAATGTTGATCACAACAGATGTAGGTAACTATAGATTAGCATCCTTTGTAGACGAGCAGCGTATGTGCAGGCTGTATGAAAAATTTATTCTGGAATATTACAGCAGACATTATCCAGAATTGTCTGTTAGTGCATCGCAGATTCCGTGGGCACTAGACGATGGTGTTGGAACGATGCTGCCGGTTATGCAAACTGATATTCACTTACAACGTGGCAATACAGTACTCATCATTGATGCAAAATATTACAGTCACACTACACAGGTTCATTTTGATAAACATACGCTTCATTCAAACAATTTGTATCAGATTTTTACCTATGTAAAAAATCGAAGCTATCAATTTGGAGAAGAAGATAATACAGTTTCAGGAATGCTTCTTTATGCTAAGACAGAAGAAGAAATCCAGCCTGATAATGTGTATCAGATGCATGGCAGTCAGATAAGTGTTAAGACACTTGATCTGAATTTGCCGTTTATAGAGATTGCAGCACAGATGGATAAGCTTGTTGAGTCTCATTTTACTGGTGTAATAAAAGCTGATTAGATGAGAAAGCTGTTTTGCAACTTAAGCATTCCTGAGTTTGGACCTTGTGAAATCTGAATACAAAGATGAAGTCAAAAAGTTGCAAAATACAGGCTGTAGCGCTTAATGATGAATGAGATAAAGAAACTAGAGCATATCTAAATGGAGGATTTTAAACCAGCATGAACATACAAATATTTGGAACAAAAAAATGCATCGAAACAAAGAAAGCAGAACGTTTTTTCAAAGAACGTGGAATCAAATATCAGTTTGTTGATATGAAGAAAAAAGGCATGAGCAAAGGCGAATTCAATTCAGTAGCTCAGGCAAATGGTGGTTTAGATCATATGATCAATTGGGAAGGCAAAGATCAGAACTTGCTTGCACTGATCAAATATATTGCCAATGAAGATAAACTTGAAAAAGTATTAGAAAATCCTCAAGTCATCAAGACACCAGTTGTTCGAAATGGAAAGCAATCAACACTAGGATATCAACCAGATGTTTGGAAAAAGTGGAATTGATTATTTGAGAAATTTTAAAAGGAAGAAGTGATAAGTATGATAAAATTTAAACTAAAAAAAGAGCAAATTGAATTTCTTAAAAAGACGTATCCTGATAATAAGCTGATTCATAGAGTTTTGAGCTTTGAGAAAGAAGGAATTTTCGAAATGGATGATGAGAATACATATATTGATTTCATGGATTATTTGGACGACGAGTCTGTAGCTTGGATGGATGAAAATTATGATGCTACACCACAAACAATTATGTTAGAATCAATAAGAGATAATATTTTTTGTCAGACTAATTAGAAGAGAAAGTGGACATTGAAACAAGACCTTATAGTCATAACAGGCCATAAGATCTTGTTACAGGAGAAAATGGATGACGACTTAATCATCATCACAAGGTAAAAACGGTGGTCGGAAGGGGTACAATTCTTCGTAAGATTCAAGCTCGGCTTCTGTTCTTGGAACAACCTGGATCAATCCAGTACAATCCGTGGTAGAACAAATATTACACATTTCGAAGATATTTTCATCAATTTCTTCGTTTGTAAGTTCTCGTTTCTTCTTATTATTCATGCATTGAAACCTCCTCGTTTCTTAGTATGTGATAATTTAAGAAAAATATTTTGTAAAATAAATCCAATAAAAGATATTATACGAGGAGATAGGAACAATGTATTTTGTACCAGAAGAAAGCAGAGAAAAGGCTGTCCATCCTAGACAGAATGGAAGCCTTTTCCGATAATCTCACTTGTATTAGAAACTAAAAGAAAAGCTTTTGGATCATGTCAGGATAATATATTTATCATCCCCTGTAAAGGCTCCGGTCGCATTTACAATGGTTGCTCCGCGCTGTAGATCATTTTGGATAAAATCACAAATGCATGTTGCATTAGAAGTTACAACATGAAAGTATTTAGAACGGTTAAAACTTTCAATAAAGTTATCGATCAACGCAGAACGCATGATCAGACCAAACAAAGAATAAAGTCCTGTTTTGACGTTAAACACTAGGAATCCTGCGAGAGTAAAGATAAGATCAGAGATCATTAAGCCCTTTCCGATATCTACACTTGTATATTTTTTAAGAATCATAGCGATAACGTCTGTACCACCACTAGAAGCTCCAATATTAAATAAGATTGCTGAACCAAGCGCTGGCAATAAGATTGCAAAGATCAACTCTAATAATGGCTCATTGGTAAGTGGATGACTCATAGGATAAATTCGCTCTAAAAGAGATAAACTTATAGATAAAAGAATCGTGCTGTAAGCTGTTTTTTCAGCAAAGCTTTTACCTAAGACGATCCATCCAATGATCAGCAATAAAATATTCACAACAAAAGAAAAATCACTGGCAGAAATAGGAAGGAATTTTGCAACTAAAACGGCAATACCTGTGATACCACCAAATGTGAAATTGTTTGCAAATTTAAAGAAGTAAATTCCGACAGCCATAATGAGTGTGCTGATTGTAAGTAAGGAAAAATTTTTAAGTTTTGATTTCATAATACTACCTTCTTTGATGATTGTTTCATTTATAATGATTTCATAATTCAATCATTTATTTTAGCATGAATATTCTATTTTTCAAGAAATTCGGTGGAAATAGTGAGAAAGAATGTATTATAATTTTTGTTATGGAATCTTTCGACAAAATGGATTGGCGCAATCAAGACAAGTATCTATATTTACGTATCCCCTGTTATAACCGTAATACTTTCAGTGTTGATCTTACATGAAAAAATAACAGTGATTTCTATCATTGGAACTGTATTAATCCTTATTGGGCTTGTGATCTCACAAAAAAACTAAGACAACAGACCAGATTAGATGTATAATATGTGATAATAAAGCAAAAAAGGAGATAGGAACAATGTATTATGTACCAGATGGAACAAAAAAATGCGGATATTATGAATGCAAAAAATGTGGGAATAGATTCCTCTCATTACAGACGATGGAGAAGATTCCATGTCCAGACTGTGAGGCAGAGATTGACTATGAGATTGGACCAGATGAAAGTATGGAAGATATTTTAGATACTGCGCAGTTACTTCAGAAAATCGAGGGTGAAGAAGAAGTCGAAAAGATGGATGCTTTACTAAGCCTTGCTATCACGGGTGGAGACTGCAATTGGATTTAAAAATGTATTTTCTAAAAGACTCAGGGACCATGGACTTCTGAGTCTTTTAGATTGTTGCAATAATTGAAACAGGAAGGCAGGAAGATCAATTTATGAACGATACACAAGACAACAAATGGGACAAACTATTGCACATCAAAACCATGGGCAGAGACGACTCTCAATCCGATCAATACCGCTATCCATACGAACCAACTCCATATTCTGTACTGCAACGATTAGCAAATACAGGACTTATAAGGAAGAACAATATGCTCTTAGATTATGGCTGTGGTAAAGGAAGGGTAGACTTTTTCTTATCCTACCAGACAAGATGCCGTTGCCTCGGAGTTGAATATGACGAACGCATTTATGAGAAAGTAATGGAAAATAAGAAAGAAGCCGTATCGAAAGAGAGGGTATCATTTTCATTAGCGAATGCAGAAGAATTTCAACTCCCAGAACAGATAGACCGCATCTATTTTTTTAATCCATTTTCCGTAGAGATTTTGAGAAAAGTGATGGCAAGGATCATGGAATCATACTATGAACATCCAAGACAGATTTTATGTTTCTTCTATTATCCATCCGATGAATATCTTACATATCTGATGACGGTGGATGAGATGATGTTTACCGATGAAATTGATTGTTCCGATTTGTTTGGTGGAAATAGTGAGAGAGAACGCATTATGATTTTTGAGATGGGGCAGTAGACAGACTCAGACCATCTAAATATTTGATACCAATATTAGAAAATTTATATATTTCTACAGAAGAATTTTTAAAGGAAATAAAGGAGGTAAAAATAAAATGATAAAAGACATAATGAAAGATCCACTGTTTCTAGCACAGAAATCAACAGATGCAACAAAAGCAGATCAGCAGGTAGTAGTTGATCTGTTAGATACACTAAGAGCTAATTTGGATCATTGTGTTGGAATGGCAGCAAATATGATCGGCGTTAAAAAGAACATTATCGTAGTAGCAGTTGGACCATTTCAGTTTGCAATGATCAATCCGAAGATCACAAAGAGATCAGGCGTATTTGAGACAGAAGAAGGATGTTTATCTTTGGATGGAGTGAGACCTTGTAAGAGATATAAGGAGATAGAAGTAGATTATCTGGACCAGGATTTTAAAAAACAGCATGGAAAATATTCTGGATGGACAGCACAGATCATACAGCATGAAATTGATCATTGCAAGGGGATTGTGATATGATTGAATTACAAACAATGAATGAAATACCAATTTATACGATCATAAAAATAGAAGCAGAAGAAGCAGAAATTCCAATGTTAACTTTTTATGTAAAAGAAGATTCTATGGATGAACCAGAAGAGATTTCGATGGAAGAATTAACAGCTTATGACAGGAATCTAGGGATTGGAGATCAGGTAATAATCGGTCCAGATGAAACTTTGTTTCCGCTAGATATGGCAGAGAATCTTGGAATGTTTGACGAAATCGATCCGTTAAGCCAGATATCAGAAACAGACCCCAGACAATGGCAGATGGAATGGATGGATAATTATATGGACGCGTTAGAAGAACTGGAGGATTCTACAACTAGGGAATAAGCCCAAATTCATGAAAATAAATCCATTAAAAGCAGAAAAATTTATGGAGATGAGTGTATTTATGCAGAAATTACAGATAAGACAGAAAACATGTTATATAGAGCAAAATGGTTCCGGCGGTCCGATCATTTTATGGGGAATGTATCCTCATCGTGGAAATGAAATAGCACATATGTGGGATTGTCTGATGGAGACAGTCAATAATCAGGATTTTCTTTTCTGTGCATTTCAGGTAAAAGATTGGAATGGTGATTTTTCTCCATGGAAGTCACCTGCTGCCTTTGGGGATGAAGAGTTTAAAGGAAATGGTCCAAAGACTTTACAATGGTTAATGAATGATTTGATTCCAGAATTAAAAGCAGATTACGGAGTAGACAGAGAAATTTATCTGATCGGATATTCCCTTGCAGGATTGTTTGCTCTATGGACAGCATATGAAACGGATATCTTCTCAGCAATTGCAAGCTGCTCCGGTTCTTTATGGTTCGAACAATGGGATGAATATGTGTTGCATCATCAAATAAAGCATGAAAGCAATATCTACTTAAGCCTTGGAGGAAAAGAAGAAAAAACAAAGAATCCAGTCATGGCAAGAGTTGGAGATCGAACTAGAACACAGGAACGAATTTTGCGCAATGATCTTAAGGTAAAGCATACAACATTAGAATTTAACAGCGGCGGACATTTTGCTGATGCCCAAAAGAGATTATCGAAAGCTGTCAAATGGTTATTAGAATGTACTTAAGCGAGGATTCCAATGAACAACAAAACCATAAATTATTATAACAAATACACTAAATCATTCATACAAACAACAAGATCCGTAGACTTTACAAACATACAAAATAAATTTTTATCTTATCTTCCATCGGGTGCATCAATTTTGGATTTTGGTTGCGGTTCTGGTCGTGATACAAAATATTTCCTAAAGCGAAACTATAACGTAACGGCGATTGACGGATCCGAAGAGATTTGTAAGGAAGCTTCAAAATATACAGGAATCAAAGTAAAACAAATGTTGTTTGAAGAATTAAATGCCCAGAATATTTATGATGGAATCTGGGCATGTGCATCAATCCTTCATTTATCAACAAATGATCTTTTGCGTGTATTTCATAAGATGAACAAAGCATTAAAAGAAAATGGAATCATTTATACATCATTTAAGTATGGTGAATTCGAAGGGGAGAGAAATGGGCGTTATTTTACGGATTTTACAGAAGATTCATTGAAAGAATTTATCTTGCAAATCCCTCAATTACAGATCAAAGAAATATGGACAACAGGAGATGTCAGAGAAGGACGAGGTGATGAACGATGGTTGAATATCCTGATTTGCAAGGGAAAAACATCCTAGAAATTGAGCCAAAATATTATAACAATCTAAATATCGATGGATTTTCTAAAATGATGAAAAGTCCATCCTATTGCTATAAATTTTATTGGCTGGAAGCGATCATACAGTTAATCTCTGAGGGAAAAACAGAATCGACATTTGATGAAATCATAGATGAAATGATCACAAATGCATGGTATTCTGTAAGAGAGTTCCATATTCACTTAAGTGGAATGCCACTGGACGGGCAGATCAAGGATGGATTGGAGAGAGCAGTTCTTTTGCTAACAGAGCTTAGTGAATTATCAGCGAATGCTTCGAAAGTAGAGATTAAAAATGCGATCAAGCAGTATAACAAGGAATTAAAAACGACGAAAGAACAGCTGACTCATATGGTTCCATACCGAGCATTAGCAGGCTTTTTTACGAGGAGTAATGAAAAAGTAAATTGGAATAGTGCAAATCGCATGACAGTGTATATTCAGAAATTTAATAAAGAAGTCTTAACTCTTCCATACATATTAGGAACAAGCAGCAAGTTAAAAAAAGAAGTATATTTCCAACAAGACTGGATCAAGATGATCCAAGATCATACAGTCAATATTCTAGGCTGGATTCAATACGAGAAGGTAAAATGGTTGCAGAACAATAATCCAGAAGTTCCCGGTCTGGTATATAAATTAACCCCAACAGAAGAAAAGGTACGAAAGCTCAAAAAAGTAAGAGATCTCTGGCAAGATATCATGGAAGTTCAAGAAATCAGAGACGTCTTTACTGGACAACCTGTGAAGAAGAAAAAATACGATATTGATCATTTTATTCCATGGTCATTTGTTATGAATGATGAACTTTGGAATCTGATGCCGATGGATGCATCACTAAATTCATCAAAGAGTAATCGATTACCAAAATGGAATCCGTTTTTTCAGAATTTTGCACAAAATCAATATCTGATGTATCAAATGATTTATGATGATATGGGAATCTATAAAAGATTTAAAGGCTGTTATAAGGATAATCTTCATTCTATCTGGGCAGGACAGGAATTATATCGAAAAGGAAATTCAAAAGAAATGTTTTATAATATACTTGAAAAGAATATGATACCTGTATATGATTCCGCACGTCGACAAGGATATGAAATATGGGATTATTCATAAGGATTTTAAAAGGGCAGAAGAATATGTGGTCAGAAAAGCAAAGAAAATATCAGAAGAATATATGTAGTAAATTAATGCTAGCTATTTTGTTACTCGCAAGTATCACAACACTTACAGCATGTAGATCATCAAATATAAAAGAAACAACAAAACAAACAGATCATAAGACAAAGAAGTGGAAACCATTGGTGATAACAAAGCGAGAAAAAGCTCAGGCACAAAAAGAAGTTAAGCAAATTTCAGACATTTGTCAAAACATAAAAATCAATGAGAATAAAGTTACAAAAAAAGACTTACAAACGTTATATGATACATTAACATCCAAAGGTTATCCTGTTGCCCAGATTGGGGAAGAAAAACATAGTACAAAAAATGCACCAGTAAAATTCAAACCATCCAAGACAAGTCATGGTGAGAAATTGAAAACATTTTATGAAAAAACAAAAGCTGGAAAACCAACAACGATAACATTGTTACAGCAAAATAGTTCCGGAGGATTTGCAAATATCCGATTACAAAGTAACAATGGAAAGACAGAAGGAATTTTGACAACGATCTATAAAGAAGATGGTAAATTTTCTGTGAGTGAAATGGTAAAGTATCAAGTGAAAAAACTGGAATTGAATGAAAAAAATATTATGACTTTGGAATTTTACTTATCCGATCAAGCAGAATTACAGA
>QWCN01005532.1_pt1 | contig 23813 bp, 28 predicted proteins | sample 1972711 | NCBI WGS metagenome assembly QWCN01 (sample SAMN09866707, study PRJNA288562) | Human gut metagenome isolate term1_stool, whole genome shotgun sequencing... | isolation source: gut | host: Homo sapiens | place: USA: California
ACCGTGTCCACCATGATGTCAACAATCTCGTCCAGAATGTCAGCATCATAGCCGAGCTGCCTGCGAGTGATGTCGTACTCAATATTCTCCATGATAATCTGACGATAGACACGCATCGTATCCATCGCATCTGCCGCAGGCGATTTATCTTCCGGCAGCCCCCTGGCCGGATGGATAGATGGTTCAGTATCACTCAATTCAGTATCTTTTATCTCAGTATTATTAGAGGCCGTTTTTTGGAAGTCTTGACTTCCAGATTGCGGAACTTTAGACTTCCGTTTTTCGGAAGTCAAGACTTCCGCATTCCGAACAAAGTTCTTAACATAGATTTTTGTCGGCTTTCCCTGGCCTTGCTTTTTGCGCTCGATCAAGCCCGCCTTATCCAGTTCCCCAAAAAGGGAAACGGCTTTGGTATGCCCGCAGCACAAATATTCCAAAGCATCCTCCAGAGTAAAGAAAATGAATACCCGGTTGTATTCGTCCAGCCAGCCATTCCGAACTGACAGCCCCATACGGTCAAGCATAAGCCCGTACAGGATTTTGGCGTCGGAAGATATGCGCCGGTAGCTGGGGTCAGTGAACAGCACTTTGGGTATCCGGTAAAAAGTGAACTGTTCCGCTTCATCTCCGTAGAAGTAGTCCAGCATGGCAAGGTCTGGCATGAATTACACCTCCCTCCTAAAAAATTCTAAACGCTTAAAGCAAAAGGTGCTGCCCGAAAGCAACACCTTTTAAATCTGAAACTGGCATCTCTATTCTGTTTTTCTATGGAATCATCTGGAAATGCTTGAGTGCATCCATAATCGCTGCTTCTTTCTCTGGCGGGCACTTCGGCACTTTGGCATCTTCTTTTTTTGACTGGTTATAGTTCTTTCTCTCGATAATGCCACATTTCCGTTTTATTTGGGCGATATAAAGCTGACTGACTTTAAAGCCGAATTTTTCAAGTACATAAGCCTTGATTTCATCGTAAGTGGCTTTACTCTCCGCCGCCGTCAAATCCAACTCATCCATCGTGATTTCCACCTCGATATGATGCTTGACATTTAGTTTGGACAATAAACATACCGTTTCGATATGCTCCGTATGCGGGAACATATCCACCGGGGTAAAGCCCTCGGCCTTATAGCCCAGCTTTGTCAGGGTGGCAAGGTCGCGGGCGCGGGGGGTCCATAAAGATCACGTCTGCCTTCTCCCCTGCTGCGGCCGCTTCGCCAATCCAGCGTGTGGCGTCGGCGGCAAAGAAGCGGGCGTTCTTTACGCCGTTGTGCCTTGCGTTGCCAATGGCGTCCTGCACGGCGTCCCGGTTCAGTTCCACGCCCACCACCTGCTTTGCATGGTCGGCGGCGGTCAGGCCGATGGTGCCAATGCCGCAGTAGGCGTCCAACACCACCTCTTTGCCGGTCAGCTTCGCGGCCTCCACCGCAAGGCCGTACAATACGGCGGTCTGCGCCGGGTTCACCTGATAAAAGCTGCGCGGGCTGATGGCGTAGGTCTTGCCGCAAAGGGTGTCCAGAATGAACCCCTTTCCGTACAGCACCTTTTCCGCTTCGCCCAGCACCACGCTGGTCTTGCGGCTGTTCACGTTCTGCACCACGGTGGTCACGGTCACTCCGCGCTGCGCAGTTTCCGCCAGCAGCGCCTTGACAAAGTTCTTTGCGCCCGGCAGCACCGGCTGTGCCGTTACCAGCACCACCATCACCTGCCCGGTGGCTACGCCCCGCCGCAGCAGGCAGTGGCGCACAAGTCCGGTGCCCTTGTCTTCGTCGTAGGGCTGGTAGCGGCAGGCGTTGGCGGCAGCACGCACCGCCTGCATGGTCTTGTCCAGCACTTCGTCCTGCAGCAGGCAGCTTTCCACCGGCAGCACCTTATGGCTGTTTGCCGCGTAGATGCCGGAGGTCAGCTTTCCGCCCCAGCCGGGGGCAAAGGTGGAGATCACCTTATTGCGGTAGTGGTAAGGCTGCTCCATGCCCCGAATGGGGTGCACCGGGCCGTATTTGCCCAAAAGAGCCCGCACTTTTTCTTCCTTCTGTTTCAGCTGCGCGGCATAGTCCAGCCCCAGCAGGGGGCAGCCGCCGCAGTTTTTGGCACGCAGTTTGCAATCCATGGCAGTTTCTTCCTTTATATAATAGATACTCTCTTTTCAGGATATCACAGGGCAGGGTGGATTGCAACCGCAAGCCGGGGTGATTTTTGCAGTTTTCATTTTTACCGCCGGGGCTTTACTTTCCCGCGCTGATTTGCCATAATAGGGACAGAAAACGACCGTTTACGGGAGGGCTACAAGATGAAGATCATGGTTTTTGATGTAGGCGGCACCGAGATCAAATACTCGGTCATGGATGAGCAGATGCACCGCACGAACAGCGGCGCGGTGCCCACGCCGCAAGATACGCAGGCGCAGTTTCTGGATGCAGTCTACCGGCTGTATGCGCCCCATAAGGACGAGGTGAGCGGCATTGCCATGGCGCTGCCGGGCTTTGTGGATAACCGCACCGGCTATGTTTCCAACGGCGGAGCGCTGCTGTACAACACCGCCACCCCGGTGGGGCAGCTGCTGGCAGAAAAATGCGGCTGTCCTGTTATCCTGGAAAACGACGGCAAGGCCGCCGCCATGGCAGAGCTGGCAAACGGCGCGCTGAAGGACTGCTGCAACGCTGCGGTGTTCATCATCGGCACCGGCGTGGGCGGCGGCATTATTGCCAACGGACAGCTGGTGCGCGGGGTGCACTTTACCGCCGGAGAGTACAGCTTTGTCAACACCAACGCCGAGGCGTGGGATGCCCCGGACCAGAACATGGCCTGCCAGTGCAGCACCAGCAATCTGCTTAAATGGTACCGTGCCCGCAAGGCACTGCCGGAGGATGCCCCGCTGGACGGTCGGAGCTTTTTTGCCGCCGCCAATGCCGGAGAGCCGGAGGCCTTAGAGGTGCTGCGGCGGTTCTGCCACGCGGTGGCGGTGCAGATCTACAACCTGACCGTTCTGCTGGATGTGGAAAAAGTGGCCATCGGCGGCGGCATCAGCAAGCAGCCCCTGCTGCTGGAAAGCTTGCGCAGCGCCTACGATGGACTGTACGCCTCCCGGGCGGGACAAGCTTACATGGAGGGCTTACCCCGCTGCCAGATCGTGCCCTGCGCCTTCAGCAGCGAGGCCAATCAGGTGGGCGTTGCCGCCGCATATTTTGAAGCTATGCAGAAAAAATGTTGATTTCCAGCCGGTTTCATGGTACTATATCTGCCGTGTGCTCTGCACGCAAAACACGAAACAAGGAGATTTTGAACCATGAACACTCTGCATAAATTTGCCGTTCTGACCCTCAGTGCTGTGCTGACCGTCTGCCTGCTGGCAGGCTGCGGCGCTTCCGCTTCCTCTACCGCTTCCAGCGCAGCCTCCTCTGTGGCTTCTTCTGTGGCCGCTTCTGAGGTTGCTTCTTCCGCTGCCAGTAAGGCACAGGCCACGGTGGAGTTCACCGTTACCGCTGCGGACGGCAGCGTGTCCAGCGTACTGCTGAACGTGACCGACGGCGAAAAGCTGAGCACCGCACTGGCTGAGGCCGGTATCATCAGTCAGGAAGAGGTTGATGCCGGCTTTGTGACCACCGTGAACGGCGAGACTGCCGACTATGATAAGGATCAGGCATGGTGGTGCCTGACCGACGCTGCCGGTGAGATGACCACGGTGGGCGTGGCCGACATTGAACTCCACGACGGTGACAGCTATGCCTTTACCTACACCAAGGGGTAAAAAGCCGGTGGCGTTGCACACCCGGGTGCTGCGGCTGGTGCTCAGCGGCCTGATGGGCGCGCTGCTGGTGGTGAGCAAGCAGGCCATGAGCGGTCTGCCCAATCTGGAGCCGGTGAGCCTGCTCATCATCCTGTTTGCACTGGAGCTGCCCCGAGAGACCCCCGGCGCCATCACGGTATTCATTCTGCTGCAAGGCGTGCTGTACGGCTTTGGTCTGTGGTGGGTGATGTACCTGTATGTGTGGTATCTGCTGGCGCTGCTGGCATGGCTGCTGCGCCGCATGGACAACGCTTTTTTCTGGGCGGTGTTCAGCGGGCTGTACGGCCTGTGCTTCGGCGGGCTGTGCGCGGCGGTGTATCTATTTGCCAAAACGCCCGCCTTTGCCCTGAGCTGGTGGCTCAGCGGGCTGAGCTACGATGCACTGCACGGCATCGGCAACTTTGTGCTGATGCTGCTGCTCTACCGCCCGCTGCGCCGTGCGCTGCAAATGGCAAAAAAGCAGCTGCGGATCTAATATTTTCTTTATAAAAATGCAGAGCCGGACAGCCCGCGGGCGGTCCGGCTCTGCTTGTATTCAAAAATATTTTTTCTGCATCGTTACGCATTCAGGCGGGCAAAGGCCTGCCGGACATCACCGGAGAAATACAGCGTGCCCAGTGCGCATACCGGGCCTTCGCCGCCCAGTTCTTCCGCACGCGCCACACCGGCTTCGATGCTGTCCGCTGCCTCGGCGGTGCAGCCGTAGGCGCGGATATGCTCTGCCAGTGTCTGCGCAGGCATAGCGCGGGGGTTGTGCGCCGTCACGGTCACGAACCGCTCGGCCAGCGGTGCCAGCAGCGCCAGCATCTCGTCCACGTCTTTGTCTGCCATGATGCTGACCAGAAAGACGAATTTCTGCCCGGGGAAGCGGTCTTTCAGGCTCTGCACCGTGGCGCGCATCCCGTGGGCGTTGTGGCTGCCGTCCAGCACAAAGGCCGGGCTGTGGCGCAGCAGCTCAAAGCGCCCGGGCCAGCTCACCTGCTCCAGCCCGGTGCGGATGGCGCTTTCCGGGATGTTCCAGCCCTGCTGCCGCAGCACCCGCAGGGCGGTGATAGCCAGTGCGGCGTTGCGGGGCTGATAGCTGCCGATGAGCGGCAGGCGCACCCCGTCCAGCCCATCAAAGCTGAAGGTAACTGCATTCAGATCCCCGCCGGTGACCTGCAGCTTTGCAAAGTCCACCTCCGTAAAGGGAGCGTGCTGCTGTGCCGCCACCCGGCGCAGCACGGCGTCTGCCTCCGGTGCGCCGCCGTAGCTCACCACCGGGCACCCCGGCTTGATGATGCCCGCCTTGGCAGCGGCGATATCCGCCAGCGTTGGGCCCAGCTCCTTGACGTGGTCCATGCCCAGTGCGGTGATCACCGCGCAGGCAGGCTTTTCGATGACGTTGGTGGAATCCAGCGTGCCGCCAAGCCCCACTTCCAGCACCACGATATCACACTGCTGCTGCGCAAAATAGAGCATGCCCAGTGCGGTGATGATCTCGAACTCGGTGGGCACGTCCTCCATGGCGTCGGCGGCGGGCTTTACCTGCTCCACCAGCTTTACCAGCGCCTCGTCCGGGATCTGCTGCCCGTTGATCTGGATGCGCTCGTTGAACCGGTTGATAAAGGGCGAGGTATACAGCCCCACCCGGTAACCGGCAGCTTGCAGGCAGGAAGCCAGCATCGCCGCCGTGCTGCCCTTGCCGTTCGTGCCCGCCACATGGACGAACTGCAGCTTTTTGTGCGGGTCGCCCAGTGCAGCCAGCAGGGTGCGGGTACGGGTAAGCCCGGGCTTATGCCCCGCCCACTGTACCGCGTGGATGTATTCCATTGCCTGTTCGTAGTTCATAAATACTGCCTCGATTCAAGATCACGATTGGGAATGCGCTCCGCTTCGCTCTGCGCATAAATAGCGGAATCACTATTTATATTTCGCGTTTGTCGCGCTCTGCGGAGCGCTCCAAACGCATTTTCACAGGAGGGGTCATAGAGGGAAACGGCAGCTGCCGCGCTGGTTTCCTTCGGAAACATTCGCGCAGCGAGAAAGCTTCCTCTGCCCTTTACGCCCCCTTCCGGGAAAAGGCAATTCAGGAAAATCCGCAGATTTTCCTGAATTGCAATATAAAATAATGATTCCTCTGAAGATGGTCAGAGCGCAGCGGAGACCATTTTAATGGGCTATTCTTACTTCTTCGCCAGCTTCATCAGACTGCGGTTTTCCAGCAGGATGCGCAGCAGCACAACGTTCACAGCGCTCAGGATGAGGGCGTTGGGGATGCGCACCGCAAGCGTTGCCCACGGATAGCCGTAAAACAGCCGCAGCGCCAGCGAGGTGATGACCATAGAGCCTACAAAGTGCCCCAGCAGCACGCTGGCTGCAAGCCGCAAATTTGTGGAAAGGCTGCTCAGCTTCTGCCACGCAAAACCTGCCACCAAGCCGATGGCACCCGCACCCAAGGTGATCAGCGGGTTGATGGCGTAGCCCGCCAGCACACCGCCAATGATATCGGCCACCGCGCCCACCGCAAAGCCTGCGCCGGGGCCGAACACCACCGCCGCCAGCAGCACCGGCAGACTGCCCAGATTGAACCGGACGAAGCCGGTGGAGATGCTCAGCACCCGGCTGAACACGATGCTCATAGCCACCAGCAAAGCCAGCATGGTCAGGGTACGCGCAGAAGTTTTTTTGTCGTTCATTGTAGTTGTCCTCCTTAAAAAGGAACAGCAGGCAGGACGCAAAAACGCCCTCCCCTGTGACAGACCGCACAAAGGAGGGCGTGAATTCCAACAACATTCACTTCCGGGCAAAAACCGCAGACGGCTCTCGCCTGCACCCAAGTCCATGCAGCAGCGGGATGCAGACCCTGCACCGCGGTCAATACCTTCGTCCGCAGCACAACTCCCCGTTGATGCGGCACTTAACGCGCAGGGTCTTACTCTGTTGATGATGCCATTATAATCCTTTTTTTGCTGCACTGCAAGCGCCCAAACAGACATCTTTGCCAAAGGAGCGTTTTTATTTTTGGCAGTGTTGTATAAACGTAGGACTTTTGCCCGCCTGTCTTCCTCTTTTCTTTTGGCGCAGAACGTGGTAAGATGAACACAAGATACCAAAGGGGAAACTGCCCCGGAAAGGAAATTTTCCATGAAATTCAGCGAAATGACCTATACCCGCCCAGACATCAACGCCCTGCTGGCACGGTGCAAACAGCTGGCCGCCAAGGCCGCCGATGCGCAGGACGGCGACGCCCTCATTCAGGTGTACTACGAGCAGAGCCGCGCCTTTGCGGACTACACCACCGCCTCCCAGCTGGCCAACATCCACTACACCTGTGACACCCGCGATGCCTACTGGAAGGCTGAGCAGGACTTTTTTGATGCCAACGGCCCCGCCGTGACCAACGCCAGTGTGGAGATCAGCCGGGCATTTCTGGCAAACCCCTATGTGGATGCCCTCACCGAGCACTTCGGCACCACCTGCGTAGCCGGTATGAAGAACGCCGTGCTGGGCATGGACGACCGCACCGTGGAGCTGCAGCAGGAGTTCAACGCGCTGGTCAGCCAGTACCAGCAGATCTACGGCGGCGCACTGGTGGAGCTGGACGGCAAGCAGCTGACCATCCCCCAGCTGGGCCCCTACAAGGAGGATCTGGACCCCGCCGTGCGCCGCGCCGCCTACGAAGCCGAGGCCGGTTACTTTGACGCCCACCGGGACGAGCTGGACACACTGTACACCAAGATCGTCAAGAACCTGAATCAGCAGGCCAAGGTGCTGGGCTACAAGGATTACAGCGAGCTTTCCTATGTGCGCATGAACCGCATCGGCTACGGACAGGCCGAGATTCAGGCCTTCCGGGATCAGGTGGCAAGGGACGTTGTGCCCGAGCTGCAAAAAGTGATGGCCATGCGCGCCAAGCGCACCGGCATCACCCACCCCACCTTTACCGACCTGCCCATCATCTTCAAGGACGGCAACCCCAAGCCCATCCCGGGCTATCAGGCACGCATGGATGCCGCCCGCACCATGTACCACGAGCTCAGCCCCGAAACGGCGGAGTTCATCGACTTTATGCAGGACAATGAGCTGTTCGACGTGGAAAGCCGCCCCGGCAAGATGTCCGGCGGCTACATGACCAGCCTGCCCAGCTACAAGGCACCCTTCATCTTTGCCAACTGGAATAACACCTCCGGCGATGTGGACGTGCTGACCCACGAGTGTGGCCACGCCTTTGAGGGCTATGTGGCCGAGCGCGACCCCAACGTGCCTGCCGATCTGGAATGCCCCGCCATGGAGAGCGCCGAGATTCACTCCATGGCCATGGAGTTCCTCACCGCGCCGTGGCACCACCTGCTGTTCGGCAAGGATACCGAGAAGTATGCCCTGCTCCACGCCGAGGACAGCTTTGTGTTCCTTGCCTACGGCTGCGCCGTGGACGAGTTCCAGCACATCATGTACCAGAACCCGGACCTGACCCCCGACCAGCGCAACGCCGAGTGGCTCAAGCTGGAAAAGAAGTACCGTCCGTGGATCGATTTTGACAATCTGCCCTTCTACGGGCGCGGTGCAGGCTGGCAGCGCCAGCTGCACATCTACGAGTGCCCCTTCTACTATATCGACTACTGCCTGTCCACCATGGCAGCATTGCAATTCTTCCTGCTGAGCCTTGACGACCACAAGGACGCATGGGAGCGCTACCTCAAACTGGTGCGCCGCGCCGGTCTTGCCAGCTACACCGAGCTGCTGCAGACCGCCGGGCTGAAGGTGCCCTTTGAGGAAGGCAGCGTCAAGGGCATCGCCCAGCAGATGACCCGCTGGCTGGAAGAGCATCAGGTGGGCTAAAGGCAAGCGAAAGTCGTTTCGTTACAGCGTCAGGGCGTTTCGTGTCAGTTTTCTTGCTTTTCCGCCGGGCTGCGATATACTGAAACCAGAAATCCCCCTTCGAAAATGGAAAGGAGAACTGACTTATGAGATCTTCCCGTTTGTTCCGGCGTATTGCGGCCGGTTTATGCGCTGCGGCCATGCTGTGCGGCGGCATGGCTGCAGCGGCGGCGGCGCCCGCGCTGCCCGCTGCTCCCGCTGCGGCAGAGACCACCAACGCCTCCCCCAGTGATGCCGAGCTCAAGGCTGCTTTTTCCAAGTTCACCGTCACCTACGACGAGGAGACCGGCGGCTGGGATCTTTCCTCTCCGCAGGAGCAGGCCAGCATGGCAAAAAAATCCTGCGGGCTGTACCCCTATATGTTCTTGCAGGACGATAGCATTGCCTTTAATATGATCCTGACCTATGTTGGCAGCAAGAAGCTGGACATCAAAACGGTCAACGTATCTGCTGATGACGAGCTGTACACCTTTACCTGTGACGAGGAATACGGCGGCGGCTACGATCAGGATCTGGGCTGCTGGTTCGATCTGGAGCTGTTCCAGCTGAGTGACGAGGAGGTCAGCCTGCTGAGCGAGTGGCTGAACGCCAAGAGCGTCACCGCCGTATTCGTTGGCCGGGACGGCACCACCCAGAGCTATGCCCTGACCAAGGAGAACCGCGCCGCCATTCAGGAGATGGTCACCGCCTATAACCTGATGCTCTCCTCCACCGTAGAGCAGTGCGAGCCCATCCTGACCAGTCTGGCAAAGTAACCGCAATTTATAGAGTCCCCGGAGCGTCTGCGGATGCTCCGGGGACTTTTTGCACTAATTTTTTATTTTTTGCAAAAAAAGCTTGCAAAGCCGGCTAAGCTGTGCTATACTTATTGAGCTGTGATGTGCTGCTATAGCTCAGTTGGTAGAGCGCATCCTTGGTAAGGATGAGGTCTCCAGTTCGAATCTGGATAGCAGCTCCAGCTTAACCGCCCTGAAGTCTTAGGACTTCGGGGCGGTTTTCGTTTATCTTTTCAGCCGCACTGCAAAAATACCGCCGCACAGCTGTGCGGCGGTGTTTTTCATTCTTCCTCGTCTGGGATATTCTCTGCGTCCAGCAGATACTCGGTCTCGGTCTGCTGCTCCATCTGCTGCTCTGTCCAGTCCAGCTGCACAGCGCCGCTCAGGTCCAGCGAGTAGTCCTCGGTATACAGCAGACTGCCGGTGTTCAGGCTGCTTTCCGCCGGGCTGCGGGCATCCCATGTAAAGTGCAGCTTTTCCGGCGGCACGGTGCACTGCTTTGCCAGTGCGGTCAGGGTGTAGCAGTCCCGGGCAAAGGCGGCGGCGCTGTCATACGGGCCGAACAGCTCCACGGTCAAGGTCAGGTAGGTATCCCCGGCGGGCAGGGCGGCGGCCTGCTGCAAAGTCTCTGCCTTCGGGCCGCTCAGGTACAGCCTGCCGCTGATATCCCGGATGGCGATGTCCTGCGCGTCCTGCTTGCAGGCAGAGTACAGTTCGTCAATGGCCTGTGTGCTCAGGCGGTTCATCGTCTGCTGGTTTTCGCCGCTCAACTCGTCCCACAGCATGGGCAGCATCGCCATGCAAAAGCAGCCCGCCATCAGCACCAGACAGACCAGCACGGACACAAAATCGTACTTCCAGCGGCCGGGGCGGGCGGCAAAGAAGAGCACCTCGCATCCCAGCAGAACCAGCGCCACCGCCGGGGCAATTTTCAGGGTCAGCTGCACATCAAAGCCCGGCACGAAGAAATACAGCAGGAAGAACACGCCCGCCGCAATGAGGCACGCGCCCAAGGTCAGGCTGCCCACCCGGCGCAGGGGCTTTTCAGCGGGTCGTTTTTCTGCCGGTTTCTGCTCCGGCGCGGGCGCACTGCCCGGCTGTGTCGTCAAAGGGGTCTTATTCTGCTCGGTCATCGTCATCCTCCGCAGGGGTTTCGTCCTGCTCTGCACCGGTCACCGGTTCCCCCAGCAGTGCCGAAAGCTCCGGCATGGCAAAATGGGTGTCCGTGTCTGCGGTGTCCTCTGCATCCTCTGCATCCTCTGCCTGCGGCGCAGCCGTATAGGCGTGGAAATCCTCGGGTTCCTCCTCGGCGGGCTGCTTGCCCTTTTTGTTTTTCGGGCCGCGCACCAGCCACATACCGCACACGATCAATGCCACGCAGACCACGATCTGCGGCAGGGCGTCCAGCATCAGGTAGATGGCGCGGAAAACCGGGTTATCCTGTCCCCAGCGCCACATCACATCGCCCAGCACCCGCATGATGATGTTGTTGTAGAACACGATCGCGCCCAGCGCGATGAGCCCCCAGCCCACCAGCTTGTGGCTTTCGCCCATGAACTGGGTCATGCGGGCATCGTGCCAATTAAAGTGCACCAGATAATCGTCCTCCGGGGCTTTTTCTGCCGCCAGCTGCGCGCGGAGGTTCAAGGTATCGAAAAAGCTGTACATATACACAACGATACAGCCGACTACCAGTGCGTCCAGCCCCGTGGTGCTGTCTAGGATAATAAACAGGCAGAACATGGTGATGAGCGAGAGCCCCCGCTTCATATAGCCCTGATACATCTGCCCCGCACCGGGGATGCAGGCAAACAGCAGGGTCAGGATCCCGTTTTTCTTCATAATCAGTTCCCTCATTTCTCAGTGGTGTCTGCACTGTGGTGCAAAAGCGCGTCCAGTGCATCGGATAGTTTTTCGGTCAGCTGCTTTTTGTCCTCTATGGGCTTGCCCAGCGGGGCGGTGGATTGCTGCGGCGCTTTGTCGTTCACCGGCTTGCCCAGCAGCTCCGGTTCGGTCTGTTGCGTGGTCTGCGGCAGCCATGTGTTCAGCTGCTGCCCGGTGTGCAGGATCTGCTCCAGCGTACCGGCGCGCCACATGGTCAGCGCCAGCACGGCGGCTATGGTGGCCACAGCGGCGCGTCCCCATGTGTTCTGCATCAGCCGTATCCAGATGGTGCCCATCACCGCGCCCCGGGCGGAGCGCGGCGGCTGCTCCAGCACATCGTCGGTCAGCAGGGCGGTGTAGCGGTCCATGCAGCGGTCGCAGTAGGCAAGATGCTCGGCGGCTTCCAGCCGCTGCGTTTCGTCCAATTGCCCGCCGACCAGTGCCTGTAAGCCTTCCTCACTCAGACAGCCTTTTGCGTCAAACAGTTCCATGTACGCTCCTCCTTTCACAGGGTATGCGGTCGTTTTGCAAGATCTGCTGCGCCAGCATCTTTTTGGCGCGGTAGACCTGCGCTTCCACCGTTTTGGGCGGGCGTCCGCACAGTCTTGCAGCTTCGGCCATGGTGTGCTGCTCCAGCAGCACCAGACGGCAGGGCGTGCAGTAGGGCTCGCGCAGATCTAAGATCATCTCCGTAAGCTCTTCTTCGCCCAGCGCCTCCAGCACCTGCTGCTCCGGCTGCATACCGGGCGGCGCGCCCTCCAGCGCCAGCACCTCGTCGCCGGGGGTGTTCATCTTGCGCACCCATGCGCTGCGCAGATAATCCTTGGCTTTGTTGGCGGCGATGCGCGCCAGCCACTGCTTTTCAAAGCCGGGCGGGCAGCGGTCGATGGCCCGCCACGCTGCCAGAAAGGTCTCCTGCGTCAGGTCCTGCGCCTCCTGTACATCCGGCACCAGCTGATGGCAGACCGTGTACACGAGCGCCTGATATTTCTGCACCATCGTGCTGAATTCCTGTGTTGTCAACGCGCTGCACGGCCTCCTTTCCGGTTCTGGATGCGGTGCTCTGCGCCGCCCTTCTGTCTTTAATACGAGAGAGCGGCGGCAGTTCCTGCAAAAAACTAAAATATTTTCAAACTTTTTCTTCTTCCACGGATATGGTACAATAGCAGTATAGCACACAGGGAGGATTTACGCCATGGCTTCTACCACCCGTCAGGCGCTTTTACAGGCGCTGAGCGCCGCCGAGGGCGCGTATATTTCCGGCCAGCAGCTGGCGCAGCAGCTGGGGGTCAGCCGCGCCGCCGTGCACAAGGCGGCGGCGGCGCTTACCGCGCAGGGCTATGCGCTGGAAGCCGTCTCCCGCCGGGGGTACCGTCTGCTGGGCGGCGACCCCTTCTGCGCCGAAGCGGTAGGCCCCTACCCTGCCCCGGTGCAGCTGTACGACACGCTGGAAAGCACCAACCGCACCGCAAAGCTGCTGGCGCTGGAAGGTGCCACCCACGGCACGCTGGTGCTGGCGGGCGGGCAGACCGCCGGGCGCGGGCGGCTGGGACGCTGCTTTGCCAGCCCGGCGGGCAAAGGGGTGTACTGTTCGGTAGTGCTGCGCCCGCCGCTGCCTGCCGCCAACGCCCAGACCGCCACCATCGGCGCGGCAGTGGCAGTATGCCGGGCGGTGCAGACGCTGTGCGGGCTGGAACTTGCCATCAAGTGGGTGAACGACCTATATTACAAGGGCAAAAAGGTGTGCGGCATCCTGACCGAAGCCGGTACAGACCTTGAAAGCGGTCAGCTGGAATGGCTGGTGGTGGGCATTGGGCTGAATCTGACCGCCACGGCTGAGGACTTTCCCCCGGAGCTGACCGCCAAAGCAGGCAGCTTATACCCCGGCGGCCCTGCCCCGGTAAGCCGGGCGGCGCTGGCGGGTGCCATCGGGCGGGAGCTGTTAGCGCTGTGCCCGGGTTTTGAATGTCTGGACGAGTACCGCGCCCGCTGCTTTGTGCCCGGCCACTGGGTGACCGTGTGCACCGGCACCGAGACCTACGCCGCACAGGCGTCCCACTAAGACGGAATAAACGGATACAAAAAGCCCGCCGGGCGTTGCGCACGGCGGGCTTTGGTTTACAGTTTACTCTGCCTTGGTCTCGGGCTTTGCCTCAGCCTTGGCTTCCGGCTTTGCTGCGGGAGCAGCAGCGGGAGCAGCGGGCTTCACCACGGGCTTCGGGGGATTGGGATCGTCCTTCAGCGGGAACAGGATGATGTGCTTGGGGCACTTCTGGGCGCACATACCGCAGCCCTTGCACTTGTCGTAATCAACGCGTGCCACGCCGTCCACAACATGGATAGCGTCGAACTTACAGGTGCGCTCGCACATACCGCAGGCAATGCAGGAAGTGGTGCACAGCTTGTTTGCCACAGCACCCTTGTCCTTGTTGGAGCACATGACCACCGGCTTGCGGGGGCCGGCAGCGTCGATCATGATCACCTGCTTGGGGCAGATGTTGGCGCAGGCACCTGGGGCCGCCGTACAGAGCTGCCGCAGCAGCGCAGGTCTGGATGCCCTTGTAGTCGTAGGCAGGCTTGCAGTGCTCGGAGCTGCCCTGACACTGCACAACAGCCTTCTTCTCTACGGCGCTTGCTTCGCCGCCCATGATCTTGGCAATGGCAGCAGCAGCCTTGGGGCCGCCGGGTGCGCACTTGTCGCAGGGCACGCCGTCCAGAACAACCGCCTTGGCGTAGTCGGCACAGCCGGCGTAGCCGCAGCCGCCGCAGTTTGCGCCGGCCAGACAGGCAGAAACTTCCTCAATGCGGGGGTCTTCCTCCACCGCCATGAACTTTGCGGCAGCCACCAGAATGATGGCACCCACAGCGCCCACGATGGTGCACAGGATAACAGCAGATACAATATTCATAGTCCTGTTCCTCCCTTACAGCGTAACATTGAACAGGTTTTCGACGATGCCGCCGAAGCCCATGAAGGACAGGCTGGTGATTGCAGCTGCGACCAGGGTGATGGGCAGGCCCTTGAAGGGTGCCGGGGGATCGCAGGCTTCCACGCGCTTACGCACGCCGCTGAACATGACCATGGCCAGCATAAAGCCGCAGCCTGCGCCGATGGCGCAGATCAGAGCCTCGATGTAGGCGTAGCCGAAGCCGTGTGCAGCCACATCTGCGCCGTAGTCGCCCACGACCAGAATGGTAACGGCCAGCACGCAGCAGTTGGTGGTGATCAGGGGCAGATAAACGCCCAGTGAGTTATACAGTGCAACGACGTACTTCTTGAGGAAGATCTCGATGAACTGCACCAGCACAGCGATGACCAGAATGAACACAATGGTCTGCAGGTAGCTCAGACCAGCCAGGTCCAGAATGAAGATCTGGATGGGGAAGGTAACGGCCGTTGCCATGAACATGACGAAGATGACAGCACCGGACATACCAACAGCGGAATCCAGCTTTTTGGAAACGCCCAGGAACGGGCAGATACCGTAGAACTTCACCAGCACATAGTTGTTGACAAGGATCATGCTGAAGAAGATCGCAGCGAGTTTGACGAGCATCTTATTCCGCCTCCTTCTTCAGATTGTCAAGATCACAGCAGCTCTTGCGCTCGATACGCGCGTCCAGCTTGCCTTCCAGCCAGATGCAGCCTGCCATCAGGATGCCGTAGCAGAAGAAAGCGCCGGGAGCCTGCGTCATGATGGACACCTTGGCAACGCTTTCCGGAATGATCTGGAAGCCCAGCCAGGTGCCGCTGCCCAGGATCTCACGGATGGAGGCCATCAGGGTAGCGGTGAGGGTGTAGCCGAGGCCCATGCCCACGCCGTCCAGTGCGGAATCCACCACGCTGTTCTTGCAGGCGAACATCTCGGCACGGCCCAGAATGATACAGTTGACAACGATCAGGGGCAGGAACACGCCCAGAGCGTTGTACAGGCTTTCCATGTGCAGGGCAGATGCACCTTGCCGGGGATGACTTTCCGCAGCAGGGAGATCATGATATTGGAGCACACCAGCACGAAGGTGAAGGCGGCGCCCATGCCCAGTGCGCTGGAAACTGCCGTGGTAACGGCCAGAATGGAGCAGGTGCCCAGAACCAGACGCAGAACAGGGTTTTCTTTGATGATGCCGTTGGTAAGGATGCTTACCTTGGACTTATTTTCTTGTGCCATTTCTTACCAACCTCCTTTTATGCCAGCTCGTTGAAGCAGTTGATACAATCATTGATGGCAGCAAACAGAGCGGTGGACGAAATGGTTGCGCCACTGTACGCATCGAAATCCTGATTCATCACAATGTTCTTGGTGCCGTCCATGCCGTTGAACTGTGCCAGGAAGTCATCGGTGGACACATTGGAGCCGATGCCCTTGGTCTGGGTAGAAGCGTCTACCCAGATGCCGGTCTCGGCGCCGTTGGCGTCGAAGCCCATGATCACGGTCAGGATGCCGCCGTCAAAGCCCTTTTCCTCAGCCTTGATGGCAATGCCGCCATCGGGAGCCTTTACCACGCCGGTAACATTGGCGGTGGTGTAGTCGGTCACTTCCTCCAGCGTAGCTGCGTCCGAAACAGAGGGCATCACGCTGACATAAGCAGCCAGCGTGGTGCGGCGGGTGTTCTCCTTGATAACGGGAGCGGTCATGCCGTTCACCAGAGCCAGCAGCAGGCTGACGATCAGAGAGATGACGGTCAGCACAACGATCGGCTTACCGGTGGTTTCCCAGCTGGAATTTGCAGTCTTACTCATTTGCCAGCACCCTCCTTCGCTTTCTTTGCAGGCTTCACATAGCCATACGGGGTCTGACGGGTCAGATCATTGATGTACGGGACCCACAGGTTCATGAACAGCAGTGCGAAGGACACGCCCTCGGTGTAGCTGCCCCAGTAGCGGATGGCAAAGGTAACGATGCCAAGGCACACGCCGTACACCAGCTTGCCCTTCAGGGTAAAGGGGCTGGTAACGTAGTCGGTAGCCATGAACACAGCGCCGAACAGCAGGCCGCCGCTCAGCACGGCAACCAGTGCGCTGTGCAGATCCTTAGTAGCGATCAGGTAGAACACGAACACGCTACCAACGTAGGAAGCCGGAATGGCGATGCTGATGGTCTTGGTAGCTACCAGATAGATAAGACCCAGCACGATAGCCAGTGCGCAGGTCTCGCCCAGCACACCGCCGTGGATGCCCATGAACAGATCCAGCAGGCTCAGCTTGGAGGGATCTGCCACAGCCAGCGGGGTAGCCTTGGACAGCTGATCCACCGCTGCATCCGGGAACACCCACTTGTTCATGGAGCCTGCAAAGCTGATGAACAGCACGATACGGCCCACCAGAGCGGGGTTTGCAAAGTTCATGCCAATGCCGCCGAACAGCTGCTTGACAACGATGATAGCCACCAGATCGCCGATGATCAGCTGACCGATGGGCATACCCACGGGTACGTTCATGGCCAGAATGATGCCGGTGACCACAGCGGACAGGTCGCTGATGGGGTTCGGGCGCTTCAGCAGCTTGCAGTACAGCCACTCAAAGGCCACACAGGCCACCACGGAAACGGCGGTGACCAGCAGGGCGCGCACGCCGAAAATGATCGCAGAGGCAACCACGCAGGGGCACAGTGCAACGATCACGTTAGCCATCAGGCTCTGGGTGGTCTCGTCACTGCGGACGTGCGGGGAAGCCGAAACAATAAGCTTCGTATCCATTACTTATTGCCTCCTTTTTTGATTTCGCCAAGATAGAAGGCCTTGGCCAGACTCATCATCTGGGTAACAGGGCGCTTTGCCGGGCAGACGAAGGAGCAGCTGCCGCAGTTGAAGCAGTAGTCAGCGTGCAGCTTGCCCAGCTCCTGCACATCGCGGGCGGCGTAGGCCTGATTGACCTCCACGGGCTCCAGACCCATGGGGCAGTACTCCACGCAGCGGCCGCAGCGGATGCAGGGGTTAACCTGTGCGGGCTGTGCAGCTGCCTTGCTCAGCAGGATCAGACCGGAAGTGGTCTTGGTGGTGGGGTAGGAAAGGTTCTCCACAGCGGGGCCCATCATGGCACCGCCGGCAACCACCTTGCCCAGCTCGCCCTTGACGCCCACATAGTCCAGAATGTCCTGATAAGCGGTGCCCACAGGCACAACAACGTTCTGGGGCTTTGCGCAGGCATCGCCGTCCACGGTGATGGTACGCTGGACCACCGGCATACCGGTAGCCAGATACTTGCCCAGCGTGGAAACGCTGGTCACGTTCATCACGATAGCGCCTGCATCGGCGGGCAGACCGCCGTGGGGCACCTCGCGGCCGAGGCACTTCTCGATCAGGATCAGCTCTGCGCCGGTGCCGTAGACACTGGGCAGGGGCTTTACCTCAATAGCGCTGTCGTCCTTGGTCTTTTTGCACAGCAGGTCGATGCACTCGGGCTTGTTGTTCTCAATACCAATGATGCACTTGGGAATGCCGGTATACTTCAGCACCGCCTTGATGCCGCGGATGATATCATCGCTGCACTCCAGCATCTCCTGCGTGTCGCTGGTCAGCCACACCTCGCACTCGGAGGCGTTGATCAGTAAAGTATCCACCGACTGCTTGGGCTGCAGCTTCACATCGGTGGGGAAGCCTGCGCCGCCCAGACCGACCAGACCGCACTCGCGCACGGCGGCAAGGAAGCTGGCCTTATCGGTGACTTCCGGTGCCTTGACAGCCTGGTCTACGGTCTGCTTGCCATCGGTCTTGATGACAACAGAATCGCACATACGGCCATTGGACAGACGGAAAGGTTCCACTGCAGCTACCGTACCGGAAACGCTGGAGTGGATGTTTGCGGAGACAAAGCCGCCCGCCTCACCGATCTTGGTGCCGACGAACACTTCATCGCCTTTTTTCACCAGAGCCTTGGCGGGTGCGCCAATGTGCTGGCTCATAAGGATGCGTACCTGCGCGGGCAGAGGCATCGGGATAGGTTTGCTTGCAGCAGTTGCCTTGTCATGCGGCGTATGCGCGCCAAGCGCCGCACGTTTCAGCTTGTTCAACATGGATTTCAAATCCCCCATTCTGCTTGAATTGCCATCCCCACGCCCATGCAGGCGCACTGGTACAGGGACAGCAGCTGCTTAACACACTTATTGTATCATTTTGGCGCGGGAAGTCAACGACATCACGGCTCAAATGATGAATTTTCCTGAACTTTCTTATTCGTTTTCGCCGATTAGTTTTAACTAACTACCGTATTTTTCTTTTTTGTTCTCCCCTACGGAAATCAATTTTCCTTTAAAGGCTTCCCCCGGAAGGGACAGATTCTCCCCGCGCCGGGGAGAAATGTCACCGAAGGTGGCAAAGAGGGGAACAGCTGTCACCGCAGGTGACTGATGAGGGCGCAGGGCAGCAGCATTTTGCCTTAAATCTCCCCTTCTGCCGTTTGCCTTTGCTGCGGGAATATGCTATACTATACCTAACATGACAGGCGGAACGTCCCCCGCTCCGCTCCCGAACTTCACAAGGAGGCACCAAACCATGAAAGTTCTCAAAGCTCTGCTCGCCGTCCTCACCACACTGGCTGTCGCCCTGACTGCCATTCTGCTGTTCTGGCAGGATAAAAGCGCCCCGCGGTATATCAAGATCTACGAAAACGAGCAGTAATATTTTTCTTGCAAAAATAACACCCCGGTCAGGCAGTAAAACCGCCCGGCCGGGGTGTTTTTGCGTTGTCCGGCAGACCACACAAAAACGCCGCCGACTTTTCGTCAGCGGCGTTTGCGCATATTCAGTAGGTCATCACGACCACCATAAAGGGAATTTTTTTCCTTGTTTCAGGGTCAGTGTTCTGCACAACGCCCACGCCCACAAGGGTGGCTTCCTTACTCTTGACCAGTGCATTGTTGCGTTCTGCGCTCACTCCCTCTGTCTTGTCTGCCCACTTTTTGAACCAGTACGCATCCGGGTAAGCGCACTGTGTTCAGTGCTTCCACCACCGCAGCCACCTTCTGTGCCTCGGTCTTTTCGTCTGCGGGGTCTTTGCCGGGTTCTCCCGTTCCGGGGTCGGTGGGGTCTTTGCCAGTCTCACTGCTGCCCGGCTTATCCGGCGCATCCGGCGCGGAAGGGCCGGAGGGCCCGCAGGCTGCCAGAAGCAGCAGCGTCATTGCAGCTGCAAGGACCGCTGCCGTCCATCGTTTCCAAAGCTTCATCTGTGGTCCCTCGCTTTCTTCTTATGGGAGCGCGTTGCTCCCCAGTTTCATCTTATCCCCTGCTGCTGTGCGTTGTCAATGGGCAGATGCGCCAAACTTTGGCAGAAAGTTTCGGCAAAGCGTGCAAAAAGCAAAATACGGCACACATTGCCCCTCATCCGGCGCTACGTGCCACCTTCCCCCGGCGGGGGAAGGCTTTCGCGCGGCTGGCGCACTGCGCGGGCTTTTCTGCACGCCCAAAAGGCTGCCGCACAGTCTGTGCGGCAGCCTTTTGGGCTTAGTAATCGTTTTCGCAGCCAAGCAGGAATTTCATGTAGGCAAAGGTACGCTCCCGCCCCAGGTCCCGTACCATGCACAGCAGCTTTTCCAGCAGCGCCCGGGTCTCCGGGTGCATCAGGTAGTGATCCTTGCTGCGCTGGTAGTACTCCCACGCGGAGGCATCGGTGTACTTATCGCCCAGATAGATCTGGCTTGCCGCCACCCGGTCGCACACCATCTCGCAGACGTACCGCAGGGGGATCTTCATGCCGGTCAGGCCGGTCTTGGTGGTGCTATAATCGATCCAGTATTCCAGATGATGCTTGTTGCGCCCCTTGTGGTGCAGCCACGCCGAGGTGTAGCCCTTTGCTGCGCGCTCGGCCTCGTTGGGGCTGTGGTCGCCCTGATAATAGATGCACCCGGGGATGAACTCGGTGGGGCTGTACTTGCTCAGGTCGTGGGCAAGCCCCTGTTCATACAGCCCGCATTCAAAGCAGTATTTCATCACCAGCAGCTTGTGCCGGGTGATGGTCTCGAAATGACCCTTGATGTTCATGCTGTTATTCCCTCCACTGCACCGTGATGCGTCCCTCTTTCAGCCCGCGCAGATCATCACTTTCGGAAAAATCCTCCCGGTCCATGGTCAGATTGGGGTTGTAGTAGGGGTCATGCAGGATGTTCGCCTTGCCGTGCACCTCGTACAGGCGCTGCCGCTCGGCGGCAAAGCGCCGTGCCTTTACCGGGTCTTTTTCGTCCCCGCCGCGGCTCTTGCTCTCGTAGTGGGTCAGCTGGGCGTAGGGCGTCCACGCAATGCGGTAGCCCGCATCCCGCACCCGCAGGCAGAAGTCCACATCGTTGAAGGCCACCGCAAAGGCTTCGTCCAGCCCCTTTACCTTGTCCCACACACTGGTCTTTACCAGCAGGCAGGCACCGGTAACGGCAGAAAAGTCCTGCACCGTGGCGGTGCGGAACAGATAGCCGCTGCCGCCGGCCTTTTTGTACTTGTGGCTGTGTCCCGCGTAGCCCCCCAGCCCGGTAATGACGCCCGCGTGCTGGATGGTCTCGTCCGGGTAAAAGAGCATCGCACCGCACACTGCCGCCCCGCCGGGGTGGGCGCATTGGCGCAGAAGCTCCGTGAGCCATTCGCCGCTGCGCACCTCCACATCGTTGTTCAGCAGCAGCAGATACGCGCCGGTGGCATATTTGCGGCCAAAGTTATTGATGCCGGAAAAGTTGAAGCCCTTTTTCGGGTAGGTGACCACCCGCAGACCGTCGTAGCGCTGCTGCGCCTTTTTATAGTAGGCAAAGGTGGCGGGGTCGGTGGAGTTGTTCTCCACCACGATGACCTCAAAGTGCTCCCATTCGGTCTTTGTCCAGATGCTGTGCAGGCACTTTTCCAGATCCTCGGTGTGGTCCTTGTTGGGGATAAGGATGCTCACCTTGGGTTCGCCCACGATGTCCCACTTCACCCGGTAGGTGCTGGGGAACAGACCGTCCTCCACCGTGCCGGTGCGCCCGGTGCGGGTCAGGTGGTCTGCCAGCGCCTTTTTCGCCGCTGCCGCAACGTATGGCTTGGCGTCTGCACCGCCGGAGGTAGACCCCGCGTGCACCCGCCAGTAGTAGAGCACCTGCGGCACATGGGCGGCACCGCCGGTCTTTTCCAGCAGACGCAGGAACAGATCATGATCCTGACTGCCGTCGCATTCCGGGCGTTCACCGCCCAGCTGCTCCCACAGCGCTTTTTGGAACACCGCCAGATGGCAGATGTAGTTGCAGCACAGCAGGTAATCCGGGGCGTAGTCCGGCTTGAAGTGCGCCACCATGGGGCGGCGGATGCTCTTGGTGAACAGTGCCTCGTCGCTGTACAGAAAGCCGTCCGGCTCGCCGCGCTGCCGCAGCTGTAAGATGGCCTTGCCCATGGTGTACAGGGCATGGGGTGCCAGAATGTCGTCGTGGTCAGCCAGCGCCAGATATTCCCCTGTTGCCAGCTGCGCGGCAGCGTTGGTGTTGGCCGCAATGCCCTTATTTTCGATCTTTTTGTATACGATCTGTTGATTCTTTTGCTGATATTCCTTTACGATCCGCTCCACGTCCCCGTGGGCGGCGTCCGAAGCATCGGCAAGGCAGAGCTGCCCGTTGGGCGCGGTCTGCCCCACAAAGGAATCCAGAAATTCCCGCAGGTATTTTTCCGGGGTATTATACAGCGGGGTCAGCACCGAGATGGTGGGCAGGCCGCAGTCTGCCGCCGTTTTGCCTGCCATCTCTGCGCGCTGCGCCTCCAGCACCTTTTTGGCGGGCAGGTAGCGTGCGCGCTTGCCAAAGCAGCGGCGCTTCACAAAGCCCGCGCCGCGCCTGACCATGGTGGGCAGGCCCTCTTCCTTTGTCAGCTGCACGGCATAGCCGGCAAGCTCCTTGGCGCGTTTCAACCGTACATTCATATCAGACCTCGCCGCGCTGGGTCGCCTTGTAGGCGGCGCAGACTGTCTGGGTGTCCCCGTTCATTTTCAGGTGGCCGTGGCTCAGCCATGCCACCTTGGTGCACATCCGCTCGATCTGCTCGATGGAGTGGGACACCAGAATGACCGTGGTGCCGCCCGCCATCAGCTCCTGCATCCGCTTTTCGCACTTCTGCTGGAACAAAAAATCGCCCACCGAAAGCACCTCGTCCGCAATGAGGATATCGGGCTTTGTAATGGTGGCAATGGCAAAGCCGATGCGCGCCACCATGCCGGAGGAGTAGTTTTTCAGCGGCACATCCAGAAAGTTTTCCAGTTCGCTGAATTCCACGATCTCGTCAAATTTTTCGTCCAGATACTTGGGCGAGAAGCCCAGCACCGTGCCGTTGAGGTAGATATTCTCGCGGGCGGTCAGATCCATATCAAAGCCCGCGCCCAGCTCGATGAGCGGGGCGATGGTGCCGTTTACGGTCACCTTGCCCTTGCTGGGCTTGTACACCCCGGCAATGGTCTTGAGCAGGGTGGATTTGCCCGAGCCGTTCAAGCCCACAAGGCCGTAAAAATCGCCGGGCATAATGTCCAGACTGACGTCCTTTAAAGCGTAGAACTCGTCGTATTGCAGCCGCCCTTGTACCATGGCCAGAAAGTACTCCTTCAGGCTCTCATGCTTTTCCTTGGAAAGGTTGAAGCACATGGAAACATTGTCCACTTTGATGATCGGTTCCATTGTTCACCCTCCTTAAATGTGCAGCACAAAGCGGTCCTGCGTTTTGCGGAACACCTGCAGCCCCACTACCATGGACACTACGGCGCAGATGCCGCAGACAAGGAACATATTCCCGTCCAGCGGAATACCCCACATCACCGTGCGGCGGAAGCCCGTGATATACCAGTACATGGGGTTCAGCTTGATGATCTGCTGCATATTGAAGCCGCCGATGGAAAAGGTCATCTGGGTGGGGTCGTAGAAGATGGCGGAGAAATACAGCAGCGCGGTGACGAACACGCTCCAGATGTGCATGATATCCCGGAAGAACACGGTGGCCGCCGCCAGGAACATACTGACCCCGAGACTGAAGAAGAACAAGGTCACCAGCGGGTACAGCGCTTCAAAAATAGTCAGATGGAAGGGCGCGCCGGTAAAGATCATGACCAGCAGCAGCGCCACAAAGCTGAACACGCAGTTCACCATGGCAAAACAGCATTTTTCCAGCGGGAAGATATACTTGGGGATATACACCTTTTTCAGCAGCGGGGCGGCGCTGAGCACGCTGCTCATGCTGGTGGAGGTAGCTTCGTTGAAGAAGTTGAACAGCAGCTGACCGCACATCAGAAAGACGGCAAAGTTGTCGATGCCGCTGCCCCGCATATCCATCAGGCTGCTGAACACCGCCCAGTACACAAGGCACATCAGCAGCGGGTTCAAAACGCTCCACACCACGCCCAGCACGCTGCGGCGGTATTTCAGCTTGAAATCACGGCTTACAAGGTTCCACAGCAGATAGCGGTAGCGCCAGAAGCCGTTCCACATTGCTTTGAGTTTTGCCACGGGCGATCACCACTTTTCAAAATACTCGAACTTCTGGGCGGCAAAGGGCTCGTGCAGCTTGTCCTTTGCGCTGGTCTTGTGCTC
>QWCN01002520.1_pt1 | contig 23802 bp, 19 predicted proteins | sample 1972711 | NCBI WGS metagenome assembly QWCN01 (sample SAMN09866707, study PRJNA288562) | Human gut metagenome isolate term1_stool, whole genome shotgun sequencing... | isolation source: gut | host: Homo sapiens | place: USA: California
TGGACGGGCCGGACCTGCTGTATGTCGGGGCGGTCTGCCTGCTGCTCGTGCTGGCGGGCATCGGCAGCGCGGTGTTTGTCTCCGGCGGCGTGTATTGGGTGGCGATGGACCGTCTGCTCGAAGAGGACGACTATGCCCGGCCGCGCAAGCGGCAGAACGGCGTCGTCGGTGCGGTCAGCGGCATTTACTGGCTCGTCGCCACAGCGGCGTATCTGCTTTGGACATTCGGCCCGTGGTGGGACGCGCAGCCGCAGGACACATGGATCCTCTGGGCGGTCGCGGGGGTGCTCTACGGCGCGGTCATGGCGCTCGTGCGCGGGATTCGAAAATGATGTGCCTGCAGGGGAATAGAAAAAGAAAAGAGCCGCAGGCGGCTGCCTGCGGCATTTGCGATTCTTATTCAGGAATGTTACAGCGTGTTCTCGCCGGTCTCGAGACCGATGACCTCGTCCACCGGCAGCGAGAGGATGATGCCGTGCGCGTCCGTGCGCAGGCCGCAGGCGTCGCTGATGGCGTTCATGACGGCGGCCTTTTTCTCGCGCGGCGTGACGATGACGACAAACTCCTCTTCTTCCTGCATGGAGATGCCGAGCTTGCGGCTGATGCGCTCGGAATTCTGGCGGCGTCCCTTGAGGATCGTGCCGCCCATGGCGCCCGCGCTTCTGGCGGCGTCAATGGCGTCGCTGCTGTAGCCGTTGCTGAGCGCGACCCAGATGGCGGCGTAACCTGCGCCGGTTTGCATATCGGACATTTCGCTACACACCCTTTCTTCGATCTTCTGTTCTGTGGTCTCGCGCAGCTGGTCGTTCATGAGCTGGAACAGCGGCCGCTGCAGCCCCGTGATCGGGATCGTCAGCACGATGCCGCCGCCGCGCTTATGCAGCGGGATGCGCTGCTGCAGCGCGTCAAGCAGGTCGCGCACGAGAAACTTCGGCAGCAGCCCGATTGTGAGCAGGCGGCTGCTGCCGCTCAGCCCGAAGATGTCGAGCATTTCCGACGGCGCCGTGCCGTGCCCCTGACACTGGTAGTAGATCGGGATGCGGAAATTCTGAAACGTCTGCTCGAGCTTGCGGCGGTATTCATGGCTCGTGATGATGAGCACCATGCGCGGTGCGAGTCGGTTTTCGGAATGTATCATATCTCTTCGTCCTCCAGGTCGATGACACCGTCATCAGGCAGCAGGTCAGCTTTGTCCTCCGCCACGGCTTTGGCTCTATGTACGTAAATGACGCCCATGATCTGAATGGCGACCGGCGGCGCGAGCGCGACGAGCGCCACCACGCCGAAAGCGTCCGTGACGACGTTGCCGCCGAGCGCGGTGCACGCGCCCATGGCCAGCGGCAGCAGGAAGGTGGAGGTCATGGGCCCGCTCGCCACGCCGCCGGAGTCGAAGGCGATGCCCACGAACACGGACGGGACATAGCGCGCGAGGATGAGCGCGAGCGCGTAGCCTGGCACAAGGATCCAGTAGATGCTGATGCCGGTCAGCACGCGCACCATCGACAGCATCACCGCGCAGGCCACGCCGATGGACAGCGCCGTATTCATCATGCTCTGCGACACCGTGCCGCCGGTGACGTCCTCGACCTGCTTGTTGAGCACCTGCACGGCGGGCTCGGCCTTGACGATGTAGTAGCCGATGAGCGCGCCGATCGGTATGAGCACCCAGCGGTACGTGCTGTCCGCCAGACCCGAGCCGAGCAGGTTGCCCACGGGTGTAAAGCCGATGTTCACGCCGGTCAGAAACAGGATCAGACCGATGACGGTGTACAGAAAGCCGACGCCGGTGCGCAGCAGCTGCCGCCGGCGGTAGTGGTGCGTCAGCAGCTGGAACAGCACGCACACTGCTACGATCGGCAGGATGCTCAGCAGCACTTCCTTCGCGTAGTCCGGCAGGCCGATGGCGAACTGCTGCGCCACGTCGCGCGTTGTGACGACCGGCGCGATCTCCACGGCGGAGTAGATCGCATCGCTCGGATGGTAGAAGATGCCGAGCAGCAGCACCATCAGGATCGGCCCGACGCTGCACAGCGCGACCAGACCGAAGCTGTCGTCATCGTGCCCCTGTGCGGTGCGCAGCGCCGACACGCCGACGCCCAGCGCCATGATAAACGGCACGGTGATCGGCCCCGTCGTGACGCCGCCGGCGTCAAACGCGACGGCGAGAAAATCCTTCGGGGAAAACAGCGTCAGCGCAAACAGCAGCGCGTACGCGATCAGCAGACACTTTGCCAGCGACGCGCGATAGAAGATGCGCAGCACGGCCAGCGCCAGAAAGACGCCTACGCCGACGGCGACTGTCCAGATCAGGACGTTGTTGGGGATGGACGCGACCTGATTTGCCAGCACCTGCAGATCCGGCTCTGCGATGGTGATGATCGTACCGAGCGCGAACGACACGAGCACGACCAGAATGACCTTTTCACGTTTTGCCAGCGTCTTGCCGACACCCTCGCCGAGCGGGGTCATGGACATTTCGGCGCCGAGCTGGAAAAAGCCCATGCCGAAGATCAGCAGCACGGCGCCGGTCAGAAACAGCGCCAGCGTGCCGATCTCCATCGGGACGAGCGTGATGCTCAGCACCAGCACGATCAGCGTGATCGGCAGGACGCTGGAGAGAGATTCCTTTACTTTTTCTTTCAGCTTTTCATTCATACGGTTGCGGTGGTCCTCCTTTCGCGGGGGGTTCAGGATCGCTGCATGACCGCATTGCAGTCCGTCAGGTGCGGTTGAGAATGGCCATGAACTCCTCGCCGGTAATGGTCTCCTTCTCGTAGAGATACTTGGCCAGCTCGTCGAGCTTGGCGCGGTTTTCTGTGAGGATGCCGATGGCTTTGGCGTGCTCTTTTTTCACGAGCGCGACGACCTGATGGTCGATCCGCGTCTGTGTCTCGGCAGAGCAGGCGAGGGAGGCGTCGCCGCCGAGGTACTGGTTCGTGACCGTCTCAAGCGCGACCATGTCAAACTCCTCGCTCATGCCGTAGCGTGTGATCATGCCGCGGGCGAGCTTCGTCGCCTGCTCGATGTCGTTGGATGCACCGGTGGAGACGATGCCGAAGCGTACCTCCTCGGCGGCGCGGCCGCCGGTGAGCGTGGCGATCTTGTTTTCCAGCTCCTCTTTCGTCATGAGGTAGTGGTTGCCCTCCTCGACCTGCATCGTGTAGCCGAGCGCGCCGGATGTGCGCGGGATGATGGTGATCTTCTGCACGGGGGCGGAGTGCGTCTGCAGCGCGGCGACGAGCGCGTGACCGATCTCGTGATAGGCGACCGTCCACTTTTCCTTGTCGGTGAGGATGGCGTTTTTCTTCTGATAGCCCGCGATGACGACCTCAATGCTCTCCTCAAGGTCGGACTGCGTGGCAAAGCGCCGGCCGTCGCGCACGGCGCGCAGCGCGGCCTCGTTGACGATGTTTGCAAGCTCTGCGCCGGATGCGCCGGAGGCCATGCGTGCGATCTGGCCGAAGTCCACGTCCTCGGCGACCTTGATCTTGCGGGCGTGCACCCTGAGGATCTCCTCGCGGCCCTTGAGGTCAGGCAGCTCCACGGGCACGCGCCGGTCAAAACGGCCGGGGCGTGTGAGCGCCGGGTCGAGCGATTCGGGCCGGTTCGTGGCGGCGAGGATGATGACGCCGTTGTTGCCCTCGAAGCCGTCCATCTCCGTCAGCAGCTGGTTGAGCGTCTGCTCGCGCTCATCATTGCCGCCGAGCTGCCCGTCGCGCTTTTTGCCGATGGCGTCGATCTCGTCGATGAACACGATGCAGGGGGCTTTCTCCTTGGCCTGCCGGAACAGGTCGCGCACCTTCGATGCGCCCATGCCGACAAACATCTCCACAAATTCCGAGCCGGAGATGGAGAAAAACGGCACGTTTGCCTCGCCCGCAACGGCCTTGGCCAGCATCGTCTTGCCGGTTCCCGGAGGGCCGACGAGCAGGATGCCCTTGGGCATGGACGCGCCGATCTCCTGATACTTCGACGGGTCGTGCAGATAGTCGACGATCTCGGTCAGGTTCTCCTTGGCCTCGTCTTCACCGGCGACGTCGGAGAACTTGATGCCCTCGGCGGACTTGACGTAGACCTTCGCGTTTGAGCCGCCGAGTCCGAACATCATGGAATTCGGGCCGCCGGCCTTGTTCGTCATGCGCTTGAGCATGAACTGGCCGAGGGCGACAAAAAACACGATCGGCAGCAGCCATGTCAGCAGAAACGACAGAAACGGCGACATCTCCTCGACGATCTCGCTCGAAAACTCCGCGCCGGAGTCCTTCAGGCGGTAGATCAGGTCGGGATCGTCCATCGGGCCGGTCTTGTAGATCTGGGTGTCGTCTTTGTTTGTGAAGATGATCTGGTTGTCCTGCACCTCCACGCGGCCGATCTCTTTGTTCTCCGTCATGGTCATGAACGTGCCGTAGTCGACCTCCTTGACCTGCCGCTGGCTCAGCCACGGCACGGCGAGGAAGTTGATGAGCAGCAGCACGAGCAGCGCCATGGCGTAGTAATACAGCATCGGCTTTTTCGGGCTTTTTACTTCATTCATGCGTATGCTTCCTTTATCCAAAATATATGTGTACTGCGTGTGCGTTTTCCGGACTCGTGTAACGTAACTTTAGTTTACCACAGCCGGAAACGCCTGTCCAGTGAATAAACTGTGTACAGCGTGTACAAAAAATACCCGATCCGCCGGTAAAGAGACAAGGAAACCGGAATCTGTGCAGCAAATGTTACGGAAGAATACACCTTGCACCTGTATGATAGTTTTATAACAAAAAGCGTTCCGAACCGACGGGAGGGATCACGCGATGGAGATGCTTCTTTACCAGAGCACGCAGTTTCGCGACGTAAAAAAGATCTTGGACCGCGCGCACGGCTTCGCGGGCCTTTTGACGGCCGGCGGCATCGAGGCGTCGCGGCTGGACGTGCCCTTCGTCTGCGATCAGAAGGTGCTCTCACGCTATGACGATGCGTGCGGCGATGTCCGCCGGATCCTTGCCATGCAGCTCGGGCTCGAGCTGCCGAAGGGCTTTTCCATCCCGCTGGAGGCCGAGGATCTGGCGGTCTTTTTCTCGCAGCAGTGCTCGCTGCGGCAGATGCAGGACTACCTCGCGCAAAAGCGCCGGCAAACGCAGGCGGATATTGCCGTCTGGCTGCGCGAGCGCCCGTGGGATACCCATCCGGTCACGGCGGCGCAGGCTGCGGCGCAGAATTTTGTCTTTGACGCCGCGACCGGCCGCATTGGTACGGACGGCTGCTTCAACGCCGGCACGGTGCTCGAGCTGCCCTCGTCGGTCGACGGGGTGCGCGTGTGCACGCTCGCTGCCTATGCCATGGTGTCGTACACATATTTAAATACGCTCGTCATTCCGGACAGTGTCGAGACGATCGAGCCATATGCGTTTTATGATAAGGTGCACCTGCGCCGGGTCAATCTTCCGCAGGGGCTTACCGTCATCCCGGAGGGCGTGTTCTCGCGCTGCATCGGTCTGACGGGCATCGTCATCCCGGACAGCGTCCGCGAGATCCACGACGAGGCATTTTACCAGTGCAGCAATCTGGACACGGTCGTCATCCCCGACGGCGTGGAGCGCATCGGCCGCTGCGCGTTTTTGAATGTGCGGCGCGTCATTTACCACGGCGGCGCAAAGGGCTTTCCGTGGGGCGCCGTGCGCGGCAACTGAGAAAGGCGGAATGAGATATGCATACGCTGCAATATGAGACCGCCGTCTGCGGCGGCAGCAATCTGAAAGCACCGATGAAGCTCGACTTCCTGCGCTCGCTCTGCGCACAGGAGCGCCATGCGTGGCCGGAGGTCGTGCTCTGCCGGGTCGAGGGCGAGCCGCTGCCCGTGTGCTGTCTGAGCGAAGCGGCGGCGGGGGACCTGTTCTCGCGTGTTGGCATCGTGTCCGCGCCGTCTGAGGCGCTCACGGCGCTGCTGCGTACTGCGCCCGTGCGGGCACGGATCACGGCACTGTGCGATTCTGCGGGCGAGCCGTGCGACAGCGACACGCCGGATGTGTGGGGCTTTCTCGCCGAATACCGCTGCGGCGACGCACTCAGCGCGGCGGTGCGCGCGGCGATCGACGGGGCGGCGGCGCGCGGATGCGCGAGTGCGGAGGCACTGACCGCACGCGCCGAGTACCTGCTCGAGCAGGCTGTGCCGGAGGCGATCATCCTGCGCGTGTTCGCCGAGATGTTCTCTCTTCCGGAGTACCCCGAGATGGTGCCGGACCCGCCGGTGCGCTATGTGCAGGCCGACAGCTTCGGGGCGCTCACGCGCGCGCTGGCCTACCGCCTGTCGGGGCTGCATCTGCGGCTGGTCGGCAGCAAGGGCTGCGGCAAAAACACGCTCATCCAGACGGTGGACTGGCTGCTCAACGTGCCGCAGTACCGCATGCAGGGCAATGCCGAGCTCGACAAGCTCGACCTGCTTGGCGGGCCGACGATCGAAAACGGAACCATGCGCTATCGCCTGAGCGATATGCTGCGCTATCTGGCCGCGGGCGCGGATGTCGTGCTCGACGAGGGCAACACCATCAAGCCCGAGTGCGCCGACGTGCTCCACTCACTGACCGACGCCGCGCGCCAGATCCAGGTGCCCGGCTACGGTCTCGTGCAGATGCACCCGCATTCGGCGTTCACGATCACGATGAATGAGGACTACGCCGGCACGAACTTCATGAACGAGGCAACGATCGACCGCTTCACGCCCATCCACATCGCGGAGCCGGAGAGCATCATCGATGTGCTGCACCGCGTCGTACCGGAGGCGGGCACCGCCAGCCTGAACATCTGCGACTATGTCTACTGTGCCATCCGCGACCGCATCCGCAGCGCTGGCGGCCTTGAGCCGGACGCGATGACGATCCGCGGCTTTATCGATGCCCTGCGTGCAGAGCCGCTGCTCGGTCTGCGCTGGGGCTTGCTGGACAACGTGGCCTCCAAGCCGCAGGACGCCTATACGCGCCTGCAGCTGACGGAGCTTATCGAGAGCATGGTGCCGCAGGATGGACGGGTTTGACGCTGCGCTGGCGCGCTACCGGGCGTTTCTGGCGAGTGAACCCATCGCGCCGCTGCTCCGGCGCAGCCTCGCGCTGCTCGTGCCGGACGACATCCGCATCGACACGGTCACGCCGGATGACAGCCTGCGCTGCACGACGGACGGCACGTCCGTCACCGTCGGCGGGGCTGCATATCTGCTGCGTGCGGATTTTGACGCCCGCCACTGGACGGCTGCGCTGCGTGTACTGCTCGCGCGCGAGCTTCAGCACGACGGCAGCTCCGACCGCGACGTGTGCGCGGCGGTGCGTGCATTTTCCGGTGCGTATTTTCACGAGCACTATGCCCTCACGCCGGAGCTCGGCGCACTGCTCGGTCAGCGTATTCTGAACATTCTGGAGCAGGCGCGCACGGATAACATCCTCTGCCGCCGCTTTCCCGGCTATCTGCCGCTGCTGCGCTTCGTGTGCTATGCGCAGCTGGACGCCGCCGCACCCGGCAGCGCGCTCGAGGCGCTGCTTGACGAGCTGGAGGCGTTTGCCCTCACGGGCATCCCGTGCCGGACGCCGGCGCTGCAGTCCGTGTGTGCGCAGGTGGAGGCGGCGATCCTTGCGCCCTCTGCCGCCGCGTGCGCGCAGCATTGCCGCCAAACACTCACGACGCTCGCGCCGGAGCTTGCGCGCCTGTGCCGCGAGGCGGACGATGATGCCCGCGCGCGCATCGCATCGCAGTGTGTGGATTACGCCTTCAGCGAGGCCGAGCGCGCGGAAGCTCTCGGCGACGGCTGCGACAGCCGCCTCCGCCTGCGCAGCGAGGCGCAGGACGCGGCGCACAGCGGCCCCTCTGCCGACGGGGAGGATGCGGACCTGGACAAGGGCGACAGTGCGGGCGGCGGCAGCGGGGATAATTCCGAGCGCTATGGCGACATGAGCGGCAGCCTTGCGAGTCAGGAGGTCAAGTCGAGCGGCTCTGCCGGTACGAACGGCAGGGAGGACCGCGGGCGCTCGTCGAGCGTCGGCCGCAGCGGAAACCACGGGCAGAGCGGAGCAAGCGCCACCACGTCGGACGGCGTGTCCGCCGCGCAGAAGGCCGCCTCCGGCGGACCGGAGAGCCTGCGCGAGGTGCTCGGCACGGGCTGGAGCGCACATCGCGGCTTTGCGCTCAGCACGGCTGAGCTGGACGCTATGCTCTCAAACGCCGCGCAGGAGCTCACACGCGAGAGAGAGATCGAGCGGCAGCTGAGCGTTGCCGCGCCGCACGCCGCGCGTCTGGACGCAGGCGAGCGGCAGGAGCTTGCCGCGCGCTACGCCGGTCTGACCTTCACCGAGACGTATATCACGCCGTCCGGCGGGCGGCTGCCGCCGGCGTTTTCCGAGCGTGCCAAGGCGCTGCATCACCGGCTTGACAAGCTCCTGCGTCAGCAGCGTGAGCGCAGTGCCGGTCAGCGCACCGGTGCGCTCTCGCAGCGCGAGCTGTGGAAGATCCCGCTCGACGCCAAGGACGTGTTTCGCCGCAAGGCGCCGCCGTCGCAGCGTGAGACGGCGTTTTACCTGCTCATCGACCGCAGCGGCAGCATGGGCTCCGGCGTCGGCGGCGGGCAGTCCAAGCTCTTCACGGCGCTGGCAACGGCCGCGATCATGGAGGAGGCACTCAAGGGCATCGCCTATACGAAGATCGTCGCCTTTGACGGCGGTACGAACGCTGTGGAGCACTGCGTCATCAAGGATTTTGACCAGAAAGAGATCGGCAGCCGCTGCATCGATGCCATGGGGCAGATCGCCGCCGGAAACGGCAATAAGGACGGCTATTCCATCCGCGCCGCCGCGCTCGATCTCGCCAAGCGCACCGAGCGCCGCAAGATCCTCGTGGTGCTCTCCGACGGCCTGCCGTCCGGATATTTCAGCGAGGCGGAGGCGATCGACGACGTGCGCACGGCCGTACAGGCGGCGCGCCGCCGGGGACTGCTTGTGATCCCGATCATCTACACCGCGCGCACGGACGAGAACGTGGACGCATACCGTCGGATGTATGAAAAGAGCATCCTCTTTGCCGATTCCGTGGGTATGCTCGGCGAGTTTGAGCGCCTGCTCATGAAGCTTGTGCGCTGAACGGCGGACGGCGCGGCACACACAGGAGAAAGAAATACCCCGACGATAGCAGATCGTCGGGGTATTTGGCTGTCTGCGCCACATGAAAACGCAGACCAAACCGGTGAAGGAGTGTGAATGGGGGGAAGGGGAATTGTGGATGAAAGGGTGCGTGCAGCGTATATGAAAGGCTCATGTGTGGGCGTGATTGGCTGATGCTCTGAGCGGTATGGGATTTGTCCTCGCATGGAAGCGGCATGCCTCACGGGATGGTGCTCCACAGGGCGGATGCCCTGTGGAGCGAGGGGGGAGACGGGAAGAAGAAAATGACTTAAATAAGATTCTTTTCCTTCAGGTCTGCGATCTTGGCGTCATCATAGCCGAGCAGCTCCTTGAGGATCGTGTTCGTGTCCTGACCGAGGCTCGGAGCGCCGCGCCAGACCTGACCCGGGGTGCCGGACATCTTGGGGACGATGCCGAATGCGGTGACTTCCTTGCCGAGCGTCTGATCCTCGTACTTGATGAAGTCGTTGCGCTTCTGATAATGCTCGTTTGCGAGGCAGTCCTTTGCGCCCATGACACGGCTGCACGGGACCTTGAACTGCGCCATTGCGTCCTCGATCTCCTGCGCGGTGCGGGCTGCGCACCATTCGATGGTCTTTGCGTCGAGTTCTCTGCCCTTCTCGGAGGCGACGGCTTCGATTCCGGAGGAGCAATCCTTGTAGTTGAAGTATTCAAGGTCGAGATTCATTGCCTGAATGGCTCTCTTGTAGACGCCGGGGCCGAACGCGCCGAGCGCGACATCGTAGCCGTCCTTGGACTTGAACAGGCCGTAGGGCTGGAAGGCTGCGGACTTGTTTCCGGAGCGGGTGTTCTCGCGGCCGGCCATGGTGTAGGAGGTGTACAGGTCGCAGCAGTAGCTCGCCTGAACCTCGAACTGCGCGATGTCGACGATCTGGCCGTCGCCGCCCTTGAGGACGTTAATGTATGCAGCCAGAACCGCAAACACGGCGGCGTATGCGGAGGTGAAGTCGTTGAGCCAGGGCTTACCGACGACGGGATCGCCGCCCTTTTCGCCGTTGAGGCCCATCCAGCCGGAGAACGCCTGACCGATCATGTCGTAGGATGCGCGGTCGCAGTACTCGGGCAGGCCGCCGAATCTCGGGTTGCCGTAGCCGCTGATGTGGGCGATGATGAGCTTGGGGTTCACCTCAAGCAGCTCCTCGTCACGGATGCCGAGCTTTTCGAGCCAAACCATGTTCTCCATGAACACGTCGGCTTCCTTAATCAGGCCGAAGAACAGCTCCTTGACCTCGGGATGCTTCAGGTTCAGCTCAAGGGAAAGCGAGAGCTTGTTGCGGCCGTCCTGCGCCCAGGAGGTGCTGACAGTCTTGCCGTCCTCTTTTGCAAAAGGAGCGAGGACACGGAGCGTGTCGCCGACGCCGGGGCGTTCGATGTGGATGACCTCTGCGCCGAAGTCGGCAAGCAGTGTGGCTGCGTAAGGCATTGCGATCAGAGAGCCGGAATCGATCACGCGCATGCCTGCAAAAGGACCGTACTGAGGGATGATCTGTTTACGTTCGCTCATTTGAATAATCTCCTTTTGTAATAATATTTTTTTAACAAAATAGTCTCATGATATGCTGCGGCCGCCGGGGGGTGCGGTGACCGCAGCGTGTGTCTGTTATGCTCTGCGGTTTTTGATCTCTGCGATGACGGCAGGCAGGACGGCCTTGAAGTCGGCCACTGCGCCGTAGTGGGAGATGTCAAAGATCGGAGAGGCTGCGTTGTGGTTGATGCTGACGATGCACTTGGCGTTCTGCATGCCGACCTGATACTGCACGGAGCCGGAGATGGCGACGTTGATGATCATGTTGGGCTTGACGGCGGTGCCGGACTGGCCGATCTGAGCATCGTGCGGCAGAAATCCGTTGTCGACCAGAGGACGGGAGGCGGCAAGCTGACCGCCGAGGAGGTCTGCAAGCTCCTTGAGAAGCGCGAGCTCTGACTCGTCCTTTACGCCTCTGCCGCCGGCAACGAGAACGTCTGCGTGATCGATGGGCACGCCGGTAACAACCTTCGGCTCGACATTCAGCACCTCGTAGCACGCCTCCTTGTCGACCGTGACGTGCTCCGTGATGACCTCGCCCGTGCGGCTCTCGTCCGGCTCCAGGGGGGTGAAGATCTTCGGACGAACGGTCACCATCTGCGGCCGGCACTCGAGGATGACGATGTGCGCAAGGATGCTGCCGCCGTATGCGGGCGTGGTCTGATAAAACACGTCATCTTCATCGTAGCCGAGGTCGATGGCGTCGGCGGTGAGGCCGGTCTTGAGGGAGATCATCATGCGCGGCGCAAAATCGCGGCCGAGGCTGGTCGCCGGATACATGATGATCGAGGGCTTGTACTTCTCCGCAAGCTCGGTGAGCGCCTGCTGATAGGGCCTTGCGCTGTAGGATGCAAGGTTTTCGTGCTCTGCGACGATGACCTGATCGGCGCCGCCGGCGATGAGACCGGCTGCCAGATGCGCGACTTTGCTGCCGAGAAGGACGGCGGTGATCGCTTCACCGTTATGCGCCTTGAGCTCCTGCGCCTTTGCGAGCAGCTCATAGGTCACAGGATTGAGCGTTCCGCTTTGCTGTTCGGCAAATACCCATATGCCTTTGTAATCTTCCTTAGCCATTTGCCAAACCTCCTCAGACCAGGTGCTCTGTTTCGAGCATGTCAACGAATTTTGCTGCGATCTCTTCGGCGCTGCCTGTAAAGTAGGTGGTGTCGGTATTGCGCTTGGGCGGCTCGAACACGACCTTGGTAGACGACGGGGAGCCGGGGATGCCGGTCTGCGCCGTGTCTGCGCCGAGATCCTGTGCGTTCCAGACGGCACGGGGCTTTTTGAGCGCTTTCATAATGTTGATCGGCGTGGGATAACGGGGGGTGTTGATCTCCGCTGTCACCGTCACAAGTGCCGGGAGCTTTGCGCGCACCTTCTCGGTGCTGTCCTCGAGCACGCGGTCGCAGTAGACCCAGCCGTCTTTTACATCGATGCTCGATGCAAGGGTAACCTGCGGGATGCCGAGAAAGGCTGCGGTCGCCGGACCTGTCTGAGCGGTGTCGCCGTCAACGGCGTGGCGCCCGAACAGCAGCAGGTCGTAGTCGCCGATCTTTTCGGCGCCTTTGGCAAGGGTGTAAGCAGTGGCGAGGGTGTCTGCGCCGCCGAAAGCACGGTCGGACAGCAGGTATGCCTCGTCGCAGCCGAGCGCAAGCGCCTTTTTGAGCACGTCCTCTGCCTGAGGAGGCCCCATGCTGATCGCAACGACCGTTGCGCCGTACTTTTCCTTGAGCTGGATGGCGGCCTCGACTGCGTTTGCGTCGAGGGGGTTGATCATGCTGGCAACGCCGTCGCGCTTCAGATTGCCGCGCTCGTCAAGCTTGACATCGTCCGTGTCGGGCACCTGCTTTACGAAGACAAGTATTTTCATCTCTATCTCTCCATTTGCTCTGTGCTGTGTACCGGTCATCCAAGGACGGAGCCGCTGATGACCATGCGCTGGATCTCACTCGTGCCCTCGCCGATCTCGAGCAGCTTCGCGTCGCGGTACAGACGCTCGACATGGAACTCTGCGCTGTAGCCGTTGCCGCCGAGCACCTGAATGCACTCATCGCAGATCTCCTTGCACCATTTGGAGCTCATGAGCTTGAGCATCGCCGCCTCTGCCGAATGACGCTGGCCATTCGCCTTCATTTCGGCAGTATCCCAGACCATCAGATCCATAGCACGGACCTTTGCCGCCATATCGGCAAATTTGAAGGAAATGCCCTGATATGCCTTGATGGGCTTGCCGAAGGTGGTGCGCTCGTTGGCGTATGCCTTGGCGATCTCCATCGCGTGCTGGGAGAGGCCGGAAGCAATGGAGCCGATGGAGATGCGGGCACCGTCGAGCGCCATCATGGCGACCTTGAAGCCCAGACCCTCTCTGCCGACGCGGTCGCACTCTGGAATACGGATGTTGTCAAAGCTCAGCTCGCAGGTAGCCGAGCCTCTCATGCCCATTTTGTGCTCGAACTTGCCGATGGTCAGACCTTCTGCATCCTTGGGGACGATGAAAACGGAGATGCCCCTTGCGCCTGCGTCGGGATCGGTCTTCGCCATGATGAGATAGTAGTCGGCCACACCGGAGTTCGTGATCCAGGCCTTGCCGCCGTTGAGGATGTACGAGCCGTCGTCCTGCTTTGCGGCGATGGACTTGATGCCCGCTGCATCCGAGCCCGCGGAGGCCTCGGTCAGGCCGAAGGCGAAAACCTTGCCTGCGGCTGCGAGGGGGAGGTACTTCTGCTTCTGCTCGTCACTGCCGTGAACGAGGATCATGTCGGAAGCCAGCCAGTTTGCGTCGAGATAAAGCGCGATGCTCGCGCTGCCCTTTGCAAGCTCGTTGACAACGATCTGAGAGGTGATGGCGTCGCTGCCGCCGCCGCCGTACTGCTCGGGGATGTGGATGCCCATCAGACCGGTCTCGACAAGCTTGGAGTAGATCTGCTGGTAGACCTCCATGTTGAACGAGAAGGTTTCGTCCATTGCCTTGTCATAGGGGGCGACTTCGTTCTTGGTGAACTCCCGGACCATGTCTCTGATCATGATCTGCTCTTCTGTGAATTTGTACATTGTGCATTCCTCCGTTAAGAAAGTGTTCGTTTCTGCTTACTTCTGAGTGTTGTACAACAGATTGTGACTGTTAACTGCTTTTTACCCAGTTCTGTGCTACTACAGACTTGAACTGTTTTTCGAAGTTTGGCCTTGCTATTGGGCCTCTATGGGGCCTCTATGTGAACAATTTAACATCAAAAGCACAGCTCGTCAACAGTTTTTAGCGAACTTACTTGCTTTTTGGCGCTTGCAACAAAGTGTGTTTTACGACAACAACAGTACGCACCGGTTTTTGTGTAACAGTTACACGGCCAACGTCGCGTTTTCGCCTCCGGATACCGAAATTGTTATACAACACCTCGACAATCTTTTATCATTCATCATTTTTCTTGTATTTCTTCCCCACGGAATGTATAATCAGTATCACTTGGTGATACAGTTTGCTTGGGGGGAGTACCATTTCCATTAAAAATGATATCGTTTTGTCGCGCATCGAGGCGACAGAACCGGGAACGAAAATTTCTGTAAGGGGCCTTGCCTCCGAACTCGATGTCAGTGAGGGGACGGTCTATAAGGCCATAAAGGAGGCCGAGCAGCGCGGCCTTGTCATCACAAAGCCGAAATCCGGCACGTTCCGCATAGAGTCTGACGTTGACTCGGACAGCTGCGCCGTGACGCTTTCCGAGCTCGTGTCGGCGCTTGGGGTAAGCTGTGCAGCGGGCAGAAAATCGCTCGGCTGTACCATTGACAATATCGTGATCTGCGACAGCGATGAGGCGCAGCTTCTGAGCCGCCTGGAATATGCGGATCCGAGCCGCACGCTGTGTATCGTCGGCAAACGCCCCGATTTCCAGACCCTGATCATACAGTCCCGTGCGCATATGCTGATCACCGGCGGCGGCCGCCCGAGCGATTATCACATCGTCAAGGCTGAAAAAAACGGCGTCTGCATCCTCACGGCGCTGCAGAACACCTATGCGATCATGAAGCTGTTTGACAGCCAGTTTTCCTCGGCAAGGCTCGCGGACGAGGACGCCCCTGTGTCCGAGTGGATGCAGGCGCCGAACTACCTCTACCGCAACGATTATGTCGCCGACTGGCAGCGGTACTATGACGAGCAGTTTCCCGGCATGAGATCCTTTCCCGTCGTCGATGAGGAGCTGCACCTGTGCGGCGGGATCGATATCCCGCGCACCTTTGCAGCCGGGCATACGCAGAAGCTCTCGACGCTCGTGTCGCAGGACGCCAGGCTCCTGACGGTCGATGCACAAAGCTCCGTGCGCGAAGCGGCAAGGAAGATGATGCTCTCCGGCAGCTCGTTTGCGGCGGTTCTGCGCGATGATAAGATGGAGGGCGTGTTCTATGCCTCGGATCTGATCCGCTATTTCATGTATCTGGGCACGGAGAGCATGTCTGACTATGCGTCGTTTCTGGTGCCGGCTCCGGAGTATTCCAACGAGGACCGCAGGGTGTATGAGCTGCGCGTTCCGGAGGCGGAGCTTGCGAATATGGACATTCTGCCGACGGCGTTGATGCTCGTCGCCGCCGATAAGCATCTTGCGCAGCAGGGCTGCCTTGACTGCGCTTTGAGCAGCAGCTCTTTTTTCTATCCTGAGCAGATAACGCAGGTCGGCGGGCTTATGCTCTGCACGGCACTCACATCAAACGGCAAGGCGGGCTTTTCGGTCGAAGCGGAGGTCTATACCGAAACGGCAACGTTTGCAAAGGCCATGCTCATTTTTACGGAACGATAAGGGAACAAAGCTATGTTTTTATTGACGAAGGAACAGCAAAAGCTCAGAGCCGAGCTCAGGGAGTTTGTCGACCACGAGGTGTGCCCAGTGGCCACAGAGCTGGATAACCGAGGCGGCTTTCCGCACGATTTATACGCACGCATTGGCAAAATGGGCTATCTGGATGCGGAGTTTGAATACATCGGCAGCGGCGCAAAATACGGCAGTCTTGAGGGCGCGATCATCATTGAGGAGCTGTCGCGTGGACTGGCCTCACTGGGGCTGATCGTAAGCCCGCACTATCAGTGCACGGAGTTGATCGCCTGCTGCGGCACGGAGACGCTGAAAAAAAAGGTCATCGAGCCGGCGCGCCGCGGCGAGCAGCTCTTTGCCTTTGCCATATCTGAGGAGCGCGGCGGATCCGATGCGCTGGGCGTGGACACCATTGCCGTAAAGGACGGCAGCCGCTGGATACTGACTGGGAAAAAATGCTGGGTCACGAATGCCGGAGTCGCCGATGGCTATGTCGTCACGGCAAAAAGCCCGTCTGCCGAGCGCAGCCGCAGTATGAGCATGTTTTTCATTCCCAAAGACGCCCCGGGGCTGACGGTCGTTGAAAACCGCAGCATGATCGGGCTCAACAACTCGCCGATGGGACATATCATCCTCGACGAGTGCTCGATACCCGATTACTGTCTTGTCGGTGAGGAAAATGTGGGCTATCCGCTGATAAAGCCGCTTCTGAACGAAGGCAGACTCGATATGGCCGCTGTGGCGGTCGGCATTTCGCAGGCGGCACTCGATGATTCCGTGAGCTTTGCCGGACGTGTCGGGCTGTACGGCCGCAGCCTGGCCTCCTATCAGGGCGTGTCGTTCCCGATCGCGGATATGTACACGAAAACGCTGATGGCAAGAAATTCGCTCTACACAGTCGCCTCCATGATGGCCGACGGAATGCCGCACACGCGGGACGTTGCTGCGCTCAAGCTGTTTGCCACGGAAAGCGCATTTGCGACGTGCAAGGCCGCCTGCCAGATACATGGTGCGCACGGTCTGAGCGCGCAGTCTGGCGTTGACCGCCTTTTCCGTGATGCGCACATGCTGACCGTCGCTGAGGGCACGTCGGAGATCTGCCGGATCGTCATTTCCGGCGGCCTGACAAACCCGGACAAAATGTAAAAAGGAAGCAGCGTTTTGCCGCTGCTTCCTTTTCGATACGCCGGCAAACGCTGTGAGGTTTTTGCCCGGCAAAGACAATACCGGCGGCCGTGATCTCCTTCCGTATAAAACCGTTTTTGCCCGGTGTGCAAAAACGGCGGGTTTTGATATGGCATTGCTTGACAAGCCCTGCGCGGTGTGCTAAGATGCTTTCTCGTTAAAAGGGAGTAGTTGCGAATGCATGGTCAACAATCTCCCGGCAGCAGCCGGTGGTCATGCGCCTATGATGATAGGTAATGAGACTTTTAGCACATCATATACTATGATTGTGCGCAAGTCTCATTTTTTTGCGCGCGGTCACAAAGGAGAATGCGTTATGAACCTCGATTTTACCGGCAGTACCCTCTTTCTTGTCCTGCTGCTGTTTGCGGTGGGGCTGATCTGCATCATCAAGGGCGGCGACCTGTTTGTCGATGCCGCCACATGGATCGCCGAGGCCTCCGGTATCCCCAAATTCATCATCGGCGCGACCGTTGTGAGCTTTGCCACGACGATGCCGGAGATGCTCGTGTCGGTCTTTTCCGCGCTGGAGGGCAATGCGGACATCGCCATCGGCAACGCCGTCGGCTCGGTGACGGCCAATACCGGCCTGATCATGTGCCTGTCGCTGATCTGCATGGAGTGCACCATGCCGCGGCGGCAGTATGCGGTCAAGGCGGTGCTGCTGCTCGCGGCGATCGCGGTTCTGTTCGGCTTCACGCGCGACGGGCAGCTGTCCATCCTTGAGAGCGTTTTGATCCTTGCCATTTTTGTGTGCTTTATTGCCGAGAGCCTTGTCTCTGCGCGGCGTGAGCAGTCGCTTGAGGCTCCAGAGCAGGATGCCCGCCCCAAGACGGACGGCCGGACGGTCGCGCTCAATATCGGCAAGTTTGTGTTTGGCGCTGCGGCCATTGTGCTCGGTGCGCAGCTGCTGATCGACAACGGCACCGCGCTCGCACAGATGCTTGGTGTGCCGGATGCCATCATCGGTGCGACCATGATCGCCATCGGCACGTCGCTGCCGGAGCTTGTTACGACCATCACGGCCATCCGCAAGAAGCAGTCCTCGCTGTCGGTGGGCAACATCATCGGCGCGAACATCATGGACCTCACGCTCATTATGCCGCTGTGCGCGCTCATCCTCGGCAAGCCGCTGCCGGTCGAGCGGCAGGGCATGCTGCTGGATATTCCGGCGTGCCTCGTCGTGTGCGCGGGTGCGCTCATCCCGGCGCTCGTGCAGGGCAGGTTCAAGCGCTGGGTCGGCTTTTTCATCGGCGCGCTCTATATCGCGTATCTCGTCATCATGTTCACGTGCTTCGGCGCGTAAAAAACCGGCGCCGGTCTCTTTTCGGAGACCGGCGCCGCTGTTTGTTTTGGGAACGCCGCGCAGATGCGGCGAGGGAATACAAGACGTGTTTGCCTGCTTGCGGAAAATACTTGAAATCGGCACGGCCGGAGGTTATAATGCTCACAAAGCAATGTTCGATGCGGGTATTTCGATGAGGCATGGTGACTGCTCATGAGAAAACTGACTGAAACAGAAAAAGAACTTGTCAGAAAGCTCCGTGACATCTGGAATGACAAAAAGTATTATTGATTATAGATTGGAGGGATATTATGAAAAAAGCATTTTTATTTATTCTGCTGTCACTCGCGATCGTGGTTTGTGCAGCGTGCGGGAATACTGACGATAAAGCCGGTTCAATTCCGAGTGATTCTCCAAGCGAGTCCTATCAAGATACGGCTGATTTGAGCAAAGGTAAAGAGCCAATCCAAGAACCAGATGTAAAAGCTCTTGTCAGTTCTTTTGTCACTGCATATAATGATGCTGCAACTGCACAAATTTCAAATGTAACGGAAGTTAATGTCACCGACAAGGAAAGCGGTCACTATAGGACAGAGTTTCGGCTGGGCGCTTTTTCCAATTCATACGCAGTGACTGGAAATATAGATGATGTCAATATAGATATTGTTGGATATGGATGGAGCAAAGATGATATCCGGCTTTATGCTGATGATATTTCTTTAGAGCAAGCTGTAGAAATCGCTAAAGTTTCCATCCCTATTTTGGACAAAACAGTATCAGAATCTGATATTCAAGTTGCGCTTTCTGATATGGAAAATGGAGACGAATTAAATGGGTACTATTGTGGTAATGTTGGAATCTTGTGGAATGGCAACGACTTAATGTTAAAGGTTGAATAAGTACGCATCTACCTCTAATGCATTTTTGTGATGTGACATTTATTTGTCGCATAAGCCTTGTCTGTACAAGGCTGGTGAATATCTCTTACAGTTCTTTTTATGCCTATTTTATTTTCTCCTTAATTTTTTCACGCTTTTTGAAAGGCGAAAAGATGTATACTTCGGCAAAGAAAACTGGTGCTGGAGAAAGTGCGGAAGTGGCGTCGTAAAATTGTCGTAAAATGATGGGTTAAAAGCGGCTTTTCACGTGCGATTTTTCGCCGCTATGGAGAAAAAATGCGCAAGTGAAAAGTGGTGCAAAGCATTGATAAATAAAGAAAATCCCGTAGTTTCAACGACTACGGGATTTTACAAAGTTTGGTGCGCGAGGCGGGACTTGAACCCGCACGTCCGGAGTGGACACTAGAACCTGAATCTAGCGAGTCTGCCAATTCCACCACTCGCGCATGGGCTTTGCGAATCAAAGCTTGTTTAATATAGCATTTCGCGCGGGGATTGTCAAGCGTATTTTCCGCAACTTCCCGAAAAAATCTCAACGTGTGTCGAAAACGTGAATTTTTACCGGTCCGGGTGTTCAAATCCGGCGGCATCTGCTATACTAAAAAGAAAAAGAGACCCGGCCGTGCCGGGAACGGAGTTGTGATATTCATGGATTCAAATCGCGTTATGCTCAAGGCGGATGCGCGCCGCCGCACCGTCAGCTGTCAGCCGAGCCCGATCCTCGCGGGGCTGATCCTCTTTGCCCTCGGTATGCTCATCTCGACGCTTACGTCGTACCTGATGGGCATGGATCGTCTGGCCACGGCGCTGACAGATGCTGCGCGCTTCGGCACGGAGGCGGTCGAGCAGGCGTACCTCGGCTTCCTTGAGCACTACAGTGTGTCCGGCTTTGCGATCGCGCTCGTCGTCGCGCTGCGGATCATGAGCTATATGGTCAGCGTCGGCTTCGTGATCTTCGCGCTGCACATCAGCCGCGACGAAAAGGCCGAGTTCGGAAACCTCTTTGACGGCTTCGGCCTCTTTTTCCGCGTGCTGTGGCTCGGCATTCTGGAGGGGCTTCTGATCTTCCTGTGGAGCCTGCTGCTGGTCGTGCCGGGCATTGTGGCGGCCTACCGTTACCGGCAGGCGCTGTATCTGCTGCTCGATCACCCGGAAAGATCCGCGTGGCAGTGTCTGCGCGAGAGCAGCGCGCTCATGAGCGGGCATAAGTGGGAGCTGTTCGTGCTCGATCTGAGCTTTCTCGGCTGGGCGATGCTGAGCGCGATGTTCGCGCCCGTGTCGATCTGGCTCGACCCGTACCGTGCCATCACCAACGCCGGTTTTTATAACCGGCTGATCGCCGCGCGGGGCGGGGCACACGTGATCGAGGGCTCGTTCACCGACATCCCGAACGACCCGCAGTGCTGATGCCTGCGCCTTTCCGCACCCCGCCTGCCGCGTGCAGGCGGGGTGTTTTGCGTTGACAAGCCGGGGGCTTGCGGTATAAACTATATAGAATTCCAAAGGAAACGAGGTGTACGGATGCAGACGGAGCTGAATGGCCGCCCGCAGGCGATGATCGCCATGAGCGGCGGCGTGGATTCGAGCGTTGCGGCATACCTGATGCAGCAGGCGGGGTATGCTTGCATGGGCGCGACCATGCGCCTGTATGAAAATGAGGATGCCGGTCTGCCGCGCGGCAGCACCTGCTGCGCGCTCGACGATGTGGAGGATGCCCGCCGCGTGGCCTACACGCTGGGCATGCCGCACTATGTGTTCAATTATAAAGACGCGTTTCGTGAGCAGGTCATGGCGCGCTTTGCCGCCGTCTATCAGCGCGGGGCGACGCCGAACCCCTGTCTGGACTGTAACCGCTACCTGAAATTCGGCCTGCTGGAATCGCGCGCCCGCGCGCTCGGATGCGACGTACTGGCAACCGGGCACTACGCCCGCATCGAGCAGCTGCCGGACGGGCGCTGGACGCTCAAAAAGGCGTCAGACCCTGAAAAGGATCAGAGTTACGTGCTTGCCTGGCTCACGCAGGAGCAGCTTGCGCACACGCGCTTCCCGCTTGGCGGTCTGCGCAAGAGTGAGGCGCGCGCCATCGCCGAGGCGCACGGCTTCTGCAACGCGCACAAGCACGACAGTCAGGACATCTGCTTTGTGCCGGACGGCGATTATGCCGCCGCGGTCGAGCGGCTGACGGGTGCGCGCAGCGAGCCCGGGCGCTTTGTGGACGCGCACGGAAACGTGCTCGGCTCGCACCGCGGCATCATCCACTATACGATCGGGCAGCGCCGCGGGCTCGGCATCGCGGCCGAAGCGCCGCTGTACGTCTGCGGCATCGACGTGCCGAACAACGAGGTCGTGCTCGGACGCAATGCCGACCTGTTTTCGACCGAGCTCGATGCGAGCGGCTGCAACTGGATCTCCGGCGACGTGCCGCAGCAGCCGCTGCGCGTGACGGCGCGCATCCGCTACCGCCAGCCGGAGCAGCCCTGCACCGTCACGGTCACGGGCGCGGACACGGTGCACGTGTCGTTCGAGACACCGCAGCGCGCCATCACGCGCGGTCAGGCCGTCGTGTTCTACGACGGGGAGACGGTGCTCGGCGGCGGCACGATCGACTGAAATGCTATGACGAAGGGAGGCGCGGCCATGCCCGTGACGCTCTATCTTGCGATCCCCTGCTATAATGAGGCGGCGGTGCTGCCGGAGACGGCGCGCCGCCTGCGCGAAAAATTTGCCGGCCTGCGCGCCGCCGGGACGATCGGCCCGCTGAGCCGTATCTGCATGATCGACGACGGTTCGAGGGACGAGACGTGGCAGATCATCTCCGACCTGCACACGCAGGACCCGGTCTTTTCCGGCATCCGGCTCTCGCGCAACCGCGGCCACCAGAACGCGCTGCTGTGCGGACTGATGACGCTGCGCGATCGCGCCGACTGCGTCATCTCCATGGACGCCGACCTGCAGGACGATATCAATGCCATCGACGCCATGCTCACAGCCTTTCGGGACGGGAATGACATCGTCTATGGCGTGCGCGCCAGCCGTAAGCAGGACTCTGCGTTCAAGCGCGCCAGCGCGCAGGGGTATTACCGCCTGCTGCGCGCACTCGGCGCGGACGTGGTGTATAACCATGCAGACTACCGGCTCATGAGCCGCCGCGCGCTCGAGGCACTCGCGGAGTACAAAGAAGTGAACCTGTTCCTGCGTGGGCTCGTGCCGCTTGTCGGCTATCCGAGCACGGTCGTGTACTACGAGCGCGGCAAGCGCTTTGCCGGCGAGAGCAAGTATCCGCTGCGCAAGATGCTCTCGTTCGCGTGGGAGGGCGTGTCGTCGCTGACGGTGTCGCCGCTGCGGCTCATCACGCGCATCGGCGTTGTGATGTTCCTTGTCAGCATTGCCATGCTCATCTATTTTCTCGTGCGCTATTTTACCGGCCATACCGTCGCCGGCTGGTCGAGCCTCGCCGTGTCTATCTGGGCCATCGGCGGGCTGCAGCTGCTGGCCATCGGCGTGGTGGGGGAGTATATCGGCAAGATCTATCTCGAGACAAAGGCGCGTCCCCGCTACCGGATCGAGACGGAGCTCGATGATCGGGAGGCGGAGCTTTGAAGCGATTGCGCGCGCTCTTTGATGCAAAGCTGTGGAAATTCCTGCTCGTCGGCGTGGTCAACACGCTCGTCGGCATGGGCATTATGTTCGGCCTGTATAATATTGCCGGGTGCTCGTACTGGGTGGCCTCGGCGGCCAATTACGTGCTGATAAGTATTCTGAGCTTCTTCCTCAACAAATACTTCACGTTCCGCAGCCGCGAGCGCAGCGCGGGACAGGCCGTGCGCTTTGCGGCGAACATCGCCGTGTGCTACCTGATCGCTTACGGCGCTGCCAAGCCGCTGTGTCTGCGCCTGCTTGCCAACGCCTCGGTGAGCACGCGCGACAACGTGGCCATGCTTGTCGGCATGGTACTCTTCACCGGCCTCAACTATCTCGGCCAGCGCTTTTTTGCCTTCCGCAGCCCGAAAACCGAAGAAAACTGAGACCCATTCCCGGATGTACACACATCCGGGAATTCTTTTGGAAAAAACACAAATATGCTATTGACAAACAAGGTGAGAAGTGGTTATATAAACACATGAACAATCATTCATATGTTCAAACGAAAGCGAGGAGATCCCATGGCAGAACCGAAAACCGACTGCGCACCGGCGTGCGAATACCTCAACGTGCACGAGGACGCGGTGGCGCAGGTGCTCGCGGCCCTGCCGGACGACGAGACGCTCTATGATCTGTCGGAGCTGTTTCGCGTTTTTGGCGATTCGACGCGCATCAAGATCCTCTATGTGCTCTTTGAGAGCGAGCTGTGCGTGTGTGACATTGCACGCCTGCTGAACCTGACGCAGTCGGCGGTCAGCCACCAGCTGCGCATTTTGAAGGCGTCGAACCTCGTCCGCTTCCGTCGGGAGGGGAAGACCGTGTTCTATTCTCTGGACGACGACCACGTCCGGTCCGTGCTGGCCCTCGGCATGGAGCATGTTCTGGAAAAATGATGGCCCGGCCATCGTTTTCGATAGAGACCAACGACAGATGAAGGAGCGTACATCATCATGGAAAAGACTTATAAGATCGAAGTGGATTGCGCCAACTGTGCGGCGATCATCGAGCGCAACGTGGCAAAGCTCAAGTGCGTCCGGGAAGTGACCGTGAGCTACATGGCGCAGAAGATGTTGGTGGAATATGCCCCCGGCGTGGACGAAGCCGAGGCCAAGGCGGAGATCCTCAAGACCGCGCGCAAGGTCGAGCCGGACTTCCGCTTTGAGGACTGAATCTCATGTCGCGCGAACAGAAAAGGTCGCTGCTGCGCATAGCAGCAGCGGCCGTGCTGCTCATTGGGCTGCACTTTGTGCCGGTCACGGGCTGGCTCAAGCTCGTGCTGTACCTCATCCCGTATCTGCTCGTCGGC
>QWCN01002524.1_pt1 | contig 23779 bp, 11 predicted proteins | sample 1972711 | NCBI WGS metagenome assembly QWCN01 (sample SAMN09866707, study PRJNA288562) | Human gut metagenome isolate term1_stool, whole genome shotgun sequencing... | isolation source: gut | host: Homo sapiens | place: USA: California
TTCCGGTAAGACCTTTACGATGGCAAATGTCATTGCGAAGCTGAACAGACCGACTTTGGTCATTGCGCACAATAAGACATTGGCGGCACAGCTCTACGGCGAGTTCAAGGAATTCTTCCCGGAGAATGCGGTGGAGTATTTTGTATCCTATTACGATTATTATCAACCGGAGGCATATGTGCCATCTTCCGATACGTATATTGAAAAAGATTCTTCGATCAATGATGAAATTGACAAATTACGTCATTCTGCAACAGCAGCACTGACGGAGCGGCGGGACGTGATCATTGTAGCCAGTGTATCTTGTATTTATGGTTTGGGAAGCCCTATTGATTATCAGAACATGACGGTGTCTTTGCGTCCGGGTATGTGCAAAGACCGTGATGAAGTGATCCAAAAATTAATAGAGATTCAGTATAACCGTAATGATATGGATTTTCAGCGTGGAACATTTCGTGTGCGTGGCGATGTTTTGGAGGTATTTCCGATTTCAGAAGCGGATCAGGCGGTTCGTATTGAATTTTTTGGAGATGAGGTGGATCGCATTGTTCAAATTGATGTACTGACCGGAGAGATTAAAGCAGAATTGGAACACATTGTTATTTTTCCGGCATCGCATTATGTTGTTGATAAAGATGCGATGGAGCGTGCAATCCGAACAATCGAGGCAGAGTTGGAAGATCGTGTGAAATATTTTAAAAGCGAAGATAAACTACTGGAGGCGCAGCGTATTGCTGAGCGAACCAATTTTGATATTGAGATGCTCCGGGAAACCGGTTTTTGTTCAGGTATCGAAAATTATTCGAGGCATTTATCGGGATTAAAGCCGGGAGAAACGCCACATACATTGATGGACTATTTTCCGGAAGATTTTTTGATCATGGTAGATGAGTCTCATATTACGATACCACAGATACGAGGCATGTATGCGGGAGATCGATCCAGGAAGACTACACTTGTAGACTATGGATTCCGTCTGCCATCTGCATTAGATAACCGTCCGCTGAATTTTGATGAATTCGAGTCGCATATCAATCAGATGTTATTTGTATCGGCGACACCGAATGTATATGAGCAGGAACATGAGCTGGCGCGTGTTGAGCAGATCATACGGCCTACCGGACTGTTGGATCCGGAGATTTCTGTTCGTCCGGTGGAGGGGCAGATTGATGATCTGGTAGGTGAGATCCGAAAGACGATCGATGCAGGAAATAAGGTTATGGTAAATACGTTGACAAAACGTATGGCGGAAGATCTGACGGACTATTTGAAGGAAATTGGGATTCGGGTGCGTTATCTGCATTCAGATATTGATACGCTGGAACGTTCGGAGATTATTCGTAATATGCGGTTGGATGGATTTGATGTATTAGTCGGTATTAATTTGCTGCGAGAGGGACTGGACATTCCGGAGATAGCACTGGTTGCTATTTTGGATGCTGATAAGGAAGGATTTCTTCGCTCAGAGATTTCTCTTGTTCAGACGATTGGCAGGGCCGCACGTAATGCAGAGGGACGGGTTATTATGTATGGTGATGTTATGACAGACTCGATGCGCCATGCCATTGATGAGACGAATCGAAGACGAAAGATTCAGATGCAGTACAATGAGGAGCACGGTATTACGCCACAGACGATCAAGAAGGCGGTACGTGATCTGATTAGTATATCGAAGAAAGCCGATGGCAACTCAGGCGATATTGAGAAAGATCTGGAATCTATGAGCAAGAAAGATTTGCAGCAGTTACGTAAGAAGTTGACGAAACAGATGCATGCGGCCGCAGCAGAGTTAAACTTTGAACTGGCAGCAACGTTGAGAGATCAAATGATGAAAGTTGTACAGCAGCTGAATGAGTAAAATTCTGCCGTCAAAGGTTGTATAAATCAGTGTTGGCGAATAATCGCAGATAGGGTATAATGATTACGTAATGTAATGAGGAACGTAAGGATTCGACAGATATTCCAGTACAGCGAAAATTAAGTTTTGGATAGTTTGGCGCAGAAGATTTTTCTGAGAGTGCTACTTCACAAACGTAGGCGTAGTGGTGGCTACGTCGAGGCTTGGGGAGTAGTGCTATCAGGAAAATAAGCAAGTCAAACTGCCAATCACTTAATATTCGCTGTACTAGAGAGAAGGGCAATAAAATTTTAGAGTATGCCTTATGTTTATTTCAAGAAGGGAGAAAAAGAATGACAAAGAAATGGCGGCGCGTATATGCGTGGGTGCTGACCGTGGCAATGGTCTTATCTATGGCAAATCTGCCGATTACCATTGCTAAGGCAGCATCGACACAGAATCTTACCGTGAAGAGCGGAGCAACCAGTGTAACGATTGCTAAGAATGAGTATGGCGATGATTATATTGGCGATATGTTTTTTAACATACCGGATGCCTTGAAAACGAAGAGTGCAATCTCTTCGAACAAGGTGACTTCCATGACGGTAAAGATCACGATCAAAAGTTTTACACAGGGAAGTGGCGCAAAAGCGCAAGCATTTATTTTTGCACAACCGGATGCATCGGGTGATTGGAATTGGAATCAGTCTTCGACTGCAGAGCTGGTTACCGGCAGTCAGTTGACGCTTACCTATTCCTTTGCGGATATGGATTGGAAAGGTGGAACAACGCTGGGAAATCTTGGCGTGCGTTTTGCCAATGCAGCCGAGGGGAGTACCGTGTCCTATTCTGTTGACTCTGCGGTGATCAATATGGCGGACAGCGGCAGCAGTGCGACAAGTAAGCCAAGCAGCGCGACAAGTAAGCCAAGCAGCACAGCAAGTGCCGGTGGCAATGTTTCGACAGACCAGATTGCGATCACGAGAAGTGTTGGCAGTGGAACAAATGATTATTATGCAGAATACAGTTTTTCTATCACAAATAACAGCAGCGAAACGGTTAGAGGTATTCAGATTTTAATACCGACATCGGGATCGGTTGACGTTGGCTATGTTGAGGGATTTTCTGCAGTGTATGATGCGGCGCTGGGAGGCGTTGTGGCATATTATTCGACAGAGATTGCAGCGGGAGCAACGGTTAGCAGCTCTTCTAATAAAGTTGGTTTTGGAAAACAGCCGTCTATTTCCGTTGGAAAATCTAATGTCATTGCTGTAAATTGTGCAGGTCCAAGTACCGGTGATGAACTGAATTATGAATTAACCGGACGTAAAGATGTTGCATATGCGGACACTCCGGTCGGCAGACATGGTAAACTGTCAGTACAGAAGGTTGACGGCTATGTGGCACCGATCATGGTGGATCAGAATGGTGTGCCGACACAGCTTCGTGGAGCCAGTACCCATGGTATGCATTGGTTCCCGCAGTATGTCAATCAGAATGCGTTCCAGACATTGCGTGATGATTGGGGAATCAATATGGTTCGATTAGTTTGTTATCCACGCGATGGTGGATCGGTTGGATATTTGACGGGTGGAGACAGTACCAAACAGCAGCTTGATACATTGATTCAAAATGGTGTCGATTATGCAACCAAGCTCGGAATGTATGCGTTGGTAGACTGGCATGTGCATGCTTACAATCCAAATGAGTATTTGAAAGAGGCAAAGATATTCTTTACAAAGTACGCAACAATGTACAAGGATCATGATAATGTGTTATATGAGATTTGCAATGAGCCGACAGGCACAAATTGGTATAGTGGCAATGGCAAAGATCTTTATACATATTGTAGTGAAGTTATTAAGACGATACGTGCCATTGATCCGGATGCGATCATTATATGCGGAACGAATACTTGGTCACAGGATGTCGATCAGGTAGCGGCTAAGCCGATGAAAGCACTTGGTTATGAAAACATCATGTATACGTTCCATTTTTATTCCGCAACGCACAAAGAGAATTTAATGGAAAAAGTACGTCTGGCAACCAAGGATGGAACACCGATTTTTGTTACCGAATTTGGTATATGTTCAGCAGATGGTAATGGAAGTTATGACCCGGAAAGTGCGGATCGGTGGATTGCGTTGTTGGACGAATTAAATATTAGTTTTGCATGCTGGAGTTATAGTAATTGTAATGAAAAATCGGCGTATTTTAAGAGCAGCTGCAGCAATGCCGGGGGTGATTGGACAGCAGATGATCTGACAACAACCGGTAAGTGGCTGATCAATACCTGTCGAGCACACGAGGAGAAAGAAAATGCATCCTATCCGGCAGTATCACCGTCAGCAGAACCGACGAAAGCACCGACAGTAACCGTAAAACCAACGGCAAAACCGACGAAAGCACCGACTGTAACGGAAAAGCCGACGACAGAACCGACGAAAGCACCAACTGTAACCGTAAAACCAACAGCAGAACCGACGAATAAACCGACAGTAACGACTGCTCCGGACAAGGAGATACAGGAGGCACCATCGACAGCATTAACAATAGTGGCACGTACGTCTACCTCCTTAACCGTGCAGGCAACCGTTGCAGCACCGGCAGGCAAGAGTTATGAATACACAATTGATGGCACATCATGGCAAACGCAGACCACCTTTACTGGTTTGCAGCCTGCTACAAGTTATACCGTGTCAGTACGCTATGCAGAAACCGACAACTATCTGGCTAGTATGATCTCTGACCATACGTTGACAGGAGGTACACTAGTTGAAGATGTGTATAAGATCGACTTGTCTAAGCTGGACGATACGACTTATGTCGATGGCATGTTTAGCAAAGATGATGCAACCGGTAAATCTTATGCAGCAAGTTATGATGCTTCCAGTAATGAATTGACATTATCCGGGACAGATCATACTTTTGAATTGGTCGCTGATAATGCGAAAGTCAAAATTATATTAAAGAAAGGCGTTTCTGCAGCGTTATGTGGAGTGACTTGCGGAAACATTTCCAGCGAAGATGATACAAGCCTTGAGATGGTTCGAGGTAGCAATACTACCGGAAGTATTGAGGCAGCAAATGTCATTGTTTCCGGTGGAACTAACAACACCGAGCAGATTATGGCAGATACTATCGCGGTAAAGGGCGGAAGTCTGACCGCTGTAGCTGCCAAAGAAAGTAATAAAACAGCATTATCTGCAGACAAGATCACAATCACGGATGGAGAAGTGACTGCGATCGGGGACGGAACAGGTGGCGCATTATATGCAGATAGTAAGATCTCTTTGATCGGAGGAACACTGACGGTGAAAGCGGGTCCGAATAAAACGGAAAAATCTGCTATTGATGTGAAATCAGATGAAAGCAGCGTTATCTTGGTCGGAGATATTAAGATCATTAATCAGACAGATGGCGCACTTGGAACGGACGATTTGTTCTCGAAGGAGACAATTTCCACAGGGGGAACAACGACGAAGTTAGTTACCGTAACATTTGATACAGTAGATGAAGTTTGGACCGTGACAGTGGAACAAGGTTCTGATATTATTTTGCCGAATAGACCAAAGGAGAATTTAATTTTACGGTGGTATAGTGACCGTGATGTACAGGGATATGCCCCGGGAATTATATACACGGTACAAGAGAATACATACTTCTGTGCAAAATATTTTGATAAGGCGCCGGTAGAACCGAGCAGCAAGCCAACAGTGGCACCGAGCAGCGAACCGACCGTCGCACCGAGCAGCGAGCCGACCGTGGAACCAAGTGAAGAACCAATCGCGACACCAACGGCAGAGCCAACGAAAGCGCCGAAACCAACGGTAGCACCGATAAAAACGCCGACACCAACGGCAGAGCCAACGAAAGCGCCGACAGTAACTGAAAAGCCAACGGCGGAACCAACAGATGCACCGGCGATAACACCGGTACCTAGTGATGATCCGACAGAAAGTGCTGCTCCAAGTGAGAAACCAACGGTCACACCAACGCAGAAGCCGGGAATTCAGGCGACCGGAATGCGTGTTATTGCCAGTGTGAAAAAGGTAAGTAATCTTCCGGTAAAACAGAAATTGCAGCTTGCAGCAGGAAAGAGTATGCAGCTTACGGTGACTTTGTTGCCGACAGGAGCTAAGCCTCAGAAACTAACGTATACCAGCAGTAAACCATCAATAGCAAAAGTAAGCGGTAGTGGTAAGATTGTTGCTGGCAAGAAAGCCGGAACGACAGTGGTCACGATTCGTACAGCGAATGGACTGCAAAAGAAAATTACCATTCGCGTTATGAAAAAAGCGGTGAAGAAGATCAAACTGTCTGGCGTTAAGAAGTTAAAGGTTGGTAAGAAACTCAAACTGAAAGCCAAAATCACGCCTAAGAAGAAGTATGCATCTGCTAAAGTATTCTGGGTATCTGGTAATACTAAAATTGCAACAGTGACACAGAGCGGTGTTGTAAAAGCGAAGAAGAAAGGCAAAGTTAAGATTACTGCAATTGCAACGGATGGCAGTGGTAAGAAGAAAGTGATCAAACTTACCATTAAATAAATTTTAACAGATCGACTTAGAAATAAGTGGCAAATGTGCCTTTTGAAAATTTAGAAAAAGAACAACCAAGTATTTATTGGTTGTTCTTTTTCGCTTTATAGGAAACTTGTCGTTTCCTATAAAGCGAAAAATGCTCCGCAAGGATGCGCATCTCGCGGAGAAGAAGTTAGCTGTAAACAGCACCGATCGAGCGCGAAAGAGTCGCAAGCGACTCTTTGTTCTTTAATCGGAAATTGCTGTCTGGCAATCTTAATTTTTTCTTAAGGAAACGGACATATATTACAGCTATAAATGTTGTAATATATAACCAAGGAGAAAATTATAAGCTCTATCGTAATATTACTATTGTAGCAAAACGGACAGCGCGATCAATTGTCCAACATAGAAAGGAGAGAGTAATATGGGGATGAAAAAATATGTAATGACGCTGGCATTATGTATCGCTGCAGGAGTTATGCTGACTTTACCGGTGCAGGCAGATGCAAAGTCAACCGGGAAGTTGAGCAAAAACATCAAATGGTCTTTGAACTCTGATGAGACAGTATTGACAATCACAGGAAAAGGAACGGTGGATATCCGTAAATTTCGTAAAGAGGGAAGATACAAATGGCCTGGTTCAGAAGCGGGACAGCCGGCAATTTTTGACAAGCTGGTGTTTGGAGAGGGGATAACAACAATTTCATCTGGCTTTTTTTGTATTGAGGGTATCAAAACGATTTCACTGCCAAAGAGCTTTAAGAAGATCAAAGCGTCCAATGAAATGGATGCCGTTAATGGCTCTTTTGAACCATACAGCACGACATTAAAGAAACTTCAAGTGTCTAAGAAAAACAAGAAGTTCTCTGTCAGTAAGGGCATCTTGTATTCAAAGGACAAAAAGAAGTTGTACATTTATCCAAGTGGCAAGACGGAGAAAAAATTTGCAATACCTTCCAAGGTAACCAAAATTTGCAGACGTGCCTTTTATGGAAATTCCATAGAGAGTGTTATTATGGGAAATAAGTTGCGTGAAATTGGTCGGCAGGCTTTTGCGAAAACGGAGTTAAAGTCTGTAAAGCTTCCAAAGTCGTTGAAAATAATTGAAGATTCTGCGTTTGACAGCACTCAGATTTCATCTGTAGAATTGCCAAAGGGCCTTAAGCGGGTAGGAAATCATGCGTTTGGAAACATCAAAGATTTATCGACGATCATCGTACGATGCAATTGTAAACTAAATTATGTGTTTGCAGACGGTGGTTTTCAAACAAATCTTCAAACCCATGACCGAGAGAACTATACGGATTTTCGAATTGTATTGGGTAAGGAATTAAATGCAACAATATATCGTTTGTTTGCTGATTTTGCAGATCACATAAGACTCGGCAAGATGAAAGTTGAAGTTGAGAAAGGCAATAAGACATATTACATCAAAGACGAGGCGGTATACGCTAAACGAGGGGATCGTCTGAAAGAGAGCTTTAAGAAGTTAAATGGTAAAGAGCAATCATAAGAAGGGAGTGATTTTTATGAAAAAATGGAGACAGGTAGCAGTAGTCATGCTTTGTCTGATGGCAGCGATGACTATGACAATGACAGCAGATGCCAAGACAAAGAAAAAGCAGCCAAGTGGTAAAGTATGCAGTGGGGTGAAATGGACATACAATAAAAAGAGTAAAACGTTAACTATAACTGGAAAGGGATATGCTAAAATTACCGGGTTTTATGACAAATCACTGAGCAGCTATGAGTGGCCGTGCTCGGAAGATTCTGTATTGCCGGTGTTTACGAAGATTAAATTTGGAGAGGGGATCACGCAGGTCGATTATCGATATTTTGCAATGGAGGGCATCAAGCAGATATCGTTGCCAAAATCTTTTAAAAAGATTAAGTATGCAAGCCCAGTTCGTGTCAATGGAGCTTATGAAGGCTGGAGTACAACCTTAAAAACGATTTCTGTAAATAAAAAGAATCGTAACTTTTCATCATCAAAAGGTGTATTGTATTCGAAAGACAAAAAGACAATTTACATATATCCTTCGGGCAAAAGTGTCACCAATTATAAGTTATCCGATAAGGTGACGACGATCGCACCGTATGCATTTTATGCAGCGGATATGAAATCAATTCAGCTTTCTTCAAAGCTAACAACTATTGGAGAGTGCGCATTTCAGTATTCAACAGTCAAGACAGTTACTGGCGGCAAAAAACTTCGAGTGATAGGACAGATGGCTTTTTATGAAGCCGATGGATTGACCAACTTTGCCTTTGACAGTGCACTTAGAAAAATAGGCAGCAATGCGTTTTATGCCTGCAGGCTGCAAAGTGTAACTCTTCCGGAAAAACTGGTATCTGTAGGAAGTTGTGCGTTTATGGCAAACGAAGAATTGCGTTCTTTGACGATATTATGCAGATTAAATCTGGGAGAAATCTTTCTGCTTTGTACGAAAAAAATGAATTATAGCAAGTCGGAATATGATTACCGACCAATTACGGTAAAGCTTGGGAAGAATGCTACCGGACCGCTTACGACACTCATAGACGATTTGGGGCAGCAGATCACTTTTGAGGTGGATAATGCCAATCCGATATATTACGTGAAAGCCGGGGTGCTTTATAAGAGAAAGGGAAACGAAGTATGCTATCCCCAAAAAGCATCTTAATATCTTGCAATATGCATAATAAAATAGATAAATAAAATATATTTTTGTAAAAATTGTACATGAAATTTTCAAAATTATGTTGCAATACTACTACGAAAATGTTAAGATAGTTTTCGTAGCAAAAGAAATAACTCATGGGGGAGTTATTTCGATAATGTATTGGGCGTGATTGGGATGTAGAAAGACATTTTTTGTGGGGACAAAGGATGTCTTTTTATTGTACGTGATGGTGACGGATATCGTTAATGTGTTTGCTTCTTTTTTCATGAATTAATATCAAAAATATGTGGATTTTTTGGGATTTATCGGTATAAATATTGGGAAAGTATCGGTATTTCTTATGGATTTCTATTCATATTTTTTGGTGATGATTTGTGTTATTTTGTCATAAAAACGTACAAGTTTCTCAATCTGCCGGGAAGGAGAAGGATTATGGCTTTTCGTAAAAAAGCACTTGCTATTGTCATGAGTATGGCAATGGTAGCAACTTCGCTGTCAATTCCAACAACGACAGCCAAAACGGCGGAAGCCGCCGGCACAACATTTAACAACCTTAATCAATCGCAGATTACAGAGGCGATGGGTGTAGGTTACAACCTTGGTAACTCATTGGAGGCTGCAAGTTCCGGAACACCGAATGAAACAGCATATGGCAATCCAAAATTAACAGAAGACTTAGTTTTGGCAGCCAAAGACGCAGGATTTAAATCTATCCGTATTCCGGTATCCTATCTTAGCATGATTGACGACAACAATGGATACAAGATCGACTCTTCTTGGTTAGATCGTGTACAGCAGGTTGTTGATTATTGCGTTGACAATGATATGTATGCAATTGTCAACATGCATGGAGACGGTTATACGACAGTAACAGGTGGCTGGTTATTATGCGGCAGTTCTGATCAGACCAAGATTAAAGCAAAATATAAAGCGTGCTGGGAGCAGATTGCAGATCGTTTCAAAAACTATGATGAGCATCTGATCTTTGAGTCTATGAATGAAGAATTTGATGGAACTTATGGAACACCTAGCAGAACGGCTTATGCAAATATAAATGCCTACAATCAGATTTTTGTGGACACCGTAAGAAAAACCGGTGGAAACAATGATCAGAGATGGTTATTGATTCCGGGATGGAATACCAATATTGATTACACGGCGGAGGATTACGGATTTGCACTTCCTACCGATAATTATCTGTCTTCTAAGATTGCATCAGGCGAAAAAAGAATTATGATCTCTGTACATTATTATGATCCATGGGATTTCTGTGGAACAGAGTCCGGTGCAACCACACAGTGGGGAGACAGTATTACGGATTATTCGAAGAGAGCAAGCTGGGGTGATGAGTCCTATATGGCATCTCAGTTCAAAAAGATGTCCAGCAAATTCGTTTCACAGGGATATCCTGTGGTGATCGGTGAATTTGGTGCCATCAATAAAGCAAGTTATGACAGCCAGAATAAAGTTTGCCGTGCAGAGTATTATCAGAAAGTCTGCTATTATGCAAAGCAGTATGGATTGATTCCGGTAGCTTGGGACAATGGATACAACGGAGACTATGGTTTTGCGATCATTGACCGTTATTCCAACAAGGTTGTTCATCAGGAATTGATGGACGCTATGATGGAAGTGTATGGTGGTAATGAGTCCGCAACGGCAACAGGCATTCAGTTAAACAAGAGCGAGTTGACAATTCACATTGGTGATGAAAAACAGCAGCTTACAGCAGCATTAACACCATCGGACAGCAAGGATAAAGTTCTTTGGAGCTCCAGTGATGAGTCAGTAGCTACCGTTAATTCCAAAGGTCAGGTAAGTGCAGTAGGAGCAGGAACTTGTACGATCACTGCATCTGTTCCATTAGGATACAAAGCAACCTGTAAGGTGACGGTACCACAGGCCAACTATGTACGTGCGAAATTATATTTATTAGAGACAGCAAGCTGGCAGTCAGTCATCAGTGATGAATATGTTGATATTTATTCAGAAGGAGGAAAATTCTCCTTGTCCTTAGATGCGACTAAGAGTCAGTTGCAGAATATTGGTTCTTTGTATATCAAAGATATCAATGTTGCTGATGATGAGGCATCTGTATTTGACAAAGCAACTTTGAAAGTAACATCATTTGAAATTAACGGACAGAAATATACCATGAAAAATGGAAAATTTACGTATGATGTTTCACAGAAAGCATCAGATGATGGATTGATCTGTCCGGTCTTTAATTTCTCATTTATTAATGTGTGGGCGAATACACATGTAAACAACGTAACTGTGGAAAATGCAAATTACAAGGCATATTTCAATAATGTAAATTACCAGACGACAAATAAGGTAACCATGAACTTTGAGGTGTCCGGTATTAATGGTGGCAGTGATGTTCAGCCAACAACAGCACCAACAAAGGCACCAACAGTAGCACCAACAAAGGCACCAACGGCAGCACCAACAAAGGCACCAACGGCAGTACCAACAAAGGTACCAACGGCAGTACCAACAGTGGCACCAACAAAGGCACCAACAGTGGCACCAACAAAGGCACCAACGGTAGCACCGACGAAGGCTCCGACAGTAGCACCAACCGCAGCTCCGACACAGTCACCGGTTATTTCAGATACGACGGAGATTGTATCTAACTTAGAGTCTACGTATGCAACGAACGATCCACAGTGGTTGTTAAATGCATCTGACGATGATATTGTTACTGTAGTTTATACTTGTACAGATCCTTCCCATGGTAACTGGGGCATCTTAGGATGGGGTGCATCTGTAGACAATGTATGGCAGAGTGGTGATAATTATTCTGCGGCAAGTAATGCAACGGATAAAGTAACGAAGACATATACAGTCAAAGAATTAAAGGCAACCATGAACATTAAGAGCACATCAAAGGTTACCTATTTGTGCTTGTCTGCTTGGAACGGTGGCAAGATCGTAAGTCTTACACTTTCTAAAGTAGGTGGGGAGACTCCACAGCCAACCGTAACGCCAACAGTAGCACCGACAGCAACACCGACGGTAGCACCAACAGTAGCACCGACAGTAGCACCGACAGCTACACCGACAGTAGCACCGACAGTAGCACCGACAGCAGCACCAACCACAGAGCCTTCCGGGGACAGCAAAGTAACAGGCTCGGTAAAACTTACCAGTAATTGGGGCAGTGGCGGAATTGCAGAGATCACTCTTACCAATAATACAGGTGTCAGCTATACCGATGGATGGACGGTAGAGTTTACCTTAGACCGCGAGATTACTTCTATGTGGAGCGGTACTTGTGAGAGCCTTGGCAATAATCGTTACCGCGTAAGCAATCCAGGCTGGGATGGCAATTGGGCAAATGGTAAAACAATCACATTAAATTGTGGTGTTGGTGGAGGCAGCAACGTACCAGCGATCACAGATATCGTGATAAAATAATGAGCACATAGTGCTCATCTTGGGAGTTTCTCCGAAACTCCATTATGCGCAGAAATCGTGCGCAATTATTATGATATAATTGTTACAGATAAAGGAAGCCCTTACATTAGAGGCTCCGAGAACTCTTGCAACTGTTTTCAATATTAAGGAAAGCAGAAAAAGATGTATCGGAGCCTCTTTTTAATTGATAGGAAAATGCTCGTAACGTGGGGGGAAGCCAAAGCAAAGCGCTGGCTTTGCTTTTTTATTTGATAGGAAATTGCTGTTATGTAGCGTGACATCGCCAAGAATTGCTTTAGCAATTCTTGCAAAGCAAAGCGCTGGCTTTGCTTTTTTATTGAGGATTATTTAGGTTGGCTTGATATTCGCGTGGTGATATACCCTCGTTTTTTTTGAAAACTTTACTAAAATAAAAACCATTACAAAAACCCAATTGATCAGCAATCTGCGTTACAGTAAACTGTTTGCTGGATAGTAAGATTTTGGCCTGCTCAATGCGGTATTTTTCAAGAAAAGCAAAAATAGTCTCACCAGTTACTTCCTTAAATTTACGGTTCATGTAATCAAAATTATGATGAAATTGTTTTTCTAAAAGGACACTTGTGATTTTTGTTTTGTAATTACTTTTCAGATAAGAAAGTAATGGGAGCGCGGAAAATGTGCCAATGTTATTTGGTGGAAATAACGCGTTAATATGTGCACGACATATTTTTAACAGCAGCATTGCAAAATTGCAATTTATCATGCTTTGATGATAAGGGCTACCCGGTACTGCATTGTTTGTGGCAGATATAATTTCATTAAGAACTTCATAATAAGAAGCTCCTGAAAGTGTTGCATTCTTTGGAATAAGTATTTGTTCGCATGGTTTGTACTGTAATGGGGAAGCATTAAGTTCACTATGCATTGAAAGAAATTGGTGATAAACTTCTTCTTCGGACAGCAACAGTTCTTTTTGTGGGTTCCATTGAAAATGAATATAGTAATAACTTACCGGAGAATTACTTTGGACACCAAAGTGGCATTTATCAGGACATAATAGCAGGGTCTGTCCGGCACTTAAGTGGTAAATAGTATCTTCTTCCTGCAAAAGCATACTGCCATTTGTGATGAAATATAGAATCCAGTCAGATGGGGTGCGGCGAAAATGCTTGTTAGGAGCAGGAACAGAAACTGATCCGGACAATGTAACGTGTGGAAGAGATTGTAAATTGGTTATAAAATATGTTTGTTTCATAAACTACTCCTTAAAAGTCGCTATTATATATGTTTGCGTCGCTATAAATCATGGAATACCAGTTGCGAAAATGGTAACATAGGAAGAGCAATAAGTCAATTACGATTAAAGGAGGGAATGAAAATGCTGAAAAATAATAAAAGAAGTTTACAAGTGACAGCAATTGCTGTAACCGTCACATTATTGCTTGCCGGAGCATCTGGGCAAGCGGCTGCAAAAGCAAAAAAAATAACGATCAATCATAAGAAAATGACACTCGCGATTGGTCAAAAACGAGCACTAAAAGTAAAAAATACAAAAAAGAAAGTGAAATGGATCAGTAAAAATAAAAAAGTTGCTATTGTTAATAAAAAAGGGATTGTTACAGCGAAGAAAAAGGGATCAGCAAAGATTGTTGCACGTATCGGAAAGAAAAAATATACTTGCAGAGTAACGGTTAAGCCGAACAAAAAGAGAGCAAAAATAAAGAGTACTAAGAAACCGACTTATACAATGCGTCCAATTGCATCAAAAGTACCGGTAGTGTCTCAAAAGCCGACGATTGTACCAACAGCAACGGTTAATCCAACGCCAACACCGATACCATTACCGACAGTGAAGCCGACACCTGTTCCGGATGAGGGGTGGCAGACCGGGAAGGTCAGCGGATCAGAAGAAGATTATAATAAATATTTTGCATTAAATATGAAAGACTATACAAAGAAACAGAAAGGAACGGTGCTTGGAACGATTGAAAGCATTACGTATCCATCCAAAGTTGTTGGAGCAGAACGCGAAGCATATGTGTATTTGCCACCACAGTATGATAGCAGCAAAAAATATCCGGTATTATACATGATTCACGGAATTGGCTGTGAGAGAGGACAGTGGGTTGGCATGTCCTTAAAAAATATATTAAGCAATATGATTTGCAGAGGTGAGGTTGCACCATTTGTAGCTGTTATACCAAGTGTTGTTCCAAAAGATGGAGTGTCGTCAAATACGCTGGGACCGGAGAATATTGGTGCATTCACCATGTTTGAACAGGAGTTTTTACAGGATCTAGAGCCATATATCCTTGAAAACTTTGCCGTGTCATCCGACGGAAAAGATACCGGAGTATGTGGTCTGTCTATGGGAGGCATGGAGGCATTACATTTAGGATTTGCCATTAAAGATCATTTTAATTATATTGGATCTTTTTCAGCCGCACCGACATTGGATCAAAGTATATTAAATACGAATGGTTGGAAAAATGTGCCGGAAACCGTACTCCTTTGTAGTGGGACAGCAGACACAACAATAGGAGATAATCCTTATAACTATCATAAAACATTGGAAGAGAACAAGGTGGATCATATTTGGTATATGTATCCGAACGGTACACATGAAGAAAAAGTATGGCAAAACGGATTGGTAAACTTTTTGCTTAGAAGTTATCGGTAACAAGAGAAAGTTTTCGTATGTAATTGCGGAGACTTCGTAGATTATGCTTTCAAAATAACCTTTTAGATTAAGAAACCGACATATGTAGTAGGATAATGAAAATGTATAATGCATTTCTGAATAATTCCTACATATATGTCGGTTCTTGCATGTTATGGGGAAAGGGAGTGCCTGTAGAGAACAACATTCATTGAAACAAAATAGGACAATATGTTATGATATGTTTTAGCAATGATTGAGAGATCAATGCGGAAAGGGGACATATTGTGATAATTCTATTGGTAGAGGATGATACTGCATTGGCAATGGGAACAACATATGCTTTAGAGAGCGAGGGGATGCAGGTTATACATACGACAGATTGTGCACAGACGAGGAAAGTATATGGGACAGATCAAAAGATCGATCTTGTTCTGTTGGATGTCATGCTTCCGGATGGAGACGGGTTTTCGTTGTGTGAATGGTTAAAAGGAGAACAGCCGGATATTCCGGTCATCTTTTTGACGGCATTAGAGGATGAGGGGAATGTTGTGCATGGCTTACAGTATGCAGATGACTATATTACCAAACCATTTCGCACGAAGGAATTGATCGCGCGGATATATGCAAATACCAGAAAATATCAGAAAAACATATCGAATCTGACCGAAACTGCGGATGACAAGATAACATATTATTTGTCCGACAGTGTAGACAGCAAGAAGATACACAAGCTATCCGAAAATATGGACAGCAAAAAGAAATCAATCTTTTATTTAGATGAAAAAAATATGCAGGTATACCGGGAAGGTGTTCCGATCACATTAACGCCTAGTGAATATCGTCTGTTTCAGACACTTTACGATCATCGAGGCCAAATATTGACCCGTGAACAATTGATGGAGCAGTTATGGTCTGTGGACGAGGCCTTTGTAGATGACAACACGTTGTCCGTTTATATGCGCAGGCTGCGTCAGAAAATTGATCTGGATCAGGAAAAATCATGTATTGCGACGATTCGTGGTGTGGGCTATAGAATGGGAGAGGAATAAGTTTATGCAGGAAAAAATAGTAAAACAATATGTTTGTATATCACTCGTATTATGTCTGCTGACTGCGCTTTTGTGTTATGGGATATATTTGGTATTGCCAATGCTTGGTTGGGATATGGCAATGACGCATATGAAATATATCATGGCATTTGTCTGTATGCTTGTACTTTGGGGGTACAGTATTTGGTATGTAGGAAACATATGCCATAAAATTGATAAGGCAAGCGATGTGTTTGCGGAAATATTAGAAGATAGTGTTAAACCGGATCGCGCAAAGACGTCTATAGAAGTTTGGAATGAAAAATTATCATCTAGTAAACAGGAAGGTGCGGTCGGACGATTAGAGCATCACATACTAGAGAGTGTACGCATTTTGGGACAGAGAGAAATATCGAGCCGAAAGGAACAGCAATATCTCAAAAAAATGATGACAGATATATCACATCAGATCAAAACACCGCTTGCATCGTTGCAGGTTTTTTTGGATATTTTTGAGCAAAAGTTTACACAACAGTCTGATGACACGGCTGTTATTGATATGGTGCATCAGGCACAAAAGCAATCGATCCGGATACACCGTCTGGTCATTGGATTGCTTAAATTGACAAGACTCGAATCCGGTATGTTAACGCTGCAAAAACAACCGGTGAATCTGAACATTCTGTTGCAGGAATGTGTGCAGTCTATCTGCGCAAATTATATAGATAAAGATTTAAATGTTGTGTTGTCCGGAGATCCGGAGGTGTCTATCTGTTGTGACCGTGAATGGACGTTAGAAGCGCTTGATAATCTTTTGAAAAATGCCGGAGAGTATAGTGAATCACACGGAAAAATTGAAGTAACCTGGTCTGCTTCGGAGATGGCAGTTATCGTAAAGATTACGGATCATGGTGCAGGGATCGCTGCAGAAGAATTACCAAAGATTTTTAATCGCTTTTACCGTGTACATCCGTCTGATGCATCGACAGAAGGAGTCGGCATCGGACTGGCACTTGCCAAAGAGATCATCGAGAAACAGGGAGGCTCCCTCGTGGTAGAGAGCAGTACGAACAAGCCAAGTTATACAAGCTTTGAAATTGTATTTTTGCTTCACTGATCGCAGAAGTCATTTTTTGGTGGCTGCAAAATGCTATATAGTCATTGACATAATAAGCAATATGTGGTTGTGGGGGATTTGAGATATGGGAAGTTTGGGTTGCTTATCCTGCGAATCTTACAAAATTGTAAGATGGAAATTCACGGAAATGTAAGGTCAGATTGCTATAATGAAACTGCATTGGGGGACTGCGAAAGGAGTTGTCTGGGAGTGGAAAGGGAGAAAGGGAGCGGAAAAATGGCATTTTTGGAAGTAAAAAATCTAACCAGGATCTATGGAAAAAAAGAGAATGCATTGGTAGCATTGGACCACGTGAGTTTTGACGTGGATAAGGGGGAGTTTATCGCGGTGACCGGAGCCAGTGGCTCTGGCAAATCTACTTTGCTGCATTTGCTTGGTACGATGGACGAGCCGCAGGAGGGAGAGGTGTTTTTTGAGGGAGAAGATATCTTAAAGCTAAAAGAGAAACAGAAAGCGGTATTTCGACGTAGACAGATTGGCTTTGTATTTCAGGAATATAACCTTGTGCCAATCCTCAATGTAGCGGAAAATATACAAATGCCGGTACGGTTGGATGGCCGACGTATGGATGAGGAGTATTTGCAGCGATTAATACATGTTCTTGGATTAGAAGGTCGTGAGAAACATTTGCCGCAGGAACTGTCCGGTGGACAAAAACAGCGCGTGGCGATCGGGCGTGCGCTTGCTGCACATCCCAGTCTTTTGTTTGCGGATGAACCGACCGGCAATTTGGATCATCAGAATGGTTTGGAAGTGATGAGTTTATTGAATCAGGCAATCCGTGAATTTTCCTTAACACTGCTTGTTGTAACACATGATCCGACGATTGCGGCAATGGCGGATCGTGTCATCACCTTGTCGGATGGCGTGATCTTATCGGACGTCAAAGTCAAACATGCCTTGTCCTCCGATGTGAAAGGACAGGGTGAGAGCGATGAATAAGTTCAGATATTATGCAATGTTGGCGATCCGCTATCGCTTGAAACATCCGCTTCAGACATTGTATTCGTTGATCGCGATCATGATCGCGGTGGTCTTATGTTTTTGCAGCATTACTTTGGGGATGGAGCTGCTGGATTATCCATATTATGCGGCGATGAAAGAGCGAAAAGGCTGCGAACTTACTATTAATGAATTTGCAGTGGGACAGGATTCGATTACGGACGAGGACATGTGGCCGCTGCAGAAGTTTCAGGAAATGGAGAAAAAGGCTGCGGCACTTCCTGAAGTAGAGCGGACGTATTTATATAAATTGCCGAGCACCGAGGCAGTGTCAGAGGAAGATGCTGTCGATGAAAGCGGCGATGCAGCAAATGATACAGAGGAAGATGTAGCCGCCGATGACAGCGATGCAGCAAATGATACAGAGGAAAATGTGTCTTCGGACAACAGCGTACCGGCAGACGAACAATATGAGCTGTATGTGAAAGTAAAAGATAATTCGAATCTCAATCAGTCAGCGAAATTCATTGAAAAAAAGTTGGGCTATCAGGTACAGGTCGATCCTGATATACAAGTGCATTTAGGTCAGGGCAGCGCTGATGATTCTCTGACGGTGGCAGCCGAAAAAGCAATTTTTGCGATGGTGGGAGCTGTATTTGCACTATTTGCCATGCTTGTGATCCGCAATACCATGATGCTTCCTGTTTTTGAACGAATGAAGGAGTATGGAGCCTTTCGCTGCGCCGGGATGAGCAGTGGACAGTTATATTGTATGCTCAGTGTTGAGGGGATTTTGTTGACACTCATCAGTACCGCTTTTGGGACAGGTGTTGGCTTCGGTATTTTGAAACTGGGAGAGGGAATGCTCAACGCGCAGATGGATCTTAATGTCCCATTAGTGATCCATTTTCGGCTGAGCGCTGTACTTCTCAGTGGTTTATTATGTATCGGAGTGACAATGTTAGCATTGCTGGAGCCGGCAAGACAGGCCTCCAAACAGTCGGTGACTCGTGTATTGCAAGGGGGCAGCTATGGCATAACAAATACATCAAAAACACGCCAGGTGAAGCACAAAAACCATTGGTGCAGTCGCTTTATGGGACGTATTTTTGGTGCAGAATGGGAATATGCCATGCGCAGTATGTCTAGAAGCCCGGGAGGGCAGTTTTATCTTTTTGTTGGAGTGACTGTGAGTATGATGCTGTTTGCTATTGTATTTACAAGTATTGACAGTACCTATGCGACGTTTGAAAACAGCTTGCAGGGGTCGCATCAGGAATATTCGGAAGCACTGGTTTCGGAAGGAACGAGCACATTATCGGAGCTGAAAGATCGGAGCGAAGAGTTACGGAAGTTAAAAAGTGTGAAAAATGCAGGGGTATATTTACAGAGTGATTTTGCGTTGAGTAATCTCAATGTTATGGCACACTACAAAGATTTGGATACGAGCAGAACCTTTTTGTCGGTAGCCGGATATGATAAAAAGCATTTGGATCATTTGAAAAGACAATTAGTTGCGGGAAGTATTGATTACGATAAGCTGGTTCGCGAGCATGGAGTAGTATTGTGTGATTACGAATACAATATAAATACGAGTAATGGTGATGCGACGGCAACAGACAAACGATTGACAGACTATAAGGTTGGCGACAGCATAGAGGTGATCAGTAAAGAAGCAGACGCACAGGTGACCAAAGATATCAGAGCAGTCAAGCAGGCGATGGACAAAAAGCAGCAAGAACCGGATGAAAAAGCAGATCCTAAGATCATAAAAAAATACTGGGATAAGGTTACTGCTCTTGTCCGAAAAAAGGGATACGACATTTCGAAGTATCAGAAGACGCAGTTATGGTCTCAAACGTATTACAGTTATTTTTCTCTGCGAAGTCTTATGGAACAATGCAAAATCGATGCGGGCAGCGTAGAGCATTTTAAGATACAGGCAATCATAAAGGAAGATACATATAACTCATCTTGGATGACAAGCTACGTACCAAGTCATGTCGGCATTATGATGGCAGACCAATCATTGTTTCAATACTTTATTCCGAGTGCCTCTTATGAGAATATGACGGAATTAGATGGGAGAAGCTATGGAAGGCTTAGCCTCGGTGTAGGCGTAAACAGACATCTGCGCTTTCCGACGGATGAGATCAATGCATATGTCAAAAAATGCAATCAAAAATATACAGATGCAAATTATCATTGGGCGACACTGTATGAAACCGGATATGATGAAATTACTTATTCCGATATATATGGAGAGATACAAAATACACTTGATCTCGTGCGGACATGCGGCTTGGCAGTGGGAGGATTTTTGCTGTTGATCTGCTTAATGCAGATCTATAATGTTACGATGGCAAACTTATCGACACGCAGGCAGGAAATCTATCTGTTCCGTGTGGCAGGGATGACCAGAGGACAGTTGCAGCGTATGATATTTTTGGAAAATGGGATCAGTTGTCTGGCAGGCATTTTGGCGGGTATCGCCTGTGGTTACATGGTAAGTCATTATGCCATCACGCAGATCATGGCACAGGATGGTGGTCTGGCATCAAGATCCGGTGGTGTACTTTATGTATGGCCAATTGGTAAGATCGTGCTGATAGCGGTTGTGATCTATGTATTTTGTATGCTTGCAGGACATGTCAAAAAGAAAATGATAAAAAATTAGCACTCACCCTTGACGAGTGCTAATAAAAGTGATATAACAATCATCAGAGGGACCAAAATAGTCAGATAGTGTACTACATAGTTCAGCATTAGCAGGCTATGTAGGCATATGGATTTGTTTGAGACAGAAAGGATTGGTGATTGTATGAATATCAGTAAATTTACACAAAAATCACAGGAAGTAGTACAAGGCTGTGAGAAAATCGCCATGGATCATGGTCACCAGGAAATCGGTCAGGAGCATATGCTATCCGCTATGATGACAGTAGATGATAGCTTGATCCGCAAACTGATCGAGAAAATGGGAATTGCACCGGAAGCATTTCAGGCGCAGATAGAAGGACTTTTACAAAAACGTCCAAAGGTTGTCGGCGGCGATCTTCGGATTGACAAATATTTAAATGAAGCATTGATTTATGCGGAAGATGAAGCAAAACGGATGGGAGATGAATATGTTTCCGTAGAGCATCTGTTTTTGAGTGTATTAGCGCATCCGAGCAAAGAGATCAAGCAGTTGTTTAAGCAGTGTCAGATCGATCGAGAGCGATTTTTGCAGGTGCTTTCTGAGGTGCGTGGTAATCAGAGGGTTACCAGTGACAATCCGGAAGCAACGTATGATACGTTGGAAAAATATGGTACAGATCTGGTAGAACGTGCCAAAGATGGCAAGCTGGACCCGGTGATCGGACGAGATGCGGAAATTCGTAATGTTGTGCGTATTCTTTCACGTAAGACGAAAAATAATCCGGTCTTGATCGGTGAACCCGGTGTTGGTAAGACTGCCGCTGTTGAGGGCTTGGCACAGCGTATTGTTCGCGGAGATGTGCCGGAAGGACTCAAAGACAAGAAGATCTTTGCGTTGGATATGGGTGCCTTGGTAGCGGGTGCGAAATACCGTGGCGAATTCGAGGAGCGTTTGAAAGCGGTTCTTGAAGAAGTGAAGAAGAGTGAAGGACAGATCATTCTGTTTATTGATGAGCTGCATACGATTGTCGGTGCCGGCAAGACCGATGGCGCTATGGATGCAGGCAATATGCTCAAACCAATGCTTGCCAGAGGTGAATTACATTGTATTGGTGCTACGACATTGGATGAGTATCGTATGTATATTGAAAAAGATCCGGCATTGGAACGTCGTTTCCAGCCGGTTATGGTCAATGAACCAACAGTGGAAGATACTATTTCAATACTGCGTGGTCTGAAAGAACGCTATGAAGTATTCCATGGTGTCAAGATTACGGATTCTTCGCTGGTGGCAGCCGCAACGTTGTCCAACCGATATATTTCGGATCGTTTCCTGCCAGATAAGGCGATCGACTTGATCGATGAGGCCTGTGCCATGATCAAGACAGAGTTAAATAGTATGCCGGCAGAACTCGATGAAGAGCGCAGACGTATTATGCAGATGGAAATTGAGGAGGCAGCACTTAAGAAAGAGACCGATCATTTGTCTGTGGAACGTTTGGACGAACTGCAAAAAGAAATGGCAGAACTTCGTGATGACTTCAATGCCAAGAAAGCAAAGTGGGATAGCGAAAAGGCATCTGTCGATACGGTAAATAAGTTGAAAGAGCAGAGAGATGCGCTTCGTACAGAGATTGAAACGGCAAAGCGCAACTATGATCTGAACCGTGCTGCGGAGATCCAGTATGGACAATTGCCAGAGTTAGAGCGACAGCTTGAGGCAGCAGAAGAAAAGGCAAAAGCAGAAGATCGTACTTTGGTGCAGGAATGTGTTACCGAGGAAGAGATTGCCAAAATTATTTCTCGCTGGACAGGAATTCCAATCGCCAAACTTACGGAAGGCGAACGTGAAAAAACACTGCATTTGGAGGATGAACTGCACAAACGTGTCATTGGACAGGAAGAGGGCGTCCGTTTGGTTGCAGAAGCAATCTTACGTTCTAAGGCAGGTATCAAAGATCCTACGAAACCAATTGGTTCTTTCTTGTTCTTAGGACCGACAGGTGTTGGTAAAACGGAACTTGCTAAGAGCTTGGCGGCATATTTGTTTGACGACGAGACGAATATGGTTCGTATCGACATGAGTGAATATATGGAGAAACATTCCGTGGCTCGTTTGATCGGAGCACCTCCGGGATATGTCGGATATGAAGAAGGTGGACAGCTCACCGAAGCAGTACGCCGTAAACCGTATTCTGTAGTACTGTTTGATGAGATTGAAAAAGCACATCCGGATGTGTTTAATGTATTATTGCAAGTGTTGGACGATGGCCGAATTACCGATTCACAGGGTCGTACCGTTGATTTCAAAAATACAATATTGATATTAACTTCTAACATTGGTTCCTCATATTTGTTGGAAGGCATTGATGAAAATGGAGAGATCAGCGAAGAAGCACGTAAAGCGGTACTGGATCAACTGCACGCTTCTTTCCGTCCGGAATTTTTGAATCGTTTGGATGAAACGATCCTCTTTAAGCCGCTTCGTCCGCAGGATATTACCGGTATTATCGATATCTTGCTTGCAGAGCTGAATGAACGTTTAGCAGAAAAAGAATTGCATGTATCTTTGACAGATGCTGCCAAAGCGTTTGTTACAGAGCAGGCATATGATCCATCCTTTGGTGCACGTCCGTTGAAACGGTACTTGCAGAAGAATGTAGAGACACTGTTAGCCAAAAAGATTCTTCGTGGCGATGTGCATATGGGCGAGGAGATCGTGCTGGATGTTAAGGATGACGCATTGTATATACAGTAACTAAAACTTCCCATACCGGAAGTTATTGCCCGAATCACATATTGCTTATTATGTTGATGGTCTAATTATATTTTGCAGTCACTATATAGTGAGTCCTGCCATCAAGAAACTATAGCAATTGCTTTGCCGCAATTAGTTTTCACAGTGATTTCTAGATTTTGTTGTCTCTGATGATTGATT
>QWCN01009885.1_pt1 | contig 23727 bp, 24 predicted proteins | sample 1972711 | NCBI WGS metagenome assembly QWCN01 (sample SAMN09866707, study PRJNA288562) | Human gut metagenome isolate term1_stool, whole genome shotgun sequencing... | isolation source: gut | host: Homo sapiens | place: USA: California
ATGAGCATATCCTTCTGCGAGGCGATGCAGGAGCGGACGGAGAAGGAGCACTTCACGCCGTGCTCGTCCGTGCGCATCACGCCGAGGTTGAGAGAAGTCTGCACAAGACCGGGGAAGTCGGCGCTCATCTCCTGCACGCCCTGCGGCAGGGCAAGGAGCACATGCAGCAGTCTCGACGTGTCCGCTGCGGAGAACGCGGCCGGAACGTCAGCCTTTTCGCACACAAGGGAAATGCCGCCGTCGGTAACGGCGTACTCATTTTTGAGCGTTGCGTCGAATTCCTTGATGAACGCCTCGAACGCGGGCGCATCAGACGCGGAGAGCGCGACGAGCGCGTCGTTTCTCAGGCAGATGACGTTGTCGAACTGTCCGCCCGTGAGATCACTCACGCGCAGCGAGGGGCAGCGCTCCATCGCGCTATACAGCGTGCGCGCCATCAGGCAGTTGGCGTTGCCGCGGCCCTGATTGATGTTCATGCCGGAGTGGCCGCCCTTGAGACCCGAGATCGTCACGCGGTAGCCGGTCATATCTGCCGCGCGCTCCTGCTTGAGTTCGAGCGTGCAGTCAAGGCGCACGCCGCCCGCGCAGGACACGGTGAAAACGCCCTCTTCCTCAGAGTCGAGGTTCAGGAGCTTCTTGCCTTTCAAGTCCGAGCAGTCCAGCGCAAACGCGCCGTCCATGCCGACCTCCTCGTCGACGGTGAAGACCGCCTCGATGGGGGGATGGGGGAGCGTTTCGTCGGATAAAATCGCGAGGATCATCGCAGCAGTCCTCGGTCTTGGCGCAGACCATGTCGATATGGCCTTGCAAGATAATGGGCGCGGCGTTTTCATAGCCGCAAGAGCCGTTCTTCCAGATAATGACGTTGTTGCACGCCTCCTGACGGTATTTAAGGCCCAATTCCTTCGCAAAGCCGACGCACAGGTCGCTGATTTGCTTCGTATTTCCGCTGCCGTGGGGAACGGAGCAGAGCTTTTCAAAATAGTAGAATACCTTTTCCGGCTGGAGATTTGATAAGACCGCCATGATATCCTCCCGAATTTTCTTAGTTGATCTGCTTGCGGCGGCTCAGGTTCATCGTGCCGTCCTGCATGTCCTGAATGCTGTCGAGGCTCTTGCCCGTGCCCTCGGCCACGCACTGGATGGCGTTCTCGGCCACCATGGCGTGGATGCCGGTGCGGGCGGTGACGAGCTTATCAAAGCCGCGGACTAAGCTGCCGCCGCCGGTCATGACGATGCCGTTGTTCGAGATATCGGCCACGAGCTCGGGCGGGGTCTTTTCAAGCACGAGGTGGACCTCCTCCATGATGCGCTCGACGGGCTCTTCAAAGGCCTCGAGCATTTCCGCAGACGAGACGGAGATGAGCTCGGGAAGGCCCGTGATAAGGCTTCTGCCCTTGACCTCCATGGTCATTTCCTCTTCCGGCGGGAAGACGCAGCCGATCTGCATCTTCATCTGCTCGGCCGTGCGCTCGCCGACGAGCAGGTTGTGCTTGCGGCGCATATACTTGACGACGGCCTCGTTGAACTGGTCGCCCGCGATCTTGATGGAGGACGATTCGACGACGCCGGAGAGCGAAATGACCGCGATATCGGACGTACCGCCGCCGATGTCGATGATCATGTGGCCCTCGGGCTGGGTGATGTCGATGCCCGCACCGATGGCGGCGGCGACAGGCTCTTCAATGAGGTAGACGCGGCGCGCGCCGGCCTGAATGCCCGCGTCGATGACCGCGCGCTCCTCGACCTCGGTGATGCCGGAGGGGACGCAGATGATGATGCGCGGCTTGAAGAGCTGGAAGCCCATGACTTTATGCAGGAATTCCTTGATCATGCGCTCGGTGACCTCGTAGTCGGAGATGACGCCCTCGCGCAGGGGACGGATGGCGATGATGTTGCCCGGCGTGCGGCCCAGCATGGCCTGCGCATCCGCGCCGACCTTCAGGAGCTTGCCGGTGTTCTTGTCGAGCGCCACGACCGAGGGCTCGTTGAGCACGATGCCTTTATCCTTAATGTAGATCAGCACCGACGCGGTGCCCAGATCCATGCCGATGTCTTTGGTAAAAGAAAACATAGCGTGTTACCTCTTATTTTTCTGAAAACTAAAATGAGCGATGCTCATACTTTCCCATGATGTTTTTATTATAACGGCTCGAAATTGAGTTTGCAATAGCATTGTGCGCGATTTTCCGCACGGTATCAGGGGAAAATAAGGAAAAACATACCCCTGCGCCGCTGATTTTCGCGTCCGCAGACGCGAAACATTTGAATCGTTTTTACCCGCGGCGTGTACGTGGGTAAAAACACTTTGCGCGGAGCGCGTGTCGAACCTGTGAGGCACGAAGCGCAGCGAAACTTTCTCAAAAAAGAGGCGTCGCCTCTTTTTTGAAGACTTTAGTCTTCGTCCGCCGCGGCGAGGGTGGCGCAGATGACTTTTTCCGCGCCAGCTTCCCGTAAAACTCTCGCGGCTTCGCGGAGCGTGGCGCCGGTGGTGAGGATATCGTCGATGAGCAGGATGCGCTTGCCTTTGATCTTATCCTCATTGACGGCGGTATACGCGCCGACGACGTTTTTCTGCCGCTCCTCACGGGAGGAAAGCGACGACTGCGCGACATTGTCCTTCGTCTTTTGCAGCAGCGTTTCCGGTGCGACGCTCCAGTGGCGGCAGGTCTCGCGCGCCAAGAGATACGACTGGTCGTAGCCGCGCTCTTGTTTGCGCTTTTTCGACACGGGGACATAGGTAACCAAATCGAACTCTCCGCCGAAATGCTCGGCGGCGGCCTGCGCTAAAACATCGCCAAAGCCCGTGCAGCGGCTCTGTCCCGCGTGGAATTTGTAGTTCAGCAGCGCCTCGCGCACGATGCCCTCGTACTTGAGCGGGGCAAGGCACGCGCCGATCTCCGCTCTCTCATGGAGCGGCGTTTTGCAGTAGGGGAGCGCCTTTTCGCACTCAGAACACACGCCGCGAACGCCGGGTTTTCCACAGAACGCGCAGCGCGGTGGAAAAAGTAAGGATGCGAGCGATTCCAAAAAGCTCATTTTTCCTCCCCACCTTTCCGAAGCCGCCACTTGAGGCCGCTGTAGCGGCGGCTGCGGCGGTCGTTCTCCGCCATTTTGTTCACGGCGGAATCGTCGCCGACGATGACGAGCAGCTCTCGCGCGCGGGTGATGGCGGTATAGAGCACGCCGCGCACCATCAGCGACGGCGCACACGGCGCGCCGACGAACACAACGCCGCGGTATTCGCTGCCCTGCGCCTTATGTACGGTCATGGCGTAGGCCATGTCGAGCTCCGCGAGCATGTCGGACGTGTAGGTCGCGGTGCGGTCGTCGAAGACGATCTCCAAAAGTTCTCCGCTCGGGTCGATCTTTGCGATCTTGCCGACATCGCCGTTGAAGATGCCCGTGCCGGCGGTGCCGTCCTCCTTCTGCCAGACGACGTCGTAATCGTTGCGCGTCTGCATGACGCGGTCGCCCTCGCGGAAGATGAGCTCGCCGAAGCGGCGCTCCTGTTTGCCGGGCTTCGGCGGGTTCAGCGCAGCCTGCAGGGCAAAGTTCAGCGACCGCGTCCCCGCGTCGCCGCGGCGGGTTGGGGTGAGCACCTGCAATTCGTCCGCGGGGATGCCCATCTTGTCGGGCAGCCTTGTTTTGCACAGCTCGACCACGGTTTCGACGAGCCGTACGCTGTCGCGGCGGGGAAGGAAGAAAAAGTCGTTCGCCGCCGCGTTTTTGAGCTTGGGCGGCATGCCGGTGTTGACAAGGTGCGCGTTGCGCACGATCATCGACTGCTCCGCCTGACGGAAAATGTCGCGCAGGGCAACGGTCACGATGCGCCCGCTGCGGATGAGGTCGGAAAATACGTTCCCCGCGCCGACGCTCGGCAGCTGGTCGGGGTCGCCGACGAGCACAAGGCGGCAGCCCGGGCGCAGCGCCGCGAGCAGCGCGCGCATGAGCGAGAGGTCGACCATCGAGGTCTCGTCCACAATGAGCGCATCGGCCTCGAGCGGTTCCTTTTCGCCTTTGGTGAACGTCACCTCGCCAGTCTGGTCGTTGAAGGTCATGCCGAGCATACGGTGGATGGTCTGCGCGTCGCGGTCGCAGAGCTCGCCCATGCGCTTGGCGGCGCGGCCCGTGGGCGCGGCGAGCAGGACATTCAGGCCCATGCGCTCGAAGAGCGCGACGATGGCGCGCACGCTCGTCGTCTTGCCCGTGCCGGGACCGCCGGTCAGCAGCAGCAATTCTTCCTTTGCCGCAAGCTCGACAGCCTGACGCTGGAGCGGCGCGTACTGCACGCCCTGCTCGCGCTCGATTTCTTTGATGACGCGCTCGACGCCGCGCAGGGCGTCGGGCTTGTCCGCGAGCATCGCCTCGATGCGCGTGACAACATAGGTCTCGTCCTCCCACGACTGACGCAAATAGCAGGCCGTCACATTCGCGACGCCTTCCTGCACGATGCGGTGGAGGGCGATGAGATCGTCGAGGCTTTTTTCCACCGCATCGACATCGCAGTCCAAAAGCTGGGCCGTCGCGGCGAGGAGCTTTTCGCGCGGGAGGAAGACGTGTCCGCCCGCGTCGCGGTTGTGAGAGAGCTCAAACGTCAGCCCCGCCTCGGTGCGGAGCGACGCGTCGCCGCCAAAGCCCATCGAGAGCGCGATCTCGTCGCAGACGGAGAAGTCCACGCCGAACGCGCTGTCGGACAGTAAGTACGGGTTGCGCTCGAGCGCGGCCATGGCGTTTGCGCCGAAGCGGCGGTAGAGCGGCACGCTGAGCGCGGCGGGCAGATCGTAATGCGCCAGAAATTCCATCACGCGGCGAAGGCCCATCTGCTCGTTGAACGCGGCGGAGATCTCCTGCGCGCGGCGGGCGGTCATGCCCTTGATGGCCGTGAGCTTTTCCGGCTCGGATTCAAGCACCTGCAGCGTCTCGATGCCAAATCTGGCGACGAGCTTTTCCGCCGTCGCGGGGCCGACGCCGCGCACGACGCCGGAAGCGAGGTAGTTCAGAATCTCCGTCTCGTTCGACGGCAGGTACCGCTCGACCTCGCTCGCGGAAAACTGCTCGCCGTACTGCGGGTGGGAGGAAAACGAGCCGGTCGCCGTCAGGTTTTCGCCGGGCGCCGCGCAGGGGACGCAGCCAACGAGCGTTAAAAGCTCGCCGTCGTCCGTCACAAGGCGCAGCACGGCATAGCCGTTTTCCTCATTCTGGAAAACGACGGACAGGACCGTGCCCATGATGGTCGTTTCTTCTCCCATAACTGTCTCCTAAGTGAAAAAATCGGTCAGTTCTTCCCTTTGGCAGAGGTAGACCTCGTATTCGCTGCGGCACAAGAGCTCCGCCACGCGGCGCGGCTCGTCGGCAAGGCCGCAGTCCAGGATGACGACGCGCGAAAAGCCGCCCTCTTCATAGCGCGACCTCAGCAGCGCGCGCACCGTGTATTCGAGCGTCTTTGCCTCGCCGCACGTCTCGATGACCGCCGTGGCGGGGATGGTGCCGCGCCGCCGCGGGTGCACGATGGCCGAAACGAGCAGAAAGATCACCGCCGTTAAGCCGATGGCAGCGAGCGCCGCGACAACGCCGTCCTGTAAAAGCCGCATATCATCACCTCGCGCCATTCTACGGCGCGGACGGGCGATGGGTGAATCTTAACGCAGCATTTTCCTGAGATACTGGCCCGTATAGGACTGCTCGCACGCGGCAACCTCCTCGGGCGTGCCGCAGGTGACGAGCGTACCACCGCCGCTGCCGCCCTCGGGGCCGAGGTCGAGCAGATAATCCGCGCACTTGATGACGTCCAGATTGTGCTCGATGACGAGCACGGTGTTGCCCGCGTCGACAAGGCGCTGCAAAACCTCAAGGAGCTTTTTCACATCGTCCGTGTGGAGACCCGTGGTCGGCTCGTCGAGGATATAGATGGTGCGCCCCGTGGAGCGCTTAGAAAGCTCGGTCGCGAGCTTGACGCGCTGGGCTTCGCCGCCGGAGAGCGTCGTAGACGACTGGCCGAGGCGGATATAGCCGAGGCCGACCTCGCTGAGCGTGCGGAGCTTCGCTTCGAGCTTTGGAAGGTCGCGGAAGAATTCGAGCGCCTCCTCCACGGTCATTTCCAGCACGTCCGCGATGCTCTTGCCCTTGTAGTGGACCTCGAGCGTTTCGCGGTTGTAGCGCTTGCCCTTGCAGACCTCGCAGGGCACGTAGATATCGGGCAGGAAGTGCATCTCGATCTTGAGCTGACCGTCGCCCGAGCAGGCCTCGCACCGGCCGCCGCGGACATTGAAGCTGAAGCGGCCCGCGGCATAGCCGCGCGCCTTCGCGTCCGGGGTCGAGGCGAAGAGGTCGCGGATGTCGTTAAATAAATTCGTATACGTTGCGGGGTTGGAGCGCGGCGTGCGGCCGATGGGGCTCTGGTCGATGCAGATGACCTTGTCGAGGAATTCCTCGCCCTCGATGGCCTTGCAGCGGCCGGGGTGGACCTTCATGCGGTTTAAGTCCGCGCCGAGCTTTTTGTAGATGATCTCGTTGACGAGCGACGATTTGCCGCTGCCGGACACGCCCGTGACGCACGTGAACGTGCCGAGCGGGATCGAGACATCGAGGTTTTTGAGGTTATTTTCCTGCGCGCCGCGCACGGTGAGGAAATTGCCGTTGCCTTTTCGGCGCTCTTTCGGCACTTCGATCTTTTTCTTTCCGCTCAAATACTGGCCGGTCAGGGAATTCGGGTTCGCCATGACCTCTGCCGGCGTACCGCAGGCCACGACCTGACCGCCGTGCGCGCCCGCGCCGGGACCGATGTCGATGAGGTAGTCCGCCGCGCGCATCGTGTCCTCATCGTGCTCGACGACGATGAGCGTGTTGCCGAGGTCGCGCAAACGTTTCAAGGTGGCGAGCAGCTTGTCGTTGTCGCGCTGGTGCAGGCCGATGGACGGCTCGTCGAGGATATAGAGCACGCCCATCAGGCTCGAGCCGATCTGCGTCGCGAGACGGATGCGCTGCGCCTCGCCGCCGGAGAGCGTCGCGCTCGCGCGCGAGAGCGTCAGGTATTCGAGTCCTACCGAGCGCAGGAAGCCGAGGCGGTTTTTGATCTCCTTCAAAATGCGCTCGCCGATGCGCATTTGCTGCTCGCTCAGCGTCAGCTTATCCACAAAGTCGAGCGCGTCGACGACGGATTTTTCGCAGTAGTCGCTGATGTTAAGTCCGCCGACCGTGACGGCGAGGGATTCGCGGCGGAGCCGCTTGCCGCCGCAGGCGGGGCAGGGGCACTCGCTCATGCAGGACTCTAACTCCTCGCGCACGCCGTCGCTCTGCGTCTCCTTGTAGCGGCGCTCTAAGTTGGGGATGATACCCTCGAACGCCTGATACAAAACTCCCTTGCCGCGCGGCTGGTCATACTGGAGCTCCAGCTTTTCGCCCTTTGTGCCGTAGAGAATGACGTCCATGACCCCTTTGGAGAGCTTTTCCACAGGGTCGCGGAGGGAAAAATGGTACTTTTTCGACAACGCTTCAAAGTACATGCGCGAGATGCCGTCGCCGCGCACGTTGTTCCAGCCCGAGGCGCAGATCGCGCCGTCGAGCAGGGAAACGCTCTTATTCGGGATGACGAGTTCGGGGTCGACCTTGAGCTGCGTGCCGAGGCCTGTGCACGTCGGGCACGCGCCGAACGGGTTGTTGAACGAGAACATGCGCGGCGTCAGCTCTTCGATGGAGATGCCGCAGTCCTCGCACGCATAGTTCTGCGAGAAGAGGATATCGCGGTCGTCTGGCAGGATATTCGCCAGAATGATGCCGCCCGAAAGCGCCGCCGCAGTCTCGCACGAGTCCGTCAGGCGGTGGACGACGTCGGGGCGGAGGATGAGGCGGTCGACGACGACCTCGATATTGTGCTTTTTGTTCTTTTCGAGGGAAATTTCCTCGCTGAGGTCATACATGTTCCCGTCGGCGCGGTGACCGGCGCCATGATCTGCACGCGCGTCCCCTCGCCCAGCGCCATGAGCTGGTCGATGATCTGGTCGATGGACTGCTGGCGGATCTCCTTGCCGCAGTTCGGGCAGTGCGGCGTGCCGACGCGCGCCCAGAGCAGGCGCAGATAGTCGTACACCTCCGTCACCGTGCCGACGGTGGATCGTGGGTTCTGCGAGGTGGTCTTCTGGTCGATGGAAATGGCGGGGGAAAGGCCCTCGATATAGTCGACGTCGGGCTTTTCCTTCTGCCCAAGGAACATACGGGCGTAGGACGACAGGCTCTCCACATAGCGGCGCTGGCCCTCGGCATAGATGGTGTCGAACGCGAGCGACGACTTTCCGCTGCCGGACAGGCCCGTGATGACGGTCAGCGCGTCGCGTGGGATCTCAACGTCGATGTTCTTGAGATTATTTTCTCTTGCGCCTTTGACAAAAATCTTACTTGGCATGAATCGATAACTCCTGTTGCTGGATTCGCAGCTGCGAGACCAGCGTACTCTTCTGAATTTTTTATATCAACCTCATTCAACAATGATATCCGCAAATTTTGCGCGCACGAGCGCGGCGAGGTCGCGCGGCGCAAGCTCGACCTGATAGCCGATCTTGCCCGCCGAGACGATCATCGCTGCAAGGTTTTCTGCCGAACTGTGGAACACCGTGGGGAAGAGCTTCTTCATTCCCACGGGCGAGCAGCCGCCGTGGACGTAGCCCGTGAGCGGCAGCAGCTCTTTCTGGTGGATCATTTCGATGGACTTTTCGCCCACAGCCTTCGCGGCCTTTTTGAGGTCAAGATTCTCCGCGACCGGCACGTCGAAGACGTAATACTGTTTGCTCGCGCCGCGCGCGACAAGGGTCTTGAAGACGATGGCGGGGTCAAAGCCCATGGACTTCGCCACCGTGACGCCGTCGACCGCCATGCCCTCTTCATGGGGATAGGAATGCGGCGTGTAGGCGATCTTCTTCTGCTCGAGCACGCGCATGACGTTGGTTTTTTCTTCTTTATTCTTTGCCATAAGGGACCTCCTATGTGGAAAACGGGGATAAAATCACCGCAGAATGTACACGCAGGCTAAAATGCAGGCGAGGCCTAAGAAAACGCCCGCGCTGATGGGCTCGCCGAAGACGAGGGTGCCGACGAGCGTGCCGACGACCGGCTCGATGCTCGCCATGATGCTGGCCTTGCCGCTCTCGACGTTGGCGAGGCCCTTGGTGTAGAGGATGTAGGGTGCGACGGTGGAAAGAAGCACCAGCCCCGCGGCGAGGAGAGCATTTTGCGGCACGCTCAGAACCGTCATAAGGTTGCCCCAGTCGGCGACGAACAGCGCGCCGAGCGCGGCGAACACGAACGTCCAGAACACGACGGCGAGCGGGCTGTAGTGCCGCAGGCCGAAGGGCGCGAAGATCGAATAGAGCGCGTAGAAAAATGCCGCACCGAGGCCGAAGAGCATTCCCTTCGTCGTCAGCGACAGTCCGCCCGTGAAAACGCCCGTCACGAGCGCACAGCCGAGCAGCGCCAGCGCGAGGGCAAGGAGCTTTTTGCCCGTGATCTTCTCTTTGAAGACGAGCGCGCTCATCAGCACGACCATCGCGGGCGCGGTGTAGAGCAAAATCGCGCTGACCGAGAGCGAGCAAAGCTTCTGCGCGTTGAAGTAGCAGAGCGTGAAGAGCACGACGCTGATGATGCCCGTCGCAATAAAGATCGGCAGGTGCTTTGCCTTCATTTTGAAGACGCTGCGGTCGGTGCAGAGGAAGAAGAGCGCGAGCACCGCAAGACCGCCCAGGTTGCGGATGACGACAAGGTTTTCCGGCGCGATGCCGGCATTGAGCAGCGGGCGGTTGAATAGGCCGATGCAGCCCCAGCAGGCGGCGGCCGCTAAAATGCAGGCGTAGGAAGCGTATTTTTTCACAGGTTTTGTCTCTTTCTCGTTATTTCGTGTTTTCCTTGCGCAGCTCGATGATACGGTCGCGCAGGATGGCGGCGTACTCGAATTCGAGCATACGGCTCGCCTCCTGCATCTGCTTTTCGAGCTTTCTGATCTCTTCGTCCCGCTCGCGCTCGGAGAGCTTGCGCTTGCCGCGGCGGCGGGCGGATTCCTCGTCCTTCTTGGAAATTTCGATGATCTCGCGCACGTCCTTTCGGATGGTCTGCGGAATGATGCCGTGCGCCTTGTTGTAGTCGTCCTGAATTTGGCGGCGGCGCTCAGTCTCGTCCATGGCGCGGCGCATCGAGGGGGTGATGGTGTCGGCGTAGAGCACGACAAGGCCGTCGGCGTTTCGCGCGGCGCGGCCGATGGTCTGGATGAGGCTCGTTTCGCTGCGGAGGAAGCCTTCCTTATCCGCGTCCAGAATCGCGACCATCGAGACCTCGGGGATGTCAAGGCCCTCGCGCAGGAGGTTGATGCCGACGAGCACGTCGAACTCGCCGAGGCGCAGTCCGCGGATGAGCTCCATGCGCTCGATGGTCTCGACGTCCGCGTGCATGTAGCGCACGCGGATGCCGACGCCGGTCAGATACTGCGTCAGGTCCTCGGCCATCTTTTTCGTCAGCGTGGTGACGAGCACGCGCTCATTGCGCGCCGATCTTGCGTTGATCTCGCCAACGAGATCATCGATCTGGTTTTCGACAGGGCGCACCTCGACCTTCGGGTCGAGTAAGCCCGTCGGGCGGATGACCTGCTCGACGATCTGGCCCGCGCGGTCCTTTTCATAGTCGCCGGGCGTGGCCGAAACGTAGATACGCTGGTGGACGCGCTGCTCAAATTCGTCGAATTTGAGCGGGCGGTTGTCAAACGCGCAGGGCAAGCGGAAGCCGTACTCGACAAGGCTCTCTTTGCGTGCGCGGTCGCCGTTGTACATCGCGCGCACCTGCGGCAGCGTGACGTGCGATTCATCCACAAAGAGCAGGAAATCCTTGGGGAAGTAGTCGATGAGCGTCAGCGGCGGCGAGCCGACGGGCCGCCCGCTGATGACGCGGGAATAGTTCTCGATGCCCGTGCAGTAGCCCAGCTCGCGCAGCATCTCGATATCGTAGCGCGTGCGCTGGCGGATGCGCTGGGCCTCGACGGCCTTGCCCTCAGCCAAAAACTGTGCCTCGCGCTCGTCGAGCTCCTTGTCGATCTCGACAATGGCGCGCTCAAGCTTGTCCTTCGTCGTGACATAGTGCGACGCGGGGTAGATGGCGATGTGCTGGAGCGTGCGCGTCACCTGACCGTTGACGGGGTTGAATTCGCTGATCCGGTCGATCTCGTCGCCGAAGAACTCGACGCGCACGGCCTTGTCGCGGTAGTACGCAGGGTAGAGCTCCACCGTGTCGCCGCGCACGCGGAAGCGGTTGCGCTCAAAGGCGACGTCGTTGCGCTCGTAGCGAATTTCGATGAGCCGCTTTAAGAGGAAGTCGCGCTCCATCGTCATGCCGGGGCGGAGCGAGATCATCAGCTTTTCAAAGTCCTCCGGCTCGCCGAGACCGTAAATGCACGAGACGGACGAGACGACGATCACGTCGCGCCGCTCAAGCAGCGCGCAGGTGGCCGAAAGCCGCAGGCGGTCGATCTCCTCGTTCGTCGAGGCGTCCTTGGCGATATAGGTGTCGGTGTGGGGGATATAGGCCTCGGGCTGGTAGTAATCGTAGTACGAAACGAAGTATTCCACCGCGTTCTCGGGAAAAAACTCTTTGAATTCCGCGCACAGCTGCGCGGCGAGGGTCTTGTTGTGCGCCAGCACGAGCGTCGGCCGCTGGACCTTTTCGATAACGCTCGCCATCGTGAACGTCTTGCCCGAGCCCGTGACGCCGAGCAAGACCTGCTCGTCGAGGCCCATCTTCACGCCCTGCGCCAGCTTTTCGATGGCCTCAGGCTGGTCGCCCGTGGGCTTGAAAGGCGCGTGCAGCTTAAATTCCATATCCGTTTCCCTTTCTTTCGGGCAGAAGTCCGTTGTGCCGCAGGGAGACAAAGTCGTCGTCCGCGACGATGATGTGGTCGGCAAGCTCGACGCCCACGGTGCGCAGCGCGTCGAAGACCGACAGCGTCGTCGCGTTGTCCGCGGGGGAGGGGAGCGCCACGCCGCTGGGGTGGTTGTGGGAAAGAAGCACGCTGCTCGCGCCGCACTTGAGCGCGTTTTCCACAATTTTGCGCATATTGAGCTGGACGCTGTCCGTGTCGCCCTCGGCGACCAAATGGCAATCGAGGAGGCGGCCCTTGGCGTCAAGGCACGCCTCGTAGAGCTTTTCCTCCCGCTCGCCGAAAAAGAGGTCTAAAAAGTACGCGCCCGCCTGCTCGGTATCGCTGAGGATCGTCTCGTGCGCGCCGGAGGACGCGCGGATGCGGCGCATCAGCGGGAACATGAGAGAGATGAGCGTCGAGGCGTTCTCGCCGATGCCCTCGACCTCCTCAAGCGCCGCGCGATCGGCGGCAAACACCGCGTCGAGCGAGCCGAATTTTTCCATCAGCTGGTGCGCGATGGGGTTCGTATCCTGCCGCGGCACGGCGTAGTAAAGGAGAAGCTCAAGCACCTCGTGGTCGGCGAACGCATCAAGCCCGTGGGCGCGGAACTGCTCTTTTTTGCGCGAGCGATGTCCTTCGTGTACCGGCATGTGTGCTCTCCTTTCCGGGGTGTTTTTGCCGCAAAACGCGGCAGTCTTCTCCTATTTTTGTCTTAATATTGTATTTTATCACGGAGGGAAAAATCGTACAAGTGTTTTTTGAATTTTATCTCCCGCGGGGAGATGCGCGCTAAAAGGGGGATACTCTCTTTCTCGAAAGAGAGTATCCCCCTTAAACCCCCGAGAGAAAGGACGAGGGGTCTTGCCCCTCGACCCCGCTTACATTGGCAGTCTGTGGCTTGAAGAGCTGCACGCGCTGCGCAATCGGGTGCGGTGTACGTGGCTTCGCCACGGGTTCCTACGTTTCGTCACATTTTGCAACCGCGCCTTACTATCGTGAGGCGCGTGTGACGGCAGCATGGCGGCAGACTGCGTGCTGACGGCATTGCTTCACTCGCCGCGGTCGGGTCTGCTGTTTTTTAGTTTTGTGCTGTAATATACATTTCTTCTGCTTTTTGCTGGGCGGCGATGAGTGTGGATTTTGCGTCGCCGTAGTTTTGCTTTTCGATCTGAGCAAGTGCATCGGTGATGGCGTTGAACAGGGTCAAGTACATTTTCTGATAGTCTGTCATAGCAAGGCCTCCGAACATATTTTAAATATATTATATATCTACTAAGCGCATAATACTTCAAAACAAGCTTATTGTAAATACACAATAACTGTATTTTGAGGTTTTTCTATGGCTATTAAGAGCTTATCTATTCGCATTGATGAAACGATGCTCCATAAACTTCACGTCGTTGCCGACTACGAGGGCCGCAGCGCAAACAACGAAATTCTGATCTTAATCCGCGACGCGATTTTTCACAATGCGGCGAGCGCAGCAATGCCGCCTTGGCAGGCACTATCGAAACGGAATCATCCCAAGTAGGCGCAATGCTTACCGGAAGTGCCATGGGGTGGATAATCCAAAAAGGAGGGGCCTTGCCCCTCCCTTTTGGTCGTTAGGGGTGCAGGGGCGAGATCGAAACGCCCCTGCCGTTCTCTTGGGGGTTCAAGGGGGCCATTCTCTCACGTGAGAGAATGGCCCCCTTACTGCGCACTCCCGCACGCAGGGAATTCCCGTCCCTCAGCGGGACAAGACCTTTCTTGCCAAAGGCCCGATTACGCCGCCGGCGGCGTTGCCGACCGTCATCACGAGCAGATATAAAACCGCGCGGCCGCTCCATGCGCCGCCCATCGTGAAATAGTACATATTCGCCACGCAGTGCTCAAAGCCGCAGAGGATGAACACGCACACGCCGAAAAAGAGCGCGAGATACTTGCCGAGCTCGTGCGGGTTGGAGGCGATGAACGACGTGCCGGCGAGATTCCCCAGCCAGATGACCGGCAGCGTTTTGGCGTAGGCCATATCGTTATCGAACACGTAGCAGACCTTGCCGGTGAACAGATGCAGCCCGCGCGTGCAGACGGCGAAAAGGCCGATCGTGAAAAAAAGCGACCCGACGACCGTATTTTCCACCGACAGGAACACTGTGCCGCCAAAGGCGATGACCGCGCCGGCAAGGATCGCGGAGAGAAAGATCTTTTTCATGCGGAAACTCCTCCAGACCGTGTGATGGGGTCTATTTTACCGTATGTCAGCGAGCGTTGTAAACGCTTCTCTGTGGAGAGATAAAAAATCCGTAGAAAATGAGGGTTTTTGCCGCTTTGGCTTAACAGAACGCGGCATTTTGCGCGGCATGGAGGGAGGCTCGCCGTGATTTTTATTGCTTTTCCCTCCCCCGGATAGTACAATGGTCTCACCATCAAACTTTCGGAGGACTTTTCCCCAATGAAACTCATCTCATGGAACGTCAACGGCCTGCGCGCGTGCATTGGCAAGGGCTTTTTGGATTTTGTGAATTTCATCGACGCAGACGTCATCTGCCTACAGGAGACGAAGCTGCAGCCGCATCAGATCGAACTTGACCTGCCGCAGTACCACATCTACTGGAACAGCGCGGACAAAAAGGGCTACTCCGGCACGGCGGTGTTCACCAAGCAGGAGCCTCTTTCCGTCACCTATGACTTTGGCGAGGACATCCACCGCCACGAGGGGCGCGTCATCACGTGTGAATATCCGGACTTCTATCTCGTCTGCTGCTACACGCCGAACTCGCAGGACGAGCTGCGCCGCCTTTCGTACCGCATGGAATGGGAGGATGCGCTGCGGCAGTACCTCTGCGAGCTCGACACGATCAAGCCCGTCGTGTACTGCGGGGACTTAAACGTCGCACACGAGGAGATCGACCTCAAAAATCCGAAGACGAACCACTTTAACCCCGGCTTTTCCGACGAGGAGCGCGGCAAGATGACGCAGCTTTTGTCCTCGGGCTTTCTCGATTCGTTCCGCACGCTGTACCCCGACAAGACGGACGCCTATTCGTGGTGGAGCTACCGCGCCCAGTCGCGCGCACGGAACGTGGGGTGGAGAATCGACTATTTCATCGTCTCCGAACGCCTGCGCTCCCGCATCGAAAACGCGGATATCTTAGCTGAGGTCATGGGCAGCGACCACTGCCCCGTGCTGCTCGAGCTCAAGGAGGAATCAAAATGAAAAAGGAAATGACCGGAGGCACGAAGATCACCCTGATCATCAGCGGTGCGGCCATGCTTGCCGGCATCGTGATCGTTGTGCTGTTCGCCGCCGGCGCGCTCGCCCTTTCCGAACAGAGCCGCAACGTGCTCGCGATCGCGATCTCTGCCGCGCTGGTGGTGTTTTCCTACACGCTATGCAAATCGTTGGGGGTACTTAAAAATCAAAAAAAGTGATTCTCACCCCCACGCCCACGTGGGGAACGGGTAAAAGGGGGATATTCTCTTTCACGAAAGAGAATATCCCCCTTTTGAACCCCCAAGAGAAAGGACGAGGTAGTCTGGCGGCAGACTGCGTACCGAATGCGGCATTGCTTCGCTCGCCGCATTGATGAGACTGGTGATAGACGGAAATTAGTCTGCACTTCTAACAAGATCGGCAGAGCGGCAGCGGATAATAGAAGCAAATCAAATCGTCTAGCAACACCCAACACGGCAACGCCGCGCGCAGGCATTCCCATTCCGGAGGCACAAAGGCCATTCGAGCCCGAGACTGCCAATTTAAAACCTTTCTCTCGGGGGATCAAAAGGGGGATACTCTCTTTCGTGAAAGAGAGTATCCCCCTTTTATTCGCGCCCCCCTGCTTGCAGGGGACCCTATTTCTCCACAGAATGTGGAAATCACTCACGCCTTGGTGCGGTCGTACGAAACGACCACCCGACGGTTCGGCTCGGTGCCGATGGAGAACGTTGTCACACTCGGCGTATCCTGGAGCGCGGTGTGGATGACGTGGCGCTCGTAGGCGTTCATGGGCTCGAGGGTGACATTGCGGCGGTACTTCGTCACCTTGCCGGCGACCTTTTCCGCCAGGCGCTCGAGGCTCTGCTCGCGCTTTTCGCGGTAATTTTCCGCATCGACCTGCACGCGGGCGCGGTTCTTCTCGCTGCCGCGGTTGATGCTGTAGTTCGTCAACTGCTGGATGGCGTCGAGCGTTTCGCCGCGGCGGCCGATCAGCGCGCCGAGCTTTTCGCCCTCGAGGAAGACCTTGTAGCGGCCCTTCTCACTCTCGTAGACCTTGACCTCAGCGGCGGAGTCCATGTGCTCAAGAAGGCCCTTGAGGAACGCGCGGATCTGCTCGCTCTTCTCGTCGTGGCACTCTTCGCCGAGGTCGACAATGGGCTTGGGCTGCGGGGCGGGACGCTCCGCGCGCTCGGCGCGGGGAGCGCGGTTCTCGCGGCGGTCTTCGCGCGCGGGACGGTCGCCGCGTTCGGTACGCGGCTTGTCGTTTGCACGGGATTCTTTTTTCTGCAGCACCTCGGGCGCGTACATGGGCACGGCCTTTGGCGCAGAAGCGGGTTCAACTTTCTTTTCGGGCTTGGGTGCGGCAGGCTTTTCCACCGGCTTGACCTCTTCGGCCTTGCCGTCGTCATAGCTCACGCGAACGCGCGCGGGCGCGCTGCCGATGCCGAGGAATCCGGCTTTCGCGCGCTCAAGAATTTCAACAGAAACGTCGTCTCTGTCCATCTTCAGCTGCGCGAGCGCGCTCTGGATGGCCTCGTCCTCCGTCTTGCCCGTTACGTCAATAAACTTGATCATTCAGACAAGCTCCTTACAATTATTCTCCGTAGTGCTCGGGGTCGTAGGAACGGCCGCGGGCATAGGGGCGGTCGCCGACGCGTCCGCTTTCGCTCGTGGAATTTTTCTTTTTCGTGGCCTTGGCAGCCTGCTTTTCTGCGCGCTTTTCCTTGAGGCTCTTCTTCTCAGCCTCTTCGGCAGCGTACTTGCGCTGCTGCTCGCGGGCGGCTTCCATGCGGCGCAGACGGTCATCGCGCTTCTGCTTTTCCTTCTCGCTGAGCTCGTCCTCCATGTGGCTCTTATAGTACTTGGTCAGAACCTTTTCCTGGATGGCGTAGAGCAGCGAGTTGACGATCCAGTAAACGCCGAGAGCCGCGGGCAGCGTAAAGCCGATCCACAGCGACATGAGCGGCATCATCCACATCATCATGCGGTTGGAGCGGGCCGCGGCGTCGTTGCCCTCAGCGGCGATGTTGCCGGACATGGAGACCTTGGACTGCAGGAAGCTCAAAGCACCGGAAATGAACGGGATCAGCACAACGCCGATCACGGGCCAGCCGCCGGTGAAGAAATCCTTCCACACATCCCCCGGCATGACCGTGAGGTCAAGGCCGAGGAAATTGTAGTTCACGTTGAGAAGACCGTCAAACTTGCCGGAAAAATCCGCAAAGTTGTCGGAAATGAACTTGGCAAGGCCGATCTCCTCATAGCCCTTGCGCACGAGCTCGGCATTGTAGCCCAGGGTGGTGGCAAGGGTCGTGATCTCCGTCACAACGTCCTTGGAGAGCATCATGAAGCGGCTGAGCGGCTGACGGATGATGGAATACAGAGCGATGAGGATGGGGAAGGGCAGGAAGCTCCAGAGGCAGCCGCTCATGGGGTTGACCCCCTCCTTGGCGTAGAGCATCTGGATCTCATCGTTCATTTTTTGGGGATTGTTGGCATATTTCGTCTGGATCTCTTTGATCTTGGGCTGGAAGAGATTCATGCGCATCATGCTCTTTTTCGACTTCATCTGGAAGGGCAGCGTGATGAGCTTCACGACGATCGTGAAGAGCACGAGAGCCCAGCCGTAGGAGCCGGTCAGCTCATAGAAGGTGCGCAGGACCCAGGCGAAGGGAACGCAAATGTAGTAGCCGATGGTTGACATTCTTCGGTTTCCTCCGTGGTTTTAGGTTCGGTCACGGGACCGGGTCGTAGATTTTTCCGCCCTTGTAGAACGGATGGCACCGCATGATACGCTTGAAGGCAAGCCAGCCGCCCTTGACCGCCCCGTACTTCTCGATCGCTTCGAGCGCGTATTGAGAGCACGTGGGGATAAAGCGGCAGCAGGGGGGACGGTAGGGTGAGATGGCCCTGCGGTAAAACCGGATGAGAAACAGCAGAAAGCGTTTCATGCCTGCGTTTCCCACAAATCGAGCTTTTTGCACGTTTTTTCAAACGCGCGCTTGAGCTCCCAGTAGTCCGCGTGGGCGGCCCTTGTGCGGGCGACGACGATGCAGTCGTAGCCCTGCTTCATCTTCCCCTGGCTCAGGCGGAAAATTTCGCGGATGCGGCGGCGGACGCGGTTGCGCACGACGGCGTGGCCGAGCTTGGTGCTGACCGTGACGCCGAGGCGGTTGTGTCCGAGCCGGTTTTTCCGGTAATACACCACAAGGCAGGACGAAACACCGGACTTGCCCTTGGCGTACATCCGGCGGAATTCGTAATTTTCCTTGACGGTGGTGGTGCTTTTCACGCGTGATCTCCCTGCTTTTGCGGATTTCTCCGCATAGCCTGCAAGGGACGGCGATCGAAACACATTCTCATCGGCCGTCCCTCATTGTTTCATGTGTAGCATACGATACGCAAGTTGCTCCCGCTTTAGTGGGTCAGACGGGCGCGGCCGCGTGCACGACGGCGGGCGATAACCTTGCGGCCGTTGGCAGTGGACATTCTCTTGCGGAAGCCGTGCTCCTTGGAGCGCTGGAGCTTCTTGGGCTGGTAGGTGCGAGAAGTAGCCATTTCGTTTTACCTCCTGAAAAAATTTTACCGGCAGCACCTCTTTTGGAGGCGCTGCACTTACTCGACGGCGGGCGGAGAAAAACTCCTCGCGGACCGCAGTTGATAAAAATAGTGCCGTATTGATGCGGCATACGGGGAGTATTATATCGGTTTTGCCGCATTCTGTCAACCAAAAATACAAAAATCGGTGCATATTTCCATTTCCCGCAAAACCTTGTGGCGCGTATCGAAACATGCAACTATCTCTTGTGTCCTTTTGCCTGTTTTTCAGGGCTTTTGCACTGCAAAAAACAGCGTTTTATATTTAGAATATGTGTTGCGTTCGCGCGCGTTTTTTGGTATAATATAGGGAGTAAATTTTCGGCTGTCACAGCCGTTTATTCCAAAGAAAGAAAGGAGCGCTTCCGTGAACTCTGTTGCAGACATCTGGAAGATCGTTCTCTCCCGCCTCAGCCAGGACCTGTCCGAGACGACCATCTCCACGTGGTTCGACGAGGTGGAGGCCGTGTCCATCAAGGACCGCACGCTGTACCTCCACTGCCCGAACGATTTTAAGCGCAGCACGATCGAATCCATGTTCTCTGACCGCATCAAGGATTCCCTGCGGGACATTTACTCCGCCGATTTCGACGTCAAGCTCCTCTCCACCGCGGAGAGCACCGCCCTTTTCGAGCCCGAGGTCAAAAAGTCCACCGCGCTGCTCGATTCCGGCGAATTCACGTTCGACACGTTCGTCGTCGGCGAATCGAACAAGATGGCCTATGCCGCCGCGCGCGCCGTGGCCGACGGCGTGGGGCACTACAACCCGCTATTTATCTACGGCGACTCCGGCCTTGGCAAGACGCACCTCATTTACGCCATCGCTCATCAGATCCGCACGACGCGCCCGTCGGCGAAGATCATCTACATCAAGGGCGATGATTTCATCAACGAATTCATCGAGCTCGTGCGCGCGGGCCGCGGCAGCGAGTTCCGCGCGAAGTACCGCGACGCGGATCTGCTGCTCGTGGACGACGTGCAGTTCGTCGCGGGCAAGGAGCAGGTGCAGAACGAATTTTTCCATACGTTCAACACGCTCTACGAGGCCGGACGCCAGATCGTCCTGACCTCCGATAGACCGCCCTCTGACATGCACCTTCTCGACGACCGCCTGCGCACGCGTTTTGAGTGGGGCTTACTTGTCGATGTGCAGCCGCCCGATTTTGAAACGCGCCTTGCCATCGTGAAAAACAAGGCCGCGCAGTGGGGCACCGTCATCGACGACGACATTGCGCGTTACATTGCCGAGAATGTCACGTCCAACGTCCGCCAGCTTGAGGGCACGATGAACAAGATTCTCGCCTACCGCGATCTCATCGGACGCGAGATGGACGCCGACGCCGCGCACCGCGCGGTCGAGGACTTTATGAAAAAGAACGCGAATCTCGCCCCCACGGCGGCGATGATCATCACCGAAACGTCGCGCTACTTTAGATCGAAAAGAAGATGAAATCCGATCCCGTCTTCAACCAGACGATCAAAGAGATCACGATTAACATCAACTCCAAGAGATAACAAAGTTTTCCACATTATCCACAGGGTTGTGCAGAGGGAAGCTGTGGAAACATTTTTTCAAAATTTTGGGTGTGGAAAGTGATAGAACTTTTCAACAACCCATGAGGGATAAATTTTCCTTGCCACTTCGGGCAAAAATTGGGTTTTCCACATTTTTGCGCCCCTACTGCTGCTATTTCTAAAAACTATCCTTTTTCTTTTCCAAAAAAGAAAAAATCATCCGTTTTACGAAAGGAACGCCGCTATGAAATTCTCCTGCGAAAAGCTGCTGCTGCAAAATGCAGTCAATACCGCCTCCCGCGCCGTCGCGGCGAAAAGCTCCATCCCTGCGCTCGAAGGACTGCTGCTGACCTGCGGCGGCGAGAGCCTGACCGTTTCGGGCTACAACATGCAGACCGGCATCCGCACGAAGTTTGCCGTCGAGGTCGAGGAGTCCGGCGAGCTGGTCGTCAACGCGCGCCTGATCAGCGAGATTTTAAGAAGACTGCCCGACGACGTCGTGACCTTCACCGCGAACGACAAATTTTTGATCCACCTGACCTGCGGCGACGCGGATTTCGACATCATGGGCCTCTCCGCCTCCGATTTTCCCGAGCTGCCCGAGGTCGAGGAGAAGTACGCCGTCCAGATCGCCGAAAAGACGCTCAAGACCATGATCCAGCAGACGAGCTTCGCCGTTTCGACGAACGAGGCGCGCCCCGTGCACATGGGCTCGCTGTTCGAGGTATCTGCCGAGGGGCTGACCGTCGTCTCCGTCGACGGCTTCCGCCTTGCGCTTCGCAAGGAAGCACTCGAAAAGATCGAGGGCGGCGCGTTCTCGTTCGTCGCGCCCGGCACGGCGCTCAATGAGGTCGAGCGCATCTGCGAGGAGATCGACGAGGTCGTGACCATCACGCTCGGCCAGCGCCATATTCTCTTCGAGGTCGGTGAGACCGAGCTCATCTGCCGCCGCTTAGAGGGTGAATTCCTCGATTATAAGAACGCCATCCCGCGCAGAAACCCCATCAACATCGTCGTCGACACGAAGACGATGCTCCAGAGCCTCGAGCGCGTGAGCGTCGTCATCAGTGAAAAGCTCAAGAGCCCCGTGCGCTGCCAGTTCGGCGAGGACAAGGTGACGATGTCCGCCAAGACCGCCAACGGCGACGCAAAGGACGTCTGCCGCATCGCGGGCGACGGTCAGGGGCTTGAGATTGGCTTCAACAACCGTTATCTGATGGACGCGCTGCGCTACGCGCCCGCCGACACCGTGAGAATGGAGCTCAACACCGGCATTTCGCCGGCCATCATCGTTCCCGTCGAGGGCGAAGAGAACTTCCTCTACATGGTGTTGCCCGTGCGCCTGAAGGCAAATTGAGACAAAAAACTGAATCCATATCGTATAAAATGGTACAACGATTTCTGATAGGAATCGCTTTGTAAAGGACTTTTTATGACTGACATTACCATCACCACGGAATTTATCAAATTGCAGGACCTCTTGAAGCTGGCGAATTTAGTCGGCACGGGCGGCGAGGCGAAGATCGTCATCCAGAACGGCGACGTTTCGGTCAACGGCGAGGTCTGCACGATGCGCGGCAAGAAGATCCGCCCGGGCGACACGGTCGCCTTCGACGGCAAAGAGCTGACGGTCTCCTATGCGAATTGACGCGTTGGCGCTGCGGAACTTTCGTAATTACGACGCGCTGAATGTCACGTTCGCGCCGGACTGCAACGTCATCGTCGGTGAGAACGCGCAGGGAAAGACGAATCTGCTCGAAGCCATCGTCTATCTCTCGTCTGCCCGTTCGCCGCGCGTGAGGGCGGAAAAAGAGCTCATTTCGTTCGGCAAGAGCGAATGCAGCATCAAGGCGAACGCGTTTGCGCGCAACCGAGATTTTCTGCTCGAGATCGCGCTCGCCGCGGGGAGAAGACGAAAAATTCTCATCAATAAGGTGCCCGTGAAAAAGGGGAGCGACCTCAGCGACGTGCTCGGCGCGGTCTACTTCTGTCCGGAGGATCTGCTGCTGATCCGCGACGGCGCGGCGGCGCGGCGCAAGTTCATGGACGACGCGCTCTGCCAGCTGCGCGCGCGCTACGCGCAGGCGCTCAGCGACTATCACCGCGCCTACGAGCACAAAACGCGCATTCTGCGCGACAGCGAGGAGTATCCATCGCTTCTTGATACTTTGCCGGAATTTGACCTGCGCATGGCGCAGAGCGGCGCGGTCATCATCTACTACCGTGCGCGGTTCTGCGAGCGATTGAAGGAATATGCGGGCATCGCGCACCGCGAATGCTCCGGCGGCAGGGAAGAGCTGGGCGTCGAATACCAGACGGTTTCGACCATTTCAGATCCGCTCGCGCCAATTGAAACGATTTACGACCAGCTGCGCGCGCATCAATCATCGCACGCGGCGGCGGAACGGGCATCAAGAATGTGCCTTTCCGGCCCGCATAAGGACGATATCGCCGTGACGATCGGCGGCGTGAACGCAAGGCAGTTTTCACGGCGGCAGGAATATGTGCTCAACCGCATCCTTGGCGGGCAGGTGTTTATCACGTGCTGTGAAGAGGATAGACTTGGAACCTTGCTCAGTGGCAAGGTGTTTCACATCGCCGATGGGAAAGTTGTATAGCCGCGCTTTGCGCGGAAGTTTGTCCCGTGCGTCACGGGACTGCCCCACAAAGGGGATATTCTCTTTTGGAAGAGAATACCCCCTTTGGAACCCCAAGAGAAACACGAGGGGCCTTCCCCCTCGACCCCGCTTACATTGCCAGTTTGTAGCTTGAATGACTGCACGCGCTGCGCAGTGTGGGTGCGGTGTACATGGCTTCGCCATGAATCTTCTGCAAGTCGTGACCAGTCGCAACCGCGCCTTACTATCGTGAGGCGCGAGTGACAGTAGTTGGGCGGCAGACTGCGTTCGGAATGCGGCATTGCTGCGCTCGCCGCATTGATTAGACTGGCGGTAGACGGGGATTAGGCTGTACTTCTACAAGATGGGCAAAGCGATAGCGAAGATAGAAGCAAACCAAGTCGTTTAGATACAAAACTTGGCAGGCATTTCCATTCCGGAGGCATAAAAGTCGTTCAAAATCGAGGCTGCCAATCTAACGCCTTTCTTTTGGACGGTCACACCGCCCGTTTTCTTTCCACGGAAAGAAAATGGGGGGTGTGGTACTGCGGCGCGCACGCCGCATGACCCCGCGCCCTTTGGGCGCGATATCTGAGGAGGTACCATGTACCTGCACATCGGCAACAATGTCATGCTGCCAGAAAAGCACATCATCGGCGTCTTTGATCTCGAGATCACGTCGCAATCGAAAAGAACGTCGGAATTTCTTAGGCGGGCGGAGGATGAGAGTTTAGTCATCGACGCCTGCGAGGACATTCCCAAGTCCTTTCTGGTGTGCGACCACCCGTATCACCCGCAATTGGTTTATTTATCCGAGCTTTCGAGCCAAACACTGCAAAAGAGAATGGAGGAGCAGACATGAAGATCCCCGTTGCTTTGACAATGCTGGCAAGTCCCTTTTCCCTTCC
>QWCN01008833.1_pt1 | contig 23701 bp, 15 predicted proteins | sample 1972711 | NCBI WGS metagenome assembly QWCN01 (sample SAMN09866707, study PRJNA288562) | Human gut metagenome isolate term1_stool, whole genome shotgun sequencing... | isolation source: gut | host: Homo sapiens | place: USA: California
TGGATTCATTGGCAGATGATGTCAGCTTCGGAGTTGCTCCCTCACTGATCGTATTCTCCTTGTTCAAAGAAATGTACTATCCGGCAAATATGGAGTTCATCGCTCCTTATCTACCCTATTTGGCATTCTTGATTTCTGTTTTTTCTGCCTTGCGCCTGGCTAAATTCAACAATGACACACGGCAGACCAGCTCTTTTGTCGGACTCCCAGTACCAGCCAATGCTCTGTTTTGGGGCTCATTAGTGGCAGGGGCACATGACTTCCTGATATCAGACAACTGCCATCCTGTCTACCTTCTTATACTTGTCTGTCTGTTTTCCGGACTACTGGTATCAGAAATACCGATGTTTTCTTTGAAATTTAAAAACCTGTCATGGAATGACAACAAAATCAGTTTTATATTCCTGATTATCTGCATTCCTCTTCTTCTATTTCTTGGAATTAGCAGTTTTGCCGCCATTATCGTATGGTATATTTTACTTTCACTTTTTACAAGAAAAAGTAAATAAACAATCTCTTGGCACGTTTGTTGTACTATGAGTTTTATCAAAGTAACAACATAAAAATCATAGTCCGATGCATATACTTTTATTCATACTCATTTTTATCATTGCCATTTTCGTATTTGGCCTTTCTATTGTCGGCTTCATATTAAGAACGATTTTCGGATTAGGACGTAGTTCATCTTCATCCCGTCCGAAACAAACGGAATCAGGACGTACAAGCCAACAAAGCTATAACCAAACGAATCGCCGTTCAAATGATGATGAAGAAGAAATATATTCCGAGAATGTTCCGGAGAAAAGACATAAAAAAATATTCACCCAGGATGATGGCGAATATGTAGATTTTGAGGAAATCAAATAGCCATTACACTGCTTTCATTTCCGTTTCGCTGCAAAAAACTCTTTCATTAGTGCAGCGCATTCGTCAGCCATTATCCCTTTTACAACCACTGTTTTAGGATGTAGAGCCGAACCGGCATATTTCTGATAGCCGCGTTTTTCATCTTCGACACCAAACACAAGCTTGCCTGTTTGTGCCCAAGCAATAGCCCCTGCGCACATCACGCAAGGCTCAACGGTGACATACAGGGTACATTCGTTCAAATACTTACCACCAAGCACGTTGGCAGCAGCTGTAATAGCCTGCATCTCAGCATGAGCCGTTACATCATTCAATGTTTCTGTGAGATTATGGGCACGCGCAATAATCCGCTCTTTACAAACCACGACAGCTCCAACGGGAACTTCTCCTCGCTCGGCAGCCTTACCTGCCTCTATCAAGGCTTGTTTCATGAAGTAAATATCGTCCAGCATTCCCCTCTTTAATTTTTAATTTTCAACTATCGTCTCATATCATGTTCACCAAAAAGGGTGGGATAATCTTCTTCCATATTCTTATGGATAAACATGAGAATTGTTTCACGAAGCCAACGTGACTTGTTCGTTATCTTATATTTCTCAAGATAACGATCTACAATCAGCTGTTCTTCGTCGCTCAATAAAATGCTCATCCGTCTTATCTTGAGCAGAAAGGTTATCTTATTCGTGACCGGAATTGGAGAAGAGGACATTTCGAACTGGACATTGTAGCTGCAAAAGACAATGAACTGATTGTCGTAGAAGTGAAGACGCGCAGTGACACTCTGTTTGCAGCCCCGGAAGATGCTGTAGATTTACCCAAAATAAAACGTACAGTACGTGCAGCAGATGCCTATATCAGATTGTTTCAGATTGACACTCCTGTACGCTTCGATATCATCACTGTAGTAGGCAACGACGGGAATTTCAAGGTTGAACACATAGAGGAAGCATTTTATCCTCCTTTATATTAAAGAATGCTGTGGCTTTACATATTCATCATTATAAAAGCCGTGAAATTCGTGCAATCTGCGCTTTAATTTATGATATAACCAATTATGAAAACATACTATAATTATTAATTCATTATGAATGTAGAAACTGTCAGAGAATACTGCTTGAACAAGAAAGGAGTCACCGAATCTTTTCCTTTCGATGATGTATCACTGGTTGTAAAGGTAATGAACAAGATGTTTGCTCTCATTGACCTGGAAGAAGCTAATCACATCGCACTAAAATGTGATCCGGAAAAAGCAATCGAATTGCGTGAACATTATTCGGGAATTGAAGGGGCTTATCATTTTAATAAAAAGTACTGGAATAGTGTCCGCTTTGACAGTGATGTAGACGATAAATTGATGAAAGAGCTTATTGACCACTCTTATGATGAGGTAATCAAGAAATTTACTAAAAAGTTACGCGCAGAATATGATGCCCTCCCCTGATACATTCCCGGTTCCATTGATTCATATCAACGAGACGAACTCTACCAACAATTATCTGCAATCTCTCTGTTCTGAACAGAAAGTGGAGGAACTAACTGTCGTTGTCGCCGATTTTCAAACTTCCGGTCGGGGACAGCGTGGAAATTCGTGGGAATCAGATCCTGGCAAGAATCTTCTTTTCAGCACCGTTATCTTCCCCGAGTTTTTGGAAGCACGACGTCAGTTTCTTATTTCACAAGTTATCTCTTTAGCCATTAAAGAAGAATTAGATACTTATACCACCGACATTTCTATCAAATGGCCGAATGATATTTATTGGAAAGAAAAAAAAATATGTGGGATGTTGATAGAAAACGATCTAATGGGGCGGAATATCAGTCAGAGCATTGTAGGAATCGGAATCAATATTAACCAGGAAGCATTTCACGGCGCAGCTCCCAATCCTGTTTCGATTTATCAAATCACAGGAAAGCAATATGATATTTTTGAGATACTGAAAAATATCATGCTACGCATCCAGTCTTATTATTGCCAGCTTAAAAAGGATGATACAACATCAATCGTTACCCGATATACAGAATCGCTTTTCAGAAAGGACGGGATGCATCGATACAAAGATGCTGACGGAGAGTTCCTTGCACAGATTGTATGTGTAGAGCCCGAAGGAAAATTAATTTTGGAAGATGAGATACAGACAAAAAGAGGCTATATGTTTAAAGAAGTGGAATATTTATTGAAATAAGTAATATACAAACTGATTAAAACATTATCTTTGAAGCCGATGTTCTATATAAAAACTCTCTCATTTATGAAAACTAGATTAATATTCCTGCTTCCATTACTATGGATGCTAATAGGTTGTAGTGATTCAAATTCTGATTCAGCAACTCTAGAAATTTCCCAATCTACATTTGATAATATTAATTCGGAAGGAAGTATTATAAAAGTATCTGTTACATGCAATTCTACTTGGAGGACGATCAGTAATCAAAGTTGGTGTATTCCAAACCTGCAAAATGGTAGTAATGACGGAGAACTCGTTTTGACCATACATGCCAATACCACTTCCAAAGAAAGAAGTGCGACTGTTACCATTATAGCAAAAAAAACAAATAAAACTATTAAAATAACCCAATCCCCTTCTACAAGTACAACTGGCGAACATCATTACAGACTACCCGTTATATTCCACGTCCTTTATGAAGACCCTGATAATAGAAAGCAATACGTAGATGAAGGACGCCTTGCTCAAATCATTAACGCTTGTAATTTGCGATATAAAAATAAAATGTATCAAAACGCAAGCCATAATATTAGTCAGGATATGAATCTTGAATTTGTTATGGCAACAGAAAAGCCGGATGGAACTACTTTAGAGGAAGCTGGTGTTGAACGAATAAAATGGGAAACAACCCTTCCTATGTCTTGCGAACAATTTATGGATGGAGAAGATAAAAGTCAAGCTAAGAAATATGCGAAAATGCTATGGAATCCTAAAGTATATATCAATATCTTTGTATACCCATTTAGCGAAAAAAATATTTTAGGAATTGCACATTTACCTTATTATTTATCATCATATCCGTTAGAGGGCTTAAACAAAGGAGATTATTTCTTAAGCCATGAAGTGGAATATCCTCACTGCGTCTCTATTAATAGTAATTATATTTATGTAAACAGTAATAATGAATACTACTACACGACCGATGTTTACAATACTCTCGCACATGAATTAGGACATTATCTTGGACTACATCATGCTTTCTCTGAGGATGGAGATAATACAGATTTGTGTGAAGATACTGATTATTGTACAGATACTCCGACTTACAACATTACTAAATATACAGAGTGGATTAATGGTATAGATAATCCAGATAAGTATTCCTTTGATGAGTTGTGTACAAGAACAAACTGTGAAGGCAGTACCTTTATTTCTCACAATATCATGGACTATGCTTTTTGTTATTCAGACTAATTTACATTCCAGCAACGCAAGCGTATCCGCCACGTATTATCTTACAGTCCTCTTATTCCCGGAGTAAAAAAATACACATCAACAGATACCCGCTCATTAAGCTGTGATGAACAGCCACCTATACAATTTAGATATTAGTATTTGAATAAGCTAAAAGAGGTGAACCGCTTAGCGATTCACCTCTTTTTCTATCCTCAATATCTTATCCAATGTCTTTTGAGCTTCTGTTGATGGAAAACGCAAAATAACTTTCTGCAAAGAGTTACGCGCTTTCTCATACCGGGTAGTGAACAACTTCGATAATCCATCCCGGTAGCGGGCATACTGCATTTTAGTGGGAGAAGAAAGTTTTTTATAATCCGTCTCTAACTTTTTCTTCTCCTGTTCTGCTGTCAAATAATAATAGTTTCCTAAAAAGATATTAGCCGCCAGATTATCCGCCTCAAGTTGCAATATTTTTTCGTACATACGCAAAGCATCTTTCTCCTGCCCACGACATACCTGCATTTCTGCGCAAGCTTCCAAACAATCTACATTATTAGGAGTCTTTTGCAGTAATTCCTTGTAAAATAAATAGGCTTTGTCGTAATTCCGATTCTTTTTATAGGCAAGCGCTAATTCTGTAGCCAGTTTGGAGCTAATTTCACTGTTCTTGTCTACATTCGTCCAATAATACATTTCCGTACGGTCTATATTCAGAGCGATAGTCTGCCGGAAATAGCTCACAGCCTGCCCATTCTGCCCTGCCTCAATGGCGGCAGACACTTTTTGTAACATCTCATCAACCGACTGCGCATTCAGCACCAGCGGCAATGAAAATAAAGAGATAAAAAAAATAGTTAAGGTCCTCATAATCCATCTGATTGCTATTTAGTTCGTGACACACAAAGATACAATAAAAAAATAAAAAATGTACCTTTGTTCGCGAAAAGAACAATCAAATTGATAAAAGTGTTTTTATACAATGACAGATAAAAAAAAATCCTCCGTAAACAGACGAATATTACAGATAGCCATCCCATCGATTATATCGAATATTACCGTTCCGCTACTGGGACTTATCGATGTCACGATTGTAGGACATCTCGGTTCTCCGGCGTACATTGGAGCCATTGCAGTAGGGGGAATGTTATTCAATATTATCTACTGGATTTTTGGATTCCTGCGCATGGGAACAAGCGGAATGACTTCACAAGCGTACGGTCAGCATGATTTAAACGAAATCACCCGGTTACTTCCCATGTATATCGCTATTACTCAAAATATTGTCAACATTGTAGCCAGTCTATGTTTTGTCTACTTATTGGACATGAAAATGGCAGGAGTGGCAACAGGAACTTTAATTGCCCAATATGCAGGTTTCTTCATGGCTATTTTGTTATACATGCATTACTATAGTGCGCTTAAAAAACGAATCGTGTGGAAAGAAATCATACAGAAACAAGCCATGTACCGTTTCTTTCAAGTCAACCGAGATATATTCTTCCGTACCCTCTGCCTTGTTATAGTCACTATGTTTTTTACCTCTGCAGGGGCCGCCCAAGGAGAAATCGTATTAGCCGTGAACACCTTGCTCATGCAATTATTTACCTTGTTTTCGTACATTATGGACGGATTTGCTTATGCCGGTGAAGCACTGACCGGCCGTTACATTGGTGCCAAAAACCAAACAGGCTTACGTAACACAGTACATCACCTTTTCTATTGGGGATTCGGTCTTTCACTGGTATTCACAATTCTCTATGCAGCTGGCGGAAAAGAATTCCTGGGATTACTAACCAATGACACTTCAGTAATCAGCGCTTCAGACACTTATTTTTACTGGGCACTCATTATTCCGTTAGCCGGTTTCTCCGCTTTCTTATGGGATGGCATTTTTATCGGTGCCACTGCTACCCGGCAGATGCTTTACTCCATGTTAGTTGCCTCTGCCAGCTTCTTTGGAGTCTATTACGCTTTCCATCCCCTTTTAGGAAATCATGCCCTGTGGCTGGCTTTTCTCGTTTATCTTTCATTGCGGGGAATTGTACAAACCCTTTTGGGAAGACAAATAATGAAAAAAGTAATCGTATCCCGGTGAGGCTATCCGATAAATTATCTCTATATTTGCGGCAAACAATAAAAAGCAAAAGGTATGGCAAAGTATAAAAGAATCTTACTAAAGCTTAGTGGAGAGAGCTTAATGGGCGAAAAGCAATATGGCATTGATGAAAAAAGACTGGCAGAATATGCTGAACAAATCAAAGAAATCCACCAGCAAGGGGTACAGATTGGTATCGTTATCGGAGGAGGCAATATATTTCGCGGACTAAGCGGAGCCAATAAAGGTTTTGATCGTGTGAAAGGAGACCAAATGGGAATGTTGGCTACCGTAATCAACAGTCTCGCTCTAAGTTCTGCTCTTGTGGCTACCGGTGTAAAGGCACGTGTGTTGACAGCAGTCCGGATGGAACCTATCGGTGAATTCTACAGTAAATGGAAAGCTATCGAATGTATGGAGAACGGCGAAGTAGTCATTATGTCCGCTGGAACGGGAAATCCTTTCTTTACTACTGACACCGGTTCTTCACTTAGAGGCATAGAAATCGAAGCAGACGTCATGCTGAAAGGTACTCGTGTAGATGGTATTTACACAGCTGACCCCGAAAAAGATCCTACCGCTACCAAATTCGATGATATTACATACGATGAGGTACTGAAACGTGGTTTGAAAGTCATGGATTTGACAGCGACTTGTATGTGTAAAGAAAACAATCTGCCAATCGTCGTATTTGATATGGACACAGTAGGCAACTTAAAGAAGGTTATCAGTGGAGAAGAGATAGGTACATTAGTACATAACTAATATTTCACTACCGATATTCATTTGTCTATCAGATGATACTCTACTCTGATAAAACATTGATTATTCATTAAAAAATAAGAAGTGCGAATTTTGCAGTATAGCTTTAACCAAAACTAATCCTGTAAAATTCGCACTTTGTTTTTCCTCTCAAATATTATATAGAAACAAACACCTATTTATCAAAATACTGAATCAAATCATACGCATTAAAATTCAATTCGCGGGCAAAGAAAGATAAATAAGGAAAGAGTTGATAAGAATTATCATAAAGACCTTTATTAGCAGGTTTCGACGAATTATCCGTACCATCATCATCCTGGTATTTGAACCAATGCCATCCGATACAATTCTTAGCTTCAAGCAATCCTAATGTAAAATGCTGATAAGCATAAGCTCTCTCGTTTTGTGTAGGGACAGAATATCCGGCTCCCGACTGGTTATTCAGATCAGAGTCCTCCACCCCTTTCGTATAAAACTCACTTACAAGAAACGGTTTGTCCGCCCAATTAGCCCAATCAGCAATCGCTGTTGTCAGTTCAGGACTCCAACGGCTATAATAGTTGATAGAAATAACATCACAATATTTTCCGGCAGCTCTCACTACTCCTTCCATATATTTAGGAGTTCCATGTAATCTAGTTCCCAGATAAAGCAACTTATCATCTACTTTCTTCACTGCCTCTTTCACTGCTTTATAATATTTCTCTGCTACAATCCCGGCAAACTCATTATTCAAGTCATCCGTCACACTTTGCGTACCTTTAGAATCCATAAAAGCTTTCGCCGCAACATAAGCCGGATCACTTGAGTTACTGATAGCCAGAAAACGATCTAAAATCCGGGAACTGTTTGAAGAGAAGTTTATCTCATTATCAGAAAAGAAACCTAACACATTAGGATCCCGCAAATAATCTGCGAAAGCACTACCTGCCAAATATAATTCACACCATTCAGTCCATCCATTATAAAACACAAGACCTGCCGCGTTATCATCGCTTCCTCCGGGATAATTATAAGACTTCGCACTCTTGAACTGGCTTAAAAAAGCAAATGAAGGCGCCAAAGTTAACGGACTGCTCGGATTGGAAGCATTATGAGTCTGAATCAGTGAATAAGTTCCTGTGCAGAAAGCACCTGTACCGTGAAAGCCGATCTCACTCAATTCACGTTGAGTAGTAGATAACCATTTCTCATCAGTTCCAAACTTGCTATTCCAGGCCGTTTTATTACGACTGGAAGTTCCCTTACGCAAAGAAGTCGCACTACGTTCCAGATGCAGACAACCTTCCGGATCAACCAACCACCAACGTCCGTCTATTTTCTTCGTATAAAATCTTCCCGTAGCCGCCTGTTTCGGAAGTGTAGTCGAACTTCCGTATTTATTAACCGACTCCTGATACGCTTTCAACGTTTTAATAGCCGGTTTATACCCGTCCATATACGCAATAATACGTGTATTCTCTGTTTTCCAACTGGATATAGGCGGATAAGCACTGGAATACTTAACACTGATAGGGCGATACATATTGGCATTTAATGACGGAGTATACATCACAGAAGCTCCGGGAGCAGGCAAATCCTCCGGATATTCCGACTCTACATCTCCCCCTCCCATCACTATGTCAGGAGGCATAAAATTAGGATCTTTATCATCATCATCCGTACAAGACACCATAGGAATAGAACTTATAAACAGAAAAGTTCCCAATATAAATAGTTTTTTCATGGTATGTATTTTATTTATTATTAGTTGATTGTTGGTCGAACCAGTCAGCCAAACGATAAGCGTTGATATTCAATTCTTTCATAGCATCGCCCAACGGTTTATAAAGATTGTATTCATTATCTACCAGCCCTTTGTTAGAGTCCAGATTCGAAGGATCTACCCCTTTTGCCGTCGGATCATTATCCTGATAACGGAACCAATGCCATCCGACACAATTCCCACTTTCCAATAATCCTAAAACAAAATGCTGGTAGGCATATCCACGTTCCTGCTGGGTTTGAACGGTAAAACCTGCCCCTGTTGTGTTTGCCAGCCCGGAATCCATTCCTTTCGTATAAAATTCCGTGATGATGAAAGGTTTTTGAGCCCATTCGCCCCAATGCTTCATGGTCTTCTCACTCGGTGTCCATGCACCATAGTAGTTAATAGCAACGACATCACAATACCTGCCTGCCGCTTCCACAATCTGGCGGACAAACTTAGGTTTTCCATGTAGACGACTACCTAAATAAAGGTGATTGGGATCATACTTCCGAATCGCTTCCGACACCACTTTGTAGTATCGTTCCGCTACTACCCCCGCAAACTCTTCCCGATGTTCGTCCGTAATTTGCTGCAAAGTAATACCCTGCTGTTTCAACCAGGATTCTGCATACAATCTTCCCGGATCATTGGGATTCTTCAAAGTCAGATACCCCTCCAGATTCTTCGGCCCGAACGGCAGTTCATTATCCGAAAAATAGCCGATGATATTTTTATCCGTTTTATTTGCGACCAGTTTTTGTGCCATCTCATCGCAATAGGTTTCGAACTCCGGGTCAAAAACGAAAATACACTGATTAGGATATCCCGTATTACCAGGTAACTGATAAGTTCCTCCTCGTTTCTTCCCATATCCACTCATCAGGTTCAGAATGATTGAGCGAGTCAGTACCTCCTTATGAGAGGCATTGTAAGAGGCAATAGCTTCTTCATTACTCCAGGAGCCGGTCCCGGAAAAACCCAGCGAATGAATCATCCGTGCCGTTCCTTCGATCCATTTTTCCTCCGTACCGAATTTGTCCAGCATTGCTTGTTTATTGCGTTCGGAAGTACCTAAACGTACTCCTACCACCACTTTCTGCAAATGCCGATACCCATCGGGATCAATCATCCACCATCGATTTCCAATACGTTCTACCCTGAAAAATCCTGTAGCCCGATGCCTAGGAGCATCCAAATCACTTCCATACTTATTCACACGTACTTTACCAGTAGGTTTGAACCCATCCAATTGAGCAATAGTACGGGTATCATACTCTTTCCAAGGCAGATTTTTCTGTCCTTTCACCCACGGACGGGCAGTGACCTTAAATGTACGTCCCTGGGCATAACCAAACTGGGATAACAGCAGTAAAAACAATATAACTATACTATTTTTCATCATCTAATATTCTTTTACGATTCGTATTGCATTTAAAATGGGCACAGACTCCACCGCTCCAAAACGAACGACAAGCCCCTTTCCTTGTGAAACCGGAACAATATATTTCTTAATAACCGCACGTTCGGAACCGTATTCTTCTGCAATATTCAGTTGCTTGGCAACAGATACTCCATTTATATCCACAGAAAAGACCCGGTTAATATAGTCCTCCCTTACCACATCATTTCCTAAATTATACACCAAAGCCTCTCTTTTATTTTCAGAAGTAAGTTCTGTCCAATATAAATATACAGCATAAACACCATCCGGTACATCTGCCTTAAAAGCTTCAATACCTACTCGCTGTGTCTGGAAGACAGGATCCTGATCCGTCCCCAGTATATCTGTATCGCTAGCAGGCAAAGAGCCATAACGAGTTTTGTTCGGAGCCACTTCCCCACCAATATATCCCCATGAACCTTCTGCATAAGCCTGTTCGGGTATCCAGCACATCTCTGCTATCCGGTCCTCAAAATAGCGTCGAGCACCCAGTAATACATTGATTTCCGTAAAGCCATTCTTCACATTGACACATTTAAAATCACAAACATACTGGTCACGATATTCACGTCCCTCCTTTTCAATCACAGCATCCACCACATTCTTTCCGTTTACAAAAGAAATGTCCACGGAAACCACCTTATCTGCTACCGGATATACTCCCAAACTTTTTCCATTCAAAAAGACCTCCACCTTATCCGCGTTAGTATAAACTTTCAGCGGTTGCGTACAACTCTTTCCATCCCGACTGGCTCCTGCCCTATTCTTCCAAGATTTAGAAGCAATATGCAGGACAGGTGACTCTTTCAGATAAGCCTGATAAAGATAATATCCGTCCTTACGTTCTCTATCCGTACTTACCAACCCTTTATTGTTCACATGAGGCATAGCATTTCTTCTGGCTTCGGAATAAAAATCATTCAAATTCCAGACCATAGCCCCCACGATATAATCCCTCTTTAGAATTTCAGGCAAATAATGTTCATGATAGACAGAACCAAACTCACAACTAAAATCAAACCGCACCGGCGAAAAAGAATGAATACGAGTATCTACATCCGCCCCATATTCGGTAATAAGCAACGGTTTATGAGGAAACTCCTTGTGAAGTTCTTCCAGTTTCTCTTCAAATCCGCCCAAATTACCACCATACCATCCATTATAAAGATTAAATCCCAATAACATCGGCAATTCAGTAATCCCTGCTTCCTGATAGATTTGGGAAGCAGAATGACAAGGCAACATGGTATAGCGTTCCGAGTCCAGACTTCTGATCTGCGCCTCAACAGCCGAAGCTATTTGATGAAGAAACTTCATATATTCCGCCCGTTCTTTCTTGTTGTCAGGATTAAAGGGAGGACGCAAAAGCACTTCATTCATGTAAGCCCAAATGATGACAGACGGATAATTATAGTTCTGACAAACCATTTCCGTAGCCTGTTCCACACAGTTGTCCATAAACGCCCTACTTTGAGTAATGGCATTTACAATCGGAATTTCAACCGAAGTCAACAGCCCCAACTTATCACACATCTGCATCACAACCGGATCTTGCGGATAATGAGCCACTCGCAGGAAATTACTTCCCATATCCTTACTCAACTGTATATCCCGGATATGCATTTCATCCCGCAAGGCATTCCCCATTCCTTTGTAATCCTGATGCCGGCTGGTACCAATCAATTTCCGATATTTCCCGTTCAGGAAAAAACCTTTCTCCGCATCAAAATGATATTCACGGATTCCCAGCGGATTAACAACGCAATCGAGAACTTCTCCCTTTTTATTCTTCAAACGGCTATACACCTTATATAAATAAGGAGAATCAACATCCCACCGTTTGGGTTGCGCAATAGTCATCAACGCTTCAAAGGCTACATTCTTCTCTCCTGCTTTCACATTCACTTTCTTTGCGGAAAGTGCCACTCTATTACCGTCTGCATCCAAAATCTCCGTTTCAAGAATCAATGCCTGATTACTTTTCAAAGCATTGGACAAGAATGTTTTTGCACACACTTCCGCTTGAGCATCTGTTATCCCAACAGTTTTGAGATATACTCCACTGGAAGCATAATGGGTGATAGATAGCTGCACGGGCGAAGTATACACCAGATAAACATCCCGATAAAGTCCGCCGAAGAAAGTGAAATCCGCCGAAAGAGGAGCAATATCCGGATTATAAGAGTTGTCAACACTCACTGCCACCAAATTGCATCCGGTATGAACATAGTCAGTCACATCAAACGTAAAAGCAGAATAACCACCTTTATGATTCCCTACCAACTTTCCATTCACAAATACATTTGTCTCCTGATTGGCTCCTTCAAAACAAAGATAAACTCTTTGACCTGCAATCAGTTCCTCCACTGTCACGGCTTTCCTGTACCAGCCTTTTCCCCGGAAATAACCGGGGATTTCATCTTCTGCATCTTTTGCATTCCAAGTATGAGGAATGGAAACGTCAGTCCAACCGGACACATCAAAGTCAGCATCGAACGCGTCTCCCTCAAAAAGGGAGAATTTCCAACCATCGTTGATCGTTTGCGTCACACGCTGACCGCAGACCGTGCCGGCAACAATCAATAACAAGCAGGCTAAGATTATTTTTCTATATACCTTATACATACCTAATACCATTATTTCGAGATTGAACGGACTGCACGAATATATCTTGCCCCAGACTTTTTCCCATTTGCTTTATCCCAAGCAAGCGGTTTTCCAAAACGTACATAAAATGCATTTGTACCACTTGACGTTTCACGACTAGCCCAATAAGAATCTCCGGTAGAAGATGCCGCTGCCGTATTCATAGCAGTTCCTCCTACATTAGTAACTATCAGATCCCATGCCGCACGATTTGCTTTCTCAAAATCAGTAATCGCATTCGGATTATCCTCCGTCGCATCTGCTACTTTAGTCCCATTATAGGTTTCAAACATCTGTTCCAGATCCGATCTTGTAGGCCAATACCATCCGGAACCTTTATCCATACAATATTTAAGAGCAGGCATTTCCGCTGCATTCGGCAATGCTGCCAAGGCAGTAGTATTTGCCAAACCGTCATCATTAGATAAAGTCACTCCGGTAGAAGCCGGAGAGCCTGCTGTAGACCATGCCAAATTCTCTCTGTCCAACGACATAATCTTAGCCTTACCACGATTAGTTGCATCTACCCAGAAAACAATGCCTCCTTTCAACGAACCATTATCCGCAATTACCTGTCCCACCGCAAACTCGGAACTTAAAAGTCCTCTCTGTGTAATCGTGACCTCTTGTTTAGGCGTATTGGTACTCAATTCGAGGGAAGCGTCTCCCTCGGCAGCTACATTTTGATTCACTGTTACCTCCACTGCTTTTGCGGCTGCGCCAGTACCGGCTGTTATTGTAGCAATTGTCGTACGAATATTACCAGTGGTATTTTTTGATTTTGCCTTGAACGTAACTATTGTACCTGAAATAGTATATGAAAGCCAGGAATCATCTGCCAACACTACACTGAATACACTCTTATTGGATGTCAACGTAACATTTGCTTCCGCTTCGTTAGCACCTTCCAATGTCACAGGATTGGGAGCCACCGTCAGAGTTGCCGGCTCTTCAGGATAAGTATAATCACCAATTGTGCGCATACATCTCACAAAACGGTTGGTAGCTGTTTTATTTCCTGCATCAGCACCAGACTTTCCGAAACGTACCCAATAAGCCTTATCCCCTGCTGCATTTTCCGTACTCGACCAATAGCTTTCCCCATTGCCCGAACCGGCAGCCTCGTTTATCACATCACCCTGCAAATCAGTCAACATCTTATCAAATGCCGCACGTGCCGCTTTTTCAACTTCCGTCAACTTATCAGGTACAACCGAAGCAAAATCCGGATCAGCATGTCCAATACCGTTGTAAACATCAAACAACTCCCATAACTCATCACGTGCAGGCAGATACCATCCCTCACCCAACGACTGACAGTATGCCACTGCATCATTTGCAGCAGGAGCAGTAAACAAAGCCGTATTGGCATATCCATTCACTGTAGAAAGAGCATTATGAGACATCACAGAGGCCTCAAAAGGATTTCCTCCCTGACGTTTTACAGATACAGCTTTTCCTACCATCTTGTCCGAAGGATCCACCCAGAAAATCATACCGATACCATCATCTACACTTTGTCCTACCTTCAAAGAAAGATCCGGTTCTTTGGAATCCTGTGTAACCGTCACTTCCACTGTATATGAACCGCAAGTCAGTTTCACGACAGTACTCCTTGCATCCTCACCGTCATTCTGCGTCAAGGCAGTGTATATTACACTTTTAGCGTTTACATCTACAGAAAGCCACTCCGCTTGATATTGAGCAACAACCTGACCGACATTAGTATATAATAGCGATGTAACGGAAGAACCCGCCGCTTTTGCCAGGTTTACTTTTGTATCTTTACAATTAAATTCAGGCATCACACGTACCGACGCATCATCGACACAGGAAAGCAGCCCCAGATTTAAAATCAATAACAGATATATTATTCTTTTCATACTCATTCATGTTTTTCAGATAATCAATCGCTTAATACCAATTCTCATTCTGTGGAAAATTCTCTTTCCCCATCAAGTCAATCTGCTCCTGTGGGATAGGCCAACATTCGTGCTTTCCAACTACAAAACTGGTACGACATTCCGCATAATCTTTATCTAAATAAGGATTTTCAGCTTTTGTCTCGCCATAATGCGCTTTCACCCTTTCACCCAAAAGCCCCAAACGTTTTAGTAAAGGCCAACGGACTCCCTCGAAGTTCAGTTCACGGGCATATTCATCCAAAAGAATATCTTGCGTCAGAGGTCCCGCAAATTTGTCATTCCCGGCACGTTCCCATGTTTTATTGTAGCAGCGCAGAGCATCCGTGCTCATTCCTCCGTCACGGCGCATATACGCTTCTGCCGCCATTAAGTAAGTTTCAGCCAGTCGATAGACAATCAAATCCTTGAATCCCGTTGTCCGGTCCGGATTATCGGCCATAGTCCACTGGTCAAAGTATTTTTTCGACATGAAATGCAACGTCTCACAATAACTGGAACTTTTCGCAAGGGGAATCAATTCGCCATATTTAGGAGAAGTAGGATCATTGTATTTGAAACGGTGTACAAACAATTCATTGTATCGTGTATCTTTAGCCTGGTCATACAAACTCAATAAATAGGTATTCGGATAAATACGTCCCCAACCATATCCACCCTGATCGGCCGTATTGATACAACCTGCAATTTTATTGATTCGGGTAGTGGCCTGAATAGAGATACGATGTCCGGCAACCGGAGTTCCGGAACCTCCTCCACCCAAGTTTTGTGAATATTGGAAACTCCACAACACTTCCGGGGATTTCAAATCTGCGCTATTAAATACATTCTCGGCTTTCTTTTCCATCGAGTAAATGCCCTCCTGTTTAAAGATGTCTTCACATTCCTCAATGGCTGTATCCCAATCCGATTCCCACATGGCAACCTGTGCACGGACATGTTTGGCAGTCGCTTTCGTTACCCGTCCATACAATACATTTCCGTTATTTTGAGGAAGTGACCAGTCCAGACCTTTCATTGCATCATCCAAATCAGTCGTCATCAGTGTCATCAGTTCTTCATGAGAAGCCGGTTTATACTCCCGTTTCAGATTATCGACAGTGGTTGGAGTGACGTTCAGATAAAGGCGGTCAAAGCGTTTCCAAAGTTCAAAATAGCTCCGTCCTCTGAAGAATTTCGCTTCACTCCATGCGTGCAATACATCGCTGTCATCCAGTCCCAAGGCTTCTGCCGCTACAATAATTTCATTTGCTTTTCCGATAATCCCATAGTGATGTTTCCAGAACTTATTGACATCTCCAGTACTTGGAGTAAAACTTGTATTCAAACGTCCGATTGAGGTAGAAACACCTGCTCTAAGTATGGCAATATCCGTATTAAAGTCACACATGGTAACGATGTACAGATTAGATTCGTTATTATCCGCTCCACCCGGCAATTCACGTGCCAGGGAATACAATCCTGTAACGGCAGTATTCAACCCTTCGGGAGTAGTGAACAGATAATTATTCGTCACGTCTGTTTTTGATTCCAGATTTAATAAATCCGAGCAGGAAGCGGTCAACATTCCGCAAATGACAAAGGCTGTATATATTAACTTTTTCATAAGGATTCTTTATTTTAGAATGAAACATTGACACCAAACACATATTGTCTGGACTCCGGATAAGACCCTGGAGTCAGTTCGGGACTATAAGATTTAAACTCCGTAAATGTCAGCAAGTTAGTAGCAGTTGCATACAATCGTAATTTATGAATCGGAGTATTCTTCAATAGTCGGGTGGGGAAAGTATATCCCAGTTGTAAGGTGCGTAAACGGATATAAGAAGCATCCTGAATGGCAATGGCACTCAAATATGCAGGGTCCGCACTATAAGAAGGACGTGGGAATTTGTTCGAAGGATTGAACGGAGTCCAATAATCCACCTTCACCCCATTCAATTTTCCACGTAAAGAACCACCGGAATTATACTCGTACAAATAACCGTTCTTAATCTTTCTGCCGGAAACTCCATACCAGTCCATGAACAGGTCAAATCCTTTCCAGTTCCATGTAGAAGAAAGAGAGAGTGTAAACTTCGGATCTTTACGGATAGGTACCCTGTCATCAGCTGTAATCTTTCCATCCCCGTTGTTATCACGCACCTTGACCATTCCCGGTTCAATAGCGCCACCGTAATTAATCGGACTGTCGGCCACACCGTCATTATCACTATCATAGGTGTTTTTCAGTGTATAGACCAGATTTCCCGTACCATCACGAGTGATATCAAAATCATCATACTGAAAAATTCCATCTATCAGATAATCATAGTATACATTGATCGGTTCTCCGATAATCCACCCCTGGGCTACCTGACTTGCCGGTTTCCCGTTCTCATCGAGAGTATCGTCAATACGGACAATTTCATTCTTATACATGCTGAAATTAGTTCCGAGTGTCCAGGTAAACTCCTTTGTACGTACCACGTCACCATTTAAAGAAAGATCGATACCACTGGATTTCGTCTTTCCCAGATTATCTAGCATGGTAGTATATCCGAGTGACGCATTCAGGGAACGTTTCACCAACAAATCCTTCGTATGAGTATTATAATACTCAACCGTACCATTCAGACGCCCATTGAAGAAACTAAAGTCAACACCAAAGTTAGCTGTTGCAGACTGTTCCCATTTCAGGTTTGGATTAGACAGTTCCTTGCCCGGCAAATATCCCATTTGAAAAACATTTCCAAACTCATATCCTTTATTATCAGCCAGTCCCAAAGTAGTATAATTACCGATACCGTTCTGATTACCTACAATACCATAACTCACACGCAGTTTCAGGTTATCAATCCACGACACATCTCTTAGGAAACTCTCCTGATTGACACGCCAGGCAAAAGCTGCCGACGGGAAAGTTCCCCATTTATTTTCTTTTCCGAAACGGCTGGAACCGTCACGGCGGATAGCCACGTTCAACAAATAACGATCTAAAAGCGAATATTGCGCCCGAGCCATGAAAGACACCAAGTTATTTTCATTAAACTGACGACGAGGCTTGCCTGTAAACTCACCTTGAGAAATGAAGTTCCAGTCTTTATCCACCGGAAGATTCTCAACCGAGTACCCGATAGATTTCGAACCATTATGGTCGACAGACTGAACGCCGGTCAATGTCAACTGGTGTCTCTTGTTGCGGATAGGCACTTTATAGGTCACAATATTCTCAACCAGCCAGTTCTGTGTACGCGATTCGTCAAGAACGGCCGTTCCTCCGCCTCCCGGATATTGGGAATCTTTATAAGAACCGTCTTCAGACGTCTGATTATAAACAGAAGTATTCAGACGATAATTGAATCCCTTGAAAGGTTTCACATCCATAAAAAAGTTCAGGCGGTAATTATCACGGGTTACTTCACGTCCATAATGTTCGGCACGGTACAAAGGATTATAATTTCCTTCCGAGTTGATATATTTTGTATACTTGCCATCCGCATCATATATCTCCGCCAATGGAGAACTGGTAATAAAATCATTAAAGTTACCATCCTCACGATCTTGTTTTGTCATCGCATAAGAAGAATTGATACCGAAACTAATCCATTTAGCAATTTCAAAGTCCAGATTCAGTCTTAAAGAAAACTTCTGATATCCCGATCCGGTAACCACCATTCCTTGTTGGTCAAAGTAGTTGGCACCTGCCGATACTTTGATTTTTTCTGTTCCTCCACGTACACTGACGTCGTGATTATGATAGATTGCATTTCTGAACATTTCTTTTTCCCAGTCGATAAACTTTCCACTGGCCCATACCCGCTGCATCACCTCGTCTTCCAACGCTTCGGCTATAGAAATCTCACGCGCATCAATTATTCCTTTATCATGCGCCTTTGCTTCACGACGAAGCTGCATATATTCTTCGGGAGAGTAGAAATCGAAATTTCTCCAGAGAGATTGAATACCCAAATAGCCATTATAGTTGACTTCCACTTTTCCGGCTTTACCACGCTTGGTAGTCACCAGTACCACACCGTCACTGGCGCGTGCACCATAAATAGCCTGCGACGCAGCATCTTTCAGAATTTCAACCGATTCAATATCATCCGCACTCAACGTACTGAACTCTGTTGCACTGGAAGGAGAACCATCTATAATATATAAAGGTGCATTGTCTGCACTGATAGAACGGGAACCACGAATGGTAATCGAAGGAGTCGATCCCGGTCGTCCGGAACTACTCGTTACATTCACACCTGCGGCACGTCCACGTAACATGTCAGCCACATTTCCGGCGGGAAATGTTTTCATTTCATCCGCTTTGACCGAAGCTACCGAAGTGGCCACATCACTCTTACGCTGAACTCCATAACCGACAACCACCAATTCATCGAGCATTTTCGACTCTTCCACCATATTCACATTCAGTACCGTTTTCGTACCGACACGTATTTTTTGTTCCTTATATCCTATACAAGAAAAAACAAGGGTAGATTTAGCCGAGACACTGATTGAATATTTTCCATTTACATCCGTCACTGTACCGTTAGTAGTCCCCTCCTCCATGATATTAACTCCGGGGATCGGTCCAAGTGCGTCTGTCACCACTCCAGAAACTCTGACGTTTTGAGCACTAACCTCTAAAGAGATAAGAAAGGCTGTCAGGAACACAGCCCATTTAATTACGATGTTTTTCATACTATGTTCGTCAGGTAGAAAGCACCTAAAACACTATAAATTAAGAGTTTGCATATTTCCGTCTATAAGCAGCCGGAGTAATATCATAAGCATTTTTAAAACACCGGATAAAATAACTTGGATTAGAAAAACCGTAATCAAATGCTATATCAGCAATCAGGGCATTGGGGTCATTCCGCAATTTTTCTGTTGCTTTTTTCAGTCTCAAAGATAAAATAAAGTCATTCGGGGTCTGTCCGGTCAATGCTTTCAATTTGGTGAAAAGCAACGTTCTGCTCATACACATTTCTCGTGCAAAAGTAGCTACGTCAAAGTCTGGGTTATCAATATAAGATTCCACAATCGCCGTAGCATCCATCAACATCTTTTTATCGATCGGATTAAACGGAAGGTCTTCCACTTTAGGTTCGTCGTTTCGAACAAACCGTTGTTGAAGTAGTTTACGAGTCTGGATGATATTGTTGCACCGGGCTACCAATATCTTGATATTAAAAGGTTTGGAGATATAATCATCCGCACCTGTCTGCAAGCCTTCCAAGGTATGTTCTTCCCGGTTGCGGGCTGTCAGCAAGACAACAGGTATATGGCTGGTCTGCAAATTACTTTTCAACTTCTCGCACATTTCCAGTCCGGACATGACAGGCATCATGATGTCACTTACAATCATCTGCGGTTGGAGCGAAGAAGCCCGTTCCAATCCTTCCTGCCCGTCGGCAGCCGTATATACCTCATATATCTGTTCAAAAATCTGCGTCAATACTTTACGCATTTCCGGGTTATCTTCTACAATCAGTATTTTCACCGTTTTATCCGGCTTCACCATTTCCGAGATTTCTTGAGGCTCTATTATATAATGTTCGGCAACGTGCTCGTCTGCGGAGGAAGAGGCTTCCATATTCATATTCGCATCCCGGTGGAGAGTAACGGTAAAAGAGGTAACTCCATTCAGTTCGCTTTCCACTCCGATGGTTCCCTGATGCAACTCTACAATTCCTTTCGCCATCGCCAATCCAATGCCCGATCCTTTGACAGTTCGTGTGGTTGTTGCCGAATCATCCTGCCAAAACCGTTCAAATACATGTTTGATCTTGGATTTATCAATGCCTACCCCCAGGTTGTTGACTGAAATCACAATGTCATTATCTCCTTCCGCTGACAGCTCAACAGAAATCCAGTCACCAGGCTTCGTATACTTAAAAGCGTTGGACAATAAATTATAGAATACTTTCTCTATCTGTGTTTTGTCAATATACAAATCTGCTTCTTTCAGAGTGGAAGAAAAGCGGAGATCTATCTTATTCAGTTGGGCATAACTATAGAAAGAGCCACAAATTTCCTCTATCACCGCCACAATATTCTCTTTAGAAATCTTTAGTTTCAAGTATCCCTGATCCTGCTTACGGATATCAATGACTTCATCCACGAGGTTATTCATCCGGCGGGAATTTTTATAAATATCCAGAATCTTATTATATACTTCAGGAATAATGTCCTTATGCATCAGGAGCATTTCGAGCTGGCTGGATATAAGCGTTAACGGAGTACGGAATTCATGCGATACATTGGTAAAGAACCGCAGTTTGGACTGGTTCACACTTTCGATATACTCTTTTTCCCGTTTCTCGGCCAATAAAGAGTGCCGCAAGGTTTTTCGTATCCAGAACATACGGATAATATAGCCGACAATAAGGATAGCTGCCAGCACCATCAACAAAATAAACCATGCCCGCTGATAAACCGGAGCCTCCACTATCAGCTCAAAACTAACGGAAGGTGCTTCCCGACCGTGAACGCCCACCTGGTCGCCACGGACATGGAAAGTATAATGCCCCGGATGAAGATTGGTATAGGTAATCATCGTATTATCGCCCGCCTTCATATATTCGTTGTCAAAGCCTTCAAGTTTATATTCCAGACCGATATTAGAAATATTATTCAGGGTGTTACTTGCTATCTCAAAAGTGACGGAAGAATATCTGGGCGGCAATACTAACCGATGTTCATACAATACGGTTTCTTTGATAAGCCCCAACGAATCAAGCGGTTGTATTTCCGTATTATCCACAAGCACCCGTTTTACAAACACATCATAGTCAACAGACTGTTTGTTCAGCTTTTCCTGGGCGATAGAGACAATACCCGCCAGACCACACACGTAAATATCGTGGTCGGACGCAATATACAGCCCTCCGTCATTTACATTATTCAAGGGAAAATCACTCTGTCTGTTATAGTTCTCGAATGTAGTCGTTGCCAGGTTGAATTTAGAGAAACCACCATTGGTTGCCACATAGATAGAACCATCCAAAGGACTCTCCACCAATCCGGTTATAAATCCATTTTCCAATCCCTGTTTCGCTCCGTATCCCACAAAAGAATCTGTCTTCTTATCAAATAGATAAATTCCCGAGCCTGTCGATCCCAGCCATATACGTCCTTTCTTATCACATAAAATGTGGTTGATGTGATGCTGCGCTGTGCTCTGCGCTATTTGGGAAAAAGGATAACTATGGGCAGTGCCCGCTTTGAGGTTGACTCGTATCAGATCAAAAGAGGTAGTCAGCCATAAATCCCCGTCTTTGTCAAACGTCATATCCCAAACCTGCGACAGATGTTTGGCAGCCAGCGAAGGGTGTTCGAAATGATGAAGTCGAAGGTGTTTTTTATCCAATACAAGCAATCCTCCCTTGGCAGCTATCAATAAAGAATCGTGGCCGGCAAACTCTATCATTTTCACCAGATTATAGGCTCTGTCAACAACTGTTTTTCCTTCCGGAGTATAGATGTTTTCCGAGATAGATTCTATATGTCCGGTCGACAGATTAATCCGGTTGATTCCCTGATAAAGAGAAGCTACCCAAAGATAATCCGGCTCTTTCTCATAATAAAGAGACTTCACTATCTTAAAAGAAAGCTCTTGAGAATAGACCTTTTTTAAAGGGAAAAAGCGTTTGGTATGTTTATCATAATAGTTCAACCCGCTTCCTTCACTTGCAAACCAGATCCGGCCGGAACGGTCTTCGGCAATGGAACTGATAATATAAGAATTCAAATGACCGCCAACAGCCGTAGACGAGCGGTAAAAATGGAAAGCATCATTCGCTACATTATAATATTGGATTCCCTGATAGAAAGTCCCCAACCATAAAGTCCCCGAAGTGTCGTAATGCATCGAAATAATGGAACGTATATCGGCCGCCTCCACATTCAAGTCATATTCATAATCTGTAAACTCTCCGGTAAACAGGTTTAAAGTCTGCAAACCGGCATAGGTTCCGATATACAGGAGACTATCATTAGCTTGCGTCACATGACGCACATTATTATGGTTAATCGTATTTTCAGCTACCTTATTATGCTTGAAATGAGTAAGTGTTCCATCTTCATCCAACCGTATGAGCCCTCTGTTTCTGGTAGCTATCCAGATACTCCCGTTTCTATCTTCTGTTATTGAATTGACAGCTCCCACATCCATACGCCGGGTGATATGTGCAGACTGGTCGATACAGTATACACCTTTCGAAGAAGTCCCCACCACCACTGTCTGATTCTGACGAACCATGAGACTGTTCATCAATACATCCTCCTCATCCGAAGGAAATGAAAAGAATAACTCGGGCGCCTGGTCGAGGTTGCGATAACGGTAGATTTCCTTTCCGGTAGCTATCCATAATGCATCGTGCGCATAACAGATTCCCGCAACTTCTCCTTCACGCAACACCCTAAAACGATTCAAACGCATATCATAAAGAGTCACGCTCTGCAAACTGCGGATAAAGAGCAATCCGGCTTTATTTCCGCAAACCTGCCTGATATTATTGATATTGATGGAATAAGGATTAGCGTTATCCGGTTTGAATACTTCAAACTTACGTCCGTCAAATCGATTCAGCCCGTCTTGAGTGCCAATCCACAAAAATCCGAATTCATCCTGATAAAAACAATTGACCGTTTGATGAGAAAGTCCCTGCCTTACGTCCTTAAAGCGCATATTGATATCCTTCGTCACATTTGCCATGCAACAAAGTCCCGATATGAACAGGCAATAAACAACAAGAAATTTAGCTTTGGTCATCTGTGTTTTTCGATAATTCAGATGCAATATTCGGGAAAATCCAAGATATATGCAAG
>QWCN01003455.1_pt1 | contig 23697 bp, 17 predicted proteins | sample 1972711 | NCBI WGS metagenome assembly QWCN01 (sample SAMN09866707, study PRJNA288562) | Human gut metagenome isolate term1_stool, whole genome shotgun sequencing... | isolation source: gut | host: Homo sapiens | place: USA: California
TTTCGCTTCCCGATGACTTTGATAAAAATCTCTCGGTCATGCGTTCCCGCGGTGTATCGGTCAGCATTATTCTGCAAAACCTCGCGCAGCTCAAAGCTCTTTTTGAGAAGCAGTGGGAATCCATTATCGGCAACTGTGACGAATTTGTCTATCTCGGAGGGAACGAGCAGAGCACGCACAAATATGTGTCCGAGCTGCTCGGCAAAGCCACCATCGACACGAATACCTACGGTAAAAGCGACGGTATGCGCGGAAATTTCTCCACCAACTATCAAAACACCGGGCGTGAGCTGATGACGCCGGATGAGGTGCGGCTGTTGGATAACCGGTACGCGATCCTGTTTATTCGTGGGGAACGCCCGGTCCTGGATTTCAAGTATGATATTCTGAAACACCCGAATTTGGCACTGACCGCAGACGGAGATCGGGCAAATGCGTATGAACACGGTGTCAGAAAGCCGGAGGGGGTCCGCGTTGAGGTTGTGGACATTTCGGCATACCCCGGCAAGACGGTCAAGGACTTTCCGGAAATTGACGAGTATATCGCCGACATGGAAGCCTTTGACGATGCAGACCTTGAGGTCTATCTGGAATTTTTGCAAAACGAAAGGAACAAAGAAAATGAAAAACAAAAAGAAAATGCCTCTTAAGGCAAGAAAATTTCTGAAGGTGTGGGTGACGGCAGTGCTGGTCATTTTCGTTGTCGGTGCTATGGCACTGACCTGCTTTGCGGCAGAGGATGATCCGATTACGGTGGTCAACAACCTTTCCGACTTCATGTTCGGGCTTGTCCGTGCGGTCGGTATGATTATGCTCGGATTTGCCGTTGTACAGATCGGGCTGTCCCTCAAGAGCCACGACCCGTCGCAGAGAGCGAACGGCTTTCTGACGCTTGCGGGCGGTGTGGTCATTACTTTTGCGAAAGAAAGGCGGCTGCTTTCGCAGTCGCCTACCGAGTTCAAGGGCGGCACGGTATGGAATGTCATGGTGAATATCAACGGGACGCTCAAAGCGGTTGGTTATGCGCTTTTGGTGCTGTTCTTCCTGATGGGAATTATGAAGCATTACAATTCCATGCAGGAGATCAAGCGCCCGGAACAGGCACTCAAGCTGTTTATCCGGTTTGTGCTTGCGAAAGCGGCGGTCACATGGGGGCTGGATCTGATGATGGCAATGTTTACGATTGTACAGGGCATCATTTCTAAAATTATGGCTTCCTCCGGCATTGGCGGAAGAAGCGGAATCTATCTGCCGGGTGAGATGATAAAGACCATAGAGGATTGCGGCTTTTGGGAGAGCATTCCGCTGTGGGCAGTAACGCTGATCGGAAGTTTGCTGATTTGGGTACTCTCCTTTATCCTGATTCTCACGGTGTACGGGCGGATGTTCAAGCTCTTTATGTATGCCGCAATCGCGCCGATTCCGCTGTCGTCATTTGCAGGGGAGGAGACGGGGAACATCGGCAGGAGCTTTCTGAAATCCTTTGCCGGCGTATGTCTGGAGGGCGCGATCATCGTGCTTGCCTGCGTCATCTATTCGCTGTTTGCGTCAGCTCCGCCGTCTGTCAGTACCGGTTCCTCGGCAATTACACAGGTCTGGACTTATGTCGGGGAGATCGTATTCAATATGCTTGTGCTTGTCGGGACAGTGAAACTGTCGGATCAGGTTGTGAGTAAGATGCTTGGAATATAAACGGAGGGAAAATGAACAGAATTATTTGCAAAGACGCATTGGAGGCGCTGAGAGAGCTGCCGGACGGATGCGTCAATCTATGTGTAACAAGCCCGCCTTATTATGGGCTTCGGGATTACGGTGTGGACGGGCAAATCGGGACGGAGGAATCTCCGCAGGCGTATATCTGCCGTTTGGTAGAGGTGTTTCGGGAGGTCAGGCGGGTACTCACGGACGACGGGACGCTTTGGCTGAACATTGCCGACAGCTATGCCGGAAGCGGAAAGGGAATATGGAAAGGGGCAACGGAGAAAACGGACTGCAAAAACAATTACCGTGCCGATACGACGGCGGCGACTCACGGAATGCCGGTTGTATGGGACGGAATCAAGGCAAAGGATTTGATCGGGATTCCGTGGATGCTTGCCTTTGCACTCCGCGCGGACGGATGGTATCTGCGTTCGGATATTATCTGGAACAAGACAAACGGTCTGCCCGAAAATGTAAAGGACAGACCGACAAAATCCTATGAACATATCTTCCTGCTTACGAAATCTCCGAAGTATTATTACGATGCCGAAGCCATTGCGGAACCGTTACAGCTTTGCAGTATTGCAAGATACGAAAGAGGGCGTTCCGACCACACCAAATATAAGGGCTTCAACGGCAATCAGTCGATCAACGAAAAACGGGAACGCGGTCAGGAATGCAAGAAGCTGACGCGCAACAGGCGTGATGTCTGGAATCTCAGCACCAATTCGTACAGAATGGACGGGCATTTTGCCATGTTTCCGGAGCGTTTGGTGGAGCCGTGCATCCTTGCAGGGTGTCCTGTCGGCGGAGTGGTATTGGATCCGTTCTTCGGCAGCGGAACGACCGGGGCGGTTGCCAAACGGCTCGGACGGCAGTATATCGGGATTGACCTGAACCCTGCGTATTGCCGGGCGGCAGAAGATCGGATTCGTGAAATCCCGGATAGCGGGGCACGGGAGCTTACGGGGGAGCAGAGAAACGATGGAAATTAAAATCAACAAAGGTGCGACTCGTTCTTGACTGAAAAGGTCAGGCACAAATGAAATTCAAGCGAATGGAAAGGAGCGCAAAAATCAATTGGAGAACTGATAACCCGATGGGTGGAATGATGGAGTAACGTCCAGAAACGCCTACCATAACACTCCGACTGGCATTATTACGAAAGAAAAATGTCAGAAGCTCGGTAAAGGCGGCAGAGAGCTACCGTAGTATGCGTTAAATATTATGGCGCAAACCGAAAATTATTCAGAGGTGAATAACGTAGTCTATATGCCGGTGGTCTAAAAAATCTTCATGGTGAGAATGTCATATCGACTGACGAACTTGCGAATGTACGGGTCTAAATGATTACCGCATAGAAATGTGTGGGACGGTTGTAACCGCGCAGGTGTGGTTGAGTAAAATTCTTAGTTATGAAAAACCATATTGTGTTAAAGGCACAAACAAGCCTGCAGGCTCATAGCAAGCACCTAAAAGGGTATATGAAAAGATAGGGTTATCGGAACGAGGAAAGGCATTGGGTTCTTTTGAGAATAGACGGACGAAAAAAATAAGCCGTCAAACCAATGCTGAAAAGAGGAGATCGAACCAGTGAAACTCTTGTAATGAGAGTGGAGGAATGGTCTCCAGTCAATTTCAAAAATAATATGTTATTCAATCGCAATAGGGATTGCGAGTATGACGAAAAGGGTCGCTCTAAGAAAGGAGTGATGCCCTATGCCAAAGAAGAAACAATCAAAGCCACTTTGTGTTGATGAATTACGGCACATGGAATACTACGGAATGCAACAGATTTTCGACGATTTGTATGCAAAAAGCAAAGCGGGAGAGATATTTACAGATTTGCTGTCACTGATCTTATCCCGTGAAAACATTCTGCTTGCATATCGAAATATCAAAACCAACGCAGGAAGTAATACTCCGGGAACAGACGGTATTACCATTGTAGATATTGGGAAATTATCCTCTGAGGCTGTAGTTGAAAAGATTCGGTTTATTGTGACCGGAAGTCAACACGGATATCGTCCCAAACCGGTAAGAAGAAAAGAAATTCCCAAACCTTATGATCCATCGGCTACCCGACCTTTGGGAATCCCATGTATGTGGGACAGACTGGTACAGCAGTGTATCAAACAGGTGATGGAGCCTATTTGCGAAGCGAAATTCAGTAACAACAGTTATGGATTTCGCCCCGGAAGATCAGCGGAACACGCCATTCAAAGATGCTATTGCCTCATGCAACTGACGAAATTGCACTATGTTGTTGAGTTCGACATCAAAGGCTTCTTTGATAACGTAAATCACTCGAAACTTTTGAAGCAAATATGGACATTGGGAATAAGGGACAAGCATCTCATTTGGATTTTGAAGCAAGTCTTGAAAGCACCCGTAAAAATGCCGGACGGTAAAATTGTCATTCCTGAGAAGGGGACACCACAGGGCGGTATTATTTCGCCGCTTTTGGCAAATGTTGTGCTGAATGAACTTGACCACTGGGTGGAGAGTCAATGGCAAAAACACCCGGTGATTCAGAAGTACAGTGCAAAGGAAAATTCAACCGGATCGCTCAACTACGGGAATGGCTACAAAGCTATGAAGAAAACCAATCTGAAAGAGATGTATATCGTTCGTTATGCAGATGATTTCAGAGTGTTCTGCCGTACCAAAAATGATGCCGACAAAACGAAGATAGCAATCACAAAATGGTTATCTGAAAGGCTGAAATTAGAGGTTTCAGAGCAGAAAACGAGAGTTGTAAATGTAAAACGCCGATATTCCGATTTTCTTGGTTTCAAAATGAAAGTCCACCTCAAGGGACAGAGGTATGTTGTTAAATCTCATGTGTGTGATAAGGCAGTAAAAAAGCAAAAGCAGAAATTGATTGAGCAAGCCAAAAGAATTGCCAACCCGAAATATGGAAAAACAGAACGCGATGAAATTATGCTGTATAATTCAATGGTTATGGGATTGCAGAATTATTACCGCATAGCAACGCATATCAGTCTTGATTTTTCCAAACTTCAATACGCAGTTCGACTTGTACTGAACAATCGGCTCAGGAAAAACAGAACTTGCAAATTGCGTAGAACGGGCAGACAACTGACGAAAAACGAAAAAGAAAGATACGGAGAGTCAAAGCTAATACGTTTTGTTGCTGGCACGGGAGAACCAATATATCCTATTGGTTGTATTCAGCATAAAAAACCAATTGCCATGGCGTTTAACAGTTGTATCTATACGGTAGAAGGTAGACAAAAGTTGCATGATAACCTCAGAATAAGCATCGGGTTATTATTGAAAATTATGCGACAACCCGTTTACGGAAACAGTGTGGAATATGCTGACAACCGCATATCACTTTTTTCTGCTCAATGGGGTAAATGTGCAATAACGGCGCGGAAGTTTGAGGATGTGGATGATATCCATTGTCATCACAAAATACCGAAAAGTGCGGGTGGAACTGATAAGTACGGCAATCTGATGTTGGTTCTCATGCCTGTTCACAAGCTTATTCACGCGACCGAAAGCAATACAATCTGCAAGTATCTTTCCCTGCTGAGGCTGACTGACCGGCAGATAAGATTAGTCAACAAATATCGGGAAATGGCAGGACTCAAACCAATAACTGCACCACACACCTAAAATCTATTACGAAATAATTTCTTCGATTGGTGATTGAATAAACACAGAAACTTTTGAAATTGATGGAACGCCGTGTGCGGGGAAACTTGCATGCACGGTGTGGAGCGGGGGAAAACTCGGAGATTATCTCAAAGAGTTACCTATCGCTATAAATCAAAGAATACACCGAAACAATGTTTTTCGGCTTATCGGTGCGGCAGTTCATTTTCGCCCTGCTTGCCTGTGGCGCGGCGGTCGGCATCTACTTCGGATGCCGTTCTTTTCTGGGGACGGAAACGCTTTCATGGCTTTGCATGGTGGGAGCCGCGCCCTTTGCGGCTCTCGGCTTTATCCGATACAACGGTATGACAGCCGAGCAGTTGGTGTGGGCATGGTTTCGCTCAGAAGTGCGGATGCCGCACAGACTGTTGTTTCGGGGTACAAATACGCTCGTAAGAGCAGAAAAGAGAGGAAACAAATGAGCCTTTTCGGACATAAACAGAAAACGGTGGAGCCGGATGTTATCCCGACCACCGTGGAACAGGCAATTCCCATCCGCGATGTATACGAGGATGGGATTTTTCTTGTAGGGCGGAATCTTTGGTCAAAGACCTACCGTTTTACCGATGTCAATTACGCAACGGCATCCAAGGAGGATAAGGAGGGGATGTTCTTTGCCTACTCCGAAATCCTGAATACTTTTGACGCCGGAGCTATGACCAAGATTACGGTAAACAACCGACGGCTGAATCAGACTAAGTTCCGCGAAAACAATATGCTGGAGCTTCAGGGTGATTCGCTTGACAAATACCGCAACGAATATAACCGTATTCTCGCGGGCAATGCCAATCTGTCAAATGGCATTACACAGGACAAGTACCTGACGGTAACGGTAGAAAAGAAAACGGAGGAGGAAGCGCGGGCGTATTTCAACCGCATCTCTGCCGAATTTGCGGCGTTGTTCGCAAAGCTCGGCTCAAAATTTGAGGAGGTCACGGCGGAAGAAAAACTCCGCATCCTGTTTGACTTCTTCCACTACGGCGCGGAGGACGATTACCATTATGACGCGGGGCTTTATGCACAGCGTGGATACAGCTTCAAGGATGCCATTGCACCGGACTGTCTGGAATTTCGTACCGACTATTTCAAAATGGACGGGCGATACGGCAGGGTACTGTACCTGCGCGACTATGCCAACTTCATCAAGGACAGCTTTATTGCGGAGCTGACCGACATCGACCGCGGCATGATCCTTTCTATTGATGCAAGCCCCATTACAACAGAAGCCGCCGTGAAGTTGGGTGAGAATAAGCTGCTTTCGGTGGAAACCAACATTTCCAATTGGCAAAGAAAGCAGAACAGCAATAATAACTTTTCCGCTACCGTTCCGTATGACATGGAGCGTCAGCGGGAGGAAAGCCGTGAATTTCTCAATGATCTGGTAGCCCGCGATCAGCGCATGATCCCGGCGCTCATTACGCTGGTGCATACGGCAGATACCAAGGAGCAGCTTGACGCGGATACCGAATCCATCCGGCAGTGTGCGAGAAAGCACCTGTGTTCTCTGAATATCCTCCGCTGGCAGCAGCTTGAGGGATTGAACACGGTACTTCCATACGGCGCGCCGAAGCTGGATATTCGCAGAACACTGACAACGGAATCGCTGGCAGTGTTTATGCCTTTCCGGGTGCAGGAGGTCTGTCACACGGGCGGCATTTATTTTGCCAATAATGCGATTTCAAAGAACCTGATTATGGTCAACCGTGCGGAACTGCTCAACGGCAACAGCTTCATTACCGGTGTTTCCGGTTCGGGTAAGTCGATTCTGGCAAAGCAGGAGATCATCAACCTGTTTTTGTCGGATAAGGACGCAGATATTATTATCATCGACCCGGAGCGCGAGTACGGCAAGATTATGGACGCTTTTGGGGGAGAGAACATCGAAATCTCGGCAACGAGCAAGAATCATATCAATGCAATGGACATCAATATGGACTATGCCGACGGGCAAAACCCCGTTACGCTGAAATCCGAGTATATGCTGTCCCTGTGTGAGCAGGCGGTATGCGACCTCGGACCGAAGCAGAAGTCGCTCATTGATCGCTGTACGGCAAACCTGTTGAACGGATATATGCGAAGCGGCTTTTGCGGCAGGGCACCGACGCTGAAAGATTTCTATGAAGAACTCAAAGCACAGCCGGAACCCGAAGCGAAGGATATTGCGCTGTCGCTGGAACTCTTTACAAGCGGCAGTCTTGATACCTTTGCCAATGAAACCAATGTGGATACCAAGAACCGCCTGATCTGCTATGACATCTACGATCTCGGCAGAGCCTTGATGCCTATCGGAATGCTTGTGGTGCTCGATAACATTCTCAACCGAATCACCGCGAACAAGGCGAGAGGGAGAAAGACCTATATCTTCATTGATGAAATCTATCTCCTTTTCAAGCATGAATACTCGGCGAACTTTCTGTTCACGCTTTGGAAGCGTGTCCGTAAGTACGGTGCGTTCATTACGGGCATTACGCAAAATGTGGAGGATCTTCTGCAAAGCCATACGGCAAGAACCATGCTTGCAAACTCCGAGCTTGTTGTCATGCTCAATCAGGCGGCAACCGACAGGGCAGAGCTGGCTGACCTTATGGGCATCTCCGATCTGCAAATGTCATATATCACGAATGTAGATGCAGGACACGGACTTGTCAAGATCGGTGGGGCGTTGGTGCCTTTCGTGAACAAGGTGCCGAAGGATACTAAGCTCTATGCTTTGATGACTACAAAATTCGGTGAATGAATAATCGCTTTGGGCGGCAGCAATGCCGCCCGTTTTTTATGGAGGAAGATTGTGAGTAAAGAAAAACTCTATATTGTTTCTCTGTCAGGCGGAAAGGATTCTACGGCAATGCTTTTACGCTTGATAGAAGAAAAGCGCCCGATTGATCGGATTCTGTTCTGTGATACCGGGCTTGAATTTCCGCAAATGTATGACCACCTGAATAAGCTGGAGCAGTATATCGGCAGAAAGATTACCCGCTTGAAGGCGGAATACAGCTTTGAGTATTACTTTTTGGAATATATGCCGAAACGAAAAAATCCCGCACTGCGGCAGTACACGGGAAACAGTTGGGCAGGACCGAATAATCGGTGGTGCACAGGACGGCTGAAAATCAATGTGGTAAATAAGTATCTGAAAGAACTAAAAAAGAATTACGATGTGGTTGAATATATCGGAATTGCCGCCGATGAGCCGAAGCGGGTGAAAGATGCGTGTTATCCGCTTGTGGAATGGGGGATGACGGAAAAGGACTGCCTTGATTATTGTTATGCGCACGGCTTTGATTGGGGTGGGTTGTACGAGATATTTCACCGCGTGTCATGTTGGTGTTGCCCCTTACAGCCCCTGTCCGAATTGCGCAAGCTGTATGAGTGTTTCCCTGAATTGTGGAAGCAATTGCGTAAATGGGACGATGACACATGGCAGAAATTCCGTGCGGATTACTCGGTACGAGAGCTGGAGATGAGGTTCGAACTTGAAAAAGAGTGGCTGGCGGTCGGTAAGAATATCCGCTGCCGGAATTTTTACACCGAACTGAAGGAACGGATAATGAAAAAACAGGATGTGCCGATATGAAAATAAAAACAAGGGAATCCCTCAGAACCATAAAAACCTTTGACCGGGCGAAAACGCTCGGTCAAAAGGTTAAAAATGGGGCAGGGGAGGTAAAAGAGTACGGCGAAGAATTACAGAACACGCGCTATGAAAGTGCAAACGAATATGCCGGCAATGCGGTTGAGAACACCGAAAGGCGCACGGCAAGAAATGTTGCCTATGGTGCTGGCAAGATCGGGAATTGGGGACTAAAAGAAACGCGAAAGAACATTCTGAAATGGCGCAACCGTCAGAAGAAGTTCAAAGTGAAGGCGCAGCAACCGAAACAGCTTCCTTCTCCTAAGCGCACGGCTTTGCCGTCTGCAAAAACAACGGCAAAAACGGCGCAGAAAGGTGTAAAGACGGCGCAGCAAACAGCTAAGGCGGCGACGAAAACCGCAAAAATGACTGTAAAAGCTGCGCAGAGGGCGGCACAGACGGCAAAAGCAGCGGCGAAGGCAACCGTGAAGTTTGTAAAGGTTGCGGCAAAAGCCATTGTTGCCGCCGTAAAAGCTACGGCAGCGGCAATCAAGGGAATTGTAGCGGCAATTGCCGCAGGCGGTTGGATTGCCGTTGTGGTCATTCTCCTGATCTGTATTATCGGACTTGTGGTAGGATCGGTGTTCGGCATTTTTGCTCCAAATCCGGATAATGAAAACGGTATCACGATTGTTCAGACGGTACGCGAAGCAAATGCGGCATACGAGGCACAGATTGCGGAGATAAAGAGCCGGTACGACTATGATATGTGTTTTGTAACGGGTGAGCCGTGCGAATGGAGTCTTGCTATCGCTGTATATGCCGTCAAGACAAATCGGACAGAAGATGTCGTGACCTTTGACGAGGCGAAAGCGGAGGTTCTAAAAGAAATCTATCGCCGCTTGAATCGTATGGATGTCCATACAGAGCAGATCGCGGTGAAAGAAACGCACCTTGAAACACAGGAGGATGGACGCGTTGTCCCGGTTGAGCAGGAGGTTGTGAAAACTTATTTGTATATTGACACGGTTTCTCTAACCGCAGAAGAAGCGGCGAACCTTTACGGCTTTGATACGAAGCAAAGGGAACAGCTTGATACGCTGATGAGCCAAGATTTTGACGAAATGTGGGCGGTGTTGGTCGATTGATCGACACCGTATTACATAATATACACAATAAACTTTTTGAAAGTTTAAAAAAATTATTTTTTCTTGTTAGGTTTTTGAGTTTATTGATGATTTCATAAGTGAATGATAAATATAAGGAGTGAAAACTATGCGTAAATTTATCTCAACCATTCTATTGCTCACGATGATTCTTGCATTATGTTCGTGTAATGCAGACTCCGCCCCCAACGGCTCTGAATCATCAACCACACCCGGAACAAATACCGTTGATCCCGGCACAGACACGACTGACCCCGGTACAGATACCACCAATCCCAGCACAAACACAACCGATCCGGGAGCAGATACTACCGACCCCGGCAATAATACGGGCGAGCCTGCTGAAATCGACAAAGCGTATATGTTGAGTATCATTGATCGTATTTATAACGCAGCAGAAGGAAGTGTCTACAAAGGATATTATTTAGGTGAACATAGAGATGAAATGATCAAGCAGGGTAATATCTCGGAAAAAGGTAGTTCCCGCTATTTTGGTGTGTCACTTGAATTTATTGCTGCCGTATATTCGGAAGCCAATCAAAAAGCTGTCGCATACTCGATGTGCCTGCTCCGCGCAAATGACGACGCCAATATTGAGCAAATCAAAACGGCAATCAAGGATAATGCCAATCCGAACAAATGGGAATGCGTGACGGCAGAAAAGGTTATTGTAGAATCCAACGGCAAATATGTAATTTTGATTATGGCAGATAGTGCCGAAGCCGAAGCATTGAAAGCGGCATTTCTGTCCTTGAATCTCGACTGATGGTTTTTTCAAGCATTTCATTTTTATACCTTTTCCTACCGACCGTCATCATACTGTACTATGCCGTTCCCCAAAAACTGAAAAATTATCTTTTGTTACTATCGAGCCTTGTATTTTATTATATCGGCGGTCAAAAATTGATATGGATTATGCTCGTATCAATCACGCTGAATTATCTTTCTGCGTTGTTGATTGAAAAAATGCGGAGTACACGGTATGCAAAACCAATCCTCGTTGTATCGGTCATATTAAATCTGGCATTGCTCGGATATTATAAATACTTCGGCTTCTTTGCCCAAAATATCAATTCGATTTTCGGAGATACAATATCCATACCGAATATCGTTTTGCCTATTGGGATCAGTTTCTTTACATTTCAAGCTATGAGCTATACGGTAGATGTCTACCGAGGAACTGTCAGCGCGGCGAAAAACCCATGTACTGTCGGAGCTTATGTTACGCTTTTTCCACAGTTAATTGCCGGTCCGATTGTCCGATATAGCGAAGTGGAAAAGGAGCTTAAAAGCAGAACGCACAGCCTTTCGGATTTTTCATACGGCGTGAGGCGATTTTGCATAGGGCTTGGGAAAAAGGTCTTGCTTGCCAACAACTTGGCGGCTCTTGTGAAAACCGCTACCTATACGGACGAAAAAACCGTTCTGCTCTATTGGATGTCGGCAGTCGCCTTTACTCTGCAAATTTACTTTGATTTTTCGGGCTACTCGGATATGGCAATCGGACTATGCCGTATGTTTGGTTTTCATATCGGTGAAAATTTCAAATATCCGTTTATCTCGTCAAGCATAACAGAGTTTTGGCGAAGATGGCATATATCTCTCGGCACATGGTTTCGGGACTATGTGTATATCCCGCTTGGAGGAAACAGAGTTAAAAAATATCGGTGGTTTATCAATATTACCGTTGTTTGGTTTCTAACCGGCTTGTGGCATGGTGCGGCTTGGAACTTTGTGTTATGGGGTGCAAGCTACGGTGTTCTCCTCATTATCGAAAAGCTGTTTTTGAAAAAGCATCTTGATAAACTTCCGAAATGTGTTGGACTTGTATATACGCTGTTCTTTACGATTGTCGGATTTACAATTTTTAACGCAAGCAGTATAAGCGAGGCGGGACAAATACTTTCTGCTATGTTTGGCACTTCGGGACTTGCGTTATTTGGAGAGCAATCGCTATATTTGTTAAGAAGCTATGCGGTTACATTCCTAATAGCATTTATCGCATCCACACCATTGAGTGCTTTCCTCGGAAACAAATATAAGGATTCGCTTGCGATCACAATAGCCGAGCCGATCTGTGCTGCCGCTTTATTGATTATTTCAACAGGCTACCTTATAGACGGCTCTTTCAACCCATTTATCTATTTTCGATTTTAAGGAGCGTGCTTATGAGAAACAGAATAAAAGAAATATGCATGGCTTCTATGTTCGTACTGATTATAGTGGGATTTGGAATTGCATTTTTGTTGTCGCCGGATAAGGAAATTTCCACGAGTGAGCGAAGAAAACTATCAACATTTCCCGATATATCTTTGGCTTCCATACAAAACGGAGAGTGGTTTGAGAAGTTTGAAGATTATTCGCTCGACCAATTTCCGTTGCGTGATAACTTCCGAACAATAAAGGCGGCAGTTGAATACGGGATATTTATCAAGGCAGATAACAACGATATTTATATTTCAAATGGCTATGTTTGCAAAATGGATTATCCACTTGATGAAGATGCGATTGTAGAAGCCTGCGAAAAGCTGAATGACATATATGATGCTCTTTTTGAGGGGGCAGATGCTTATTACAGTATTATCCCGGATAAGAATTACTTTCTTGCAGATGAAAGCGGTCATTTGAGCTATGATTATGATGTGCTGTTTTCTTTGATGGACAGCAATCTTGATAGCCAAATGAAATATGTTGATATTGCTTCCGAACTTGAAATCGGGCAATACTACAAAACCGATTTGCATTGGCAACAACAAAGCATTATACCCGTTGCGGATCATCTTTTGTCCGAAATGAAAATGGCATCTCCCGAAAGGGATTATACTTTCACTACACTTTCGCCCTTTTACGGTGCGTACTTCGGTCAAGCGGCATTACCGATCTCGCCCGATGAACTAATCTATTTAAGCAATTCCGTACTTAACAACTGCACCGTTTATAATCCCTTGAAAAATACATATTCCACGATATACGAAACATCGTCTTTTAGCGGAGTTGACCCGTATGATGTTTTCTTGTCGGGAGCAGAGTCAATCTTGGTTATCGAAAATCCTAACAATCCACAAGGTGACGAGCTATATATTTTCCGAGATTCGTTTACCTCGGCTTTGTCACCATTGTTGATTGAAAGCTGTTCCAAAATTGTCTTGATTGATCCGCGCTATATTGCACCCGAAAATGTTGCAAAATACATAGAGCTATCTGAAAATTCAAAGGTGTTGTTTATGTTCAGCACGACAATTTTGAATAAAGGCTATCTGTTCAAATAATCATATAGAATTTTTCCTCGAAAAATGTTATAATAAATATATTCGTTTTTTTGTTAGTTTTTTGCGGAAATAAATGATCTATGAGCGAGGAGGAAAGCGATATGTTTTTCATATCTTTTATTGCCGACCATAATGAGGCAAACACCTTAAAATACGATGAAGAATATGTCGTTAAACTGTATTCGGATATGATATACGGGATTTCTCTTTCTCAACTGAAAAACACGCACGATGCTGAAGATGCTCTGCAAGAAACATTTTTTACATACTTTAAGAAGAATGAGCGATTCAAAGATGAAGAACACCGAAAAGCGTGGCTAATACGAGTGACACTTAACTGTTGTAAGCGAATTATTGCATATAATCGCAAGCACTTTAGCATTTCCATAGACGAAGTCGTCGTGCCGTGTGAACTTGAAACCAAAGAAGATAATTGCGTTTATAACGCAGTTCTATCTCTGCGGGAGAAGTACAGAACGGCTATATATCTGTTTTACTTTGAAGATCTGCCGGCAAAAGAAATTGCGAGAATTCTGAAAACAAGCGAAGCAAATATATTTATGAGATTATCTCGTGGACGAAATATGTTGAAAGAAAAGCTGGAGGGAGTTGTTGATTTATGAATTATGGTTTCAAAAGAATAAAAGATCAAATTAAGCCGCGTGATGAAGTGGTAAACGACACAATTGAAAGGTCGAAACATATTAAAAGAGATCATCCACAATCTGTTGTGCTAACGAGAATTACAACATTTGTTTCAATCATTTGCATTTTTGTAATCTGTTGCTTTGCAATCCCGTATATTGCCAATTTCGGAGGTACACAAATCCCCCTGGATAGCACAAATAACAATGAAACAAATCCGCCGATAGAATTGCCAGAGGGGGCGATGTCTTTTAACGAGGGTGTGACGATCAGTGCCGAACTAAACAAGCTGATGAACACCGCCGATAAAAGCGAATTGCTGTCTGTTAAAATCAAAGTAGTTGATCTCACCGAAGCGTATGAGGACGATTACAAGTCCATTCAGTATGACGGAAAAACATACGAAGAATGGTGGGAGGAATACGAAATCGTCAATGCGAGAATGATCGAGATTGACGGTATGCTGAAAGACGGCCCCAACGCAGAGCTTGAAGCGGAATACAATGCTTGTGTTGAAAAGAGCGAAGAAATAAACATCATTTTGTCCGATATACAGAAAAAGCAAAAAGCAGAGTCCATTCAAAAGGAAATAGAGTTTTTCAAAACGCTTGGAATTGAGACGGAATATAAGGGAGGTTATTTAGTTGCCGATCTCAATGTGGAGCAAATCAAGAGTATCGGAGGTGGTATGTGCGACTATTATATTGATGTAGCCCAAAAGACAGAGGAAATGGAAGAAATGCATTAAAAAATTGCATTTAACGAATTACTGAAAAGAAAGGAGAGTTCTAATGAAAAAGAGAAATATTCTTGTTACAATTCTTGCTATTGTAATGATGTTCCAATGTTCTATCGGTATTATGCCGGTAAATGCAGTAACAACTGCGGAAAAGAAGGTCGATGCAAGTATTGATGACGATGTGTATTCTTCGGCAACTTATGAGGATGGTAAATACTTGGTTTGCTTGTGGAGAGACAGTATTTCGGAGTCTGTAATTGAAAAGAAATTGCTTGAAGATTACAATTACGATGCATCTATATATGAGAACGAGGACTTGTATAATGCTACTGTCTATTCAAGAATTGCCAATGAGGAAGCAGCCTTGTATGGTTACAGTAGTGCCTATCAGAAGGATGGCGGTTTGGTAGCTGATGAAACGCTTGAAACCTTAATTTACAACAGAGTGTCTGAAGATTACGATGCATATACAGTAGCTAAGAGAAAAACGATTACTTCTTTGTATAAAGAAGATACCGATGCCTTTGTGAAGCAATATGTTGATGAAAAGTCCGATGTAGTATATACCGGCTCCTATTCGAGTACAATTATTCTCTATGCGACTAAAGCGGAAATTGAATACTATGCCCAAAAAGCAGATGTAAATCGAATTTCGACATTTGTTGATGAACTTCAAGAGCCCTCCCTATTTGATGTTCAAACAGATATTGGGACGGATGCTATCGTAGGTACACGGAGTACTGCGTATAATTCGGGAAGTGGGTATCGCGGAACGAATGTAAAGGTTGGCATATTGGAAGCGGGTTCTGGACGATATAATCCGTCGGCAACTCAATTGGCACCGATCCCAAGTACGCAGTTACAGTATGTTGCAAATCAAAGAGCAGATGGTACATATATAACTCCTACGGTGACAGCACACGCAACGATGGTTACAACACTTATTGTTGGACAAGCCGTGACCGTAAACGGACGATTGTATGAGGGTGTTGTTCCCAAGGCTACTGTGTATCAGATGCCCGTTGTGTATTCCACTGATGTTATGCGAGGAATTTCGCAGTTGGCTAACCTTGGCGTGAGTGTGATTAACTACAGCGGAGGAAGTGGCAACACTTTGGACTATGCATCGTATGACCAAGAGATTGATAATATCTTAAAATCGTCGGGTGTGTCGTTTGTCGTTTCCGCCGGAAATACGGGAAACAATGATCCCGAAGACGATCCGGAGAATCCTCAGTATCCATGCATTACGAGTCCCGGCAAGGCATATAACGCAATCACCGTTGGCAATTTGCGTACAAAATCCGGAGCTTACACATCGCTTTCTCCCATATATTCGATGAGTTCGTCATCTTCTTATGATGAGTTGAGCCATATTGCCAACAAACCGGATATTTCTGCTCCGGGTTCAAGCATTGCATATGTTTCGTCGGGAACAACGATCACTTCTATGTCGGGTACGAGTTGCGCGGCTCCGTTGATTACAGGAATCGTCGCACAGTTGCACCAAGCAAGAGTGTTAACGAAAACGAATCCGACAAGAACAAAGGCAACGCTTTTGCTTGGCGCATCAAATGCGGATATATCAACTACAAACAACACCGTTCACGGTAATTATTGGTTCAGAGATCGTAGTGGGGCAGGACTTGCAAACGCTCCAAAAACAATCGATGCAGCATTGGATTATACATACAACACATATTCAATCAATTTGAATACTGTAGAGGACGGCAAAGAATATATTTCCTCCTCTAAATATTTGGATGTTGGAGATACTATTCGCGTTGTTATGGCGTTTGATAAGGCAGAGGATGGAAGCATCCCGAGTAACGGGTATGTTACAGACATTGATCTGCGGATACTCGATGCAAATGGAAATATCAAGGCTTCTTCGATATCAAGTTATAACAATGTAGAAATTATTGAATATACGGCAACAATCGCTGGTGATTATAAAATTTGTGTAAGAGTTCATGATCATATTGAGGCTACAAGTGCAGTATATTTGAAAGTTGCTACTGCGTGGTATATCGAATAAATTAGCACAATTTGAGTCGAATAGTTTTAAGCGCAAAGCCCATAGCTACTTTGGCAGCTATGGGCTTTGCCCTGCAACGAAGTTGCTATCATGAATGTGAGCATACAGGTTCTTTAATAAATGGCATGGTTGTTAAGACTGATAGGAGGTAACAAGGTACTGTCAAGTATTTTTCGCAAATTCGACTCTGAAAAAATGAAGTTATGCGCCGGAAAGCCCGGCGAGGGGGCTGCGAAGCCCCGCTTGATTGCCGCAGAGCATATGACGGCAGCGGTGTCAGGGGCGGCGAAGCCGTTCATCTTGACCCTTGACTCCGCCGGCGGCATATGCTATTTGATTGCTGCACTTATGCCACTCCTGTTGCGGCTTCGGTCAGATATTTCATACATAGATACCGCTTTGTTCCCCACTCCTTTCCCGACACATACCGCAGTCTGGCGCAAACCAGCATCAGAGCAGACTTTCCGTCCGGGAAAGTGCCGACAACGCGGGTTCGTCTCCGGATCTCACGGTTCATGCGCTCAATAACATTGTTTGTGCGGATCTTCAGCCAGTGCTGGGACGGAAAATCCATATAGGTCAGCGTTTCCTCAATCCCGTCCTCCACCTTTTTCGCCGCTTCCTTCAGCTTCATCGCGCGGAGCTGCTCTACAACGTCTTTTGCTTTCTTCCGCGCCGCATCCTTGCTCTCCTGTGCATGGATTGCCTTGAGCATTCTTGACACCTCACGCGTATGCTTCCGCGGGGTTACGGAGAACACGTTCCGGTAAAAATGCACCGTACAACGCTGGTATTTTGCCTCCGGGAAGACCTCTGCCACGGCATTGCACATTCCGAGGCATTTGTCTCCCACTATGAGCTTTACACCCTCCAAACCGCGTTCTTTGAGCCAGACAAGGAAGCTTTTCCAGCTTTCCGCATCTTCTTTCATGCCTTCCGCAGCTCCGATGACCTCACGGTAACCGTCCTCATCCACGCCGATTGCCACCAGAATGCTGACATTTTCAAACTCTCCGCCCCAATTTCGCTTGAGATAAATCCCGTCCACATAAACATACGGATATTTTCCGGACAGCCGGCGGTTGCGCCATTCCTCAATATGCACATACGCTTTCTGATTCAGATCACTGATGGTGGAAGCCGACACCCGACTGCCCCAAAGGGCTTCCGAAATATCCTCCACACGCCGGACCGAAACACCGGCGAGATACATCTCGATCAGGGCTTCCTCAACCGAGCTTTCACGGCGGCGGTAGCGCTCAATGATGGCTGTTTCAACCGGTACACCTTTCAGCTTCGGGATATTCAGCGTTACCTCTCCGGATGTGGTTGTCAGCTTGCGGCTGTAGTGTCCCGAACGGTACCCCTGCCGTGATTCGGTGCGTTCATATTTTGCCGCACTCGTCAGTTCCTCTGCTTCCTTGTTCAACAGCGCATTCAACGTTTCCTCCACGCTGTTTCGCACCATTTCTTTCAATTCGCTCTTGACAGTTTCCTCGTTTAGTTGTATAATAGGCTTGGACATGTTCCCTGAACTCCTTTCGAATGTTTTGTGTAGCGACTTCATTCTACCAGAGTTTTGTGAGCATGTCTATATCTTTTTGGCTCTTTTTTGTTTTTGCGAAAAATATTATACCTTATCAATGTCTGTAGCTTTCCTGCAAACATTTCCGTAACAGAGTGTAAATCCGACTGCGACATTTTTCAATACAGGATCCCGGGCTTGGACTCCCGGATCGCTTTGTGCTGTTTCAGTTCAAATCCTTCCAACAACCAACGGACCTCCTGTTCTGACAGCAGCCTTGCTTCGGTTTCGTTCCGAGGCCAACGGAATACGCCATTATAAAACCTCTTGTTGAGCAGAAAGAATCCGTCGCCTTCCCACAAAAGACCTTTGATTCGATCTCTGCACTGACCGCAGAACAGATACCAGACCCTTGTTGAACGGATCTGGTGACAGACTGCCCTGTACTACGGCGGCGTGAGGTGTTTCACTAACTGTACCGTTATCCATAACACTCATTCTTTAGCACATATATTCCCGGACTTTTCTGAACCGGTGATAGTATGCGCCTTTGCTGATTTCCAAATTCTCGCACCATTCGTCTACGGTCAGTCCTTGCTCCTGCCGCTCCTGTACCTGTCGCTGCCACTCGGACAGCTGCACCTCTCGCTTTACCGCTACGATTGCTTGACTTGATTCATTCATCTTTCCTTTGAAGGCGCGGTGGTATTTGGGGCTTACGATCAAACTCCGACGATCAAAATTGACCGTCGGAGTGCTACAGGATAGGTGGAACAAACACAATGTTTTAATCTACCGGGGGATGAGTCCATAATAACAGTTTTTTTAAGCTTCCTGTCACAATAATCGCCGATACCTTATCTTTCTCTGGCGTACTGATCAAAAAGCTCTTCTACGCCCCACTTGAAATACTTCATGAATGGATAGTAATCAAATGTAGCGGAACCAGTATATTATTTAAAAAACTGGTCATTTCTCCGTTTGTTGCATGTAGATAGTTGGCAGATACAGAATATTGAATATAAAGCTCACCATCGTAAACAACTACTTGCGGTGTAAATACCACATTATATGAAACATACTCGGTAACCTCAGTGGTATATATATCGCTTAACTTAAGATTCAACATCTCCTTCTCTAAATTCTTATCGATGTTTAGCTTGACATCATTTGATAAGTTGTTAACCGAAAAGCCAAAGATATTGCCGTCATCTGTGACAGATACCCTTACATAATCGGTCATATATCCATCTACCATATTGTAATATAAGAAATCATAAATACCAAAGCCGTTCTCATTTGTGTTTGTTGCAGATGGAATATTCACATTTTCATAATACGAAATATCCAGCAATTCGATCAGTTTTTGTTCGAGTAATGGCTTTACTTCATTTGGGGATGCCGTTTTTGAAATATCAAGTGTAGCAAAATTATACAGAAGAGAATTAATATGACCGCCCCGATCAATTAAGACAGTGCAATCTTTTTTCCCGTTCGCATAATATCTGTATACCTTTTTTTCCCCTATCGGATAAAAAAGTGTATCGCAATATTTCAAGATAGTTTCATTGCCATTGATTTTAACCACAAATTCTTCATTGTCAACTTGATCGACAATGTATTCAACTTTATCGGAAACAATATTTTTATGGTTAAAACCCATTTCTTGGTTGTAAACATCGTTCCCTGCTTCAAAAATTCTATTCAAAAACAATTCATTGCTTTTTTTGTTTCGCTGAATTTGATTGCAAGAACAAAATGACATCAACAAAACAACCACAAGTGAAAATATAAAATATTTTTTCATATAAAAGCCTCCTTCATCTACATGGAATAAGTTCAGCTGAACCTGCTAAATAGCGGTTTGTTGAACTGGTTGAATAAAACGGAACATCTATTCCTGGATCATTTCTTACTGTTATATCTGCTGTATTCATTGCTGAATTTATAGATACACCTGTAGCCAGATTTGTCATAAAAGATTGCGTCCATAAATTGGTCTCTGATACAAAAACCTCAATGGTAAATCCGAGAACTGTATCAGCACCCTTATTATATACTGTATTCACCAAATTTGTTCCCCCACTTCTGCCAGATCCTGTCAAACATGCTCCAAAATAAACAAATTTAAGGTTATTGAATGCAGTATTATTAAGTGAATTAATATCATTTATTGTTAATGTGCCATCTGATGTGCCAATGGATGAACTAAGTCCATGAGTAATACAAGAAAAGATTGAGGTTGATGACAAATGCACGAGTAACTCATTTTTCGACAAAGAGGTGTATCCATATCCATTCATTTTCGCCTGTGTTTGAAGGGCTGAATCTACAGCACTAACAATAGGTGGCATAAGAGAATCTCCTACTGAATAACCTATGTACATTAATGTGTAATCTTTTTGCATGTGAAGAAGCCACTCATCCTTATAACTTGTGTTATCAAGATATTCACGTTGTCTGATATTTAAGCCGTTATTATACAAGATATTGGTTTCCAAATCCATCACAAGATCTTTAGAGGTATAGCTTTCAGAAGATTTTGCTTTTATCTTATATGACCCATGCGATGTCAGGGTAATTCTCCACTTTTGGTTATTACTACCCGTGTACGGCTTCAGAACCAAGTCCACGTTGTCGTTCGTTTCTTTTCCGGCAGGAACGGTAATCACATAGCCGCTTGCTTGAGAAGCTATCTTGTAATAGCCGTTTCCGACATGGGTTAAATTCCACCGCTGATGATTTTCTCCACTGAACGGCCATATTTCCATGATGCCACCATTATTAGCATATCCCGGCGCGTCGTTGTCGTCTACCTGGGCGTATCTGTCATAGTGTCTGTTCTTAATAAAATGAAGCCCCTCCATCGATTCTTCAATAGTAACGATCCACCACCAAATCAATGTGGAACTTGGATACGTAATCTTTATCTTTATTGTTCCGGGTTTCAGTGCGCGAATCCTGCCCATAGCATCAATAGTAGCTTTATCGGTAGTGGAATTGTCCGTATTTGTCACACTGTATGAGATAGGACCGTTTATTCCGATTCTGTTGTCATACATATATGCTTCATATGAAAATCGCTCACCAACGATTAGGGTCGATGCAAAGGAAATCCATCCCACCCCGTTAAGCTCTTCGCCTGTGTAGGGCTCCAAAACCCATTTAGAATAGTCTGTAATTGAATCATTCGTAAAGATTTTTGCTCCATTGATTGTATTAGACGGAGCTGTCATATAGCTCATATCTGATATTCTACCGTTCTTAACAGTATAGTAACTGCCACTTTTCGAAATACTCCACAAATTATTATACAGGATATAGTCCCAATTATCACTGGTTGACATTTTTTCAATCGTTACATCTTGTGCTGTTCCGCCTAACAAAGAATCCAATCCCATTCTGTTGTTTGTCATAGGACGTATAGTATAATAGTTCAATTGCTCGGTTGAGCCGATTGTACGAACAAAAGTGATTTTGAAAAGCTGGTTTCTGTTTGTGTCGGACGAGGCTCGAGACCATTGTTGAATTTTAGTTCCAGCTGTTACACCACCGCCGGTTGTATCAAGATACATTCCGTTTTGTGCATTTTTGATTCTGTACACACCGTTGACAATCTGAGGCTCAGTGTATGTTATTACAAAGTATGCCCTATATTCAGAACCTGCCTCATAAGATTTTAAAATAACAGAGGAATTGGTTCCCGACTGATACTTCAAGGCAATTCCAAAGTTGGAAGATGGATTAGCATACCAAGAAGCTGCTGCAGTAGTAACATCAAAAGAAGCGGTTTTAGGAGAACCGGAATAGGCTCCTCTTGCGCCCGACATATATCCGGTTGATAATCTCGTTGAAGATATATAAGTCGTGGAACTCGGTTGTGCAATATTCCAAGTCAACTCGTTTTCGCTCCAAGAGTGCATAACCTGGTAGGCTCCGGCATAAAGCTCTCCGTCTGTGATGTAACTATAATAGTAGTAATACACATAAAGATTAGCAGCATAAAATTGACATCCTGAAGGGATTGTCGGCATTGAACACCTTAAAAAAGATATACGAGAAGGAGATATCCAAAGTTCAGAGGAAGAACCGTAATTTTCCGTTGGGTTGGCAGATGAAATAAAAGTATCAAAAACAATTGCTTTTTGAATTGTAGGGTCTATTGTCACGGGAAAAGCACGTTCAGCATTGTTTAGCCAGGAAGAATCCGCCGTTATCGTAATTATATATCCATTTCTGACAGTTTCCAATGAATATTCGACATCATGTGACACACTGCCAAGAGAATCATACATATACGGTGCAGGAATATGATACTTTATTTCATTGGTATGGATATCACGAAAAACAATTTCGCCCGTTTCCTGCAATTCGGCTGTCAAGCTTTGAACCGATAAAACAAAAGAATAGGTATAGCTGATTTGAGGTGACTTTACAATAATGTTTTCTTTTACATCGTTAGACGTAAGTATATACTCAATATCTGCTGACGCGAAAACGTTCTGATACCTTACGGAAGAAGTATTCCTGACGGCGGAAGCCTCTTCAATGGATTTGCCTTCAACACTGCTAAAATCGAGTTCTTCGTGGTTGGTGATTTCAGCCATCGTTGTCGTATTCAAAATGTTAGAAATCGGAGACATGGAGATGGTATATCCGTTCTCGCTTAGGGAAATCAATGGGTCGGATGAATTTGCCGTGGCAGAAAGGCGAGTTCGACCGTCTGATGTTGAATACATGTTGTCCTGAGCGTTGAGGACAAGCCTGTTGTCAATGTCTTGCCATACGCCGTTTGAATCTTTTCTATGAACTGCCGTGCCATATGTGACGGCTTGGTATAAGCCGTTGCCGATGTCAAAATGCTTGACATTTTCTTCCCTGCGGCTAACGATCTCAGCCAGAACGGTTGTGGCTTCTACATCTGCCTTTGGCTCGATTCCACAGCCTTCTGTGGCTTGGTCGGCAGGGCTATATGAAGTCAAAATGCCTGTTGAGTTTTCGGCATATGCGGAAATCGGCATTGAGGTAACCAACAAAATCAATGTCAGAAATAAGGCGATTACTTTTGTTTTTCGTATGTTTAGTTTCATTGATTGCTCCTGTCCTTTCATATGATTGATGTTGCCAAAACACTTACCTTGTCCGCAGGCCCAACATAGCAATATGTTGCGCTAACTTGCAGGCGCAAGAGCAGAGGGCATCTGCGGTTGGTGAACGGGTGAACACGTTGATTGCATCTCTTCATCATAAGGCAATCCCTCCTTGAAAAATGATAGTCAATAAAACAGCGCATAAAGACAGGCAGACAACAGTCCCCACTATCTTTATGCGCTTATGATTTTTGCCAAATAGTCTCGCC
>QWCN01004297.1_pt1 | contig 23659 bp, 21 predicted proteins | sample 1972711 | NCBI WGS metagenome assembly QWCN01 (sample SAMN09866707, study PRJNA288562) | Human gut metagenome isolate term1_stool, whole genome shotgun sequencing... | isolation source: gut | host: Homo sapiens | place: USA: California
CCTAACTCCTACTCGTGTTCCGCCCAATCGCGGCTTCGGCCCACGGCTTTGTGCCAGCCAGCCAGCAGCTTTTCGCGTTCCGGAGCTTCCATGTTGGGAGTAAAGGTCATGTTGCAGTGCCACAGGCTGCGGATTTCCCCACGGTCTTTCCACACGCCGGTGGCAAGGCCCGCCAGGTAGGCAGCGCCAAGGGCCGTTGTTTCGCGGATGGCCGGGCGCAGCACGGTTTTGTTCAGGATGTCCGCCTGGAACTGCATCAAAAACTGGTCGCGGGAAGCACCGCCATCCACTTTCAGGGCGGTGATGGGCTGGCCCACATCCAACTCCATCGCGTGCACCAGGTCATAGCTCTGATAAGCGATGGACTCCTCTGCCGCGCGGATGATATGGTTCTGGGTGGTGCCGCGGGTAATGCCCACAATGGCCCCGCGGGCGTACATATCCCAGTAGGGTGCGCCCAATCCGGTAAAGGCCGGAACAATATACACCCCGCCGTTATCCGGCACCTTCTGGGCGTAATACTCCGAATCCCGGCTTTCTTGGATCATGCGCAGGCCATCGCGCACCCACTGGATGACCGCCCCGCCCACAAACACACTGCCCTCCAGCGCATACTCCACCTTGCCGTTCAGGCTGATGGCAATGGTGGTCAGCAGGCCATTTTTGCTGCGGCAGATGGTATCGCCGGTGTTCATCAGCAAAAAGCAGCCGGTACCATAGGTGTTTTTGGCTTCGCCTTTGGAAAAACAGCCCTGGCCAAACAGTGCGGCCTGCTGGTCGCCCGCAATACCGGCCACCGGCACCTGTACGCCGCACAGGTCGGTGTAACCGTAAATCTCGCTGGAATCCGTCACACGCGGCAGCATGGCGCGGGGGATATCCAGCGCGTTCAGCAGTGTATCATCCCAGTCCAGCTTGTGGATATTATACAGCATGGTGCGGCTGGCGTTGGTTCGGTCCGTTACATGCACCTTGCCGCCGGTCAGCTTCCACACCAGCCAGCTGTCCACCGTGCCAAACAGAATTTCTCCCGCCTGTGCGCGCTCCCGTGCGCCCGGCACATGGTCCAGAATCCATTTGATTTTGGTTGCGGAAAAGTAGGCATCCGGCACAAGGCCGGTATTCTCTTTGATATACTCTGCCATGCCCGGCTGGCTGAGCAGCTCATCCACCAACGGTGCAGTGCGGCGGCATTGCCACACAATGGCGTTATAAATGGGGCGGCCGGTCGCTTTTTCCCACAAAATCGTGGTTTCGCGCTGGTTGGTAATGCCGATGGCGGCAATATCATGCGCATCCACGCCGCTTTGGGCTACCACCTCGTTCATCACGCCATACTGGCTGGACCATATCTCCATGGGGTCGTGCTCCACCCAGCCCTGCTGGGGGTATAGCTGCTCAAATTCGCGCTGGCGCACGGCAATAATATTCTGCTCATTATCAAACAGGATTGCCCGGCTGCTGGTGGTACCCTGATCCAGCGCAAGAACATATCTGCTCATCTTCAACCTCCCTGTTGATGGGTAACGGGGCTAAGGCAATACCGCACAATTCTAAGTGCCGATACGGCGAGCGAGGCACGGCATCTGCGTTGCCGCAGCCGCCGAAGCGGCGCTTAAGCCGTAAGGCGGGAATTGTGCGGTGTTGCCCTAACTACCCGCTGTTTTTATTCCACTTTTTCCATGTTACGCGTTGCCACAACATCCACGCCGCCATCACGGAAAACATCTTTTCCTTTGGCACCGCCTGCGCGGTTTTGACCGGGCAGCGCGGGTACAGCCCACCCGTAATGCGCACGGTGCTGGTAATGATGCGGGTGGGGTGGGTCAGTTCCTCTTTGCCGTATGCAGCGCCGTTGGGGCAGGCATTGCCGGTCACGGCATAGTCATTTGCGGTGTCCACCCGCAGATGGCACCCCTTGGGGCAGCAGATGCAGATCAGCTCTTTTATTGTTTCTGTCATGATTGCGGCACCTCCTCCACAGCAACGATCAGCGGGCCGTCCGCTTTTTGCAGCAGAGCTTTGGGCAGCGTAATGTGCTCCATCTCCCCCGGTGCCAGGCGTTCCCGCTTAAAGGCAGCAATTTTGTTTGGTCCGCAGCGCACCGTTATGGTGCTGGGCCCATAATTGCGCCGCACACGGAACGATACGCTCACGCTTTTCTGCACGCCGTCCAGCCGGATATGCTGCGGCACGGTGTAGCCAATGCCCTCCCCCGCTGCCAGCGGCAGAACGGTTTCGGTTTCTATCTCGCCATTTTGCACATAGGCTGCCGCGGCTGCACCGGCGGTTTCGCTTTCGCCGGAAACAAAATCCACCAGATCGTGCACATGCACCACGTTGCCGCAGGCAAATACACCGGGGATCTCGGTTTCCATATTTTCATATACCACGGCCCCCTTGGTGTGGGGGTCCATGGCAATACCTGCCTGGCGGGTCAATTCGTTTTCGGGGATCAACCCCACACTGAGCAGGATGGTATCCACATCAAACTCCATCTCGGTTCCAGGGATAGGGCGGCGGTTTTCATCCACCTTGGCAACGATGGCTTTTTCCACTCGCTTTTTGCCCTGAATTTCCACAATGGTGTGGGATAAGTACAGCGGAATATCAAAATCCTGCAAGCACTGCACAATGTTGCGGGTCAACCCGCCGGAATAAGGCATCACTTCCACGCAGGCGAGCACTTTGGCTCCCTCCAGCGTCATACGGCGCGCCATGATCAGGCCGATATCGCCGCTGCCCAAAATCAATACCCGTCTGCCCACCAGGTAGCCTTCCATATTTACATAGCGCTGGGCTGCACCGGCGGTATAAATTCCCGCCGGGCGGGTGCCGGGGGTGCCGATGGCCCCGCGGGTGCGCTCGCGGCAGCCCATGCACAGGATAATGCTTTTGGCCTGAATGATCTGGTAGCCCTTGCTGCGGCTGACGCAGTGTACCTGCTTATCGGGGGTCACTTCCAGCACCATGGTGCCCAGTTCCACCCGCACGCCGGTTGTGCGCAGCATCTCGATATAGCGCCCGGCGTATTCCGGGCCGGTAAGCTGCTGGCCAAACCGATGCAGGCCAAACCCGTTGTGGATGCACTGGTTCAAAATACCGCCCAGCTCTGCATCGCGTTCCAAAATCAAAATATCGCGCAGGCCATGCTGCCACGCGCTGTACGCCGCCGCCAGGCCCGCCGGGCCGCCGCCGATGATAACAAGTTCAACCATGGTTGCACCCCCTTCCGGTTTTGGTTTCACACAGCAGCACATTGGTGCCGGCTTTGTCCTGCAATACATCCAACGGGTCAATGCCTCGTGTTTTGCTGATCAGTTCCAGCACGCGCGGCCCGCAAAAGCCGCCCTGACAGCGGCCCATGCCCGCGTTGCACCGCCGCTTTACGCCATCAACGCTCACGGCTGGGATCTCGCTCTGCAAGGCATCCAGAATCTCGCCCTCGGTGATTGTCTCACACCGGCAGATCACGCGGCCATAGGCGGGATTTTTGGCAATCAGCTCCGCCTTTTGCTCCGGCGGCAGCTCCTTGAACCGCACGCGGGTACGGCCATCCTTATAATCCGTCTTTGGCTCCGGCAGGTCGTTGTGGGCTGCCAGAATTTTAGTTACCTCTTTTGCCACAGCCGGTGCACTGGAAAGCCCCGGCGATTTCATGCCCGCCAGGTCAATAAAGCCCGGCGCGCCGTCCGCTTCGCCGATCACGAAGTCCCCGGTATCCACGTTGGCGCGCACACCGGCAAAGTTGCGGATGGACTCGCCAAAGCGGATCCCCGGCACACTGCGCCTGGCCGTTGCCGCCACAAAGGCAAGGCCGTCTGCCGTGCAGGCGGTATCATCCCCCGCTACCGGCTGGGCGTTCGGCCCCACCAGCAGGTTGCCGTGTACGGTGGGCGTTACCAGCACCCCTTTGCCGTTCTCGTTCGGGCACTGGAAGATCACATGGTTCACGCGGTTGCCTTCGCTTTTGTCCAGCAGATAGTATTCCCCGCGGGTAGGTTCCAGCGTAAAGGTGTGCGGCGCGGCCATCTCATGGATGGCCTGGGCGTTCAGTCCCGCCGCATTGACCACATAGCGGGCCGCAAAGCTGCCGTTTGGCGTGGTCAGCTGCCAGCCGCCGTCAATCTTTTCAATGTTGGTTACAGGAGTGCTGCGGTACAGCTCTACCCCGTTGCGCACCGCCACCTCCGCCATGGCCAGCGCAAACTCCCACGGACTGACGATGGCTGCGCTGGGGGCAAACAGCGCCCCGGCTACTGTAGGGGCAAGCTGCGGCTCCATCGCCAGGGTTTCCTCCGCTGTCAGCAGCCGGATGCCCGGCACGCCGTTTGCCACGCCGTTCGCGTACAGCTTTTGCAGGTGGGGCAGCTCTGCCTGGCTCAGCGCCAGCACCAGACTGCCGCACTGGCGGTAGGGCACATCCAGCCGGGCGCAGATTTCCTTTGCCAGCGCCACGCCCTGCACATTCAGGCGGGCCATTTGGGTGCCCGGTTCCGGGTCATACCCGGCGTGCAGGATGGCGCTGTTTGCCTTCGTTGTTCCATCCGCCACATCGTTTTCTGCTTCCAGCACTGCCACATGCAGCGGATAGTGCGACAGTTCATACGCTGCAGCTGCACCAACCACACCACAGCCAATGATTGCTACATCCAGCATAACTACCTCCCAGTTGTATTGGTCATTCAGGATGCAAAAATTCATCCTGTCAACATGGTTTCCATTGGTTTAATCATAGCGTTAAATGCACAAAAAATCAAGTTTAAGTTAATTTATTTTGCGCATTTCGTCGCCATTGTGTAGACAGCGGAATAGAGGTCTGCTGCTTTGTTTGCTGCCGCCTTTCTATGCAAAAAGCTGCCGCACCTGGCTTTCCCGGTGCAGCAGCTTTTTTTGTTTTTATGGGGTGAATAATCGTACTATCAGGCCAAATAGTCACGCAATAACCGTTCCAGTGTGGGGCGGGATACGCCAACAGCGGCGGCCAGCTGGGTTTTATTCATCTCACGGCACTGGTAGCGGGCGTACAGAGCATCAAAATCCGTCGGCAGCTGGGCAGGCTTGCGGCCTTTATACTGCTAAAAAAAATCGCTCATAAATTCAACGCCTTCACGTTAAATTTATGAGTGATTTTGGTTGGGCCGGCCGGATTTGGCAAGCCGCGCCCTAAAAACAGTCCGCTGGACTGTTTTTACCCGGCGGGACGTGGGACGCCGGGCACGGGCTGTTCAAATTCGGCCTATGTTCTCCCGCCGCCGTTTATTACAAATAAAAAGATGCAACCCCCTGCGAGGTTGCATCTTGGTTGGGCCGGCCGGATTTGAACCGACGCAATGGAGGAGTCAAAGTCCTCTACGCAACGCCCATTTCTCATCGACAAGCCGTTATTTATTTTTCCAAGGTCGCTCATTTAGTCGCTCATACGACAGCATATGCCAAAAAAGCTTTTCCTGTACCCTCCCGAATGTTACCTTCTCTAAGGTTTTATCTACTGGTTACGCCCTGCTAAAACACGCATCGCAACATGATCCGCCCAGCCATCACCTCATGTACGACTGTCTCTGCCAGAAAGAAGAGCTTCCACCCTCTCGCCAAGAATCACCGTACGAGCTATCAACCAATACAAGCCTGCTGCTTACCTCACTGCATGCAACATCTACCCATTATGTCTTTCCTTATTACAAAGGAAAGCTTATTCATCGCGCCGAGCAATACACAATCTCTATCACATAGCAATACGTACTATATAAAAGATAAAAGTTCACAATTTTGTTAGCACTCCGCCTTGACATCTGCTAACCAGCGTGCTAGAATGAGCTTACCATTCTAAGCCAAAGCGGGCACCGCAGCCTGGAATTCACCCAGACCGCGCCACCCCTGCTAGCGCTGAATGCGAGTACCTTGCTCCAAGCTTTACGCTCCACGAACAAGGCCAAGGTTCCCTGGCACAGCTCTATCTGTACCTTTCGCCGGAGCCTTCCGTTCCACACCACAGGCGTTATGGGATAGTTGGTATCCTTTCACGTACCTGCGATAAAACTGCTATACTCACAAACTTTTGTATCTAAATTGTTTTGAGTATACCATGATTGGAGGGTATTGTCAAGTGATTCACACATTTTTAACAACGCAGAACCGCAGAAAGGGGCGCATATGCGTTCTAATAAGATTAGAGATTTAAAACTGACTGCTTCCGTAGATACACTCAGCATCGTTTCTCCCGAAATTTCACAGGCCAACCCTAACGAACTGCCTTGGGTAACACGGGTCTTTATCCGCCAAAACGGCTACAGCGACAGAACTAACTATGAGTACCGTTTTAACCTTAATAATATTGCAGGTGAGATTTATTCCCTTCCCCAGTTCGAGCAAACGCTTTCGACCGCCATGGATGCAATGGGCATTAGCGAGTACCGTTACATCCGCATTGATTTTCGCATCGACAGCGAAGTTAATGCGTATGAGGAGTACCTTAAGCTGAACAAGTGCTTGTTGCTTTTGTTTACTTTAAAGTACCGCGTAAAAAATCGCTATCAGTCTATTGACCCGTTAATGCTGGACAGCCTGACTGTGCGGGTACAGAACCAATACTTTGAGGTCGAAAACTACAACAAGGAGCTGGAAGAACCCGGCGGTAATGTGATTAACCGATTGGAATTACGGAGGAAACGAATCCGTAAGGGCACTACATGCTCTGGGCTTATAACCAGCTGGATTATGCGGCTTAATAGCCTTCCCGCTTATTATTCGCAGTTACAGGAAAATTGTAACAAGGCCATTTACGACAAGTGGCTTGCGTTTGATAACAAAGAGGGCGTAAGCTTTTCGCAGTTCATTTGGAAATACGAGCAGAACATTTTCAGCCGCAGACAGCTTATCAAACTGTTTGAACTGAATGGAAGCAAAAACCCCGAAAAAGCCGCTGACCACTTTAAGCGCCGCAGGAAGATTGAGTTTTTCAGCGAACACGATTTGCGTGCTTACATCGAGCTTATTGTACAGGCACTTGAAGCATACCGAAGCCCCCAAGAAATTAGGGTTTCTGATCTTCCTTCTGTTGCTTAAAAGGCGATAACTATCGCATTTATAAGGCATTGTATTACTGCTGTATGACGTAATATGGCCGTTATGCAGGTGGTACTTACGCGGTTCCAGTACCCAGACTGATACACTTTTGCCTTGTGGCGAGGATTTGTACGCAAAGCCGAGCCTTATCTTTTCCCACTGACTTACCGTCCCGCAGCACCATTAACGCCTGCCTGCTTCAACCAGGAGGTTGTTTTATGACAAATTCTTCTCCCACCCAGCTCTTAACCGTAAAAGACGTTGCCGAACTGTTACAAATCAGCAAAAACCAAGCTTACACCCTCGTTCACAGCAAGGATTTCCCCATGTGCAAGATTAACGGGAGCATCCGGGTTTCAGTTCCAGCATTCAATCAATGGGTTAAGGCTCACACCCAAGGACCTTACATGCGCTATGTAGCGTAAATCAAATTTTCCCCAAAAGTATAGCAAGCCATCCCCAAGCCTATCTTTCACTATATTTGTAGATTTGCTTCTGCTTATACACAAAGCCTCTCAGGTCATATCCGAGAGCATTAGTAGAAGCTGCTTTTATAAATCCACTTAGTAACAGCCGTGTTTATTTTACATTACAAGCTGTTTTACTGTCATTCTATGGCATTGTGTTTATTTGAGCAACTTTGACTTCCGGGACTTTGTTCCCATTATATATTAAACCTTAACGTTTAAACCTTATGGACGGTGCAGTGTTTTTGAGCGCATTGCATCGTCTTTTTGCTGCGTAAAATTGTGGCTGTATACGCCCGTTACAAGCAAAAAGCGCCTTAGTAAAAACTAAGACGCAAATATATAGCGACTATTTAATCTTCCAGATGATCAATCGCATACTGGGCTTCAGATTCTGTAAACTGCTCACCATATTCAGAAACCAACTGTTCGTAAACGCCACTCTTCGACATCGAAAAAGTGTAATAATAATCTTTTGCCTTTGCAAGAGCATTTGCATTCCAATCCACACCTGTCATGTTATCAATGGCATATTGAGCAGCATCAGCCGGGAATTGTTCTCCATAGGGAGACGTTAATTGTTCGTATATTCCCTTTTTTGACATATGTAGTCCCTTAGCGTATTCCAGCCCTTTGTTCAATGCATTACGATATTCCTGCGTTACAACCTTATTTGTTGTCGTCTTATTATCATTCCCATCACTATCTTGCGTTTTACCTCCAAACATTTTTCTCATTTTTTCATTAAATTCTTTTCTTTCCTCAGTACTACGAATAGTAACAGAGCTTTCGCATCCTTCTGCTATAAAGACATCATACCATTTTCCGTCACTATGAATGTCCCCCAACGCAAAATGAAAGTCACTTCCCATACATGCTTTTACGAACGTATCCGGAACCAAATCATGCAGCCTTTGATAAGCTTCTATCAACTTTTTATCCGAAACATTCTCCAACGGTACTCCGTTCAATGAACTGCAGCCAATATTGAAATCGTAGAAGTGGTCATTATAATATGCATTTGCCACACTCGTTTCCAATGAGGCTTGAGCATTTTCAAACCCACAGGACTCTGCCAATTTTTCAGCTACCATGAGAAATGTAAAATCCATTATGCCTTGATTTTCCATTGGGTATTTAATACCCATAGCATTCATTATACTAATTGTTCTTGTAATAGCCTCGCCATACTTTCCTTCTTCACAGAGGTCATAACTTTTCTGTTCTAAATCCCGTAAAATTTGCTGCATCTGTTCTTGCGCTGTATTATAGTTACTGTCGCTATCTATTACAGTACTATAGAATGTGTAAGCTGATCCATAACCACCCTTATCTTGATACTCTTTTGCTTTTTTAAAGGACATCTTTGAATCGATAAGTTCCTGTAGATGAACACTCGCAGAATCTACAGAATCAAGTCCGTCAAATGTTTGAACATACTTATCCATTTCTGCCTCGGCTTGTTCGTCAGTTATTTCTTCATTGTTATACTGAAGCAGAATCTGTTCAAGGTTGTCACCCAGCAGTTGTTCAAGACTATCTTTTTTCTCACAATCTTTTTTGATTTTATCTGCGTAAACTTTTTGAGCTTTTTCAATATTTCCATCATTAAAAGCTGTAAATGCCGTATCAACAGCATCATAAGTAGCACATCCTCCAAATATCGCCGCGCACAGCAATACAGAACTCATCATCAGAGCAATTTTACGCTTCATTTTAATTCTCCTTTTCCCTAATTGTGACTTTGCTATAACACTTTGCCGTTATAGACGCAGCGATAGCATTCTTTTTGGCTTTATTATACCCCCTCCCGAATTCAAAAGTCCACCCTATTGCTCTACAACTCTACATCAAAAAGCGCCCCGGCGGATTAAGCCAGAGCGCATGTGTTTCTTATTCAGATGTAGAAGCGGGTTTCGCCAAAGATATCATTCCAGCGGGAGACAATATCCTCAGAGCGGCTTTCAATAACTTCCATAATGGCCGTCAAGGTTCGCTGTGGTATTTGGGAATTGTTGTTAGCAAGCAACGTGCCGCCAGCTTCCGTAATCCATATCTTTGTGGCATTGGCATTCGGGGTTCCTTTTGCTACATGAACGTGTACTGGCTCAAGTGGGTTCCCCTCATTAGACCAAAAGAAAACAACATAACCGAACAAGCGGAACAGACTAGGCACTCTCAATCCCGCCTTCCTGAGAATAGCGCATTAAGAGGTGGGCAACCGATTTAATCAAAGACTTCATGCTGGAAAGTTCAAGCTCAGAGTAGCCGTTATTCTTCCACTGGTAGCCGGGCAGAATGCAGCTTGCCGACTTGAAGCCATTTTCAACAGGGGTTTCCATATCCACACAAACCTGAATCGTATCGCCGTTTTGAATCGGGCTTGAATAGGTTATTTCTGTACCGTCATTAAGGGTCATGAACGGGTAACGCATATCAATCACCTTCCTTGGCTTTATTATAACGGTGGGGCGGCAATAAGTCAACGGCGTTTATTCCCGGCCAGAACAGGCTTAACCGCAATTAACGCTGCTGGGCGAGCCGAGCGAGGAATCTTTGCACGCGGGCCCGACAGGGGCAGTGGGTAAAATTCCGAGCCCAACTATAGGCATGAGATTACTTATACGATAGGAATTGAAAGTGAGTTTTGACCGCCGGGGGTGCTAAGTAGTTGTTTTAAAGCGTTTACTTTAAAAGTAAGTATGGGAACAGCCTGGTTCCCCGCCTTGTTTCACTCCCGGCGGGTGGATTGTGCCGAACAAAAAATATAGTGGTTTTTGCTTACCACATCACAGCAGAACGGCATTCCGCATGTTTTTTCGTTGTTACGTTATTTGCTCACATGAAGAAGCACTACTGTAACAAGTATACTTTTTATTTGTGCTTATGTGTTTAAAAAGCGCCTAAAAAAATGTAGCAATTTGCACAAATTTAAAGCAAAATCGTTGGCACTATTGCCAGTATTTTTGATTACTTAAAAGAAAAACGCCTTACTCAAAAGAGTTAAAGCGCAAGTCTCTATAAACATATCTCCGCTGGCAACTCTTCCGGCAGAGTCTCATAAACCAGGATGGTTTGTACTGTAGGCTGAAGTTCAACTGCTGTTTCATGCACAAAGTATACCTGGGCATGGCAAGCCATCATTAGTTTATTTTCAGCCATACGACTTCATCTCCTGTTTTACACCACGCTGCGCAGCATTACCATTCATATCCACAGCTGTTACAATGCCAAGTCTTTTTCACTTTCTGGCTAAAGATACCGAATAGGCCCACAGACACAGCCTTTGCACCCACGGACACTTTGCGCAGGTCGGTACTGCCGCAGGTGGGGCATTTGGGGGTATGACAAATACGGTCGTATTCTTCTTGGGTACGCCGTTTCTTTTCTTCGGCGTACTTGAGCATATCGTTATAGGCTTTTTTGCTGAAGTGTTCGCTGGGGTAGACATATTTTTCACGGCAAGCTTCGTAAACACTTGCATCTGGATCTTTAGCCGTAATTTCGTTATTAAACTTCAAAAAATCTTCATGATTTATAATAATAGGGTCTTCATAACCACAGCATTCACAAATAGGAAATTCACTCGGATTAAAGTATACTTCCATAAAACCACAGTGAGGACATACAATTCTTACTGGGGGATTTGTTGCCATATCTTTTAACCTCCTAAACAGTAATTATAACCTTATAATGATTATATCACACAGTAATCATCTATACAACAAAAGATACAAGAAATGTTTGGGAAAGTCACTGGTTTTATGGATAGTAAACAAGTGGCAGCAGATACGGCAGCTCTTCAAAGTTATATTGAACAGATGAAAAATATGACTTCAGAAGAAGAAAAGGCCGGTAAAGGTGCTGAGATTTTCAATTCTACCCTCAAAGATTCCAGCCAAGTAGCCAAGGACGTTGCACAGAACACCAACAACTTGGATGACGTGATGAAGGTTTATATGGCCAGCACACGGACGGCTACCAGCGTGACAGCGGCGTTTGGGGCAACGTTAAAGAGTATTGGTTGGAATATTGCAATAGCGGCTGTAGCGGCGGCTGTTGGTGTTATTGCGAAACTTGCCGATGAATACTTGATTCACCCTTATGAGCATGCCCGCGATAAGGCCGCAGAGATGAGCCAGGCCCATGAGGAGGCTGCCCAGAAAGTTGAGGACCTGACTAAGCAGATTGAAGAACTCAAGGCTAAGATGGATGAGTGCCGGAGCACTACCACTGGTGATATTGTAGACCAGAAAAGCTACGACGCGTTAGACCAACAGAGAAAACAGCTGCAAACTAACCTGAAGCTGGCGCAACAGTTAGAAGATATAGCTGCGAAAAGCGCCCTAGCGAAAGCTAAAGCGCAATACCATTAGTAACAACTACTCGCACTTTTACGTCTTATATTCACGCAGCAGCCGTTCCAGCGTGGGGCGGGATACGCCAACAGCGGCGGCAAGCTGGGTTTTGTTCAGCTCACGGCACAGATAACGGGCGTACAGAACATCGAAGTCCGGCGGCAGCTGGGCAGGCTTGCGGCCTTTATACACGCCGTTACGCTTGGCTATGGCGATTCCTTCCCGCTGGCGTTCCAGTGTGTTGGCGCGCTCAAATTCGTTGATAGCGGCTATCATGGTCAGCATCAGCTTGCCGGTGGGAGTGCTGGTATCCAGGTTTTCTTTGTTGCTGATTAAATGTACACCTTTATTTTGCAGCTGTTCCACCAAGGTCAACAGGTCTTTTGTGCTGCGGGCAAGGCGGCTGAAATCATGGATGAACACGGTATCGCCTTCCCGCACAAAGTCCAGCATGGCTTGCAGCTGGGGGCGCTGGGTATTCTTGCCGCTGATTTTTTCAGTGAACCATTTATCAATGCCGTGGGGCTTGAGGGCTTCTATCTGGCGGGCTTCATTCTGTTCCACGGTGGAAACGCGGGCATAGGCAACATTCATTTTAGTTTTTCCTCTCTGGTTGATAAGATAGCATCAAGAGCCGACCTGCAAAGTGGTAAATAATTCGTGAATTAACCCTATCTTTACAGGTTTCGGCGCTTGGTTCGGTAGTAAGCTGGGGTGTACTCTACCTTTCATCGGTGCGGCCTAGCAGCCAGTCCACAGACACATGGAAGCACCTGGATAGAACCAACAGGGATACAGCGTTTGGTGTGCGGGTGCCGTGTTCCCAGTGCTTGATTGTACGGGAAGATACACCAATATGGGCAGCCAATTGTTCTTGTGTAAGGCCAGCTTGCAGGCGCAGTTGTTTCAGCTTTTGGGCAAGTGACATAGCAGTACCTCTTTTTCGATGTGCACTTTTAAAAAATATGGCCTACTCTCACTCAGCCCGTTCCTCTCTGTCTGGCGGCGCTTAATCCGCCGGGATAAAGTTCATGCTGCAATCAGCGCATATGATGCGGACTTCTTTGGTTGAGCGGATGATGGTTCCGCACTTTGGGCATATCCACCGCCGGGTGCTGCTGGGGCGTTTGGGCGGCTTGACTGCACCGCCATTGGCTGCACCGGGTGTACGGCTTCCTGTGCCGGTTCCTATCATGTCCTGCCAGCTCTGGCCCTCCGTCATCTGGATGGCCTGCCAGCCTTGCAGCTCTATGAAGTCCAGCAGCTCAAGACTTGGGCTTGTGACAGTCCAGCCATACTTTGCATGGTGCTCAATGATAAGGCCGTGGGATTCTGCCGTTTCCTTGAAGCGTTTGTTGTGGTAGGCATTGGCGCTACCGCTAGTATCCTTTATGCCGTTGACCATGTTGTATAGGTGGCACATCTCGTGCAGCAGCGTGGCCGTGGTTTCCTCAATGGGGCGGTCAAGCGTGGCCGTTGAGATGTTTATCTCGTGGCGCTGCTCTGTGCCCGCTGTCCACGTTTTGCCGCAAGTGATGTGACCATAGGCACCGGGTGTTTTCTTGAGGGTAATGACCGGCTCCGGCAATTTACCGTCAAAGAAACGGGTATTGAGGGCACGGAACATCTTTTCTAACTGCCCGGCGGCACGGCTGGTTTTAACTGTCTGCTTCATGAAAGAACAACCTTTCTCTTGATAAAATGGCCGGGCAAGGTGTATACTGTATTTGTACCCGCCCGGCGGGTGTTGTGGCTCTTTACAACAAAAACTTTGGTCGGTGCTTGCTGTAAGGGGCCTTTCTTAGTTGATGCTTAAGCGTTGAACGGTGAACGTTTTGGAATACTGCTCAAACAGGGCAGGGGCAACGGTTTTAATGGCTTTGCTGTCCAGGCGGGTACTGGTGAAGTCGGAAAGCTTGACTTTGTGGCAGCCTACTTGCAAGGTATCTGTACCGCGTGCGGCAAGTTCTGCCTTGATTTGTGCCTTGATAAGTTCCTGCTCTGCCTGCGCTGCTTCAATCAACTGTGCAGCTTCTTTGTACTGGTTGACCAGTTCCAACATGCTGTCAATGCTCATAGTGTTTACGACCTTTCTTTTTTGTTTGTGGGGGAACACATGTTCACATTTTGCCGTGGGCCTTGCCTGAGTGGCTGTTGCTTTCGACACTTACATCATAGCAAAGTTGGATTTTAGGTCAGTTTTTGGCTCTATGCTTCCCCGCTTGTTTGGCTGGCATATAAAGGAAGGCGGCAGAGAAAAACGGCATGTAAAGCCAGTATTCTCAGAAACAACTGTACAGCGCAGATATTCTCTTGTCACCGGGGGGATGGTTAAAAAGAAAAAGTAATGTTTCTACGGCAAAAGGCGGTTGGTTGATGCTTTTCGCTCCAGGCTCATATAATTGCTCTCCAGCGCGTCAGAAAGGCCCATTCAAGCTCTGTAGCGCGTTAAGGGAGCACGGATATTTCCGCAGCCAGCACCCCCTCACAGCACCGCTTTCAAGGGCTCATAGCCGTTTGTTCAGCGGCATTTGCCCGTTTGGTTGAATACTTTTCTGCAAACAAAAAAGCCCCAAGCAAACGCTCAGGGCTTGACACGATACGGTATGGCAGATATAATGAGAATAGAAAAAGGCACTGCGACAAGCGGTTGACCCTTTTAAGTAAACGACTTTTATGAAAGAGCCGTCACCGTGCCGGGTGGCGGTTCTTGCTTTTTACCACTAAACTTAGCGTGATGGTCTTACGGCCAACATGGAAAGTGAATGTAAAACGCATGGCTTCACCCCCTTTCGGGAAGTGGGGCCAACCGCCTGCCGTTGTGTGCAGTGCCTGCCGCCAAAAGCGGCTTTTACAGGATACCACAAGATGCGACAAATTACAAGGCATAAACCAAGCCCGGCGGGAACGCAATGTTCTTGCCGGGCTCTTATACTATCGGCTTAAAATTAAACCGTATCGTTTAAAATTCCACACGATTCCTGTTTTGCATCCATACATACTTTCCTAGTGCCTATTGCAGCAATGAACACAGCGCTAAAATCATGTGGACAAAGCAGCGCCTAAGTGTATTGACTTGAGTTAGGTTAAACGGCTTCCGGAACGGTTCCCCACTCAATGCCTGCTAACGGGCTGCTCTTTTGCTCATCAATAAGATGGACATAAGTTCGATACGTAAAGCCGGTATCACTATGGCCCAGTACCTCAGAAACCACTTTGATTTCTACATGTTCTCTTATCAGCTTGCTGGCAAAGGTGTGCCGTAAATCATGGGGGCCATGAACGTTTGCAAGTCCTGCACGTGTACAAACCGTTTTATACACTCTATCCAGATAACTCAGGTTGCAGGGTTGTTTGGTTTGTGTTACGAGATAAGCATTCACCGGGCAGTGTTCAGCAGCCTTTTTGAAGAGTGCTTCCGCTTCCGGCCCTAGTGGAACATAACGGTTTTTACCGTTTTTTGTTTGTGGTTGATATGCAAAGCGACCGTGCATCCTTCCATCTGTTCCCTTAGACTTAGATGTTATCAGTGTAGCATGAACCAAGATCCAGTGGTTTTCAAAATCAATGTCACTCGGTTTCAGTGCGCATATTTCGCCTTCCCGCATACCGGTAAGCAAAAGCGCTTCAAACACCCATTCGTACTTGCTCATGCCTTTCCGGCAGGCTTTCCGAAAACGTGCTATCTCGGTCTCATCGAAAAAGCGTATATCGCGCTGCTGGCGCTGTTTTTTTGCTGGCAGAGTTACGTTCGCGCACGGGTTCCGCGTGATTACACCATTCTTTACAGCATATTCTAAGCAAGCTTTGGTGTAGATATATGCCTTTTGAATGCTTGACCACGAGAGCTCTTCTCCCGTGCGCTCGCATGTCATGTCGCGCATCTCGTTAATCAGGTGGAGCTGTATAATATCGCTGGTGAGCTCTGCTACCTTATACCCACCTATCATAGGAATGATGTAGGTATTCGCAGTGCTCACTGTTCTAATATATGTAGCTTCCTTTTGCTCGTTACGCTTGACATTCTCTATCCAGCGCGTGATGTAATCAGCAAACGGTATGTTCGCACCTGATTCAAGAGATAAATCTCCATACTCTTTCTGGTACGCATCTCGCCTTGCTATTACATCCGCTTTTCTTTTTCCTTTGAATTCCTTATAACGGGGTTTGCCGTTTCTATACCGGCCAACTGTCAACTTTGCGTGCCATACACGATTCTTATCCTGGTATACGGAGCCTTCTCCGTTTCCCCGACGAGCTTTTCCTGACATAAAAATTTCCTCCTAAAAAAGTCGCTAATTAGGTCGCTAAAAGCATTAGGAAAAGTATGTAAAAATCGGGAAAATTCAGGAAAACGGAGTTTTAGCATATTCAAGGAAAAAGAAAAACCGCCCACACATTCAACGTTTTCACGTTAAATTTATGAGCGATTTTGGTTGGGCCGGCCGGATTTGAACCGACGCAATGGAGGAGTCAAAGTCCTCTGCCTTACCGCTTGGCGACGGCCCAGCAAAAGAAAAGACCGCGCAGCATAATCACTGTGCGGTCTTTGGTGGGGTGCCTAGAGAGATTCGAACTCTCGGCCTCCAGAGCCACAATCTGGCGCGCTAACCAACTGCGCCATAGGCACCATAGAATGCGCCCGAAGGGACTTGAACCCCTGGCCCACTGCTTAGAAGGCAGTTGCTCTATCCACCTGAGCTACGGGCGCGCACGGGTCAGTTCCTGTTGTCTGGGAACATGCTGCGAGAATTATAATATCACATGGGGCGCATTGTGTCAATAGTAAAGTCCAATTTTTTTGAACTTTTTTATTTGTGTTTTTATCGGGGCTTTCTGCCCGGCTTTTAAGGCAATACCGCATAATTCTAAGTGCCGATACGGCGAGCGAGGTGCGGCAGCTGCTAAGCCAAAAGCGCAGATAATACTGGATGCTGCAAAGGTGTACCACAAAATAAAGGAATAGAAGCTCCAAATCTTGGTCATGTTCTTGGCCTTGCCCGCCTTATGATCATCCAGCAGGCGCATGATTTCGTCCACATTAAAGAACTTTTCGGCAACGGGGCCAGTGAACTTTTCCTTTACCATATTATAGTACTTATCTTCCCGCAGCCAGTCGTTCAGCGGCACGGGGAAGCCCAGCTTTTTGCGATGGGCAACGCTTTCCGGCAGCTGCTTCATGGCGGCACCACGCAGAGCGATCTTGGTGGACTCTTTGCCGGAGCGGTATTTCTGCGGGATGGACAGTGCCACATCCAGCATGTTGCGGTCCAGGAAAGGCACGCGCAGTTCCAGGCTGTTGGCCATGCTCATGCGGTCGGCTTTCAGCAGGATATCATACAGCATCCAGGTGTGCATATCCACCCACTGCAGCTGGGTGGGTTCATCCAGACCCTGCACTTTATCAAAATAAGGCTTAAAGAACTGTTCCGGGCGGGGGCTGTGGTAGTTCTTTTTCAGGCAGCGATCACGTTCAGCCGGGTCCAGGAAAACATAGTTGGCGCGCATATAGCGCTGCCAGGGTTCTTCTGCACCGCGCACCAGGAAGTGCTTGCCCTTAAAGTCCGGCAGTTTGGATGCCACTGCGCCTGCGGCCTTACGCAGCGCTTTGGGCACCTTATGCTCGTAATCCATAAAGTGAACCGCCTGGCAGTACATGGGGTAGCCGCCAAACAGTTCATCGGCACCTTCGCCGGAAAGCACGACCTTGACGTACTTGCGGGCGTTCTGGGCCAAAAAGTAAAGCGGAACTTCCGCCGGGTTGGGCATGGGTTCATCCAGGTACCACTGGATCAGGCGGTTGGCTTCAAAGAACTGTTCGGCATCCACCTTATTGGCAATGCTGGGCACACCGATTTCTTTACTGAACTCCTGGGCATACGGCAGCTCGGAGTATTTTTCCTCCGCATAGCCGACCGAGAAGCTCTTGACATGCGGAGTCCCCTTAGCAACCTCGTTGACCACAAAGCTGGAATCCACACCGGAAGAAAGGAAGCAGCCAACCTCAACATCGGCAATCTGGTGGGCGGCAACGCTTTCGGCAAAGGTATCGGTGATGATTTTTTCCCACTCTTCCAGGCTCTTGGAATCGTCCACATGGTACTTGATCTCATAGTAGCGTTCCACTGTCAGCTCGCCATTTTCCCAGGTGAACATACATCCGCTGGGCAGCTTGTAGACATTTTTGAACATGGTTTCCTCATTGGGGATATACTCAATGCTCAAATATTCCGGCAGGCGTTCCTCGTTTAGTTCCTTTTTGAAACCGGGATGAGCCAGAAAGCTTTTGATCTCGCTGCCAAACAGGAACAGACCATCCTGATTATAATAATAGAACGGTTTGATACCGAAGATATCCCGCGCACCAAACATGGTTTTGGTTTTCTGGTCCCAGATCACGAAGGTGAACATGCCGCGCAGTTTGCCGGGCAGCTGATTGCCCCACTGCTCATAGCCATGCAGCAGCACCTCGGTATCGGACCGGGTGGCAAAGGTATGGCCTGCGGCGATCAGTTCCTCGCGCAGGGTCTGGAAGTTATAGATCTCGCCGTTAAAAATGCAGACAAGACTGCCATCCTCATTGAACATGGGCTGCTTGCCGCCCTCCAGGTCAATGATGGAAAGGCGGCGGTGGCCCAGGGCTACCTGGTCGTCCACATAGTAGCCTTCGCCGTCCGGGCCGCGGTAGGTGATCAGGTCCGCCATTCCTTTTACAATGCGGCGGGCGGTTTCCGCTTTATGGTTGCGCTCAGCAAAGCCAGTAATGCCACACATAGGCGCTTTCCCCTCTCTATATTATAATGGTTTGTTTTGTTACAGGCTGGCGTTTCTATGATTGCCAAAAGGGCGGCGGGTGCACAATGTGCGCCCCTACGGGGGCCAGCGATTTTATTTATAGTGTGTGATAGCTTTTATTCTATCATCAATCCCGCAGGCCCTTATTGCCATAGTAGCGGGCGGTTTTGCGGTAGTAGTTCAGCTGGCTGCGGATGTACCAGAGCCAGCGCTTCAGGTTCCAATCCTCTTTGCAGAACAGCTGGTGGGCACATTTGCCCTCTTTTTTCAGCTTATCCGCACGGGCCAGCAGATCCGGGTCCTTCAGGTATTTTTTGATCACGCCGTAGGGGGCAATCATCCACAGGCTCTTGGTATCGGCAATGGTCAGGCCAAGTTCCTTGTGCTCCAGCACATCCTCCACCAGCCACTTGGACAGGTTATACCCTGCCGCGGTGACAAAGTAGCTGGAACGGCCCTGACGGGGGTTCATCTCAAACATCTTGTACTCGCCGGTGCGGGCGTCGTACTTGATGTCCATATTGGCAAAGCCTTCCCACTGCATATCTTCCAAAAAGTTTTTCAGCTTTTCCAGCAGGGCAGCATCATTGTATTCGGGGTCAGACAAGATGGCCGCATAGTTGCCGATGCCTTCGGGGGTCTGCTCTTCCAGCAGGGGGCGACCCAAAGCCATCAGCTTGACTTTGTGGTCCAGGCCGCAGTAGGCGTTCAGCACACGCATGCAGTTGTCATCGCCAGGGATATACTCCTGCAGAATCAATTCGTCCTGGTAGCTGCTGCCGTAAATGGCGGCGGTGATGGCGTCAAATTCTTCGCGGTTATTGGCAAGGAACACCTTTTTCTTGTGGGGGAAGGTGCAGTTCCAATACGCCGGGGAATTGCTCGCCTTGATGATAACGGGGAACGCAAACGGCAGTTCTATATTTTTATAGTTCTGCGCATTGCAGGTTGCCGTTTTGGGGTAGCTCAGGCCGTGTGCTTCGCAGGCACGGTAAAAGTTTTCCTTAATATCCAGGTCCAGCACGGTTTGCAGTTCCGGGCAGGCAAAGTGGTAATAGGGTTTCAGGGCATCGCGGTGGCGGCCCATCAACACGGTGTAACCGTCCGCGCAGGAAACCAGCACCAGCGGCTTGTCCGCATGGGCTTTTGCGTAATCGGTCAGCGTTTTTACAAACGTTTCATCGTTTTCCAAATCAGGTTCCAGCACGGCAATTTTTACAAGATTGGTGTTGGAAGTTGCAACCAGCGCACCCTTGCAGATGGCCACGCTGCGCACGCCATACTGCTGGTAAAAGCTGCGTGCCATACCATAAACATTGGCATCACTGCCAAGAAGTACCGGTAAAAAATCAGACATAATACCAAACCTTTCCCATTTTGGTTATCCTTTATTTTACCGCCATTACCACCACATGTCAAACGGCAATATCGCCTGCTTTGGGGGTGCGGGCACGGCATTTTTTGTCTGCGCGGGCGAAAATTCCAGCAGCATTCGCCGCAAAATGCTTTTCTTTACGGCGCGAACCGTGTATAATAGGGCATATCGTACAAACAGTACCGGTTTCCGCCGGGGCAAGAAAGTAATAACCTGCGGTTTGTTTTTAGCTCCGCAGCCAGTTGAGGATTATAACCATGTGTGGAATTGTTGGCTTTGTCGGCGCACGCGCCGACATGCAGGAAATTTTGCAGGGCATGATGGATGCCATCGCCCACCGCGGCCCCGATGGCCAGGGCCAGTTTATTGAAGGCCCGGCAGCCCTTGGCCAGCGCCGCCTTTCCATCATTGACCTGGAGGGCGGCAAACAGCCCATGTTCAATGAGGACCAGAACCTCGCCGTCATCTTTAACGGCGAGATCTACAACTTCCAGGAGTTGACCGCCGAATTGATGCGCGCCGGGCACACCTTCGCCACCCGGTCCGACACCGAAGTTTTGCTGCACGGGTACGAGCAGTGGGGCAAGGAGATGCTGCAAAAGCTGCGCGGCATGTTCACTTTTGCCATCTGGGACCGCAAGAACGAAACGTTGTTCTGCGCGCGCGACCATTTTGGCATCAAGCCGTTCTATTATTACCAAAACGATGCCGGCGAGCTGCTGTTTGGCAGCGAGATCAAAAGCTTTTTGGCCCACCCCGGCTTCAAGAAAGAGCTGAACGAAGAGCAGCTGCCGCTGTATCTTTCCTACCAGTATTCCCCCGGGGAGGATACCTTCTTCAAGGGCGTCAAAAAGCTAATGCCCGCCCACTGGCTGGAATGGAAAGCCGGGCAGCTGACGGTGCAGCGCTACTGGCAGCCCAAGTTTGACCCCGATGATTCCCGCACACTGGAAGAGTGGGAGGATGAGATCAGCGCGGCGATGAAAGAGAGCGTGCAGGCACACAAGATCGCCGATGTTGAGGTTGGCAGCTTCCTTTCTTCCGGCGTGGATTCCAGCTACATGGCCGCGCTGGCCCATGTGGACAAAACATTCACCGTTGGCTTTGCCAACAAGCAGTATGACGAAACCGACTATGCACAGGAGTTTTCCAAGCACATCGGGGTCAAGAATTACGCTTACCGCATTACGCCGGAGGAATACTGGGCCAACCTGGGCAAGATCCAGTACCACATGGATGAGCCTCTGGCGGATGCCGCTTCGGTCGCGCTGTACTTTGTCAACCGCGAAGCATCCAAGCAGGTCAAAGTCTGCCTGTCCGGCGAGGGCGCCGATGAATTTTTCGGCGGGTACAACATTTATAAAGAGCCGTTTACCGTAACCTGGTATGACAAGATTCCCCTGCCCATCCGCCGGGCCATCGGCGCGGTGGCGGACCTGCTGCCGCCGGTGCATGGCATCAACTTTTTGGTGCGCCGCGGCAAGCCGCTGGCGGAGCGTTACATCGGCAACACCAACCTGATGGATGAGCACCGCAAGAAAAAGCTGCTGAAAAACTACCACCCCGGCAAGCTGCCCACCGACCTTTCCCGCCCGTACTTTGAGCTTTCCAAAGGGCAGGACGCTGTGACCCAGATGGAAACCTGCGACCTGAACCTGTGGATGGTGGGCGATATTCTGCTGAAAGCCGACAAGATGAGCATGGCCAACAGCCTGGAGCTGCGCGTGCCGTTCCTGGACCGCAAAGTATTTGAACTGGCAAGTCATATTCCGACCAAGTGCAAGGTGAACGCCAACCAGACCAAGATTGCGATGCGCGGTGCGGCAGAAAAGACCATTCCCGCCAAAACGGCAGACAAAAAGAAGCTCGGCTTCCCTGTTCCGGTACGCGCCTGGCTGCGGGATGAGCAGTATGCGGGCGTTGTGCGCAAGGCATTTAACACCCCCGCCGCGGAGCAGTTTTTCCGCACAAAAGAGCTGAATGCCATGCTGGACCAGCATATTTCCGGCAAGCGGGATAACTGGCGGCAGATCTGGTGCATTTTTATGTTCTTAGTCTGGTACGATGAATACTTTGTAAAACGCTGAGGTGATAACAACATGCTGTTAAAACAACTGCTGAAAAATCTGGACTATACACTTGTTCAGGGCTGCCTGAATACCGAAGTGACTGACATTTACTATGATTCCCGCAAGGTAACGCCGGGCGGTCTGTTTGTCTGCATCGTTGGCACCCTGCGGGACAGCCATGATTACGCCGCGGACGTTGCCGCCAAAGGCGCCGCCGTGCTGGCCATCCAGCACGATCTGCCCGCCGAGGTGCTGGCCGCTTTGCCGGATGTGACCGTGGTCAAGTTCGAGAGCACCCGTTACGCCATGGCGCTGCTTTCCACCGCCTATTTTGGCCGTCCCGCGCTGGAAATGACGATGGTTGGCGTGACCGGCACCAAGGGCAAAACCACCACCACCCACATGATCAAGGCTGTGCTGGAAGCCGCAGGTCACAAGGTCGGCATGGTCGGCACCAACGGCGTGTATTACCCCGGCCACCACTATGATCTGAACAATACCACCCCCGAAAGCTATGAGCTGCAAAAGATCCTGCGCCAGCTGGCGGATGCGGGGTGCGATGCCTGCGTGATGGAAGTTTCCAGCCAGGGCATTATGATGGACCGCGTGGCGGGCATCCATTATAAAGTGGGCGTGTTCACCAACCTGTACCCGGACCACATCGGCCCCGGCGAACATTCCAGCTTTGAGGAATACCGCAGCTGGAAAGGCAAGCTGTTCCAGCGCTGCGATGTCGGCGTGGTAAACGCTGACGACCCCAACACCGAAGCCCTGCTGGAAGGCCACACCTGCAAGCTGGTTACCTATGGCATCCACGCCCCCAAGGTAGATTACCGCGCCAGCGAGCAGTACCGCCTGCTGCGCAACAAGGAGATGCTGGGCGTTGAGTTCACCCTGACCGAGCCGGACGGCCACACGCTGGACGTACAGGTGGGCATGCCGGGGCTGTTCAGTATTTACAACGCCCTGGCCACCATCGGCGTGGGCAAGGTGCTGGGCCTTGCGGATGCGCCCATCCATGAGGGACTGAAAAAGGCGCTCGTCAAAGGCCGTGTGGAGCTGGTGCCCATCAGCCACAAGTTCACCATCCTGATCGACTATGCCCACAACGAAGCCGCCACCGAAAGCCTGATTGAAACCCTGCGGGAGTACAACCCCAACCGCCTGGTCGTGGTGTTCGGCTGCGGCGGCAACCGCAGCAAGCTGCGCCGTTACGGCATGGGCGAAGTGTGCGCCAAGTTGGCGGATTTCAGCATCCTGACCGAAGACAACAACCGCTTTGAAAAAGTGGAAGATATTATCGCGGACATCAAAACCGGCATGGCCAAGGGCAACCCGGACGCCAAGTATGTGGAAATTCCCGACCGGCTGGATGCCCTGCATTACGCCATTGACCACGCGCAGGAGGGCGACCTGATTGCCGTAATTGGCAAAGGCCACGAAGCCTACCGTGACCGCGAGGGTGTTAAAACGCCGTTTTTGGAGCGCGAGCTGATTGAAGAGTACGCCGCTGAAACTGGGGTAGAATAA
>QWCN01003283.1_pt1 | contig 23635 bp, 29 predicted proteins | sample 1972711 | NCBI WGS metagenome assembly QWCN01 (sample SAMN09866707, study PRJNA288562) | Human gut metagenome isolate term1_stool, whole genome shotgun sequencing... | isolation source: gut | host: Homo sapiens | place: USA: California
GGAAAAACGTACCGCTTTGAGCAGAAAACGCATACCGCTAAATCAGAATGGATGTACCGCTAATTTCAGAATAGGCGTACCGTTCGAGCAGAATTTGCAGCATCAAGCACTTTTTCAATAACTTCTTTATCAAATCCAGTATTCTCATGTATAAAATTTAATATTTCGTCGAACTCGACAAACTGTTCTTCATTATTTGTTTCCATAAATATTTTCCTTTACAATTTATAATGATGTTCATCTACAAGACCATTTCCTTGTTCAAATACAAACATAGAGGCTCCTGCATTTGACACCTTATTAATTGAATAGCTATACGGATTTACACCAATAATCGAACGTACAGAAATATATTCTGAATTAATCCCAACATCTCCAGTAGCCAAACTATGCCAATGACCTGAAATAATATAATCCAAAGGCACTTGATATGTTTTTGAAAAATCTTTCAAAGAATCACCTAGATTTTTTGTCTCAAAATGTCCTCCAAGAATTGTATATGTTGCAAGTTGTGCATATACAAGACCGGTTGGATTTTCTATAATTTCAACATTACGATTATCCTTCAAACGTTCTTTCATAAAAACCAATATGGATTTACTCATATCTTCATCTGGAAAAGCATTTTTAGGCTGTCCTACTAATCTCAGCTGATTGTGGTTCGAACGTTTTACCATTTGAAATTTAATTCGAACATGATTACTTAATTCATTAAGCCATGTAGATAAAAAATCAGCATATAATATGGCAGAGTCAATTATTCCATATCTCAACTGCATAAGCTGAGAATTTGCACGAAGAATTCCATCTAAGGCATCGCCTAGTTCAAAAATATTTAAAACTTGAATATGATCTTTTTGAATTTGCTCAATAACTTTATTGTATAAATCCCACATACGATTCTTGAATATTTCCGGACTATATGCATTTAAAATATTTCCATATAAATCTTTAATCTTAAACTCAACTCCAAAATGAGCATCCGAAATTGTAAGAAGATATTCTTTATTCATATGTACTGGAGGAATGTACCCTGGTACATTTAATGGCTGTAATTGATTAACAGCATTTACAATATGTTCGGCAATTAGTTCATCCCTAGAATACTCACGAATCCATTTATTAAATTCTTGCTTTTCAGTCTGTAATTTAATACGTTCTTTTTTTAAAGCTATCTCATCAGAAAATCGTCCTAATTGAATAGAAGAGGATGGGAATAAATCCCATCCTGCATCTATATATTCTAAAAGCAATTTAGACCCTTTACGAATTGTATCGCGGTGCTCTGGCTCTTTACCATGACTAGAACGAAAATCTGCAACATCTTGCCACTCAATAGATGTATCTATTTGTTTTTTCTTAATAAGATCAAGCTGTTCTTTTAGAAATTCGTTATTATCCATATAAAATACCTTAATCTAATTCATCAAGATTGATGATTTCCTCAGTCTTAGTAGTAGTAGACATGTCAAAAGGTTTATCACCATATGCCTTTTCAAAGATATCTAAAATATCAATGATTTCACCATCCATATCTACAAGTTGTTCGTCTACCATATGAAGACCTTTGAGTTTACCATCATATTTAACAGTTTTTTTTAATTCCATGTTATTTTCTCCTTATTCTCCTTGACATATTGAACGTATAATAGTAAAATGATATTTGTGAAAGTTTAAATTAATATTCAGTATTAAAGAATATCTGATAACTCACAATCAATACCAATAATCTTATCTACAATTCCTTTTTCTTTTGCTTCATCTGGGAACATATAATATTCGCGATCCTTGATTTCCTCAAGATATTCTGCAGTCATATTTGTATGTTCTACCATAAAATCATTCAGATGTTGCTCTAATTTATCATAAAATTTCTGAATATCTTTACCTTTATTAGATGAACTTACATATCCAGTCTGTCCATCATGATAAAGAACTACTGTATTTGGGAAGCAGTAACGTTTATGTCCTGCGGCCAGAATATAACATGCCATAGAAGCACATTTGGCAAATCCCACTGTAATAATTGGAGTAACAGACGTCTTAATAGAGCTTAATACCTGGTACCCGGAAATAACATCACCACCATCTGAATTGAGATAGAGATAAATTGGTTTCCTACATGATGCCGGAAGTGCCTTATCCTCTTTATTCCATTTCATGATCATTAAACATATATTTTCAATAACATTGTCATCAATAGTTTCGTTGACAATAATTTTTCTTTCTTTTAAATGCTCCTTAATAGTGCTCTGATAGAGACTATCGTCTTCTAAAATGTCTAAAAATTCCATATTCCTTGTTCTCCTATAAATAAATAACCATATCTTTTGATGAAGCAATCACTTTAAATGATTTGTTTTCTTTAGATATGGCTTCTTTTAAGTCTTCCTTTATACTGTTTTTCGCGACAACAGATCCGTGAACTAAAACTAATTTTTCTGTATTTATCTTCGATCCAAATTCAATTAGTTCATTTCTATTGGCATGACTTGAAAATGTACCTAAAGAAATACAGTCAGCTTTATTTTCAACCTTATCGCCACTTATTTTTATAAATTTATTTTCCTTATAATTTTTAATTCGATATGATAAATAAGAATTGTCTGCTCCCGTATATCCACTAAAAATCACCATGCTTTTTTCATCATTCAAATATTCATGTAAATAAGAAAGGATCCTGCCGTTTGTACAGAATCCAGAACTACTTAATATAATTTTTGGTGAATGATTTTTTACACATGCTAAGGAATCTTCTTTTTCTTTTATAAACTTCACATTCTCCCAATTGCATACACTATTCCATAATTTCAAATCGTCTTCAGATAGAAGAGTCGTATATAGATCACAAATATCACATGATAATATTGAATCAACTACAATGTCATATTTGAAATTTATATCATCATGAAAAATGTTATATAAATTGGTAAGAATTTCTTGTGTACGGCTGAAACTAAAACATGGCATGATTACTGTTCCTCCACGTTCTGTAACCGTATCAACTGCTGCTTTTAAATGTTCTAAATCAAATTTTCTTGTCTTTTTATTAATTCTGCCTGGTTCTCCATATGTACATTCCATAATAGTTACTTTATTAAAAGTATCTGGGATTTCAGTATTTGGAACATAATAATTTTTTGTATTAAGGGATCCAATGTCAGAAGTGTATAATATAGAATTTGATACACCATTTTGATCTTTAAGAATTAATTGAAGCTGTCTAGCTCCGAGACAATGGCTATTTTCAAACCATTTAAAAGAAACTATTTCATCAAGAACATATAATTCATGTACATTATCATATTCATATATATAATTTAAAGTCGTAGCTACATCCTCTTCTGTGTAAATAGGAGAGTAGTTACGTTTATATTTAAATGATAAAGCATTTGCTTCACTCAACAATATAAAAGCACAATTATATAATAATGGCTTCATTAATTGAGCAGTTGCATGTGAAGCAATAATTTTTCCATTAAAACCTTCTTTTATTAACCTTGGAAGTAAACCAATATGATCAACATGTGTATGTCCTACAAAAACATAGTCGATCTCTGAAGGTTTAAATGGAAATTTCTGAGAATTGATATTATATGAATCCAGATAATTATTGTTTTGAAATAATCCGCATTCAAGTAATATTTTTTTTCCATTATATTTTATATAAGTGCAGCTACCTGTAACATCGTCAGCATTTTGACCTATAAAGTAAATGCCATCTTCTTTTTTCTTCCTGCCTATGTCAAACACCAACTTTCAAATTATTTTACTGCTTAAAATCGAAAATCTTTATCTCTCGGTTTTACAGTAAGAAAATCGGTCTGATTGATTGATTCTCTGTATCTGTTTAACATCTCGACACTACGAACATGCTCTACAAGAAAATAGCTTTTTGCTTTACTTTTATGGTGTTTATTACGTACACGCACATCAAAAGCTCTTCCATGATTACGAAAGTATTCTGCTTCTTTTTGACTGATATTAACCAATTAAGTTTCCTCACTTTTATTTATTTGTAGACTCAAAGGCTCATTATCTGTTGCAATCAGAGACAAAACCTTTAATAAACCCAATCAAAGTGCAAGCACTTTCCATGGTAAAACTTATCTACTTGTTTTATGGAATTTTGATTTAATTTGTCAACCTCATGGGAGAAGAAGGACTCGAACCTTCGATGTTTCTTTGTGGGGGATTTACAGTCCCTTGCCTTCGCCGCTAGGCTACTCTCCCTTGTGTTAAGTGAACAGCTATTCTTATTAAATATATAGCCATAAATGGAGGCCATATATTTTATTGGAAACTTAACTTTCCCATATGATTTATGGTTAAATCACAAAAACTTGACTGCGTTTCGTCCTAAGTCAAACTCCCGCCAGATTTTCACGCTACTAGATATCTGGAACTTATCTTATAATTCATCCAGAATACAGATTTGCGCCTGTCATTCTAAGATATAGACTGTGTACTTTAGTCTGCCATTTACTTCACTTTCTAAATGGTCAAAACGTAATCTGAGGCTAGAGGCGCTACCTCCGCATTTCAGATAACACGCCCCCAAAGACTTGAACTCTGACTAACCGGGTTGGAGCCGGTTGTACTACCAATTATACGAAAGGCGCAAATAAAGGTGACTAATGGGATTCGAACCCATATAAGGCGGAACCACAATCCGCTGCATTGCCAAGTCTGCCATAGTCACAGTATCCTAACAATGATTCGAACATTGAACTTCTAAATATAAAGTTAGATATTTTACCAGTTAAACTATAAGGATAAAACCCGCTAAGATGCTTTAGCGGAATATTTTTCATTGTAATTATGTCTAAAATTTCTAGCAGAATTTTTATTTTTTGATTTATATGTATCTAATTGACTGTCGCAATTAGGACAAATTAATCTCATATTGGATCTATCATTATTTGCTGCGTTACCATCAATATGATCTAAAATAAAATTAATTTTTTTACCATTCCATATATCGTCCATATTACAAATTGCGCATTTTCCATTCTGCTCATCATATATATATTTTCTTATACACCCACGTATCGTAGAAGAAATCGAATATCCGGTATCTCCTGTTTGTAACCATTTGTCAATTTGTTCTTTATCTTGTTTTTCTTTCAAACATTTTGGACACATACCCGATTTGTTGTAATAAGATATTTGAGTGTCACATCCCATACAAGTCCTGCTACTTTTATTGGGCTTATATATAATTTTAGGGTTCTGAGATAATTTTGGTAATGAATTGATATCTATACCAATCGAACTAAGTCTGTTAATTACAGATGTATAAGAAGATGTTAGTTCTGTTTTATATCCTAACTTTTTCGAAAATTCAAGTAAATTGGAGGAACTTGTATACAATTCAATAATTTCTTTATCAGTAAAGTTATCAATCAAACACTTCTTCCCCATATGTTTAAAATTTTCTGGATTTCCTTTAGGATTTCTAACAATATTTTTATTGTTGTATGAAGCAGCACAACTAGAATTACAAAATATCTTCTTCTTAACCTGTGATAGTTTAGAAGAATCAGTACATAGAATAGGCTTATTACATTGTTTACAATAATGTGGATTTTGATTATATTCATTTATATTTTTCATTTATATCACCTCGTATTTTAGAGGCAGAGACAAGGAATATCCTTATAATTCTCTTTATCAATTTAACTAATTGACCACAATTAAATGAATAAACGACAACGGTAGGTCTCGATCCCACATACCCTTTCGGATTCACTGATTTCAAGTCAGGAGCATTTGCCAATTCTGCCACGTTGCCTTAAATATCTGTCTTTCCAGATTGTCAGACCGGGTACCAGTCAATAAAAAATAAAAGGCAGGAGAGTAATCCTGCCTTTCAACCGGAATCAATCCGGTTATCTTTATATTCATGATATGCTACAATCACATAACCAAGAGTTACATGGTAGGATTTTCACCTACGAATTCCCACAGGATGTGGGCTGTAATCTACATATCTTGTAACGCAAAGCAGAGTAATCGAAACTCAATCCTGTCGGATCACATGACTTAGCAGGTCAGTTCCACACCTAGTGAATTTACTTTGCAAAATAACGACTCTACCGGGGTTCGAACCCGGAATCTTCTGATAGACAGTCAGACGGAATAGCCGTTATCCTATAGAGTCAAATTGACTACGTTCTTTTTCGTTTTCACTTTCAGGTACAGGTGCAGACTTCCCGAATAAATCCCCGCTTTACGCCTCTTCTTGCATACCTGATATAACAAGCGTCTTGGGAAATGTCACAAATTAATTGTAAACTTAGAGATGGAGGAGAGGATAATCTGTCCTCTCCATAAAAAAGAACACCAATTCAAAAGACTAAATTTTAAAATCCAAAACTTTTGAGAGTATCCCCATAACTCCCAAATACTACTTCTGGGACTCGAACCCAGACTCCATTATTGGAAGCAGATCTTAAGTCTGCTGCGCCTGCCAATTACGCCAAAGTAGCAAAAAATGTCCGGTACGGGATTTGAACCCATGTTACCGCCTTGAAAGGGCAGTGTCCTATACCGCTAGACTAACCGGACATATTCATCTGGGAAGCAGAGGTGCTGCCCCTCTTTTTATTTTATTACCTACTAAAACACAATTATCCGCGGCTCGTGTTCTTTCAGACCTATTCAAAAAATGCCGCATTTCTATCATAAGTAGCCTCGTATTGGCACTTCCCATATATTTAAGCTGGAAAAGCAGGAGTTGAACCTACATTTGATTCGCGAGATCATGTTTTGCCAGTTAAACTATTTTCCAATATTTTTTATTTATGCTGAGATTACACATAAATACAGAAGCTCTTTCGAAACATTATGGTTTCTTTTCTTATCCACTACATGCCGTATTCACGCACACATAGTAAGCTTCAACAACCGCCTTGTTTAAGAGTGGCACTTCTCTTTAGCCGCATAACTACTCTGTTGTCATCATTCCATTGACGCTGCCGCGCCACAAAGTTCCGCTAAGAACACTGTGCAGAATCGGACAAACATATCAGAGTCTTGCGAGACTCATCAATGACCATATTGCATAAAATATACTATGGTATTAGGCTGCTTTCGTTATGCAGAGGTGTAGACTTTCGCTGTATAATATAATATTCTACTTTGTAGTTTCTATTAAATCTTTTAACCTTTTAAAATTCAATAAGTATAAGTAATTATTATCTGAAAAGTCTTCTCTACTGAAGATGTGCTACACCAGACGCTCCGATCCCTTTTGAGGATAAGAATACATCACACCTTCATATCGTTCGGTTATTATCCCTACTAAATGTCCATACAAGCTAATTTGGCACATACCAATTCACTTATACAAATGGCTATCACCTTTGCTTAATAAATGCTCAGATTGAATAACCTCCTGATTCACCATCATATCTTCACAGTTTGCATGAACTATCCAGTTTGCGGCCGGAAAGTGTTCCTCAGCAGTCGCCCTTGGACCACCTTATCGTTCCCTGTTTCATGATACTATTTCCGCATAGGATTTAATCTTTTCACTTACCTATACGAAACGAGACCTTTTGAGTCTCTGGCATGTCAGTTTTGCTTAGATTGACTGTAATATAATTGCTTATACCGCAGCGACAGTGTGTAAATCTGCCTTTATACGCCTCACAGCGCACTATCGGAGCCAAGCCTCCATAATGTAATTAATTAAACAGAAAGGGTTGGCATATACATTTGTATATGACAAATAGCGGGAGATGGATTCGAACCATCGTCTCTAAGGTATGAACATAGCAAGGATCCACTCCTCTATCCCGCAGTTGGAATGACACGATTTGAACGTGCGATGTCCTGGTCCCAAACCAGGCGGATTGCCAAACTATCCTACATTCCAATAATATCAAAAGATTTAATTACGTTTTCAAATAAATAATCCTTTTCATACCGTATATTTTTTACCTGCTTATTTTTAGGTGGATCTATTCTTATAGTAATCATATTCACCGGAGTTTCAGGCGCCTCTATTAAAAAGGATTTATTTGTTTCAATGTTATAACAAAAGAAATAATCAATATCATTTTTAGTATATTTAGCCTTACTTCCATTTTTTCTATGCAAGGAAGATGATGTAACATCAAAAGTAACAGTTCCATTTTCTGCTTTTGAAATAGAAGTTTTCACTTGAATTTTATTTAATTTTCCGTTAAATTCTGCAATTAAATCGTATTTTTCATTATCGCCAAAAGGTATTGCTATAGGGATACCGTGTTTGACAAATAATGATATGGCCATCGCCTCACCTATGTTTCCATACCTTTTAGTATTTACCATAATTATAAATAGTTGGGACAGAATTTATTCTGCCCCAATCTTTTATTTACGCATTAACAGCGTCTTTAATTGCCTTACCAAATTTGCATTTTACTGCGTTCTTTGCATCAACCTCAACAGATTCACCTGTTCTTGGGTTACGTGCAATACGTGCATCCTTATGTACAACAGAAAGAGTAACACCATCCATCAGTTTTACCTCGTCGCCTTCAACCAGCGCACCATATGTTACGTCCTGCACAGCTTCCATAATTACTTTAATATCTTTCTGTGTATTATTTGTTGCTTCTGCAACAGCCTTAATTAATTCAACTTTATTCATTGTTAGTTCTCCTTTTTCTCATAAAAATAATAGTTATATAAAGCAAAAGCAGTGTACTGACCAGCACACTGCCTTGAATTATCAATATTTAATTTTCAATTATTCGCTGAAAATGTTTGATGCAATTTCAGCTCCAAGATCGTCTAAAGTACAGAAGGAATTGATATATGATACCATTTCATTACCGTCTTTATCTTCGCGCTTGATTTCAATCCCTTTACATTCAGGATTTTTACAAGCCATAACATTACCATGTATATATGTCATTGGGGTGCCACATGCTTTACACTTATGCTTACTAAGAAATCTTTCCTGCTGTTCTTTTAATTTCTTCTTATCAGAAGTTTTCTTTATTACAGGCTTCATTCCCCATGCAGTTCTCATTTCTTCAAGTGATGTAAAGTGTTCTGTTGTCCCTTTGGACATTCTATAATTGCTCATGATCTTTCTCCTTGTAGTCAAATATATTTGATTTTTTTAGCCGTGTATTTAACGCCCACGGCAGGCTACTACACAAAAAAAATTCGAATCCCATATTTAAACACGCATTGGAGACAGCGCGGAGAGTTTCGCTTTTCTTCAAACAGCTGTCTGCATACATGTACCAACATCCTGCGCAAAATATCGGCCTGAAGATGCAACGAAGCGAAAAGTTATTCCCCTCATATACCACACGAATTTATATTTACAATTTTTGTTGCTTTTAAAGGGTTTTAGGCTGATTTTTTTTCAGATATTCTGCAATTTTTGGCGAAATTTTGCAAGAAAGCCTCACTATCCATTCTGTATAATAAATTAAGAAGATTTCTTGTATAGCGCGAATAATCCTTTTTTCTTCCCCTATTACTTGTATTAAGAGCGATTTCTATTAATCTGCTCATTGTTTTTGGATTTTTAATTTTAATTTTTCTTAATTCCACTAAAATCTGATCGAATCTCTCGGTATATGCAAGAATTTCATCATCAGACATATTATCTTTACTTAAAAGCTCAAGTTCTTTTGCATATCCTAAAATTTTTTCCATTTGCCTAGCGTTTGCTTTGCCTTTTACTTTTATTACAAGATCTTCAGTAGGAATAGTATTAGTAGAATGTATCGGCTTGATATCATCCATAACAATCTGTAAACTATTCATCGGACATATATAATAGGAAGAAATTCTTCCAGATAACTTTTCTTTCTGCTGATCAATCAATTCTCTTTCCACCTCTTTACCGTTCTTTGTATATTGAATCTTACGCGTATATCTCATGAATTCTGGAAAATCTCGACGCACCTGTTTCTTATTACCAAGTTCGTCCTCAACTTCCTCTAACTGCTGCATACAAGGAAGTTTTTTAATACGCTTTATTTCTTCTATAGCATCCACTTCATATTCACGTTTACATCCGTCAATAATAACCTGAGCCAGTACCGAAAGAATAACAAAGTTGTCATATAATTCACGACTTGGATTAGTCCAATAATAAGTCATTGCAAGCTGTGCGAGATTACTGGATTCTCCAATACCAATACGTGATTTGGCGAATTTGTTATCCATACGAGCGTATTCTCTCATTGTATTCTTATATGTAAGACCACTTTCTTTAAGCTTATTAACAATAGTGGGATACTGTTCATATGCGGCCTTAGCACTTTTAACCATCACTTCATTATTTGTCACAAAAAAGAAATCTGAATCAAAGTCGCAGCCATTGGCACGATCCTGAATATCTGTATGAATACAATTTACTGCCATAATGTTATTACTGAATACAAAATATCGCTGCATTTCGTCACTATATGTGTTATGTAAGTAACAGATGTTATTTGGACTGTTATGTGGATTTCTGATTCCACACAAATATTCACCGTCCTGAAAACGTTTTGTATAGCACTGAATAGTTCCTGGCTCTACATTAATCGTAGGATCTGTTTCCGGATCTTCTCCGACTGACTTAAGTAGGAGAGCATAAGGATTGCCAAATATTGTAAGATTATCTCCGTCAATAGTGATTTTTCCAGTTCGTAATCGATTTACATATGCTCGTATGATTTGTCTTTTTTCATACCTAAACCATGTACTATTACCAAAATCCTCATTCCAATCATATAAATCTGCCAGCATCTCATAATGATTTATTATCGTAGCATTCTTCCTAAGATACTGTACATAAAGATTGTTATCATCTTTCATCCCCTCTACATAATCCACACTGGTTTTTGCCAGTTTACGCACATCATCAGTAGAGCAAGGAGATGGAACATCTATATTATAGGAGGGAAGAGTATTAACCATCTGATAACTCATCTGCTGCACACCGCCTAATTTACTTGGATGATCGGTTTTTACTATCCCCCAGTAAGATCCATCGGCATTTACGCGATCACACCAATACTTATAAGCTTCAGCAGGAGTATTACCCATTAAATTCATGAATTTCTTCCATTTAATAGCATTATCAGTTGTGATCATGCGAATATCCTTGAGTTTATGCCAAACTCCGAACATGTCCTGTATTGCATAAGTTTCATAATCATGTCCAGTTTTTTCACACCAATCTTTAAAGAATAACTGAATATGAGTACGAATTCCGCATGCCTTAAAGAAATGCTGCCTTAAAAGAGCCATACCATTAACCCATTCCGGCAAAATATCAGATTCAATCAGCATTTCTCCATCCCAGAGAGTATTTTTTACCTCGGTTTCTTCATCATGAACGACACATTTCTTTTTTATAACATTTACTCGTTTATATCTCTTAGTATATTTCGGAGTAACACCGTCTTTTAAAAATTTTCCTTCAGCAATAGCTCTTTGCTTTGCAATTTCTGTAGCAGTTTCATCCAGAACTTTTTGTTGAACTACATAATCCTCAGCTTTTACGATCTTGGCTATTGTCTTGTAGAAACTATCCGTATCTTTAATAATAAGAATGGCTTCTACAGGACAATAGAACTTTCCAACTATTGTACTGGTTGTAAGAGGAGCATATGCCGACATCTCTACAATCTTAGCATTTTCCATCGGCATTTTCTTTCCAAGACCCATCGTCAGCCAGTTATATGCTTTTTTATAAAGCTTTGAGTTAATAAACATCACCTGTCCGACTTTTGCCTTAGAAGAGTTGCGGTATAGCATTTTATAATTAATAACAGTCTTTTTTTCACCTTCTTTCTTTGTATATGAAGAAATGTATTCAACATTTACACCGTTTTCATAGAATATTTCCCGGATTTCATCTTTGGAACATTTCATATAATTGTCTTTATTATCAATTACATTTCGAAATATTGCTCGAATACGTTCCTTGGATTCCTCAGATAAAGATTTGTCATGTTCAAATGGTCCAAACTGCTTTAGCAAATGATCCATTTCTTCTTCATAACTACGACTTCCAAAATCAAAATCAAGACAAATAATGTCTCGTGTACTGGTATCATTCCAAACATTAAGTCCATTCTGTATAATATAATCACTGAATAGACTGTTACTGAACATTGCTTCAGTATAATCATACCGGTTTCTGACTCCCTGGTTATATCCAAAGAGAGTACCGGCCTTTATATTTTTTATTTTTAATCCGAATTCAGACAAATGATATTTCTCCTTCCTCTATGTTGTATTGCATCAATAACATTTCCAATAGTAGGATATGGTTTTGTATATTTCTGCATAATAGTAATCCTTTCGTATTTTATTTAAATTATAGGATTTAGATTTCTAGTACTGACTGTTCCATAATTATTATTAGAAATTGCAGGTATACAGATAGAAGTTGTTTCAGATTCTACAATTCTACGTTTCATTTTTATAAGTTTCTTCTCTTTTTTATTTAATTCTTTATATTCTCTCTTCAAATTACAATACTCCTGCTGTAACTTAGTTTTTTGGAAGAAATTTTTACTATTTTTTAATTCTGACTTTAATTTAGAGATTCGTTTACGAATTTGTTTCACAGTCAATCCGTTTATATCTTTTACTTTTTTCTGATACCTAAATTCATAATACTTACGTAATTCAGAAGAAAAACAATTCATCAGATCAGACCATTTTGCTAATTCAATCTCTTCAATATCAACAGACTTAGCATAATCAATAATATCCTTTACAAACTCTAATGTAAGAATAAATGTTTCATATTTTAAAGTGCTTTTAAACATACGAAATTCAATGGTATCCTTATGCTGTAAATTCAATGCAGCACGTTTACCTTTATCCTTATACTTACCATACAGTTCAACTATTGAATCTTCATTTTGCTTTTCACCGGCAAATTCACTATAGTCATTGTCGCGCCTTGCAATCACACAAATTTCATCATTAAATTTTTCAAGAATATAAAGGATCTTAGATATAACTAACTCTTGTGATATTCTTGATTTCCCTAAATAGCTACGATTCGCATGAATATGTAATCCGGCAGTTTCACAATCATGACCTTTATATCCTTCTTTATCAAGATATTCGAACATTTCACGGTAGTTCATTTTGTTCTTATGAAATTCCAAACTGCATGGCATAGTGTCAAATTCAATCTGTACAGTGCTATCATGTGTACTGTAAATAAGATTTTCTTCATCACTATCAGATCCATTCATAATCTGAATACATTTTTTTACTGTGGAATTTTTGTCATTATCAGAAGAGATATTATTATTTCCACCTACTTCAATCTCTGCTCCAAGCAGAAGAGTAGTATCTTCTGATTCTCCAGGCATAAAATGTTTTATGTATTTAGGAATGTAATTAAATTGATGAATGTAAGTTTTTGTTTTGTTCAAGATAATATTATTAATAAATCCTCTATCCCATTCGCTATTATTAAATGTGATAGCACTACTATGGAATGAAATGCTATTATTATATCTGGCGGCCTCATCTACAGTTAAAGAAGTAGAAGTTATTTCAGATCTACGACCTCTTTGCGTAGATGATGGCACAAAACTTTGATACAAATACACAACATCAATTATGATCGCATTACAGTCGCATACACATGCTTTATTACAAGTAGTATCGTATAAAATTCTGTCATGAATATAATTGCCGTCTCTACTTTGTTTCGCCAATACACTATTAAGTAATTCAAAATCATTCCGGCCATATTCACGTCTATTCATATTTTCGAGTTTTGTTATTATTTGACGTCTATGTGAATCTGTGTCACATTCATGATAGATATTGCTATGTAATTTTAATGCATCATTAATAATTTCAGCGTAATCATGAGGAAGATAATATGTATTATATTCATTATCAACAATATAACAGGCATCACCTCTATATCCTAAATGAGTATAATTAATAATTTTCCCATTTACTGAATATGGATAATGTAAATTTAAATCGAATGTTTGCCATCTATTTTTAAATCTTATGATTGGTAAATAACTCATATTTTTAATAGGTAAGAGCACCGGCAGGCACTCTTACCATTCCCTCCTTATCTTAAAGTACACGTTTCCAGTATTCTTCGTCTTCATATTCTTCATCAGTCATACGTAATAAATGCATTTCCTGCATAAGCTGTGTAAAATCAGATTCGAAAAGTTTTACTGCCAAGTCATATAATTCATCAAGCATATTAAGTACTTTTTCAATAAAATCAAGAATAGAATAGCATTTTCTATGTCCTGGTTCTGCATTATAATTTTTCATGCGGATCTTAACATTTTTATGATAAATCTCGTCAAACCTTGCGTATAAGTAAGACCATCGACTCTGGGCCAGCTCTGGGGATCGTCGTCTCATTACTCTGTTCAGCATCATACGTTTTGTTGGAGCCGGTACATTTCTGGAAATAGCATTAATGACATCCTGTTTTTCAGCTATTGTCTGAGTCAGCCTGCCACAACGATTATTTAAATGTACAATTTCTTTCTCCCTCTCTTCAATAATCTTCTGAGCTGCGATAAGACCACGAGCCACGATCTCAGCCGGAGTCATATTTTCCTGATTACGGATGTAAGCACCATTCTTGCGGATGGACGGGAGTACTTCTGAAGTAACCCAATGCTTGAAGTCCTTTGCTATTTTTAATCGGCTTCCGAAAACTAAGGCATATAATCCGGATTCATTAATTATTGTCATTTTCTGTCTGCCTCCAAGGGTGTCGATACTTTCTACCCCCTTATCATCAGCAAATACATGAGTTGCAATCGCATCTCTTGAATTCGTATACCCTAACGCAGCAGCTACATCCTTACCTACGAACCAAGGTTCCCCATCAATCTCAACAGTTCTCAGTTCACCAAATTCTGGATGAACTAGATTCTTGAAAACTGTCACCTCTGGGGCAGCAGTGGTAGTAGTAGAAGAAGATGTAGAAGAGTTGTTTTTGTTCTGCATATAATCAAACATTGAAATCTGCTTGTCATCCACCGGAGTATTCATCCCTGGGATAGGATCCATTCCAAGTGCTGTTCTCATTGTTGGGTCTGTGAGAACTTCTTCTGGTACGTCTTCAAATTTGGATTCTGGTTTTGTGTTTGTTGTATAAGTACTCATTTTGTTTTTCTCCTTTATTGTTTAATTAAATTTGTTCTCATCATTTTGATCATATTTAATTTCTTCATCATCATATTCATCAGTATCAGATGCAGCACATAAAGCCCAACATCCAATGCCGGTTAATACAAATAAAAGAATACATATAAGTATTACCATGATTTATCCCCCTATTGTGGTATATTACATATTGAAATTTCTTTTTCTCCTATAATATGGAAGAAATCCGGTTCATTATGTGTTTCTTTCAGCCAGGTTTTAACTACCCCCGTTAGGCGTTCAGAAAGATCATTGAGTTGTTCAGTAGTATAAGCTGTTCTACTATCTAACCAGTCATCTACAAGATCACCAACGTTTGCCTCTGCTTCCTCCCAGACAACTTCAAGAACTCTTTCTGCATCAACAGAGATTTCATATGGTCTAAGTTCCTGAATTGTAATTGATTTGATTTTTACATTTTCTTCTGCAAAATAGTCTTGAGCGTCTGCAATGCATTCTTCTATAGAGTCAAATGCTGTAGCAGAAGTGTAATCATTGTCACGTTCTAACTGCCAAGCATATTTTGTATCTTTATTTTCTTTGTTCTGCATAATTTAATTATTTCCGTCCTTTCGAGAAGTAGTGTTGTTTGGATCATCCGGATACAGATATCTTTCTATATAATCGCGACCTTCACCTATGAATCGTGGAATATCGAAGTCATGAGACCATGTATCTGCTGTAATTTGTTTACCATTTAATAAGAAAGAACTATGAGCAGATCTGATGATACAGGTACCGCGCTGTTTGTAAATTTTAAGTTTGTTCCAGTCAATATCTTTTTGCTGAATAAGCATTTCTATGATTTCTTGATTACATTTACCATTTAGTTCGGTCTGAGAAAAATGTGCTTGACCAACCATTTGAATAGAGTTACGAATTGCATCCTGCTGTCTCCAGTTAAAGTAGTTTGTGACTTCTTCTCGTGGGAGATTGAATACACATGCAGCAAATTCTGCTCCTTTGAGTAATGCACGATCATAGCTGTGGTTTGGAGAATAATATCTTCTGCCGATAATTTTTACTAATTCTTTAAATTTTTGATTGAAATAATTAGTGGCCATAGATGCTGCTATAGAAGCAAGTTTCTGGACCCGGTTATCAAACCATGGTGAAGTTTCAAGTTTCTCATAATCAATAAGAAGAAGATTAATTTCATCTGATTGAGTATAAGCCAGGACACAGCCCTGGATATTTCTACAGAGGTATTCTGCAGTATAGCGCATAGCAGCCATAAGTACCTGATCAAATGGTTTTTTGAACCCCCTGGTAAAAGTATGTAATGCACGACCATCGATTTGGATGATCACTGGAGTACGCGGGATTAGATGAGCATCTGTAATTGATTTGTAGGATCTCATTCTGAGATCGTATTCTGTTTGATGTGACATTTTGGTTTGTCCTCCTGTTATTGCTAAGGTTTACGAGTTATTGATGTGTTATTTAATGTTATTGAATTATCAAAACAAGTTGTGGATATTTGGATTTTGTAGATTTTATTTTCATACTGAGTTAATTTAGCTTGTTTTGATAATGAGATAATAGCACAGGAAGATGGATTTGTCAAGAAAAGAAGCTAAATTAACTGAAATATTTGAGATTATGCGTTTGAAAATATGGACGGTAGATGGGGGTTGGAGGGTAGTGTGAGGTGAGATTTGAGGGAACGTGGAACAATATGGGCGGTGATTATAGGAGTTTGGTGATGTGGGGAGCGTTACATTTTAATAGGAAGAGAGGGCGTATTTTTCAAGTCAGTGTGGAAGTTAACCGGCTTAGGTCTTTCTGCGTAATTTTAGCCCATTTTGGCGTTAAAAGTACCCCCTTTTTGAGTAATTCCAATTACTGCTAATTTTATGCATAATATAGCTAATTTTATGCATATATACATGTTTTATGCACGAATTATGTATTTATATGAATAAATATTCTATAACTTTTTTTATACATTTTCATTTTTAGACAAATGATTTTGGTATTATATAGTTGTCCGAAGGGACGGTAAACACTTGAGCGGTTCAATTGAATATCGCGAACATGCAAATACATGTGATATGTCCAATGCCCATGTGGGGCGCATATCATAAGTAAAAGCATTTTCAAAGTATTCCGTAGTATCGCAATTAGGACGCTGATTTTTCAGCAGTCCATCCCCCTTTATCATACAGGGTTAAAGTGTGGTTCGTGACAGTCGCTGTCAAGAAATGAAAATGCGACAGGGAATAACAACCCTATATCAATGTTACCATTTGTCGAAAAGGCACTTGCATGGAAATTTCTATGTGAATGCGGTATGTTCAATCTTAAGTGATGGACAGACGGACGGTTTGCGCTAATATAGGCAAGAAAAAAGTTTTGAAAGTCACTGAAAAACATGGTAGGCAATAACCCCAACAAGGGGGCGCGGAAAAAGCGTTAAAATACTGTAAGTGGGCGGTATAGTCGGCAGTAGCTGACACGGACTTGCAACTCGATAACAAAAGCTCATAGAACACAACTCACATATAGATGAATGTTTCTAAACAACGTTACAATTTTAATCAGCGTTTTGTTTAGAGTTACTGCCTATGGCAGTATTGTACATGTTTACGACAAGTGCAACTTTCACCGTGTTTTGTCTCTTGATGTAGCACACGCAACAGTGTGTAGAACGTTGGTAAGACACGTTTATACAAGTACATATTAGTGTCGGGATATAGTAACCATAGCTGAGATAAAGCATGGCGAACAACTGACAACAACTAAAAATCTTAGAATAAAAGAGGTATATAATTATGACAAAAACATTCGATAGTACACGTATTCAGGTCAAAGCAGTTAACGTTATTCCGGAAAAAGCGACAGAAGTTTATAACTATGTTCGTTTTCTGGTATATCAGTCTTTACGCGACAGCGCAAAAAAGACTTATGATACATATACAAAAATCCTCGAAGAAACAACGTTGAAAGACGCTGACTTTGAGACAGTGACACGAGAAGAACTGTATAGCGTACACGACGAAAAATTTGATATTAACAAATTTCTCGACGCACGTACAAATTTAATCGACGCACGTAGCGAACTTGCCGCCCTTAACGGTAAAGGCGTTAATATTGAAACTTTCAACGCTTTATCAGAAATTGACAGAACATTCTTGATGCTTCAGGCACATACTTGTATTTCGTCGATTAAACTTGATGAAAAATGCCTGATTGACGGTAAAGATGAAAATGGCAATGATAAAATGTGCGATTTTTCAACCCTTATCGCAGCATACTATAAAAAAGGTACAGGGGTGACAGCATTCAAAAAAATGCTTACAAGTATTTTCCATAGAATGTTTTCAGAATCTGGTGTTATGTTCTATGGCGTAAACGTCAAAAAATCTGATATTTCAGAAGAATGCGTTCGCCACTTCATTGCAAGTTTTGGCGGTACAGCTTCTAGAAATAGCCACAAAGATGGTGATACAACCGTATGGGATAACTACACCTATCAGGTGAAAAACGATAAACAAAAGGTACTTTCTTCACTGACAGACCTTTTTGCGGTCATCTTCGACGGTGGAAAAATCGCAGTCAATAGACCAGAAGAAACACCAGAAACACCAAAAACAGAGGAAAAAGAGTCCTAACAAGGACTCTTTTTTAGTGCAATAAAAATAATATGCCTATATCATAGTACAAAATGTATTAGGCGGAAAGAGGTATAAAATGGGTAAAAAAGGTATAAAACAATATGCTCGTATTGCGTCAAAATACGGGACAAAATTTGAGGGGTATAATGTGCCAGTTGGCGCGATTTACGGACGTGTTTTAATTCCATATGAAAAAGGCACAGAGTATATCTTTTTTATCTGTACTCAACCTAAAAATATTCGCAAGGATACTATGCCAATTTATGTTTTAAAACCGTCATGGGTAAGCAACAGATGGCGCGAAATGCTCATAGGACGTGAACATCCGGCATTTACCGCAGTCGCAAATATAGGTTTCACGTCAATATGGTTTACGTCCGGTTCCGTGTAATGGCGTTCGTATTAAACCAGAATATGATAGTTATGTAACGCCACAGCAGGCGCGTATTCCGTGGGATGAATTAGTACATGATGAAGAACAAGTGTCATATAACAATGATATTATTTGTCCTGAATCTATATCTTTCAGACCTTTTGAAGGATACACTGATACCTATGAAGCACGTCGCAGAGACGGCATGAAAATCAATCAGATTAAGTGCCGTCCTGAGAAAGTTGAAAAACGTGCTACAATTGTAATAAAAATTAATGGTAAAATCATTGATTAATCATACAATTCCACCTATAATGAGAGGAGATGATGTCGTGGAGGTGAACTAATATGATAATTGATACTAAACAATATAATTTTTCAGAGTGGGATTCCAAACGCCGCGAGCGTGCGTTGCATATTATGGATGAACATGTGAAAAAATACTGTCAACCGTCAACCTATGATTATTGGTCTTGGCATTCCGTCGGCAGTGAGGGTAAAAAACCAGAACAAATAGCTTCTGAATACAAAGAATATTCAGAAGATGAGAGTAAATTTATACAAGCTCTTTGGGCATTTTACATCTCAATGACTGCTAAAGATGAATATGCATGGTCCAGTGACATAGCAAAAGCGTTTACAAAATAATAAAGCTTCTAAAAAGGAGAGCGTAAGCTCTCTTTTTTAGTACACAAAAATCAGAAAGGCAAATAAATGTTATCACCATGCTAATAACTACACACATGAACAGGCGACAGCAGTATTACAAAATCTGCCGTATCCAGACGCGTTCATCCAGTCTGAATACGACTGTCATTACCGTGAGACAGACGAACGCGGTAACATCAAAGATTACATGTGTGCATAACAGCACATAAGTAATAAGTAACTAATTAACCATTAAACTTGCTATCCCTTATTCCTGTGAGGAGCAGACTTTTTCCTATCGGAAATTGCAAGGTCGAACCTTGATAAGGGATTTTTCTATGCTCTTCTATAATGCCCATGAAGAGTATAGATTTTACCAACGGAAACAAAATATAAGGTTATGCCTAAACCAAAAGGCAGAGAAGGAGAATTATCATGACAAACACAAGAATTAACGCATCCCTTAACACAGCAAAAGAAATTATCAACGCACTTATGAACTCAGAAGAAATCTTCTATGACCGCACAGAGGGTAATGAATTATCCGGACGCTTTAATGTTCAGATGACATTTGCAGAATCAATCTGCTACCGCCCTCAGTATACAGTGAGAAAGCTGCGTAACCTTGTCCTTAATAGACATGGATCACTCCCAATTCGCACCAGAATTGCACTTGCAGCAGTATTATCTCAGTGTGAATTCGACACACACGAATAATAATAACTACGAAGATTTAGCTCCTCGGTATAATATCAACTTCATGTCCGGTGAGTGGACAGACATCTGGGTAAGTGGAGTTACTTTATGTGATGATGAGGAGGTAAGATAACATGAAGAAATTAAAGAAATTTTTCACAGAAGAAAAAATTGATGAAATTTTCGACGTAATGTTCGATTTAGCCATGGGACTGGGACCAGTGCTCATGGTAGTAATCCCGATAATTTACGATGCTTTCTTTAAATAAATTTAAGGTTATGCTTTTCCCTTAAAAGCACTCTTGATAATGCGTTTGATTTATATCTCAGAAATATCATTAGTCTGAATGAGTTTAAACTCATCATTACGGCTAATAAAAACTAATAAATTATTCGCCAGTCTATAGATTTTCTTGATTAATCTATATGATTTTCCTTGACTGGCGGATTTGAAAAACGGAAACAAATTTAGAATCGATTTTTCTGGACGGGATACCCCCATGTACAGGGAAATTGATTCTAATATACAGGGAAATAAAAATAAATCAGCTGTCCTATCGGCATACGGGGAGAATGTGCCGACTAGCGTGTTGATTAACGCTAAGGCAATTGAAAAACAGGTATCACCTCTGTTTGTAAAAACAGAGTTTGTAGGCACTGATGAAGGAAGGGAAATCATTTCTTCCATCAAAGAGTCTTTCAACCAGAACGCTGTGGCCGGGGAGACTTTAGTAATCATTGGTAGCATTATTGCTGCTCAGGCATATCCGGGAGAAGTATTTGGACTCACTCCAGTCCCAGGTTACGAAAGAGTGGCACCAGATGACAAGAGAATGCGTTGTGACAAGTTCACAACTTTCGCGTAAGGGAGGGAAATAGCCATGACTAAAACAACAAAAACTATCGTTACTGCAATCGTAGTAACAACAACATTATTCTCAAGCTGTACTCCGGTATCAGCAAGAGAAATCACTTCCGTTAATCGTACAGAAACCGGAACTCTTTATGGTTTCAGTGACGGAACCGGATATTATACAGAGGATATTGAGGGAATCAGCACCCTTGATAATCTTTACCCTCTTACCGGAATTGTTACAGAAATCGAATACGATGTAGAACCGGAAGTTGATCTTGTAACAATCACCTGCTCCAACGGAAATATGTTCTCATGGTACGCAGATACTGGAAATTATGAAATCAATGACCTTGCATCCTGTATCATGGATAGCAAGGGAACTAAATATGTAGATGATGACGAGGTGTTGCTGGCCCATTATGCCGGTGGATTAAAACACCTCGAACAGTATGCAAAATAAATTAAATTAAATTAAACAGAAGGGAAATAAATCATGACAAGAGAAGAATACAACAAGAGGGCAGCAGCTAGAAAAAAGAAATCCATAATCATTAAAAGCAGCTTAGGTTTAGCTGCTTTTTTCATGTTTGCCGGAATTATTGGCAAGATAGATCAAGACACATATGCCGGGATCCATTCTGTCAAGGGAACTGTTTCCGCATCAGGAAACTATATCCTTGATGAGAATGGAAAAGCATATGATGTATCCGGATTCCAGAGCGGATCCGAAGTAACAGTGAAATTAGATAAACAGGGAAATATCCTGTCTGTTGTAAGTAAATAGAAACGAGGTGAATCATATGGAACGCAACTATAAACTCCGGATCTATTACAAATCCGGTGCGCAGAAAGGGAACTTAAAAAGGGAAGAGTTCTTTGATTCCCTTGATGCCATGAACAAAAGATACAGAGAATTGTTTAAACCAAAAGAATATGCTTTAAATCCTACAGCATGGGAAAAAGTAAATAAAGAATGGCTGAGAATGTTCAACATGTCGGCTGCATAAGAATGGAGAAAAATATGATACTGAAACAAAAGAAATTAGATGCACTTAATGCCGACATCAGAGGAATGGTGAAAGCAATCAAAGACTTCAAGGCAAAAAGAAAGGCCGCCATTGAAGCAAATGATTATGAGACAGCAGAGCAGATGTGGAACAATGAAAAAGTAATGACGCAGAATCTAGCTGAAGCAAACTACCAGAAGATTAGACTGTACTATTCCAAGGCAGATGCTATCTATGAAGACAAGATTATTGCAATCTGCAGCCTGCCAGGGTTGATAGGCATGAAGGAAGCGAAATTAATTGAATGCTGTGCCAATATCAACGGTCGCAAGCTCTATGCAATTTAGAAAGAGAGGTGAACAACATGAAAGGCAACGGAAGCATAGGGAATATCGTAACCATGGGAGAATTTCCATTATATGGATGTACAAACATCCAAAAGAAGCATTACGAAGAAGCTCAAAGTCGATTCTTTTGGGATGAAGAAATCCGTAACTTAATGGAACATCAAGGCAAAAGTACGATCATGCCTGGAGAAAGTTCTGGACATTGATCGGTTAAAAACTAAATAAAAATTAAATAAAAGAAAGAGGTAGATTAAAATGATGAACTACAAAGCAATCGAAAAATTACTTACAGGAGAAACAGAGAAAGAAAGCAAAGTAATCAGACCGGAAGTATTCAAAGATCAGACAGCATACAACACGGTGATGAATAACTGCCAGAGAATCGGAGGCAAAAGATTCTGCTGTATTCCATTGGAGCTTCTGGAAATTGATGAAGATTACCAAAGAGTATATTGTATTAACATGGAGAAAGTATACTCTCTGGTACGCAAATGGGACTTCAATAAATGCGAACCAATTCTGGTATCTCCACATCCAGAAACAGCAACATTCGCAGTAATTGATGGATCTCATAGAATGCTGGCAGCAGGCATTCGGGAAGAGAAATATGTTATTGCGGTACTTACAGAAGGATTACCTGTGGATCCTATGGAAAGGAAAATGAAAGAAGCCGCATTATTTTCCGAACAGGGAGATGATGTTGATAAATTATCGCTTGCTCAGAAACACAGAGCAAATGTCACTATGGGTGTCAAAAAATATTGCGTTCTTGACAATTGCCTTAAAGGAAGAAAATTACTTTTAAGTGTGCATGAACTGAAGAATCTTCCAAAAGAGAAACGAGATGCATTAAAAGCAGCTGATTACAAAGTCCTCACAGGATATGCAGCAGCAAGAGATGCAGCAGCTCTTACTAATGG
>QWCN01002927.1_pt1 | contig 23610 bp, 27 predicted proteins | sample 1972711 | NCBI WGS metagenome assembly QWCN01 (sample SAMN09866707, study PRJNA288562) | Human gut metagenome isolate term1_stool, whole genome shotgun sequencing... | isolation source: gut | host: Homo sapiens | place: USA: California
TACACCCCGAATTATACCCGTCTCGGCAAGGACCTTGAGGAGTATAACGAGGAGCTGAACCCCGACGTTGAGGTCAACAAAAACATTCTGGGCGAACAGAACGTCGTCCACAATGGCTACGAGGTGCAGTCTGAGGTTGACCCCTTCTATGCCTACAGCGGCGACCCGCTGTTTGAACGTCTCGCAAAGATCGCCAATGAGCGCCTGACCGGCGACGACTGCATGACCACGAAGGTTGACGTGCTGCTTAACAGTGACGGCACCGTGGCATGGGCCTACCGCGAAGACGTGTGGGTCGTTCCCGAATCTGTCGGCGGTGACACTTCCGGCGTGCAGATTCCCTTTACCGTGTACAACGCGGGCAACCGCGTCAAGGGCACCTTCGACCTCACCACGAAGACCTTCACCGCAGACACCAACGCTGCGGGCTAATCATCCACCCCGCCGCCCTGTGTATTAGGCGCAGGGCGGCAACATTTTGAATTCAGGAGGCAATTAAAATGGCTGACAAACTGGTACAGCAGAATTTCAATGAAATCATCATCGACGATGGCAGCGTAAAGGTGCCTATCCGAAACAAGCATGGGGAACAGATCGGAGAATTCTCCTTCCGCCCTACCGACATCGGCATTGTAGATCGTTTCAACAGCGTTGCCGCAGAGTTCGACAGAATCGTCGAGCCGCTGGAAAGCGTCAACATCAAGCCGGACGGCACCGTGGACGAGCAGAACGAAGCCGAGTTCGCAGCACTGCGTGAGGCCGAAAAGCGCCTGTACGCCGCCTGTGACAGGCTCTTTGGCGGCAATATGTCGGAGGCGTTCTTCGGCAAGATGCACCCGTTTTCCCCCATCAACGGTCATTTCTATTGCGAAAACGCGCTGTCTGCGGTCGGTGCTTATATCTCCCGCCAGTTCGACCGCGAGGTGAAGAAAGTCAACTCCCGTGTTGAGCGGTACACCCACGGCTACCGTACTGGCAAGCACAAGGGCGGTAAAAAATGATCGGAACACTGCCGCGAAGTCTTGAGGTAAACGGTAAGTTCTACCGCATTCGCAGCGATTTTCGGGATGTTCTGAAAATCGTGATCGCGTTCGGTGATCCCGACCTCGAAGACAAAGAAAAGGCTTATATCTGCCTGTTCATTTTGTTCAAGGACTTCGACGCAATTCCAAAAGACGACTACGAGGCGGCCTTCAAGGCCGCTCTCGCTTTTATTGACCATAATGACAAGCCGGAGGACACGGGCGGAAAGCCGTCTCCGCGCGTCATGGACTGGGAACAGGACGAGAGCATCATGTTTCCAGCGGTCAATAAGGTTGCCGGTTTTGAGGTCCGTACCGCCCGGTATGTTCACTGGTGGACCTTTATGGGCTACTACATGGAGATTTCGGACGGCGTTTTTGCACAGGTGCTCAACCTGCGTCTGAAGCGTGCAAAGGGCAAAAAGCTGGAAAAGTGGGAGCGTGAATACTGGAATTCCAACCGCGCTATTTGCGCCCTACGCACGAAGCTGTCTGAAGAAGAACAGGCAGAAAAGGATAGGATCGACGCGCTACTCGGCTAAGAAAGAAGGTGGTTAAATGGCAGATCAGGCTGACGGCTCTATCATCATTGATACCGAGATAAATTCGGACGGATTTAAGGCCGGAAGCGCTGAATTGCTTGCGGCTATCAAGGCACTGTCCACGGAGGTCAAGAATCTGGGACAGACGCTGAAAGAACTTTTCAGCAAGCCGCTGACACCTGAAATCAATACAGGTGGCGCAGAGGATAAGGTCGCAGCGCTTGAGGCAAAAGTACAGGAGCTGCAAGCCTCCCTCGAAGAATTACAGAATACCAACGGCAACGGAACGCCTGCGCCGGAAACAGCTACACCGCAGGTGAACATCGGTGGTGTGACGGAAAAGGCATCTGGTTTGCAGCGTGAGATCGATGCCGTGAACAGCAGCGTGCAGAAGCTGGAACCGACCTTCCAGAAAGCTATGTCCGGCAGCGAGAGCGCTATGACCTCCTTTGAGGACAAGGCAAGCACGCTGGAAAGCAAGATCGCGGAGCTTCAGGAACGGCTGGATGCAGTCGGTCAGACGCAATTCCCGACGCAGGAATACGCAGAACTCTGTGCGGAGACTGAAAAAGCCGGTCAGAAACTCGAATCCATTCTCAACAAGCAGGAGAAAATGCAGGCTCTTGGCGTGAGTGAAAATTCCGCCCAGTGGAAAAACCTGCAATACGACCTTGATTTGACCGCACAGAAATATGACCGGCTCGAAGCCGCAAAGGCAAAAATGGAGGCCTCCGGCACCGCATTTCAGGCGGGCGTGGACACGACGCAATACGCGCAGATGGAATCTACACTGTCCGCAGCAGCGGCCCGTCTGGATGAAATGCGCGCCGGTACACAACAGTCGGAAAGCCTTATGAGCCGCCTCGCCAGTAGCGCACGAAATGTCGCGTCTTTCATCGGCAGAGCGGCAAAGTCGGCTGCCGGGGCACTTGTGTCCGGTATCAAGGCCGCCGCATCCGGCATGGCAAAAATGCTGTTCCACAGCAAGAAGATGAACAGCCAGTTTGGCGGGCTGATTTCCGGCGCGAAGAAATTTGCACTCAGCTTGCTTGGCGCGCGCCGAAAATCAGCAGCTTTCCAATACGCTGTCCGCCTGTTGGTCGGGCATAGGAAACTTGCTGGGGCCGATCATTACACGCATTATCAACCTTGTCGCACAAGCTGTCGCCTATGTGACCGCGTTTCTCAAACTCTTTGGCATCTATGGAAAAACTGCATCCAAAGAAATCAGCAGCGCAGGCGGGGCGGCATCCAAAGCTACCGATAAGCTCAAACGGCAGCTGGCCGCGTTCGATGAACTGAACATTCTCAGCGACAACAGCTCTGACGGCGGCGGGGGTGGAGGCGGTGCCGGTGATCTCGGAAGTCTGCCCGATGTAACGCTGCCCGACTGGGCAAAACTTATGGTCGAGCAGATCAAGGCCGGTGACTGGGCCGCAGCCGCAAACACTCTGGCGGCAAAGCTCAACGAAATGGTTGATACCGTAGACTGGGCGGGCGTCGGCGATAAGATCGGGTACTATTTGAACGGCGCGTTGACTTTCCTTGCGACGTTCATCCAGAACTTCGACTGGAAAAACCTTGCGTCGCGCTTTGCAGAACTCCTAAACCACATTATTACCGGTGTGGACTGGGGAAATCTCGGTGTGATCCTGACCGGGAAATGGGCAATCATCCTGAAATCGCTTGACGGCTTTTTCGGCACGCTTGACGGCGCAGCAGTGAGCAAGGCCATCACGGATTTCATGTACGGGACCGTGAACGCCGCCGACTGGATCGGTATTGCGGGAAGTCTCGCAAAAAACATCAGCAATTTCATTTCGGACATTGATTTTTCGGCACTTGCCGAAGCGCTCAGTACGCAAATCAGAACGGCGCTTCAAAGTATGGTCGCTGCTGTCGAGAACTTCGACTGGGCAATGCTCGGAAGAAAAATCGCTGATTTTCTCAACGGAATTGATTGGAGCGGGATTTTCTCTGACCTGACAAGATTGCTTGGTGGCCTGCTTATCGGAGCGCTCAATCTGCTTGTCGGCTTTGTGGATCAGGTCGATTGGACCGGCCTTGCAGACGAAATCTGGGCTTGTCTCGAAAGTCTTACCACCGACATTGACTGGGACGGCTTCGGTGAATTGCTTGGCAAGTTTGTCAGTGGAGCCATAACCGGCGTTCTCGATCTCATTACGTCTCTGTTTTCAGATCATGACTGGGGCGAAATGGTGCAAAACCTGATTGGCAGTCTGGGGGAGGCACTGGGCGCGGTAATCGAAAACATTGACTGGCTCGGCCTGCTGGAATCCCTTGCGACCGCTCTTGTCAGCATTATTGTTCAGATTCCTAGCATTATTGTGGGTGCCATTGGCGGAATATCCGACCTGCTTGCAAGTTTGTTTGAGGCAATCGGCCTCGATTCTATCGCCGGTTTCTTTCGTGGAATCGGAGACGCAATGCGCGACGCGGGTTCGTGGCTGAAAGAAAACCTCGTAGACCCTGTTGTGAACTGGGTAAAGAACCTGTTCGGCATCCACTCTCCGTCTACTGTATTCGCAGAAATCGGTACATTCCTTATCGACGGACTAAAGCAGGGCATTTCTAATGCTTGGCACAAGATCACGGACTTCTTCTCCGGCGTAATCGAAAAGTTGAAGACCTTCTTCAGTAACGCATGGAGCAGTATCAAGTCCACCGCTACCACGGCATGGGCCGGAATCAAGGGCGTTATCAGCAGTGCATGGAACGGCATCAAATCCGGTGTGTCGTCTGCCTGCAATACCGTCAAAACCGGTATCTCGAATGCTTGGAGCGCCATCAAATCTGGCACCACAAGCGCGTGGAACGGTATCAAGAGCGGGCTGTCTTCGGCTTGGACGAGCATCAAGACCACAGCATCGTCCACTTGGACAAACCTGAAAACTACTGTCAGCAACGGCTGGAACAACATCAAGGCGAACACCTCCACCGTTTGGAACGGTGTAAAAGCTACACTGTCCAGCACTTGGAGCAATATTAAGTCTACCGCGTCGTCCACTTGGAACAGCATGAAGACTACGGCTTCCAGCGCGTGGAACAGTATGAAATCTACTGCATCGTCCACATGGAGCGGCATCAAAAATGCGATTCAGAATCAGGGCTGGTCCGGCGTCGGCAGCAATATCTGTAACGGTATTGCCAACGGTATCAGCTCCGGTTGGAGCTGGCTGAAGAACAAGGTTTCCAGCCTCGCAAGCAGCCTTCTCAGCGCTGCAAAATCCGCGCTGGGTATTCACTCCCCGTCGCGGCTGTTCCGTGACGAAATCGGCCTGAATATCGGCTACGGCGTCGGTGAAGGTGTGGAGGCTTCGCAGCCGTCCATCCTGAAATCCGTGTCCGGCGTCGCTGACGCAATCGCGGATGAATTCAACGCCGGTGATTATAAGGTCGGAAACATCGTCCCCACGTCTGAGGTGGACGGTGCGCTGTCCTCGTTCTCGGACAAGATCAGCGGCAGCTTCACAAGCCTGCTTGACCGGCTTCAGGCCATTGCGGATAACATCACGTTCGCCGTTCCCGCTGTGGCTGGCGGTGTCGTGCCCTACAAGGCCGCAGCAGCCGCAGCAAGCGGCGGCGGTGCTGACATCGGCACGACCATTGAAACGTCCAATGACGCGCTCGCAAGCGTTGTTACGCAGGTCGTGACCAATGCGACCGCAGCCATTGTGACGGCCATCCAGAACTACAGCGGTACGACGGTCAACTTCGACAAGACCGCAATCGCGGAAAGCACGATCCGAGAGATCAACCGCAGAACGCGGGCAACCGGAAAATCCCCGCTCGAATAAGGAGGTGCGCACCATAAAACCAATCCTGAAAATCAGAAATCACGACTATACCGCGTGGCTGGCCGAAGACGGCCTTGCCCCGGTTAGAAATGACATCGACGCGGACGGCAGCGGGCGCAACCTCCTTGACGGGCTGATGTACCGCGCAAGGATCGCGCAGAAGGATAAATGGACGGTCAAGTTCAACCGTATGCCTGAGTTGATTATGCGGTCGCTCGCGGCAGACGTTGACGGCGAATACACCGACATTACCTTCCTCGACCCCAAAACCAACCGTATTTTGACAAAGACCTATTACACGTCCACGCTCACCTACGGTACGCAGCGCTACGACAAGGGCGACAACCGTACCTACTACGAAGGCTGTACCTTCAACATGACGGAGAGGTGAGCCTATGCGTATTTGTACTGAGCGCTGGACGAAGCTCGCGGCGCGCGGGCGGTTTCGGTTTGATGCAAAGGCACGGATCAATAACAAGGATTACACTGTTATTTCTGCGCCGCGCATCGACCGCTCCCTTATGCCGTCCCCGCTGTCCGTGGGCAACTGCATATCGGCTACACTGAATCTGTCGATCCTAACGGACGACATCATCACCGCAAAAAGCCCCGTCGTCATCATGGGCCGTCTGACGAATGACAAAACTGCAACCGAGTGGAAGGAGTTCGGCACATTCTACATTGACCAGCGTGACACCAGCTTTGCGGGACTTGTGACCATCGACTGCTACGACGCCATGCTCAAGACCAACCAGAACTATCTGGACGGCAGCGACACCGCCGCCAACTGGCCGAAAAGCATGAAGTCTGTCGTGGAGGAGATCGCATACCGAATCGGCGTCGGAATTGACCTGCGAACGCGGATCAAGACCGGCGCTGATTACGTTGTACCGTACCCCAGCGGAAAAACCATGTCGCAGGTGCTGGGGTATATCGGGGCCTGCCACGGCGGGAACTGGATCATCACAGAGGAAAACCTGCTGCGGCTGGTTCCGCTCACAACCGCCCCCGACGAGACGTTCCACGTCATCGACGAGGATTACAACAAGATCACGCTTGCCGATGGCGCGGGCAATCAGCCAGTGCGTCTGGCTTACAAGGAGCAGACCATCTTCAACGCCGTGCTCCCTGTCCCGTCCGGTGTGCTGCCCGGCAGCAGCGATAACGTGCAGCGGTCCTACTTCATCACCGATGAAAAGGGAAACAAAATCGTCACACCGGAGGGCTACTACCTTGTGTGGGACACCGACGCCAATATGGCGAAAAAGGTTTCCTTGCAGGCGGGTGTTATCAACATCCCCGTTGTCTGCGGCGAGATCACGACCGGAACACAGATCACCGTGACCGGCGTGACGCTCAACAGTGACAGCGGGGAGAGCTACACGGCAGGGAACGACAACGGAACGATGCTCACCATCGACAGTAACCCATACGCCACACAGGGCATTTGCAACGACCTGTACGCGGCTTTTAATGGGCTGGTGTATTTACCCTTTACGGCGACAAAATCGCTGTACGACCCGGCTACGGAGCTGGGCGACCAAGTAAAAATCGGTGAGCTTGTCCACAGCGTCATGTTCAACGTCAAGCTCACCCTTGACCACAATTTTCGGGCGGACATCGAGGCCCCGAACAGTGAAGAACTCAGTGAGGAATACCCGTATCTGTCCGAGGTGCAGCACCTGAAGCAGACCACGGAGGAACTGAACGGTGCGATTCAGAACGCCGCAAAGGAGCTGGCGGGCAAGGTCGATGATACCGCGCTGACGGCTGAGATCGAGCGCGCGCAGGGCGTGGAGGTCGCCCTCAATGAACGTATAGGCAGCGAGGAAACCCGTGCCAAAGACGCAGAGGACGGCCTGTCCAAGCGCATAAAGAGCATTGAGGATTCTTCTCCCGGCGCTCTTGCACAGCGCGTCTCCGCGCTGGAAACCACCGTTTCGGGGCATACACAATCCATCTCCGCGCTGAACACAGCGATTTCCAGCCATGCGTCGGACATCTCGCAGCTTGTGCAGCATGTGCAAAACGCCGAGGGAGACATCGACGCGCTGCAATCCACCGTAGACAGGCATACGACAGCACTTTCGGAGGTGCAGGGCACCGTTACCGACCTGCAAACGCGCCTGACCACCGCCGAGGGTACCGTTGCGTCGCACGACACCGCAATCTCGACGCTTCAGACAAAGGTGTCCAATATTGAGACTGCCTTGATCGACATCTATAACCGGCTGAACGCGCTTGACAGCGGCGGCACCGGAACTTAACCATAAGGAGGAAGAACATGGCTGACAAAAGAATCGCTGATTTTGCGACGCTTGAGGAAGCACAGGACGACGATCTCCTGCTTGTCTCGTCCGAAGGCGAAACCTATAACATGAAATTCGGCACCTTCAAGACGGCTGTGCAGGGCGACGCAGACCGCGCCGCTGCGGCAGCGGAGGCCGCCAAAGCCGCCGCCCAGCTCGCAACCGGTGTGTCCGACGAGGCCCTGAAGGCCGCCGAAGCTGCCGAAGCTAAGGCGCAGGAGGCCAAAACGAAGGCGGCGCAGGCAGCGGCCAACGCACAAGCGGCGGCGCAGTCCGCTAACTCCGCGCAGGAATCCGCCGCACGCTCTGAGCAGGCGCTTCTGGACGCGACGGAAGCCGTCGCATCCGTCAATGAGTTCGCCAAAGATTTCAACAACCTGAAAACCACCGTAAAGAGCAAGGTTGACGACGCCTACGTTGAGGACGGCTATCTGTATATGACCGCCGACGACGAGGTCGTTGTCGGCCCTCTGGGGCCGTTCTCCGGTGGCGGCGGAGGTGGCGGCGGGGACGTCGGTTCCCTAATCCGTATCGTCAATAAGCTGACCTCGCGGGCGTTCTCCGTGATGAACGGCGCGACCGTCGAGATCAAATTCAACTGGACGTCCACCGATACTTCCGACGAGCAGCCCACGGGCGACGGCTCGGCAACGTGGCGCATCAACGGGACGAAGGTAGCTACACAGGCGGTGTCGCAGGGCGATTGCACCTTCGACGCCACGAAGTATCTCACCCCCGCAAGCGCAAACACGATCAAGCTCACCATTGAGGACGCCTACGGCAATAACAAGTCCTTCACATGGACCGTCACCGTGTCCACCTACGATCTGGCATGGAATCTCGGCACCCTCGCTTTCCACGGGTCCAGCGTGCTTACCGTGCGCCTCACGCCCACCGGAGAGGGCACAAAGACCATTCACATGACCGTAGACGGCACGGAGGTTTTCACCCGTGAGGTCGCCACTACGGGGCGCTCCGTCACCGCGACAATTGACCCCACGGCGCTTGAGCTGACACACGGCGCGCACACCGTCGAGGCGTGGCTTGAGGTCACGGCAGGCGGCGAGGTCGTCACGACTACGCACCTGCGCCATGTCGGCATCTGGACGAAGGCGGACAACAATACGCCGGTTATCGCAGTGTATCAGAGCGCAATCGAAATCCAGCAGTTCGGGACCGGAAGCATCAATTACATGGTGTATGACCCCACCAGCACTACGGCGACTGTCCGCCTGCTGGAAGGCTACAACACCCTGTCCACGCTGACCGTTGACCGCACCATTCAGACGTGGGCGTACCGCGCTACTACGGTCGGCACGATCAACCTCTCTATCCGCACCGGCGAGAGCGTCGTCGCGCCGATCACCGTCACCTGTACCTCTCTCGGCTATGACATCAATCCTGTCACGACCGGCCTTGCCGTTGATCTCGACCCCACGGGACACAGCAACAGCGAGACGACCGCAAAGCAGTTCGGTTACAAGGACGGCGACGGCACAAACCATCCGCTGACCTTCAGCTCCAATTTCGATTGGATCAACGGCGGATTTCAGATCGATGCGGAGGGCGTCACCGGCTTTGTGGTCAAGCGCGGCACCTATGTTCAGCTTGACCGCAGCCTGTTCAATGACAATGCCGCGACCTCCGGCAAGGAAATCAAGGTTGTGTTCAAGGCTACCAATGTCCGCGACTACGACGCTGAGTTCCTGACCTGCGTATCGGGCGGCATCGGCCTGAAACTTCAGGCACAGCAGGCAGTTTTCAGCTCCGAGTTGACCAACATCGAAATCCCGTACTGCGAGGACCGTAAAATCGAGCTGGACGTCAGCATCGAGGCCAGCAACGAAAACAAGCTGGCCGTAGTCTGGCTTGAAGGCGTGCCGTCCAGAGCATTTGCGTACACCGCAAACGATAACTGGATGCAGTCCGACCCGCAGAACGTGAAGATCGGCTCCGACGACTGCGACATCTGGATTTATCGCCTGAAGATGTACAGCCACAGCCTCACACGGTATGAAATCCTTGACAACTTCGTCGCGGACTGCGGAAACACCACGGAAATGGTCGCCCGCTACCTCCGCAACCACATCTTCAACACGGACGGCTCTATCAATGTCAATGATCTGGCGGCGGCAAATCCGACGCTGCGTATTCTCAAGATCGGTGCCGACCGCATGACCGTTGGCAAGTCCGACGAAGTGGTCTGCACGGTCGATCTCGTCTATACGGACGGCGGCAGCACCTACAACTTCCACGCGACCGGTGTCATTATGAAGGGTCAGGGTACGTCCTCCGCCGCATACGGCGAAGCCGCCCTCAACCTCGACCTTGATTTCAACAAGGCCATTTGGGAGAACGGCGCAGGTGAGCGCATCGAGACGTTTGCCATGACGGAAAACGACATTCCTGTGTCGTACTTCAATATCAAGCTGAACGTGGCGTCCAGCGAGAACGCGAACAACACCGTTCTGGCCGACGACTACAACAACTTCCAGCCCTTCCTATCCGAAGGCCGCCGTGCTGACGCCCGCGTCCGTGATACCGTCAAGGGCTACCCCTGCGCCGTATTCTTCACCAACACCGGCACAAACGCCGTGAGCGTCGGCGCACGGTCTGTCGGCGCAGGCGCGACGATCCTGTACGGCAATGGCGATATGAACAACTCGAAGAAAAACTTTGCAGTGTTCGGCCAGACCGGCGAGCATCCGCTTCAGTGCTGCGTTGAGATTTCCAACAACATTGCCAGCCAGTGTCTGTTCAAGTCTGCTGACCTCACCTCGGAGACGTGGGACGGCAACGGGGCCTTTGAGTTCCGCTATCCCAAGAATCCCACCGCAGAGATGAAAGCGGCGTTCCAGACCATGCTGTCGTGGGTGGTTTCCACCGATACCACCGCGCCGACCGGAAATGCGCTCAGTGCGCCCGTGACCTACGATGGGACGACCTACACGAACGACACGAAGGAGTATCGCGCGGCGAAGTTCAAGGCCGAAGTCGGCAACTACTTCACCGTGGACAGCCTGCTCTATCACTACCTGTTCACTGAGCGCCACTGCATGATCGACAACCGCGCCAAGAACGTTTTCATCTCCTATGAGTACGATCCTGACGTGCAGGATTACCGCTGGAACGTCTGCAAGGACTACGACAACGACACCGCAGACGGCAACGACAACGAAGGCGGTCTGACATTCAGTTACGGCCTTGAGGACACCGACAGCGTGGGCACCAAGCCTGTATTCAACGCCTCGTCCTCTGTGCTCTGGTGCAATGTCCGTGACTGCCTCGGCGCAGAGCTGGAAGCCATGTTCAAGGACCGAGAGGCGGCGGGTGCGTGGAGCGCCGAACGCATCCTTGCCAAATTTGCCGCGCATCAGGCGGCGCGCCCGGAAGCGCTGGTGGCCGAAGATATGTGGGGCAAATACTTCATGCCCTATATCAACAACGGCAATACCGCGTACATTGACATGATGCAGGGCAACAAGACCGACCAGCGTACCCAGTTCGAGACATACCAAGAGGGCTATATGTCCTCCAAGTATTACGGCTCTGTGGCCGTGAACGACAAAATCCAGTTCCGAGGCAACACCCCGAACGAGTGGGCGGGCGTTACGCCGACCGGCAACTTCTCCATCACCCCGTATGCCGACTGTTATATCATCGTCAAATACGGCTCCTACAGCGTCCGTAAGCGCGCGAAAAGAGGCACGGCATATGAGATCATCTGCCCCGTTCAGGAGGCGCTGAGCGACACGGAAATCTATGTCTACCTCGCTTCCAACGTGGTTGAGATCAGTTCCATTGCCGGTCTGTACTGCCAGTTCATCGACCTTCAGGGCGCACGCCGCCTGCGCAGCTTCACCGCAGGCGCGGAGGCAGACGGTTACACGAACAAGAACCTGACGTCTATCAGCGTCGGCGCAAACACGCTGCTTGAGTACCTCGACCTGCGCGGTACGCCGGAGCTGAAGCAGGCGCTTGACCTGTCTGCCCTCACCTCCCTGAAAACGCTCCTGCTGACCGGCAGCGGCATTACCGGCGTGACCTTCGCACTGGGCGCTCCTGTCGAGACGGCCAAGCTCTGCCCGCTGAACAGCTTGATCGCCCGGCAGCTCTCGCACCTGACCGCGTTTGCTATGGACGGCTCCAACCTCCGCACGATCTGGGTCGAGGACGCCGCAGCAATCGACACCTACGCGCTTGTGAGCGCTGCGGCAAGCCTCAGCCGTGGCCGTCTGCCGGACGTGGACTGGTCGATGAATGACGCCGACGTGCTGCTTCGTCTGAAAGACCTCGCCGGTCTGGACGAGACAGGCAACCCCGCTACGGATTTCGTCCTCAAGGGCGCAGCGCATATCGCCGTTGTGTCGCAGGCCGAGTTGACTACCATCATGGCGCGGTTCCTTGATCTGTCCGTGACCTACGATCAGATGGTCAGCTCCTGCACCGTCACGTTCAAGAACTACGACGGCACAGTCCTGAATACGCAGACTGTCCGCAAGTACGGCGCGGCGAAAAACCCCATCACTGCCGGTCTGATCGACACGCCTGTCAAGCCCTCCACTGTCGATAAGGTGTTTACCTTCATCGGCTGGGATCAGCAGCTTACCTACATCCTCGAAGACCTCGTTGTCACGGCGCAGTATTCTGAGGCGACGCGATATTACACCGTTCGTTGGTACAACGGCACCCAACTTTTGCAGACCGACACCGTGGCGGCGCATGACGGCGTTTCCTTCCGTGGCGGCGAGCTGACGTCCTCCACCGGCTCTATCTGGATGGGCTGGGACGCGCTGACGAACGATGTCACCAGTGACATTGACGTTCACGCAGTGTTCATCACGCCTACGCTGCCGGACACCGTAGCAACTAACTTCGATTACTTGTACAGCGACGACGCGAACGACAACAGCGGCTACACGTTGGCGGAGTTCTATGGCATCATGGAGACGGGCAAGGCGAAGGACTACTTCGCAGTCGGTGACAAGATCAAGATTGTTCCGACGACTACGGTCTTTGCCGATACCTCTATCATCATGCAGGTCGCGGGCTTCAACCACTTCAAGAAGATGGGCGGTGACGATTTCGCCGGTGTCGTCTTTACCATGCTGGGCATTATGAATGCTACCCATCAGATGAACAGCCAGAACACCAACGTCGGCGGCTGGGCGTCTTGTGGTATGCGGACGTGGCTCAATGAAACCATCTTTGCCGCGCTGCCGCGTCAGTGGCAGTCCATGATTAAGGTGGTTCAGGTGCGCTCCTCTGTCGGTGACACGAAGGCAGAAATCAGCATCAGCAACGACCGCCTGTTCCTGCTGTCCCGCGCCGAAGTTGGCTTCAATGTCAACGACGTACCCTACAAGGACGAGGTAGACCCCAACGCCGAAAACGTGACATTCGCATTGTTCACCGACAACAATTCGCGTATCAAGAAAACGTACAACGGTACCGGTTCTGCTTCTAACTGGTGGCTGCGGTCGCCTGAGGCGTCGTCGTCTTCGTCTTTCGCCACTGTGTACACCAACGGTTACAGCTCCAACTTCGGTGCGTCCAACTCCTACGGGGTGGCGTTCGGCTTCTGCATATAATCTGTGCATCTTGGGTATCTGGCCCCCTTTGTGGGGCCAGATACTGGCGCACAGGCTTCCGATCTGCGCCCTATATCGCCGCGTAAGCGGCGCGCGAAAATTTTGATTTTCGGACTTTTCGTATGGAAAATGGGGGGGGGCGTGTGATATAATATATTTCACGAACTTTTCAGCAAAAATGAGGTGGTGCCCTTGTCTGTAATCAAAAGCAAGCGCTCTACGTCCGACATGGAGTTTCTGGCGACCGCAAGGAAGTTAGAAATTTACACGATTCAGAAATGCGTGAATTTCCCGAAGCGATACACCTTTTATGTATCACAGCCCTTGGCTGCTGCGGCGACGCGCATTTATGAGGACGTGAAACGCGGTAACAGCATCTATCCGCTCAATCAGCATGAGGTCCAGATCAGGCGCGACTACTTCCTACACGCCAACGCTGAGCTTCAGAGCATGATTTCCCAGCTTGAGGTGGCGCAGGAGCTGTTCGGTATCGAAATGGATACCCTGAAATACTGGATGGACATTGTAGATACCGAAATCCGGCTCGTGAAAGCCGTACTGAAAAGCGACAGGGCACGGTACAAAGACCTGCCCTGATAAGATCATAGGTTAAGCGCTGCACAAATTGCCAGTTCTTCGACGAGGTTGACTTCTAACTGGTGGCTGCGGTCGCCTGAGGCGTCGTCGTCTTCGTCTTTCGCCAATGTGAACAACAACGGTAACAGCAACAACAACAATGCGTCCAACTCCTACGGGGTGGCGTTCGGCTCCTCTCGTGCCAGACAAAGTAACCTTCGGGGTGAAATCCGTGCAGAGTGGAGAGAAGGAGTGCTTGACCTTCCTGCAAAGGTAAATATATGCCCTGATGCGTCCGGGCGGACGCTGCTTGCATGGTGCGGATTGCAGGTCATTCCGTATTTCATGCCCGGTGACGCTATGTGCCTACTGCAACCTGCCAACAGGCATACGGGGCAAGCGAGGTTTCATTTCATATGACAAGCGAAGAACGTAGAGAAGCAAGGTATCAACGCCGCGCTGCTGCACGGCGAGCAAAGCGGGACGCTGCCTGCGCCGAGCACGATAATTACGACGAGGTGTTCAGCTATAAGCACCTCTATCAATCGTACAAGTGCTGCCGTCGCGGCGTGTCGTGGAAGGCAAGCGTACAAAAATACACGGCCAATGCGCCGCTGAACATCCTGCACACATACAACCAGCTCGCAGCCGGGAAATTCAAAAGCCCCGGCTTTTACGAGTTTGACTTGTATGAGCGCGGGAAGCATCGTCATATCCGCAGCACAGTCATAAGCGAGCGTGTTGTCCAGCGGTGCCTGTGCGATAACGCCCTTGTGCCGGTCCTTGAGCGTACCTTCGTCTATGACAACGGCGCGTCCATGAAGAACAAGGGCTACGATTTTGCCGTGCGCCGGATCACGCAGCACCTCCACGAGCACTACCGGAAATACGGCAACGAGGGCTATATCCTGCTATTCGATTTCTCTAAATTCTTCGACAACGTTTCCCACGAGGTCGTGAAAGCGATCCTGCACAAGGAGTTCACCGACGAACGGCTCCTTACGCTCACAGAGCATTTTATCGACGCTTTCGGCGATAAGGGTATGGGCCTGGGCAGTCAGATCAGTCAGGTGCTGGCCCTCGCCTCTGCAAACCGTCTTGACCACTACGTCAAGGAGGTTTTGCAGGTGCGCGGCTATGGCCGGTATATGGACGACGGCTACCTGATCCACCCGTCGAAAGCCTATCTTCAAAACTGCGTGGTGCATATCCGGGCGATATGCGCCGAGCTTGGCATTACCCTGAATGAGAAGAAAACGCAGATCGTCAAGCTGAGCCACGGCTTTTCTTGGCTGAAGGTACGTTTCTTCATCACAAAAACCGGCAAGGTCGTTCGGAAAATCTATAAGCGCAGCGTCACGAAGATGCGGCAGAAAATGAAAAAGCTACACAGGAAATACCTGTGCGGCAAAATGACCTTCGCGGACATCTACGCAACGTGGCAAAGCTGGCGCAGCTATGCCGCGCGATTCAACGCATGGCACACCATTCAAAACATGGGCGCACTGTACACCAACCTTTTTATAAATAGCAAGGAGGACTGCTATGGTCTACTTCAAAATCCTGTCTGCTGACGGCGCGGTCAAAAACGTGGAAGCGCTTGCCGATCCTGTCTATGTCTGTTGGCAGACCCGCAACGGCATTCTTATCCGGTGCGACAAACGGGACGCGCAGGGCGTAATGTCCGGCGACGGGAACACAATCTATCAGCTTCAGGGGAAGCAGCTAAGCGGCGTTGAGAGTGACGAACTTCTCAGCGCCGTTTCTATTACCCTTGCAGAATATGAGGAGCTTGCGGCACAGGTCGGCACCACGGACCCCGACGACGATACGCCGGTCAATCCGCCCGACGACCCCGGAACGGAAATCCTCACCCGCGCGCAGCTCACCGAAAAGGTACTGGCCCTTGAAGACGAGCTGGCAGCGGCAAAAATCCTGCTGGGGGTGACGGACGAATGACGCTGAAAGCCCTCGCACAAAAACTGCGGCCCCTGATCGAAACCGCAGCACAAAGCCTTGATGACACGACCGCCCTTGAGGCGGTCGAACTTTTTCCGGCGTGGAAGACCGGCACCGTGTACACAACGGGGCGACGGGTCCGACATGGCGGGATTCTTTATACCGTTTTGCAGGATCACACCGCGCAAGACAGCTGGACGCCCGATGCGGCACCGTCCCTTTTCGCAAAGGTGCTTATCCCTGATCCCGACGTTATCCCCGAATGGGAGCAGCCGGACAGCACCAACCCTTACAAGAAGGGGGATCGCGTCCGATTTAATGGAAAGGTTTACGAGAGCCTTATAGATAACAATGTGTGGTCGCCTTCTGCTTATCCTGCCGGTTGGAGGGAGGTGTCCGCATGACCCTGAAGGATCTTCTTCTGGGCGGCAGCGGCGGTCTGTTCGCGCTGCTGACCATCCTGCAAATCAGCCCCATCAAGATCAACCCGTGGTCTGCGCTGGCCCGCTCGATTGGCCGGGCGCTCAACAAAGATGTTCTGGACCGGCTCACCACTTTGGAGGTCGAACAGAAGGAAATCAAATCGGAGCTGGCCGCCCAAAAGGCGCTTTCCGATAAGCGCGAGGCCAACGGCTGGCGAGCAGACATCCTCCGCTTCAACATGGAGCTTGTCGAGCATACGCGGCACACGCGGGAGGACTACATCGAGATTTTGGACGTCATCGACAAGTACGAAAAATACTGCGACAGCCACAAGGACTACGAAAACAACCGTGCCGTCCATGCAATCGCCAATGTTGAGCGCTGCTACGACGACCGGCTGAAAAATAATGACTTTGCATAAGGAGGAAATCACTATGAACCCCAAAACCGAAACCACCATCGAAACCACCGAGGCGAAACTGACCGCCGAAGCTCTGGACGAGCTTTCCAACAACAAAGGGGAGGACTAAAACATGAGTTACACAAATTCACCGATGGTGAGCTACACGAAGCTCAGCCCGAACCACAGCGGGCAGCGTACCCACAGCATCGACCGCATCACGCCGCACTGCGTGGTCGGCCAGTGCAGCGTGGAGACGCTGGGCCGCATCTTCACGCCGACCTCCAAGCAGGCCAGCAGCAACTACGGCATCGGCCTTGACGGTCGTGTCGGTATGTACGTTGAGGAGAAAAACCGCAGCTGGTGTTCCTCCTCCAATGCCAACGACCAGCGGGCCGTCACTATCGAGTGCGCCAGCGACAGCACAGAACCGTATGCGTTCAAGGATGTGGTCTATCAGACCCTCATCAAGCTCTGCGTGGACATCTGCCAGCGCAACGGCAAAACCAAGCTGCTTTGGCTGGGCGACAAGGACAAGACCCTGAATTACACCCCCAAGGCCGACGAAATGATCCTGACCGTCCACCGCTGGTTTGCCAACAAGAGCTGCCCCGGCAACTGGATGTACGCCCGCATGGGCGATCTCGCCGCGAAGGTCACTGCGGCGCTGGGCGCTGCGGCGAAGCCCACTACCCCTACCACTCCCAGCACCATCAAGAAGGGCGACGTCGTGCGCATCCTGTCCGGCGCGACCTACTACAACGGCAAGGCTGTCCCGAACTGGGTAGCCGCCAAGCAGTGGATCGTCCGCGAGATCAGCGGCGACCGCGCCGTCATCGACAAGAGCGTGGACGGCAAGAATGCCATTTGCAGTCCTATCAACGTCAAGTTCCTGTCCGTCGTGGGCGAGGCGGTTACACCGAAGCCAAGCTTCAGCGCGTACCGCGTAAAGATTACCACCGATGCCCTGAACATCCGCAAAGGCCCCGGCACCGGCTACGGTACGAACGGCTGCATCCGTGACCACGGCGTTTATACCATCGTCGCGGAGAGCACGGGCACCGGCGCGACCAAATGGGGCAAGCTCAAATCCGGCGCAGGCTGGATCAGTCTGGATTACACCAAAAAGGTGTAAATACATATCGAAAAGGAGAATATCACCATGACTAACGTTATCATCGAAAACCTTGTGCAGATCGCGGCAACCCTGCTCATTACCCTGATCGGTGTTCTGGGCGCGTGGCTGTCTACCAAGCTCGCCAAGCGCGAGGAGCTGAAGAACATCTCTACGGCTACCAATGAGGTCATTCACGCCGCCCAGCAGACCGTCCTTGAGCTTCAGCAGACCACCGTGGAGGGCATGAAGAAAGCCCATGAGGATGGCAAGCTGACCAAAGACGAAATTACTGAGCTGGGCAAGCTGCTTATTGACGGCGCTATGGCTAAGATGTCTGACACCTCTAAAAACCTGCTCAACGCTGCTGGTGTGGACATTTCCGCTATCATTCGCGGCGCAGGCGAAGCCCTCATTGCGCGGATGAAATAACCGAACTACAGGGGTTACAGTCAGGCGCACTATGGCTGTAACCCCTGAATTTATGTAACGCCTGTGCCGTTACAAAGCGGAAAAACGTAACCCCTGATTGTAACGCCTGTTGTAACCCCGAAAAGCCTTGAAACAAGGCGCTTTTCGGCTTGATGTTACAATGTTACATACTTTTTCTATTGAATACCTGAAATAAAGAGAAAACGACATACGCGCATCATAGCGCCTATATGCACGCGTATTATAGGAAAAAGGCCACTGAGTGTAACCCTGCACTCGGTGGCCTTATTTTTTTTGCCTTCTACGATGCCAGCACGAAAAAATTCACTGATAGCTCAAAATATTTGACTTAACCTCTTGACAAGTACAAATTATTGCACTATAATATGGTTGTCAGTTGAAATAATCGTACTGATACAGGAGGACAAGAAAATGAAGGTCAAAGAAACACGCTGGATGGACATGGACGATCTGCGGGGGCTGTGCATTAAGCACGGGTGGTTTACACGGGGTGACTGCAAAGCCTACGACAAGCTGCTGAAAATGCCGTATGACGCTAAAGGCAAGCTGCGGAACATCACCACGACGATTCTCTGCAACATGGCACAGGCCATCACGCAGTACAGCGATCCCGAAACCTATGAAATTCTTGAGTTTGAAGGCATTCTGTATTGTCTCGGCGAAATCTGCCACACCTGCTTTTCCGTTGAAGACTGAATGGAGGTAACGAAAATGTTCAAGATCAACAGCTACACCGATCTGAAGGTCGCTTACGAAATCCTTGAGATCGCTTATGAGAGCGGCAGGAGCCAGAAGGCCGCCGACCTCAAGCGCGAAATGCGCGCGTTCTTCCACCGCCCCGTCTCTGAGCGCCGCATCGTTCAGGATGACGGCATCGACGGCTATACGGAGCTGCTGCCGCTGCCCGAATATATCGAAACGATGGACGAGGCCGTCAGCTACTTCGAGGACTACGAATACCGGCCCTATTACCCGTCCGCTTATGATTGCACCGGTCAGGCATTCACAAGCTGGTACAAGGTTTTCGTTCGTGGTGGTCGCTTCTGGGCGTACCACCATGTCAGTGTGGATGTTTGAGAGGAGGATAACGAAAATGGCAAGCATTGATTTCATCCAGAAGCGGATCGCCGGTAAGGAGAAGGAGATCGACAAGCTGGAAAAGAAACTGGCCCGTATTTTGCTGGCCAAGGAATCCAACTGGGAGAATAACCCCTATTTCTATGACGAGCGCGACTTTATCTGGGCGCAGCGTGATTTGGAGACAGCCCGGCAGGGCCTCGCAAAGTATCAGGCCGAACTGGAAGCCGCTCTGGAAAAGGCAAACAGCCGGAATGTTCCCGCGATTCTTGAATTCCTCGAAATCTGGAAGCAGCGTTGCACCGAATTCTACGGTAATGGCCTTACGTCCTATTTCGACGAAAAACAGCGCGTATGGGACCTGTATTGCACCTTCTCCGATACCGAATACGGAAGCCCTGAGTACGAGGCCGCAAAAGCCGCCTACGACGAAGCGAACGCCGCTTTTCGCTGCAAGGTGCGGGGCTACTACGAAACCTTCGCCTATACGGATCGTTGGGGAAAACCCCGCAAGGGCGAGCAGAAGGTGCGCGAAGGCGAGTATGAGCACCTGAGGCCCTACAGTAATGAACGGTCCCTTGAAGCTGCTATGCAGCAGCTCGAAAAGGACCTGAACGAAGAAGCCAACCGGAAGTACGACTTCATCATTGAGCGTACCAATGCCATTGTCGGGGAGATCACCGACGCATCCGGTCTGAGCATCGGCAGCAAGCAGGACCTAAACGGTTTCATCGTCGGTACGCGCGGGACCGCAAAGGTCCAGACGATTGGCGCTGGCGGCTACAACATTCAGTGCTTCCATTTCCGCACACTGATTAACGCAGTCTGAACTGATACCCGCCCCGGAGGTCACGAGGGCAGAAAGGAAGAAAACGTGAACATCAACACTTTGGAATTCATCCATGAGCTGCTGCGCGCGGAAGCTACACGTGCAGACGAGGTTTACAGGGCAGCACGCCACCTTCAGCACGAATACGAGGAAGGCGACGATCCTAACTCAGAACTCTGCAAGCGTCAGAAGGAAGCTGCCGACGAGCGCATGGCAATTTCTTTTCGTGCTCGCAATGCGCTGGAAGACTTCGAGGCGCAGGAGTGGTAAGGAGGTGTTATGTATGGCAACCTATGAGATCATCCGCGAGACACACGGAGAAGCAACCTGTTTGGCAACGACCCTCGGCGGTCAGCGCTGGTGGATCACCCGCACTGCGGAGGTGTCCTTCACCGTGGAAACCTGCCTTGAGGTGCGGTACGGCGACATCGAGGTTGTGGCCGTCAAGACGTGCCGCAGTCTGGCGGCTGCCCAGAAGTGGCTGGAACAGCACTGGCGTGACTGGGTGCCGGACGAACGGTGCGAGAGCTACACACGGGAGGGAACATTGTGAGGATTGCAGATCAGAAGCGCGCGGACTTTGTGAAGCGGTTTCGCAGCCTGTCCCGTCGTTTCCCGCTGTGGCAGGTGTGGAGCGACTTCATCACCATGTTCGCTGTTGCGCTTTCCAACGCTGTAGATAGTCGATACCGCACGGAGCGCGAGGCAATGTATAAGCGGATCATCGAGAAGTACGAGAAGGCAGAGCGCACAGTGTTCCCTGAACTGGTAGAGGATGTGGTCAACGCTTTCGACGCCGACCGGGAGCAGGATTTTCTGGGCAGCACGTACATGGAATTGGAACTCGGCAATCACTGGATCGGCCAGTTTTTCACACCCTATGACATCTGCCGCTGCATGGCGGAGATTACCACCGGCGACGTCGTGGAGCAGATCAACCGCGACGGCTTCGTCACGCTGAATGACTGCGCGTGCGGAGCGGGGGCTACACTGATCGCGGCGGTGAATCAGATCGAAAAGCAGCTGCTTGAGGCAAAAAGCCCGCTGCGCTGGCAGAATCACGTCCTTGTGACGGCGCAGGACCTCGACTTCACAACGGGGATGATGTGCTATATTCAGCTCTCGCTGCTGGGCTGCGCGGGTTACATCAAGATCGGCAACACCTTGACCGACCCCATGCACGACGGAGACGACCCTACGGCCTACTGGTACACGCCCGGCTACTTTTCGCCCGTGTGGCAGCTTCGGCGCATCTTCCGGAGCATGGACAGACTTTTTCAGGAGGCGGGATGATGGATGCCAAAAAGGTCAAATACGACGCGCTTGACGCCATGTGGGCGTTCGTGCGTATGAGCGGTTATCAGCTTCACCCAGCAGACATTTCTTCTCTAAAGGACCACTGCGAGCAGCTTCGACACCTGCTGACGCAGAAAACAGCGGGACAGCGGCGCGATAAGCGGGAGGACATCGGCTTTCATGAGCTGGACGTAATCACAAATAACATCGTAATCGGGGCAATGGTCCTCTATATGAGCGGAAGCCTCGATGCACTGACACCGAAGGAGGCATCACACCATGAAAAAGAGCGTAATTGAAGCCCGGCAACGGGCGCTGGAAAACAGCGAAGTCGCGCCGGGTATTCTGATCCGGGTAATGGATAAGCCGCACCAGCACGCCGTCATCTGTTCTCACCCGAAGGTTTACCGTGAGAGGGTGCTTGACGGCTGGCACACAGTCGCGGCATTTCGGAACGGCGAGGAGGTGAAAATCTAATGCGAGTTGAAAATATGACCGACCGGGAAATCGTCGCGGCCTGCGCTGTGGATTTCCGACGCAAGGCGCAGGAGGCATACGACGCCTACCAGAGCACCGGCATGACGCGGTATGACAATGCCTATCACAAATACGAGACTCTGGCAGACGCCCTTGACCGTGACGTTCAAAAAGCCGACACCCGGCAGGCCGCCGCGTCCCTCAAATCCGAGTTGATTATGCTGGCATCGGCGGCAAGCAGGGCGAAGCTGCCCTCCGCGCCGGAAGGTGCGCTGCTGGCGCTGGCGAAAGAGGTTATTGCGGTCGGACGACTGTACGGTTATGACGGGAAGGGAGATTGAATGAACTGTCACGGCTGCAAATGGCTCGACCGTTACAAGAAGGACGGGAACGGCTACTGTTGCATGGTGGTCCGGAGTAAGACCCAAACATCCAAAGTTCGCAGGCCGGATATGGAGCGCTGCGAGCTGTACAAGCCCGGCGACTGGAAAACCCGCTGGGAGACAGAGCTACACGAAGGAGGAAAACAAAATGAAATACAACAGTGTTGAGGAATGGAAGGCGGAGGCGACGCGCCGATTTGGTCCTGATATGCTCAAGTGGCGCTTCCGCTGCCCTATGTGCGGTCACGTCGCGTCCGTGCAGGACTTCAAGGACGCCGGGGCAAAATCTCCGAGCTGTGCCTATCAGGAGTGTTTGGGTCGATACACCGGCAAGGGCACGCCGAAGAAGGGCGACAGCAGCGGCTGTAACTGGGCGGCCTACGGGCTGTTCGGCATCCCTGCTGAGCATGACATCGTTGTCGTGGCTCCCGGCGATCAAGTGGACGTGTACCCGTTCGCGGACGGAGAGCAGGAGGCTGACAATGGTTGATTTAAGGTCCTGCCCATTCTGCGGCGGGAATGAAATCATCATTCGCCCAGTGTACTACGCGGGGATCGTCAATCCACGCTTTTACGCACAGTGCCGAAGATGTTTCGCACAGACTGCGCCAAAGTGGACAACGAAGCTGGGCGCAGTCAAAGACTGGAATAGGAGAGCCGACAATGGTTAAAAATTTGAATCACGAAACGGCGAGTGTTTGTGCTTGCAATCACAAGAACCGGATAAAGACGCACTTCGCCAAAATTATCGTCAGTGGCACAAGTGAAAAGCCGTGTTACGACATCTTGTATTTCGATCCAACGGACCGAAAATACCACATTGGCTTTGGCTCGTATTGTCTTGATTATGTGTTTAAGTGGCTGGCGGAAGAATTTGAGATTGAGGAAATGGCCCCTACCGCCGATCTCGACTGTACCGGCTGCGTCTGGCTGAACACCCGGCATCAGAAGTGCTCCTGCTGCCGGAGGAACCAGTACATCAAGGACAATTACAGGGAGGCATAATGTTTGGTCGAAGGAGATTGAAAGCCGAGATTGTGCGGCTGTCGTACCGAGTATCGGAGCTTGAGGAGCGCCTATGCCCCTGTGAATCGCACAGTTGGGTGATGCTCGATTCCGATTTCACTATCGGTTCCAGCGCAGGCGACATTGATACGATCTATCGGTATAAATGCCGTAGGTGCGGGAAGACGCTGAAAACCTATAGGCTCTTGCCGACAGAGAGCTACACCGGCAAATAGAAAACTGCCGCAGAGGACAATTACCTCTGCGGCAGTTTTCTTGTCAGGCCGAACACATTTCTAAACCAAAAGAGTTCGTACCTGTGTGTTTTGGTGGAGC
>QWCN01003486.1_pt1 | contig 23604 bp, 21 predicted proteins | sample 1972711 | NCBI WGS metagenome assembly QWCN01 (sample SAMN09866707, study PRJNA288562) | Human gut metagenome isolate term1_stool, whole genome shotgun sequencing... | isolation source: gut | host: Homo sapiens | place: USA: California
CTTCATCGGCAGGGTGACCACCTTATCGCAGCTCTCGCCGACCAGCCGGCTCATGCCCTCGCCCTCCGAACCGATGACCAGCGCCTTCGGGCCGGAGAAATCGACCTTGCGGTAATCCTCGCCGTTCATCGCCGTGCCGTAGATCCAGATTCCCTCTTTCTTGAGTCGCTCGATCGTGCGGGTCAGGTTCACCTCGCGCGCGACCGGCAGATATTCCACCGCGCCCGCGCTCGCCTTGACGGCCGCCGGGGTCAGCCCCACCGCGCGGCGCTCCGGGATAATCACGCCGTGCGCGCCCGCGCACTCCGCGCTGCGGATGATCGCGCCGAGGTTATGCGGGTCGGTCACGCCGTCGAGGATGACGAGGAACGGCGCTTCGCCGCGCGCCTTGGCCAGCGCCAGCATGTCGTCCACCGTCTGATACGCATACGCGGAAACGACGGCGATCAGCCCCTGATGGCCGGGCGCCATCGCGTCCAGATGCGCCCTGTCCACTTCCTGCACGATGACCTTCTGCTCGCGCGCCATCGCGACGATTTCGCGGGCAGAGCCGATGAGCTCGCCCTTCGCGACCAGCAGCTTCTCCATGTCGCGCCCCGCCTTCAGCGCCTCGCGGATGGGGTTGCGGCCGACGAGCAGGTTGCTCGTCTCTTCCTCCTGCGGGGCGGGCGGCGTCATCGGGCGCTCGCCATACGGGCGGCGTTCGCCGTTATTCGGGCGCTCACCATACGGACGGCGCTCTCCGTTGTTCGGGCGATCCCCATACGGGCGGCGTTCGCCGTTATTCGGGCGCTCGCCATACGGACGGCGCTCTCCATTGTTCGGGCGATCCCCATACGGACGGCGCTCTCCGTTGTTCGGGCGCTCGCCATACCCGCGGCGCTCTCCGTTATTCGGGCGCTCGCCATACGGGCGGCGTTCGCCGTTGTTCGGACGCTCGCCATACGGACGGCGCTCTCCGTTATTCGGGCGCTCACCATACCCGCGGCGCTCTCCGTTGTTCGGGCGCTCGCCATACCCGCGGCGCTCTCCGTTATTCGGGCGCTCGCCATACCCGCGGCGCTCTCCGCCATTCGGGCGGCCGCCATACGGACGGCGGTTCTGCTCGCCGTCGCGCTCCGGGCGCAGGGTCTCCTCGTCGTCGCGCCAGTCGTCGCGCGGGCTGCGGGGCTTTTTCGTAAACTGATCGTAGTATGCCATAATGGTTTCCTTTCTCATTCGAGCGGGTGGTCTGTCTCGGTCAAATTTTTATAAATTGCCTGCTTTTTCGCGCACTTCAGCGGCTTTTCCGCAGGTGTTTTTGCCCTCCGGGCATGCGCCGGATACGCACGCGGGTCCCGCGTGTTCAAACAGCGCGGGCGCGGCCTGCTTGCACAGGGCGAGCATCTGCCACGCCATTTCGCGAATCTCCCATTGCGCGCGGTTGCAGCAGCGCAGCGAGAAAAAGTGCATCAGCTCCCGCGCGTTCATCGTCATCACCAGGCGCGTCGCGGCGGCGTTGGGCAGCACGAAGCGCGCGTCCTCGTTCGCGCTCTCCTTCGCCCCGCCCAGCTTTTCCTGCCAGTGGCAATACCATGTGTGCATGGTCTCCATCTGGCGGATGAATTCCTGCCGCTCGCCCTCGCCCAGCGCCTCGATGGCCGGGGGAATCACGTAGTCAAAGCCGTCGGCCATGGAGACATAGCGCTGGCTCTGCACGGAGAACGACGCGATTCTGTGCCGCGTAAGCTGTGCCAGCAGCGCGCGGCTCACGCCCTCCACCGCGAAGGTGAAGCTCGCGTGTTCGGTCACGGAGAGATGGCCGCGCTGCATCACGCGCTCCACAAAGCCGCGCTGGTCGCCGCTCTCTACCTTCTGCTGCAAAGCGTCCAAATCCGCTCTGGCATAACAAAGCCGCGCTCCCAGCGCGACAAGCTCATCCGGATCGGGCGTGGCGCGCAGCAGAATTACTTTGAGTTTTGCCTGTGCCATATTTCCTCCGTGCGTACAATCGCAAGGGTAATCAGCTCGTCGAGCCGTTGGGTCTGGTTGGTCACGTAGAGATAGCCCCAGAGCGCCTCCAGCCCCGTGGCGTGCGCATAATCCGCCGGATCGGCGTGTTTCGGCGCGGCGTGCTTGGCCTGCGCGTTGCGGCCGCGCCGCGTGACGTCGGCCTCCTGCTCGGTCAGCTCGCCCTCAATCGCCGTCAGCATCGCCGCCTGCGCCGCCGCGCTGACCATCCGCACCGCCTGTTTGTGCATCGACCCGACGCTCATCTTTCTGGAAACCAGCAGGCTGCGGACGTACAGATCGTGCAGCGTGTCGCCGACGTAAGCCAGTTGGAGCGGGTTCAACTCCCTCGGGTCCGGGAGGGAAAACGCGGCCTGCGCCGCCCTGATTTCTTCGCCTTGCAAAAGGGCACTTCCTTTATCGTTTCACAAACGGCGCACTCCGCCATTTTTTCAGGGTATAGTATACCATGAACCCGAAAAAAGGGCAAGCGTCAAAAGCGCGTCGGGCGGGGTTCTGTCGGCGCTCAATCTTTCTTTTTCGCTTTCACCGCGTTCCGGCCGCAAAAAAGGGCAGGAACGGGAAAAAAAGAAAAGAAAGAGGCCGCTCCCTCTCCTTCCGGCGAGCGAAGCGGCCCGATCTGCTGATTATTGTGTTTGAAAAACGGTTTATTCGACGACGGCGCCCTTGTTCGCGCTGGAAACCAGCTTCGCGTAGCGCGCCAGATAGCCTTTTGTGACGTTCGGCGGCGGGCAGACCCACGCTTCGCGGCGCTTGGCGAGCGTCGCGTCGTCCACCTTCAATTCGAGCCTGCCGTTTGGGATGTCGATGGCGATGACGTCGCCCTCCTCGATGAGGCCGATCATGCCGCCGCTCGCGCCCTCGGGTGAAACATGGCCGATGGCCGCGCCGCGGGTTGCGCCGGAGAAGCGGCCGTCGGTGATGAGCGCCACTTCCTTGTCAAGCCCCATGCCGCAGATGGCGCTGGTCGGGCTGAGCATTTCGCGCATGCCCGGGCCGCCCTTCGGGCCTTCATAGCGGATGACCACCACGTCGCCCGGCTTGATCTGACCGGCGTAGATGGCGGCGATGGCCTCGTCCTCGCTGTTGAACACGCGGGCAGGGCCTTCGTGAACGAGCATCTCCTTGGCGACGGCGCTGCGCTTGACGACCGCGCCGTCCGGCGCGAGATTGCCGCGCAGGATCATCAGGCCGCCGGTCGGGGAATACGGCTCGTCGAACGGGCGGATGACCTCGTGGTTGTAGTTTTTGCTCAGGCTGATCTCCTCGCCCAGCGTCATGCCGGAGACGGTCAGCGCGTTTTCGTCGAGCAGGCCGCGCCCCTTGAGCTCGCTGAGCACGCCCATCACGCCGCCCGCCAGATGCAGGTCGATGACGTGGTGATGGCCGGCCGGCGCGAGATGGCACAGGTTCGGCACCTTGGCGCTCGCCTCGTTAACCCAGTTGAGGTCGAAGTCGATCCCGGCCTCGTGCGCGATGGCGGGCAGATGCAGCACGGTGTTGGTGGAGCAGCCCAGCGCCATATCCAGACAGAGCGCGTTGCGGAACGCGGATTCGGTCATAATCTTCTCCGGGGTCAACCCCTCCCGAACCAGCTCGACGACCCGCATGCCGGTCTTTTTGGCCAGACGGATGCGCGCCGCGTCCACGGCGGCAATCGTGCCGTTCCCCGGCAACGCCATGCCGATAACCTCGGTGATGCAGTTCATGGAGTTCGCGGTGAACATGCCGGAGCAGCTTCCGCAGCCCGGGCAGGCGGCGGATTCCACCGCGTTGAGCTGTGCGTCGTCCATCTTGCCCGCCTTATACGCGCCGACCGCCTCGAACACGGAGTTCAAATCCATGTCGCCGCTGCCGCCGGGCATGCGGCCGGGCATCATCGGGCCGCCGGAAATGACCATGGCGGGCAGGTTGAGGCGGCGCGCCGCCATCAGCATGCCGGGCACGATCTTGTCGCAGTTCGGGATGAACACCATGCCGTCAAAGCCGTGGGCAATCGCCATCGACTCGCAGCTATCGGCGATCAGCTCGCGGGAGGCGAGGGAATACTTCATGCCGACATGCCCCATGGCGATGCCGTCGCACACGCCGATGGCCGGGAATTCGACCGGCACGCCGCCCGCCAGACGGATGCCGTCCTTGACGGCCTGCGCGATGTTGTTCAGGTGGTTGTGCCCCGGCACGCACTCCGACTTCGCGCTGACCACGCCGATCAGCGGGAGCTTCAGCTCCTCGTCGGTCAGGCCGAGCGCCTTCCAAAGGGAACGATGCGGCGCCTTCTCCGGGCCGCTTTTCACGCGATCACTGACTGCCATCTTACAGCTCCTCCACTTTCGTGCCCCAGCTCATCTTGCCGCGCAGATCCTTGCCGACTTCCTCAAGCTGGCTGCCCGCCTCGATGCGGCGCTTGGCGAGGAAGTGGACGCAGCCGCTCTGGTTTTCGAGCAGCCAGTTGCGGGCGAAGGTGCCGTCCTGAATCTCGGTGAGCACCTTCTTCATCTCCTTCTTGGTCTCCTCGGTGATCAGGCGCTGGCCGATCTCATAATCGCCGTATTCGGCGGTGTTGGAGATGGAATAGCGCATGCCCGCAAAGCCGTGCGCGAAGATGAGATCGACGATGAGCTTCATCTCGTGGATGCACTCGAAATAGGCGTTTTCCGGCTGATAGCCCGCCTCCACCAGCGTGTCAAAGCCCGCCTTCATCAGCGCGGTCACGCCGCCGCAGAGGACGCACTGTTCGCCGAACAGGTCGGTCTCGGTCTCCTCGCGGAAGGTCGTCTTGAGGATGCCGGCGCGCGCGCCGCCAATGCCCGCCGCATACGCCAGCGCGTAATCCTGCGCCTTGCCGGAGGCGTCCTGATAGACGGCGACGAGGTCGGGCACGCCCTTGCCCTCCAGATACTGGCTGCGGACGGTGTGACCCGGTCCCTTGGGCGCGATCATCACCACGTCGATGTCCTTCGGCGGCTTGATGCAGCCGAAGTGGATGTTGAAGCCGTGCGCAAACGCAAGGATCATGCCGGGGCGCAGATACGGCTCGATGTCCTTGTGGTACATCGCCGCCTGCTTCTCGTCGTTGATGAGGATCATCATCATGTCGGCGATCTTGGCGGCCTCGGCCGTGGTCATAACGGTCAGCCCGGCCGCCTCGGCCTTCTTCCAGCTCTTGCTGCCCTCATACAGCGCGACGACCACGTCGCAGCCGGAATCGCGCAGGTTGAGCGCGTGCGCGTGCCCCTGCGAGCCATAGCCAACGATGGCAATCTTTTTGCCCATCAGATATTCGAGGTTGCAATCCTGCGCGTAAAACATCTGTGCCATTGTATTTTTCCTCCTTGTCCGTCTTTTCCGTTTGTTTTTTGATTTGTTGTTTGGATTTGTTGGTTTAGTCAAATATATCTGAACTCATCACTTCGTCGCCGCGTTCGAGCGCGACCACGCCGGTGCGAACCAGCTCCAGTATGCCGTAATCCTCCAGCAGCCGCATCATCGCGGTGATCTTGTCGTTGTCGCCCGTGATCTCCAGAATCATCGAGGATTTGGTCACGTCCAGCACCTTCGCCTTGAAGATATCCACCAGCCGCATCAGCCCCTCGCGTTCCTTCACGCCCGCGGCGACCTTGACCAGCAGGAGCTGGCGCTCCACGTCGTTTTTATTGCTGAGCACCTGCACCTTCTGCACGCAGATCAACTTGTAGAGCTGCTGCACCAGCTGCTCGATGTGCGCGTCGTCGCCCAGCACCACGATCGTGATGCGGGAGACCTCGCGATCCTGCGTCGGGCCGACGGCGAGGCTCTCGATGTTGAAGCCGCGCCGGGAGAACAGGCCGGACACGCGGGAGAGCACGCCCGGCTCATTGGAAACCAATACGCCGACGGTGTAGCGGCGCAGTTTGTCGGGGTTCATCACCATAAGCCGTCACCTCCGTCAATTCAGGCAGAACGAGTCGATCGGCGAGCCGGGCGCGACCATCGGCGCAACCATCTCGTCAATATCCAGCATGCACTCGATGATGCAGGGCTCGCGCTTCTCGACGGCCGCCTTGAACGCCGCCGCGAACGTCTCCACCGCGTTCACCCGCGCGCCGGAGAGCCCGTAGGCCGCCGCCAGCTTCATAAAATCCGGCCCGCGGTCGAGCGTCGTCTGGCTGTAGCGGTGGCCGAAGAACAGCGTCTGCCACTGGCGCACCATGCCCAGCGTGCCGTTGTTGAAGATGACGACGATCACCGGAATGCCGTAATACCCGATGGTGGAAAGCTCGGTCAGATTCATGCGGAACGAGCCGTCGCCCGTGACCAGTGCCACCGGCCTGCCCGCCGGGTCGCTCGCCGCCGCGCCCATCGCCGCGCCGAGACCGAAGCCCATCGTGCCCAGACCACCGCTGGTAATCAACTGGCGCGGATGCAGGAACGGGAAATGCTGCGCCGTCCACATCTGGTGCTGGCCAACGTCCGTCGCCACGGTGATTTCCGGGGCGATTGCGGCCATCTGGCGGAGGATCTTGCGCGGCTCGAACAGCTCGTCGCTCAGGTATTCCTCCATCATGCTCCGCGCCTGCTGCATCCATTGCCCGTTGGCCTTCTGCGCCACGCGCGAAAGCAGCAGCTCGAGCACCACGCGCGCGTCGCCGGTGATATGCAGCGTGGTGGAAACGTTTTTGTTGATCTCCGCGCGGTCGATGTCGATATGCAGCACCTTGGCCTGCGCCGCGAACGTCTCCGCGTTGCCCAGCGCGCGATCCGAAAAGCGAACGCCGACGGCGATCAGCAAATCGCAGCGCTGCATGGCGATGTTCGCCGCGTGCGTGCCGTGCATGCCCAGCATGCCCAGCATGCGCGGGTTGTCCGCCGGAACGGCGCCCAGCCCCATCAGCGTGGAGACCACCGGCGCATCCACCAGATCGGCGAAGGCCGCCAGCTCCCGCTCCGCGCCGGAGAGAATCACGCCGCCGCCGCAGTAAATCAGTGGCTTCTGCGCCTCGGCAATCAGCCGAGCCGCCTGCTCCAGCCGGGGCGCGGCCTTCACCTTGTAGCGCTCCAGCGCCTCGCCCTCCAGACGAAGCTGCACCGTCGGGTGCTTCATGGAGAGCTTGGGAATCAGCGCCTCACCGGTGGCCGGCTCGTACTCCGTCTCGGCGATCTGCACATCCTTCGGGATGTCGATCAGCACCGGGCCGGGGCGGCCGCTCGAAGCGATGAAGAACGCCTCGCGGACGATATCGGCCAGCTTCTCCACCCGCGTCACCAGATAGTTGTGCTTGGTGACGGGCATCGTCATGCCGGAGATATCCGCCTCCTGAAAGGAATCCGTGCCCATCAGGCTCTGCGGCACGTTGCCGGTGATGAAGACGATCGGCGTGGAATCCATGTACGCCGTCGCAATCGGCGTGACCAGGTTCGTCGCGCCGGGGCCGCTGGTGGCGATGCACACGCCCGTCTTGCCGCTGGCGCGCGCGTAGCCGTCCGCCGCATGACCGGCGTGCTGCTCGTGGGCGGTCAGTACATGCCGAATCCGATCCTGCCGCTTGTACAGCTCATCGTAAATCGGCAAAACCGCGCCGCCGGGGAAGCCGAACACGGTTCCAACGCCCTGCTCAATCAAACATTCAATCAGAATCGCCGCTCCGTTGAGTTTCATCTGAATCGTTCACTCCTCCTGATCGTTAAAAAAGCAGCCTCTCGCCCCGCTTTAGGGCGAAAGGCTGCTTTCGCGGTACCACCTAAATTCCGTGCCTGCGCACGCTCATTGAGCACAACCATCATGCTCGTTTCCCTGTAACGGAGGAAAACCGGCAGACCTACGCAGCCCAAGCGGCTTTCAGCCTGCGGCTCTGAGGCGACCAGCCCGCGCGCCCCCGCAGGAGCCTCGCACCGCCGCTCCCTCGCTTAGCGTTTCCACGCGGATTCTTCCTCGTCATCGCCGAAATATGTGTCCATATCTTATCACGCCGTCCACAGGCTGTCAAGCCATATTTCATCAAAAAAGGCCGCTGCCTCGTCAATACTTGAATACATTTCACCTTGAAGGTTGACAAGTCGTTTGACATTCACGTCTCCGCTTCCGCCTCGCCGCCGCGCTCCACCGCCGGGAGCGCCTCCGGCTTTTCCTCCGGCAGATTCGCCCATGCCCATATGCCCCGCGCAATCGCCTGCGCGACCCGCTGGCGGTAATCCGCCGTCAGCAGAAGCGCCTCCTCGCCGGCGTTGGATAAAAACCCGCATTCCACCAGCACGCTCGGCCTGCCCAGCGTCAGGATATAGTAATCTCCGCCGAGCGCGGAACGCTTCTTTTTGGGGGCGAGCGTTTCGTTCATCGCCTCCTGAATCGCCCCGGCCAGAAGCCGCCCTGCCGGGCAGCCCTCGCGATAAAACACCTGCGGCCCGCTCTGGCTCCGGCCGGCGTATTCGTTCATATGGATGGAAAGCACCATCTGCGCGCCGCTCTGCTCGATGATCGCCGCGCGGCGCTGCATATCCTGTAACTTTTTGCGAATCGGCGGATGCTCGTCGCACAGGGCGTAGTCATCCGTCCGCGTCATAACAATCTGCGCGCCCTGTGCCTCCAAAATCGCCGCCAGCCGCCGCGCGACGTCGAGGTTCAGCCCCTTCTCCGGCGTGCCGCTCACCCGCCCGACCGCGCCGCCGTCATAGCCGCCGTGCCCCGCGTCCAGCGCAATCACGCAGCCCGCAAGCGCGCCCCGCTCCTGCGGCCGCGCCGCTTCGCTCTGCCGCGTCTGCGCGTGAAAGGTCTGCACGGCGTTTTCCCCCGCGCAGGCCAGCAGCAGCGCCGTGCAAAGCGCGCTGGCCGCAAGCCACGCGCCCTTCATCGTCCTCTCCCGCATCGGCCGTCCCCCTCTCCGTTCCCCGAGCCAGAACTATGCCCGACGCACCCAAAAGATGACACATCCCCGCCATAAAGTTTATGGTTTCGCTCAATTTTATTTTTTCGCAACCAATTTGTCGAACCGCGCCGCCGGTTATCCCCCGTTTTCCCACATCTCCCCCACAGTTATCCCCGGTTTTATCCACAGCGCTTTTTGTAGAAATCACTGGAAAATCGGGTTTTCCACCGAGTTATCCACAGTTGTCCACAGGCAAATCGCCATTTTTGGGGCCGAATTGTGGATAATTATTGTTATCCACAGATGTGCGCGCCGTAACGTCGGATGTTTCCGTCCTCCGGCGCATCCCGCCGCTCGACGCGCCGTTTTCGATTTTCGACGCTTTTTTCTTTTCTTTACAAGGAAAAAACATGGTTTTTCTTTCTCATTTTCGGCGACCCGTTTTTCCCCAAAAGTCGCCGGGATTTTGCCCCAAATTCCCCCGTTTTCAGCCGAAGGGAGAAAATGAAAAATAATTTTCAAAAAAGTATTGACATTCTTCGCGCCGTGCAGTATAATACTTTTTGTTCCGAGCAAAAAGGAACGGAAAATTGAAAATCGCACCCATAGCTCAGCTGGATAGAGCGTTTGACTACGAATCAAAAGGCCACAGGTTCGAATCCTGTTGGGTGCACCATAAAAACCCTTGACGAGCTTCGCGCCGTTGAGGGTTTTTCTTTGTTTATATCAAAAACCGAAGTTCTACACTTCGGTGCAGCTTGTTGACATAAGCAAACTTGACTTGAATAGCAAAATCAAGAAATTCAGCTATTCTTTCATTTGCGAAAAAGGCTATTCTCCCTCCTTCGGGGGAGAATAGCCTTTTGTCGACAGTCTGAACCAAGGTTCTACGCTTCGGTGCTTTCTTTATGCTCTTTTTGTTTTCCAAAGCATTCCCAGCAGCGTGATCGATACGACCGCAAGAAAAATCGCTGTTTTTATCGGAATCTGATCTCCCGTCAGTGGCATTTCCGGCATAGCCTCAAACGAGGCCGATATCGTAACGTCGCCGCCGCGTTCCACCGTTACCGTGTATGTACCATCCTCATTTTCCGTAACAAGCGCTTTTGAACCCGCATCAATTCCAGTCAGGCGATATCCTTTCTTCGGCGCTCCCGTAACCGTCAGCTTATCTCCTTCATGCGCAACAAGCAAACCTTCCTTCGCACTTATTCCATCCACTTCGATTTCGCCGTTCGTCGGCTGGCTGATATCGACAATGTACCAAGTCGCTTTTGCCGCTGCTTCCGCAAGGGCTTTCGATTCGATTTCTTCGCCGTTTTCATCGTGAGTCAGCGCTTTGAAATAGTTGCCGCTTTCAACGTTCAGCGTTTTGACAGTGATTGCCGGTATTTCTCGCAACGAGTCCATTTCCCCGCTTAGTCCGTATATTTCTATCGCACTTTGACAGTCTCTTGCTGTAATATTCCCTTCTACAATTAGCTTTGCGTTCGGTTCGCTCCACATAAAGACCGCACTGTCTTTTTCATTTCCAAAAATATCTCCCTCAACCTTCACCGAAGTCAATTCTTCTGTTAAGAGTGTCAACGCATTGTTTCCAATTAAGCTCTCTATATTGCCTTTTATAAAAACGTTTCCAGAATTTACTCTAACCCCCGTTCCTGTCGCACGTATATTTCCCTTTACATTCACTTCATTTTTGCTTGAGGAACTCCCATCACTTACGACGGCTAATCCTTCTCCGTAGTATGTTCTCCACTCTCCATATTCACGATAATAATCCAAATCAGTATAATCTATGCTAATCTCATCCGCTTCAATGTTCCCGTATATATCAGCTTCCACGCCCTGATACAGATGCACGCCCGAAGACCCACCTTTTATATTTCCATAAACAGTAATTGCAGAAGACTCTGCCCTAATCCCGCAATCTTTCGCCTTGATATTTCCACTAATTACAGCTTTTCCACCACTTTTCACAAGCACGCCGTTTCCATCTGCCTGTATATTTTTCCCAATGTTTCTCACTTCATTTTTTTCTACGACGACTTCGGCTTTACTCAAATTGCTCGCACTGGCTACGCTGTCCATACTTCCACAAAATCCAAACATAATCAACATACCCGCCAATACAATCTTCTTTTGAATCATCGTTACGCCCCCTGTACGCATTTTCTTATTATGTCATTATACTATTTTGTCCGCAATTACGCAAGCGCGTATACGCGACTGCGCATCATTCGATACTATCTTTCACGGGTGATGAACGTGATGATGGTTAAAGACGCAGTTGCACAGCGCTTTCGTGAGCTCTGTTTCCAGCGCGATATCCGAATCAACGAACTGGCGGTTCTTTCCGGAGTAACGCCGTCTACGGTGTACAGTATGCTCGACCCAAAGCGCCGTGAAATCTCCATTACCACTATCAAAAAACTCTGTGACGGTCTGGATATCACGCTCAGCGAATTTTTCACCGCCCCAGTCTTTGACAAACTTGAGCAGGAAATAAAGTGACTTATCAAAAAGTGTAAGCCTTGCTTTTTCAAGATTTTCATAAAACCCTTGACGAGCTTCGCGCCGTTGAGGGTTTTTCTTTGTTTTCTTTTCCGATGTGCCACAGGTAAACAGGAACGCGCCATCCCCGTTTTTTCGTGCATCCCGCGGCCATCCATGCTATAATAAGGAAAATTCTTTCCACATTCTCCAAGGAGGCCGATTATGTTCTGCTCCGTCGCCATGAGCACCTATAACGGCGAGCGCTTTCTCGCCGAGCAGCTTTCCTCCATCTGCGCCCAAACCCGCCCCGTCGATGAAATTGTCGTCAGCGACGACGGCTCTTCCGATGGCACGCTGCGCATCCTCGACGATTTTCGCCTGGCGCATCCCCAGATTCGCTGGAAGATTCTGCCCTCCGCGGAGAATCACGGCTTTCGCGAGAGCTTTCTGCGCGCCCTCAAGGCCTGCGGCGGCGATTTGATTTTCCTCTGCGATCAGGATGACCGCTGGGCGCCCGGCAAGGTCGAAACCATGCTGCGCCACTTCGAGGCCAACCCCGCCATGCTCTCCCTCATCTCCGATTTCAAGACCATCGACGCGGACGGAAACCTTCTGAACCCGAACGCGCCGACGGAAAACCTCTGGGTTTCCGACCGCGTTCTGCGCACGCCCGCCTCGCCGACGCAGATCACCCTATCCGAAATGCTCGGCCGCAATCAGGGGCAAGGCTGCGCCATGGCCGTGCGCCGCGAACTGGTGCAGGAATACATCCGCCTGAACCAGCTCTGGACGCACGATTGGATTCTCAACCTGCTGGCCGCGCTGCACGGCGGGCTGTATTACTGCCGCGAGCCGCTCCTGTTCTACCGTCTGCACGGCTCCAACGTCATCGGCATGGCGCAGGGCGAGCACGCGCAGCGCCATATTCCCTGCATCCGAAAGCCCTACGCGCTGGCGCTAGCATTCAAATATTCCTTTTTGGAGGGCAACCCGGCGGCCAGCCGCAGGGAGCTCATCAGTATTCCGCTGGCGACCTACGAATCCGTCTTCGAAAAGACCGCCTGCAAAGAGACCGAGCGGATCCAGCGCGACACGTGGAAGGCGCTGCAAACCAAGCGCTTGCGCCTCATCGAACAGCGAAGGCCGCTTTCCTATCTCGCGTTCTTCCTGACGCATCGTGCGTTCTTCAAGGACATCGCCTACTTCTCCACCTTTGAGCAGTTCGCCATCCGCCTGATGATCGACCTGTGCGCCATGCGCAAATGAATATAGAACCGTAAAAGAGCAAATCCGAAATTTTGCACAAATTCCAATGCGTAACAAAAAAGCGAGGGTCGATCAAACCCCCGCTTTTCTTTTTCGGTTGATGCTCTGCGCCATTCTCCATAAGAAAAGACCCAGACACTTGGTCTGAGTCTTCATCTGGAGGCGCCATCCAGAATCGAACTGGAGAATGAAGCTTTTGCAGAGCTTTGCCTTACCGCTTGGCCATGGCGCCACAGTGGAGCGGTAGACGAGATTCGGACTCGCGACATCCACCTTGGCAAGGTGGCACTCTACCACTGAGCTACTACCGCATAAATGGTGCCTTGGGGCGGAATCGAACCACCGACACGGAGATTTTCAGTCTCCTGCTCTACCGACTGAGCTACCAAGGCAAATGGCGACGCGGAAGGGGCTCGAACCCTCGACCTCCAGCGTGACAGGCTGGCATTCTAACCGACTGAACTACCGCGCCATTTTATGAAATTGGTGGGAACAACAGGGCTCGAACCTGTGACCCTCTGCTTGTAAGGCAGATGCTCTCCCAGCTGAGCTATGCTCCCGAGCTGGACCGCCGCATCGCTTGATCGTGTCGAGCGCGGCGACGAAATATATAATACACGATTACACGATTTTTGTCAACCTTTTTTTGAAATTTCTTCAAAACGTTTTTGCTTCGCCCCCGTTTCGTTCTTTTTCTTTTGCAGGCAGGGATAGTCGCTTGGCGTTATTCGAGCGGCGAAAACAGCGCCCCGGTCATATCCAGAATATCGTCCATCGGGATTTTCGTCCCGTCCTGCAGGGTCATCAGGCGCGCGTATTCGTCCACCTTTCTGACCCTGCCCGTCACGGTCAGGTATGCGCCCCCGGCCTTTCGCGCGTCCGGCCGGAAGACGAGCAGGGTGATCTCCGGCGCGTCGCCCAGCGCGTCCATCAGCAGCCGGAACTTCATGTTCAGCGCGGTCAGCGCTTCCTCGTCAGGCTCGATCCGCGCGTCGGTCAATCTTCCGGTTTCCCGAATGACCGCGTCATAGCCGGTGAGGGCGGCGTAGGGCGCGAACTGCGCCGCGCGGTCGGTCATCGGCATCTGCGGCCGTGTTTTGGAAACGTGGTGCGCAAGCCCCATGATCTCGTCGTATTTGCCGTTCGGGTTCATCCCGCGTCCCCCTTTTCTCCGTCAAACCGTTTTTTGCTTTGGCGCGCCGATCGTTTTATGCCTTGTGCCCGCCGATCTGCGCGTTGCGCTCTTTGGCCGTCGCGCCTTCTTCGAGGTTCATCCCCTTGAAAAGCGCGTTTTTTCCGTATTTCTTTTTGATGGCAAGCGTGGCGTTTTGAATCCGCCGCTCCCGCGCCAAGGCCTCGTCCTCGGCCTTCTGCTTCTCCGCCTCGGCGGCGTAATCCGTAAAGAAATCGAGCTGAACGGCGTCATCGCGCTTCTTCGGCGCGTCCGCCTCCCGCAAAACGCGGTTGGCCACGACGTACATGCGGCGGATCAGCAGATTTTTGTCCACAATCCTGTCAAACAGCTCCGTCACCGCGCACATGATCCGGCGCGTGGAGGAGGTGTAGCCGTCAAGGTTGATCGAGCCGTGCGCCTGCTTGGGCACCTGCCGCCCGTAGGGATCGGTTTCAACCCAGCCGCGATACTTCGCCCGCCGCGCCGGATCGGTCAGGTTTTCAATGTCATAGCCGACGGTCAGCACCATCTGGTCGGTGACAAGCCCCTTGTCCACCAAATCCAGCACGAGCAAATCCGTCATCTCGCGGATGACGAGCCGCGCCTTCTCCGCCTCGTAAGGGCAATGCAGCACCTGCCCGGAGCTGATGCTGTTCGTGCTCGGCCGATACGCCTTGATCGCCTCGATGGTCGTCGGCTCCCAGCCCCATGCGTGGTCGATGAGCAGCTCCGCGTTTTTTCCGAAAAGCCGGTAGAGCAGATCCTCGCTGCGCTCCGAGCAGAGGGCGACGTCGCCCATCGTCACCATCCCGTTCTGCTCCAGCTTTTTGGCGATGCCCCGCCCCACGCGCCAGAAATCCGTGATGGGCTGATGCGCCCAGAGCTCGCGGCGGAATTTCATTTCGTCCAGCTCCGCGATGCGGACGCCGTTTTGATCGGCGGGCATGTGCTTGGCCACAATGTCCATCGCCACCTTGCACAGAAACAGGTTTGTGCCGATTCCCGCTGTGGCCGTGATGCCGGTCGTCTCCAGCACGTCGAGGATAATCTTCATGGCGAGATCGTGCGCCGAAAGCCCGTATGTGCTCAGGTAATCCGTCGCATCCATGAACACCTCGTCGATGGAATAGACCACGATATCCTCCGGCGCGACGTATTTGAGGTAAATCTGATAGATGCGGCTGCTGTACGCCATATAATACGCCATTCGCGGCGGCGCGATGATGAAATCCATCGCCAGAGACGGATTGGCTTGCAGCTCCGAGAAAAAATGCGACGTGCCTTCCAGCTTTCGCCCCGGCGCGCTGCGCCGGCGAAGCGCGTTCGCCTCCCGGACGCGCTGCCTGACCTCGAACAGCCGCCCCCGGCCGGAAAGCCCGCAGCGCTTGAGCGTGGGCGTGATGGCTAGGCAGATGGTCTTGTCCGTCCGGCTCTCGTCCGCCACGACGAGGTTGGTATCCAGCGGGTCGAGGCCGCGCTCCCTGCATTCCACGGAAGCGAAGAAGGATTTCAGGTCGATTGCGATATAGGCTCTCTCTTTCATGCCCGTCCCCTCCTTCCCGCGCCTGCGCCGCGCACGTCAAAACGGCCGGGCAGCGCCCCTTTCCGACGCTCTCCCGGCCGCTATCCTTTGATTTTCCTTTGGCTCCACGCGCGCACCCGCGCACGTCCGAATGGGTTTTATATGCGGAGGATGAAGCCTGTTCCGTCAGTCAACGGAATCCTCCGCCCCGATATCGCTTTGCCTTTCGCTGGATTCCTCTTCGGCGAGCGCCATCTTGGCGATCTCTTCTTCGGTCAGCCCAGCCAACGCGCCCTCATACATCGTATCTTGCGCGGCGTCATCGCCCTGCGCCAATTCGGCGGTGGCTTCCGGCTCCTGTTCCAGCGCTGCGGTGGTTTCCGGCGTCGCGGTCACCGTGGGTGCAGGCTTCTGCGCGCTGTTCCCCTGCGAGATAACAATCAAACCGATCACAGCGATCAGCGCGACCACCAGCACGGCGACCACGGCTTTCATACCCGGCTGCATCGGACTCACCCTTTCTTTTCCCGCCCTTCAGGCGGCCTCGTTGTTGCCTGCCAGCGAGTTTTCGCTGTCGTTTACAGGTTTTCCAATTCGATCAGGCCGCAGCCGCCATCCTTGCGGCGATACACCGTCGCGGCTCTGCCCGTTTCGATATTGTTGAACATGTAGAAGGAATGACCGAGCATATCCATTTCCAGAATCGCGTCTTCAACGCTCATCGGCTTGGATGCGTACCGCTTCACGCGAACCACCGCGATCTCTTCCTCGTCCGCGTCCGCCGCAGCGTCCGCGACCGGCGGCTTCTTCCTCAGGTCGCGCGCCAAGCGCGTCCTGAGCTTCTTCATCTGCCGCTCCAGAACATCTATACCTTTATCCAGCGCGGGGAGGGAAATCTCCCGCTCCTGGTTTTCCGTGCGAAGTGTGTGACCCATGTAGGGCATGGTCATTTCGACCTTGTAGGTGTTCTTCTGTTCCGTAATGCGAACGCTGATTACCGTATCGCCCTCGGCCTCATCCTTGAAATAGGCGTCCATACGCTGATGGATTCTGCGCTCCATCGTTTCAACGATCCCAGCGGGAACATGTGCATCCTTAATCACAAAACGTGTAACCATGAAATCGGCCTCCTTTGCCTTGGGATTGCCTTAAAATGTTCGCTTGGCCTTTTCGGCTCTTTCTCCTTTCTTCGCTTATAGTATACGGAATTTGTCAGCTTTCTTCAAGCCAAATCGCATATTGATTGTAAGGAATTAACAAACGTTCGTCCTGTTCAGCAGCTTTTCATAAGTCGGCAGCATGTCCTTCTCCCGAACGGATTCGGCCAGCCGGTCAATCGCAATCCAGCCGACGGCGCTGTTCTCGTCCTCCGCCACGCGCAGGGGCAGCGAATCGTCCGCCTCAAACAGATACGATACGTTCAGGTGCAGGTGGCTGCCGACCGCCTTCCCGCGCTTCACGTGCGCCCAGACCGGCAGAATCTCCAGCGAAGCCGCGCCGTTTCCAATCTGTCTGAGCCGCTCGATGCCCGTCTCCTCCCGCGCCTCGCGCATCGCAACGTGCAGCAGGTCGGTTTCGCCGTCCGCGTGGCCGCCTGTCCATGCCCAGCTCTGATAGATCTTGTGGAATGCCATCAGCGTTTTCGTGCGCGCCCGATTGACGATGACGGAGGAAGCCGTCACGTGCGCGTAGGCGCAGTCCCGCGTCAGAAGCCGCTCGCCCTCCCGGTCGATCAGGGTCAGTATTTCCGCCTTCTCCGCCGCCTCGCGTTCGTCCTTCGGGGCATAGCCCCTGATCGTCTGCTTCCAGTCCTCGGGAATGTTCGGGTTTTGCATCGTCAAGCCGCCTTTCCTTTGTTGCGTGCTCTCAGCTTACCACAATTTCGCCCGCGATGCAAGTCAGCCGAAGCCCTCGTCCGCCGCGATCAGCTCGCCCTGCGGGGTCATCTCCACGGCAATTCCGTCCTCCTCGTTTCCCGCCTGATAAAACCAGATGCGATAGTCCGCCTGCCTCGTCTGCTCGACATACATCAGCTGCATTTCGCATGCCGCGCCATCCACGGCTTTTTTGGAGCGCTTCCAGCCTTTTCCATGCTTCTTTCCGTATTGCCAGGCGTATTCCCGCGCCTTTTCCTCCGCTTCTTCGAAGCTCAATTCGTCGTCCAGCGGATTGACATGATACACCTCCGCACGCATCGGCTTGCCCAATTCCGCATCTTCTCCAAGCCGCGTAAAACCCGTTACAGGCTCGTTGTCGTACCAGCTCAGCTGCACCCAGTCGTCCGTGCCGATTCCGTTCACTTCCACAATTCCGCTCGGCAGCGTTTGGCGCAGCACCTTCGCGCTTTCGTCCGGCGCAGCGTAAACCGCCTGTTCGCCCGCCTCGGCGGTGTACCACCGAACGACGTGCGCCACGTCGCGCTCCCGCCATACGCCGTAGGTCAAGTCGCGCGCAGGCATCCAGCCCTCCAGCGACGCCTCGCCTTGACCCACGCGCACCCGGATCCACGCGCGCTGAACCTCCAATACCTCCGCCACCGTGCCGCTGTAATAATGGAACAGCATGTCGCTGCTCTCGTCCGGCTCGGCGTAGAGCGTCACCGTGTCGCTCTCCTCCACCGGCGCGCAGACGGCAACGCCCGTTTGCGGCAGGGTGTTGTAAACGTTCATCACCTCGCCCTTCGCGGACATCTCCACTATCAGTATATCCATCGACCATTTCCGCCCGTCCATGAGGATCGGATCATTCATATAGACGTGATAAAACGTTTCTCCCGTCAACGGCTCGTAAAACAAACCGCTGCAATCCCAGCGCATGTCCTCGTCCAGCACCCGCGCATCCGTGTAGACCTCGGAAATGTTCCATTCTTCCCATTCGCGCAGTTTCCGCATGGCATCGTCCCGCGTAATTTCGCCCGCCAGCGGCAGAACCATCCATGACGAAGTCCATCGTTGCGGCCGGATCGTCCACGTCATGGGGATAAAGCCGTTTTCGCCCCAGACCGCCACCCATTGGCCGTTATAGCCCATGATCTTCACGGCGCCCGGCGCCGCGAGGGTATCAATCACCCCGGATTGCTCGTCGCAGGCTTCATAAACCGGCGTGTCCTCGTCAAATGCGGGCATTTCGGCGTATTGCTGCACCTCGCGCATCGCCTCCGCGCCGTATTTCAGCCGTTCCTGCCGAATATAGCCCTCCAGCGATTCGCCCGTCATCCCCATGCGCACATGCGCCCAGCCGTCCGCAAGGTCGAGCACCTGCAACGGCGCGCCCTGAAAATAGCGCATCAGCGTTTCGCTCCGCCCGTCCGGCGCTTCATGCAGCACAACCGAGCCGTTTTCCTCCTCCGGCGCGCAGACCGCCGCGCCGACCTTCGGCGTATCGAGGTCGGCAGCCAGCGCCACCGTCGCAAGCATCATCATCATCATCGCAAGCAGAACCGCACCCCATATTGTTTTCATCGTGAAATTCCTCCCTTCTACTGATATAGACGAAGCAAACGGGCGAAAATTTCACTTTTTATGAAAAAAACCGGGGCGCACCATGAACGGTTCGTCCCGATTCATGTTTATATGGATGTATTCAGGTTCAAAGTCCTCCCTCTTCGAGGGCGGTGTCACGCCACAAGCGTGACGGAAGGTGTTCGTTGCTCAATTCATCTTCACCGCGTCTTTTTCAAACCGGATGCCGTATTTGAACAGAAAACCGAGCACGAGCGCCGCCGCGCAGACCCACGGCGCGAGCAGCAGGGCGGCCAGCGCATACAGCGCGGGCACATCCGCCACCTTCTCATTGGGGGATGTGACGATCACTCGCAGCACGGATAGCTGACGAAAAGCGTTCACCGCATTGTTTTTGATGGTTTCAAAATCCATGCTCATCCCTCCTCAGGCCTTGACCACGCGAACCCGCATGCCGAAAAGCACGACCAGCAGCGCCGTCAGCACCGCCAGACGGATGCTCGCGACGCACGCCAGCACGGCCAGCCACATCGGCACTTTGACAAAGGTTCGCCCCGTGCCCTCGACAACGAGCCTGCTGCCGAAAATCAGGCTTACGATCTCTTTGATTTTATCCCACATCGTCTTCACCCCGTATGCTTACAGGCGGGTAATCATCAGCTTGCCGCTCATGGTATCCATGTGAATCGGCAGGGCGCAGGTGCCGTAGCGGTTCGGGCCGAACTCGTTGACGACCTTCCCGCTCATGCCGCTGATATCGGCCACAAACCCGCGGATGTCGCCGGGGAGCGCCACATGCGCGTTCGCGCTCATGGAGTTGAACTGCATTTTGCGCGTCGGCGCGACGGTGCAGAGCACCTCGACGTCGCCGGAAACGCTGTTGATCTCCCATTCCTCGCTCGCGCCTTCGGCGTGAATCCGGCCGGAAACGACGCTCAGATCCGCCCGGTTCGCGTCGCAGGAGACGAACTGCCTGCCCGAAACGGTGTTGACCACCACGTCGCCCGCGCAGGCGCTGACGGTCGCGCTGCCGGAGATCGTCGTTACGTCGATTTCCTTTGCGCGGATGCCCGCGTCCGGCTCGACGCGCACATCGCCGGAGGTCGTGTTCACCTTCACCTTGTCCACGTCGATGGCGTACAGGCGAATATCGCCGGAGGTCGTGCCGAGCACGTAGTCGGCGGCATAGCCGCGCGGCACGCGCACCGTCACCTTGCCGCCCTCCTTTTGGAAGACGGAGAAGAACGTCTTGAACACATCCGGGTTCGCGCGGCGCACGTTCAGCGCGTGCTCCTCCATCGTCACGGTCGGCTGCTCCACGCCTTCGCGTCCGGCCTCCCATTCGACGAGCACATCCGTGCCGTCCGCCGCCTTTACGGTGACGTCGTCGGAATCGAGGCTCACGTTCACCTCGCGCAGCCCCGCCGCCGGATAGCGGCTGATGATGACCATGCCCGGCGCACCGCTGAGCGGCTCGGCCTGTCTGGCCGCGTTCTCCGCGTCGCGCACCACGTCGTCGATGTCAATCGGCTCGTTGGGACAGCCCGCATCCGCCTCCACCTGCGCCGCGTCGGCGTTCAGGCTTTCCTGCATCGCGTCCATCTCGCGCCGGAGCGCGTCAAGCTCGTCGTCCGTTTCGGGTTTTTCTGCTTTTTCGGCCTTTTCCTGCTCGGCCAGCTTGGCGAGCTTCTTTTCCACCTCGTCGGCCTCGGTCTCCAGCGCGTAGGCCTTTGCGCGCAGCGCCCGCGCGCCCTCCTGATCGCCCGCCGCCTGCTTGAGCTCCGCCTCGGCGCGGATGCTTTGGGCGCGTTTGCGCAGCGCCGCCGGAGCCTTGGGCTTTTCCTCGCCGAAATCGACGACGATTTCGCCCTTGTCGCCGGACAGCTTGTCAATCGCTTTGCCCGCCGCCTTCTGCGCGTCGCTCAGCCCCTTGCCGACCGCCTTGCCGATGCCGCCGATCATGCCGCCCGTCAGGTCGTCCACCTGGCGAACCAGCTTCTGCGCCTGCGGCACAATCTGCTTGCCCACGTCGCCCAGCGCGCCGAAGGCCTTGCCCAGCACGTCGCCGATATCCGGCGTTTTTTCGGTTCTGACCTCGAAATCCGGCGCTTCGGCCTTCGCGGCCTTTTCCTCGGTCTTTTCTTCTTTATCTTCTTTGTCTTCGCCCGGTTTTTCGGCGTTTATGTCGTGCAGCAGGCTCTGTACGTCGCCCAGCGACGCGGCCACCTCGGCGAAAGCTTCTTCCTCCGTCTTGCCCGCGCGAACGGAATCCTCGAAGCGCGCCTGCGCGTTGGCCATCATCTCGTCGCGCAGGGCAAGGTTATCCGCCGTCATCTTCATATCGGCAAAAATTTCATCAATCATTCTGCGAATCTGCTTGTTCATCATCTTGATGCGTCCTCCATTCCAAACAGTTCGGATATCACGGCGCGGTATTTGCGCCAGTCCGCCTGATTTTCCGCAAAGAGCGCGCGCCCTTTCTCGGTCAGGTGGTAATAGCGCCTGCGCGCGCCTGCGTTTTCGTTGCCCCAATAGGATTCGATCATCCCGGCCGCCTCGAGCCGCCGGAACGTCGTATACAGGGTCGCCTCTTTCAACTGCAATTCCCCGCGGGTGATCTCCTGCACGTTTTTGCTGATGACATAGCCGTAGCTGTCGCCTTCGGCAAGCTGCGCGAGGATGATCGTATCGGTATAGCCGCGAAGGATGTCCGATGAATTGAGCATTTCATCACCTCCGACGAGATACAGTATATCTCCATATACCTCTCCTGTCAATGTATCTCGGTCACTTTTTTTGAAAAATTCGTCCGCAGTCAGTCGTCCAATGAAATTTATCGTCATATCGTTGACGGTTTCCGGCATTTCTTCTATAATGAAGCTGACAAATCCCATGTCTGACGCTGCTTGGCATCGTTATGACCGATTAATAAGGAGGTTGACCCATGAAAAAGACCCACACGCTTCTTCTGGCTCTGTTCCTGTGCCTCGCGCTGGTTTTCCCCTGCGCGCTGGCGGAGGACGCTTATGTGTCCGGCCAGCGGACGCAGGCGCTGATCGACGCCGCGCTGGACGCGGGGCAGGTTGTCGGCGGCGAAACGCGCCTGACCCTTCAGCTTGGCGACGAAATTCTCTCCATGCTGTCAGGCGACACGGAGAGCCAAACGCAGCTTGACGCGCTGATGGAGGTCATCAGCGGCGTCCGCCTTGCGGGCGGCTTCGGCAAGCTCGAAGACGGCTATCGCGTGGAGCTGGGCGGCTCGTATACCGCGCCCTCCGGCGACAACGTCTTTGTCACCGCCGCGGCGAACCTGACCCTCGACGGCGTCAGCATCGAGAGCAACCTGATCGAAGGCGAGCGCCTGAGCATCCGCTGGGAAACCCTGCTGCGGCTGCTCGGTCTGACCGACGACGAGGTGAACCAGATCATGGCGCTCCGCGACGTGGATTGGGACAACGCCATGAAGGAGCTTTCCACCGTCGTCGCGCAGGCCGCCGAGGAAATCGGCAAGCTGGTTGAGCCGTATCTGGCCACGTTCGCCGACTTCCTCGCCTCGCTGGATATTCAGCAGCGCGACAATGTGGCGGCCGAGGGCGATTATCCGGCGGTCGATCACGAGATCTCCGTCACCTGCACCGCCGAGGATCTGGGCCGCCTCTTCCACACGCTGGCCGATCAGATGGAGCGGGACGACGCGCTTCTGCCCTACATCGAGCAGCTCGTCGCGAACACCACGGTGACCTTCACCAGCGACAGCGGCGAAACGACCCGCACCACGACCACCGCGGAGTTTTTCGACGGTATGCGCGAATTTGCCGACTCGCTCATGCTTGAAGACGCCACGCTCGGCATTCTGGTGGGCTACAACGACGACGGCCTGCCCTTCTACCTCACCGCGGCGCAGACGCTGGATGACGAGACCGTCGCGCTCTATCTCCAGATCAACCCCGGCGAAACGGAAAACGCCACCGTCTTCACCCTGACCATGCTGGAAGCGGACGACGAGGGCGACCTCTCCGACCGTGTGGACGCGGATATGACCCTCGTTCTCGACCCGGCCGATCCCAACGCCTTCTCCGTCGAGCTCAACGTTCAGTCCACCGAGCTCAACCTTTATTACGCCATGGCGGAATCCGCCGTCACCATCGAGGAGAATCTGCCGGGCTACAAGACCACGTTCTCCATGACGATAAGCGAACCGGACGAAACCAGCGGCCTGCGCATCGTCTACAACGGCGAAGGGCTGACCACCCTGACCGACACGGACGGCGAAAAGAGCACGTTCTTCATGACCGCCAATCTCTATGACGAAGGCGACGACCCCATCGACCTCATCGTAGAGAGCGGCCATCTCATCGAGCCGGGCGACGGCGCGCTCTCCGGCAGCATTTACATGAACGAGAATGTCGATGTCGGCGGCCTGCCCGTCACCGTCGGCTTTGACACCGCCGTTTCCTCGTGGGCTTACGACGCGGCGGAAACCGCCGCCCTTCAGGAGACCCAGTTTGAGGTCGCGACCGGCGAAGAGCTCGCCGCGCTGCAAAGCCGCGTCTCCGAGCGCCTCCAGCAGAAGCTGATCTCCCTGCTGTCGCTCATCCCGGCGGAGTTTCTGGAGCTGTTCGAGTAATCTTCTCCGTTTTTACGGGCACTGATTACAATGACAGTAAATGAGTAAATTCGAAATTTTGCACAAATTCCGATAACAGGCGCGCGATGTGCGCCCCTACGGGCACGGCGTAACTTATTGCTTAGACGGAAAATAACCTGATAAAGAGCTCCCTCTTCGAGGGAGCTGTCAGCGAAGCTGACTGAAGGAGTTAAGCGGGCGCGCCC
>QWCN01002543.1_pt1 | contig 23594 bp, 24 predicted proteins | sample 1972711 | NCBI WGS metagenome assembly QWCN01 (sample SAMN09866707, study PRJNA288562) | Human gut metagenome isolate term1_stool, whole genome shotgun sequencing... | isolation source: gut | host: Homo sapiens | place: USA: California
GCAAAGTAACTTAATAAACAAAATGGGGTGGCTCCGTTAGTCCGGACAGGTGGCTCTCGCCACACCGGACTGGCGGCTCTGCCGCACCGTAATATTCATATCGGCACATTTTCCCGTTCCCAGTCCGCCAAAATAAGAATAAATACTCCCAAGCAAAGCTACAGAAGCCACTACTGTCAATAGCCCGTATTTCAAGACTGAATATTTCCTTTTCTTATGTTTTCTGTTTTTCTTGTATTTACTCACAATTATATTCCTGCTTTCTCCACAGATAGCTTATTTTATTTTGTCTCTAATTTTCATATAAACAAATCTTTTATCAGCGGTTTTCCTGCTTATTGTACAAAAAAAGACACAGGCAAAAATTTTTTATTTCTGCTCTGCGTCTTAGCGTCTGGCGTCTTTCTTATATTCCACTATATGATCTTTTACATTGATAATAAAATTTTTTTACATTTCGGACAAAACAAAGGAAAATTTTTTAGTTCTGTGTTTTCCAAAACCTGCGTCCTTGTTTTCGCTTTACACTCTGGACATAAAATCCATTTATCCGTTATGATTGATTTCACTCTTCCTCGTCTCCTTTAATTATTTAATTCCATCCTATAAAGGTGCATTCCCAAAACCGCCTGAAAACCTGTTGCTGCAAAAACACTGAACCTCTCGACTATTCCAAAATACTCTTTCGGAACAATGTTCATACCTAATGCACTAACCATCATCATTCCAAGTGCTATTCCTGCAAATACCCCATAGGAACAACAGCTTCTGTTTTTTATCCCGGAAATAATGATTAAGATTAGTGATATGATAGATAACAATACAACGATTACCGTTGACAAAATGTGCATCTGATCCTGAAATGTTCCAGCATATCCGCTGTCACTTAACGGAAACATTCCAAAACCAACTGCAGACACCCACTCCATGATCGTAAATAAATAAACTCCACTTCTTAAAAGCCGGATTCCTTTTTTCTGAATTCCGAGACACACCATCATGGCACATACCAAAGTACATACATTATACAGACTGCTCAGTTGATTCCATAACCTGAGTGATGGTGCATTGGATGCACTCAGTCACATTGATCTGCATAATTCAAGTACATGTTTTACTTTAATTCCGTCCCGAATAAACCATTAATTGAATATCATTATCCGATGATGGTTTACCAGTAAAATCTCCTGCCCTTTACATGTGAAGTGGATATTCACAATCCACTTCACTAAAATAACTGCCCCGGTAGTTTTTTCTTCTCTTTATAAGGAAACAACTTATCAAATTCTTCGGTTTCCTTTTCGTCTACAAAATATCCCGCTGGTGTCGCATACTCTCCCGTAATACCATCCAGATAGCCAGGAATCAGCTCTCTGCATAAAAAGAAAGTCGCATCCTGCCCTTCTTCCAGTCCATGATAACGAATGTTAAATTCTCTTGCCGGTCTGAATCCACTTTTCCCATAAAAATCAATATTTCCCTCAAGGCAGACTGCACCACAACCAAATTTCGCAGCCTTGTCTAATGAATAATCCAGTAAGACTTTTCAATATCCTTGTCTTTTCAGTTCTGGAGTAATACAAATCGGTCCCATAGTCATAATTGGAATATTTCTTCCATCATCCGCTTTAATACTTGTTCTCATAAACATATTCTGACCGATCAACTTACCATCTTCATCATTTTCATTAAGAAGCATCACAAAATCCAGTTCTGGAACAAATGCCGGATCATTTCGGAGCTGATGCAATACATAATGCTCAAGGCATCCTGGACGATACACATTCCAAAAACTTTCTCTTACCAGATTTTCTACTTTCTGATGTTCTTCCTTTTTCTCTAAACGAATCGTAATATTACTTTTTTCCATTTCTTTTATATCCTTTCAAATTATTCTAGATAAAAAGCCACTAATTTTGATTACTTTGCATTTATCAAAATTAATGGCTCTGCGTCTAAGAGTCTGGCTCTTATGTTTTTTAATTATTGCTATTTCTAATTTCTTCTGTGATTTCGGTCAGCATATGCTCAAACTGACATTTTACTTTCACCTTATCTGATGCTCCATCATACACACTATAATAGAAAAACATATTTGCATAAAATTTAACTGCAGTCTCCTCTGGATTTTCTATTTTCATATTTTTGAACAGATCCTTCACGTATTCTGCCGGTCCAGATACCAGATATTGCTGATACAACTTCTGCATTTCTTCATTTCTAAATTGTTCAAGCGTAAGCATTTTCCGAAATGATGATGCAAAATCATCCTCTGTCCAATACTCAAACATTGATTTGCTGTATCCTACAAAATCTTCTACTGATACGTTCTGATATTCTTCCGGCATTTTCTCAATACTTTCTTCTGGTACTTCATTCTGCCTGGCTTGTTCACTGTCCTGCTGTTCCATTCGTTTCACAATGTGCAAAAATATGTCTCTCTTATTTTCATAATGTCTGTATAACGCTCCTTTAGTCATTCCAAGAACCCCTGCAATCTGACTCACAGATACAGCTTCATATCCATTTTTCGCAAACAAGTGAAGGGCCACAGTCATAATCTCTTCCTTTGTACTTCCCATACATAATCATCTCCCTTACTACAAATAAACGACCGTTTACAGTTCTATTTTAGTAAACGGTCGTTTATTTGTCAAGTCATAAATGATTATTTGAGCAAAAGCACAAGGGATTTTAACGTCCCTTGTGCTTTTCTCTTTTCTTTTTCTGTTTCAGCTCAAGCATTCGTTGTTCCGCCGCCTGTTTTATTTTTTTATATATCCCAGATCCGGGTTCTTATAATCCCCTCTGGCTTTTTTCTTTTCCACGTATGGCCCCCACACGTTTGCCTCATCTTTGATACCAACTGTCTCCGGATCAAATAACGGATCAAGCCCTGCATTTTTCTGTTTTTCATAATCTCTGACAATTTTAATAACCTGCGGCGTCAGAAGAAGGATACTGAATGTATTTACCCAGAGCATACAGCCAACTCCGATATCACCCATTGACCAGATCGTATCTCCGTCAATAAGGATTCCGAACAGACAGAAGATCAGGAACAAAATACGTACGATGGTAACTACTACTTTGTTTTCTCCCCACAGATATTTGCAGGTAGACTCCAGCTGATAGGAGTAGGATAACATTGTAGTAAAAATAAAGATAAACAGCATTACTGCCAGAAACATGGCCCCTGTTTTTCCAATTGATACCCTGAGTGCTTCCTGCATGAAAGAAATACCATACTGGATTCCCGGTACCTGTTCTACAAGAAGTACTGCTCCTGTTCCGTCAGCCGCTACATTATATGTACCTGCAAGTAAAATACAAAATCCGGTACAGCTGCACACCAGAAGTGTATCAATATATACAGAAAGTCCCTGTACAAGCCCCTGTTTTACCGGGTGGAAGTATCGGTTGTCGCTGAGATCAGCGGGCTCATTCCGTTTCCTGCATCATTTGAGAAGAAGCCTCTCTTGATTCCCCATGCCACAGCAGATCCTACAATTCCTCCAAATATTGCATCCTTTCCAAATGCACTGGCAAAAATAGAACCAAACATCCCCGGAATTTCTTTATAATTCATAACAAAAATTGCAATGGTGATCAAGAAATAAATTCCGCACATGATCGGTGCAAGGACTTCTGCAACCTGACCGATACGTTTAATACCGCCCATTGTTACTACTCCAACAATAAGGACCATACCAATTCCAACTACGATAAACGGAATTCCAAATGCTCCTTTGATCGCAGTTGCTGCAGTCTGTGTCTGCATTGCAGGAAGCAGAAAACCAGGTCCAATGAAAACCGCAATACAGAATAATACTGCCAGGATTCTTCCAACCTTCTTATTTTTGAACCCGTTTGACATATAAAATGCCGGGCCGCCTGTTAACTCTCCTAAATTTCTGGTCTTATACGCCTGACCAAGAATACATTCCACAATACCGGTGGAAGCTCCCAGGATTGCTGTTATCCACATCCAGAACAGAGCTCCCGGTCCACCCATAAATATAGCGGTTGCAGTTCCTGCAATATTACCGGTACCGACACGTCCTCCTACGGTTGTCGCAAATGCCTGAAACGCTGAAAGACCGGTATCTTTCTTATTATCTCCCTTTTCTGTCAGACATTTTACCATGTCTTTGAATCTGCGGACCTGAATACCACGTAAACGAACGGTAAACCAGACCGCCGCGCACATCAGGAACACACACATCACCGGATGCCAGATGATGTCATTGATCGCGTTCATTACTGTTACAAATACTTCCATACTCTTTCCTCTCGTCCTTATATATTTAAAACTCTATTCTTTAATTTACTATAATCTGACATTTTTCACAAGTGTTTTCCATATAAAAACCTTTGTTTTTATCAGAAAGACACAGGAATACGTCAAGCGGATATTCGCAATCCGCTTCGCTACTTGCTCATAACCAAATAACTGCTCCGCAGTTTATTTGGTTAAAAAGGGGAAGCTGACTGTCTTCAGCTTCCCCTTCATATTTAACTACATATAGCTTATTGTTTCTGTTAATTCTTTTCTGCTGTTATGGTTTGGAAGTGCGCCTGTTCCGTCTGCCGCAATTCCAAGATCCAGCAACATCAAAATTTCTTCTTCCTCCGGAAGTCCAAGAGCCTTTGCCAGTTCATCCGGATTGAAAAAATTGATCCAACAGCTGTCAATCCCCTCATTGTAAGCTGCCAGCATCATGTGAGTTGCTACAATACTGGTATCTTCAATCCCGGAATCTCTTTTTCCTCCAGGATATGTGAAAACATTATTCTTATTATATGCTACCACCAAAACAACAGGTGCCTGATAACGGCATGGTGTTGCTTTATCAATTGCTTCCAGTCCCTTTTCAGACTGTACTACATAAATATGCTGTTCCTGAAGATTTTTTGCTGTTGGAGCGACACGTCCGGCCTCCAGGATCTTATCCAGCTTTTCTTTTTTCACTTCCACGTCACTGAATTTTTTGCAGGAATATCTATTTTTTATTACTTCTGAAAAATCCATTCCAAACCATCCTTCCTATAATTTTTTATTATTTTACCATAAAAACGCGGATGCGCAAACTATCATCTAATACAAATAAATCTTCTTTTCTACAAGTCTGTCCCCTTCATACTGTAATTTTACGGAAAAAAAGCGTTCTTCTCCAGAAAGAAGCAGATCAAGAAATACTTTATCCCCCTCCCATGCAGGCAGTTCAGGCACTTTGGTTTTGTCAACCCAGCAAAGTTGTCCTTCATTACATTCAATCAGTTCTCCTGTATATCTGTCCGCTGTGAAAACACACATAAGCTCAGATTCATATTCATTATTAACAAATGTCACCAGCCCACGAAATTTATAAGATGTAAGTGTTAATCCGGTTTCCTCCTTCACCTCGCGCATAAGACATTCCTCCGGAGTTTCCTGACTTTCTACATGTCCGCCAACACCGATCCATTTTCCACCATTCATGTCATTCTGTTTTTTAATTCTATGAAGCATCAGATATTTGTCATCATTTTCTATATAACATAAAGTGGTTGTCGTCATTTAAATACCTTCTTTCCGTTTAATCACCCTACCACTGCCAACACAATATAAACCAGAATCGAAACAATACAATACAATGAATTTGTTGTAGAAGCATATGCACTGCTTTCTTTCTTTTTCAGAAATGTCTGCATACTGAATGTTGCTGGAGACGACATATATATAATAATTGCCAGATTCAAAAGTCTGGAACTTCCGACCAGATATTTCACAGCTATAAGAACTCCCATTATCATCGCTGCCTGCAAAATAATCCTCAGAAAAATAGTTTTGATACAGGGTCCTATAAGTTCCGGTACCAGTTCCATACTGTACCCAACAACAATAAGGATAATAGGCGTAATTGCAGTTGTCAGAATGCTTTCTGCACTGAGATAGCCAGGACCAAAAGAACTATCCATCAACCGGTTGATCAGCCCCGTCAATCCGGCGATGATTCCAAGAACCGTCCCTATAAAAGCAGGAGTTTTTAATGCACTGTAAAATAAACTTTTTGCATTGATCTTTTCTCCGTTTTCCGTTTGTCCCAGCATTCCCATATACACACTAAAGCCAAAAAGCAATCCTGCAATATCCAGCACCGCAATCTGTGAAAGATTTTCGCTGCCACAAAGGCTTGTATATAAAGGATATGCCATCATTCCGCCTTCATAGATACAGACCAGAAAAGGAAGATATTTTTTATAGGGTTCTTCCATAAATCTCTTCAGCAGGAATCCCACGCCAAATGAAATCAGAAGCATTATGAACATGATCAGCACCAATGTTCCAATCTTTCCACTGTATTTTGCAGTCGCAAGCGCATGAAAAATTGCCACTGGAAGCATAATGTTTGTTACCAGTGTTTTTATGTTATTGACACCATTCTGATCTAAAAGTTTCCACTTTCTACACAGCATTCCAAGAATGATCATAACCAGTACCGGTAAAACAATCTCTAAAACATCCATTTTCTCTGTCATCCTCTCCGTTGTCCTTAATTTTTTATTTCTATCTGTTTCTGTGCATCTGCAAAATTTCCAGCAGCACTTCATATACTTCCATATTTTCCTTTACCACAAGAGCCAGACTCTCTTTCGCCTGGTTCAGAAGATGAAAAAGTCTCCGCACACTGAAATCTTTTTCCGAAGAACACATGAATCTGAGATATCCTTTTTCATCGTAATAATATTGTTCGTCCAGTAATACAACAATCTTCTCCTCGTCTCTCACTGCCTGGGCATCAAGCTGTCCGGATCCCTCTGTCGTCCGCCGCTGATATCCCTGTCTCACAAAATCATTCATAAGATTTTCCGATTCTCGGCCATTACCAGCATACACCACTGCAATATTCGGATACCATCTGGGACTTCTTTTTTCCGGCAGGTGCATCATGTTCTGGATAAAAGTGGAAAGCTCCGCATTGGTACGGATCCGGTTTGTCAGATGAAATTTCTGGAGCCCCGGCAGATTCTCCAGTCTTTCCACAATGCTCCGGTCCAGCTCTTCCGGTGAAATCACATCTTCGGAGTCACTGGAAAAGATCACTGGCCTGTGCTCACTCCATGCCAGCAGAACAGATAATTTTTCCAGGGACAGAAGATGTGCTTCATCCACCAGAATACTGCTGTAACAGCCAAGATCTGTCGTCTTTCTCAACTGATTATCCGCCAGAAAGTCTGTCCGCCGCAGACGTTCATGAAGGAGCTTCCATTCTTTTCCAGCCTCTCCGCAGTGAATGATACAAACCCTCTGTCGTACGGAAAGCTTCATCGCAATATCATAAAGCAGCAATGTTTTTCCTGTTCCGGGAAGTCCGCTGAACCAGAAATATCCTTCTCTTTCTCCACGAATCCGCTTCAGGATCTGTCGTTCAATATCTCTCTGCTGAGAGGTAAGGAAATACTCTTTTTTGAGAAAACGTTCCGGTTCTGTCAGTGGAGAGATCAGATACAGTTCTGCCTGAAACAGCTTTTCAATATCTCCCTCATAGTCCGGGGTTTCTTTCTCCAATGCATTACAAAGCTGTTTCCAGTCTCCCTCCACAATATGATCGTGATTGGTCAGTCTCACCAGACGGTCTTCACTGCTGATATAAGTATACGACAGGATCGGTTTCCCGAAAACGGACAGATAATACCGGTTCTGGATCAGCTGTCTCCGGATGGCCTCGTCCGATACGCTGCCGCTTTTCAGTTCAATATTCACAATCTGGTCATCTTTGATCTGAAGAAGGTCAAACTCCTTTCCAAGCTTCGGAATCTGAAACGAATAAAAAAAACGGAGTTTATATACTTCTTCCATATGTAGTTCCAGCTGTTTCACCAGCGCTTTCATACTTTCCAGTTCCCACTCTTTAATCCGGAGGAAAAAATCTCTGCCAGAAAGCTGACGCTCCAGTTTCTGGATACATTCCATATTCTGATTTCTTGTAAGTGCATAGATCGATATTGCTTTCATATTTTGCCCCTTACTTTACCGTTCATTTCTTTATCCGCAGTGTCCTTAAATATTCCTTCTGCTCCGATGTAATCCGGTAACTTTCAATGGCCTTCTGTATCGTCTTGTTATGAGTCCAGACATCCATCTGACGCTTTTCCAGGAAAGGAAGAACGTTCTCATACTGTTTTGCCAGAGCTGTGGCAAAATACCAGGCACGCATCATATTTACATAATATTCTTCCGACCGGATCGCTGCTACTTTTTCAGGATATTCTGTTTTAAATTCTTCATCCAGATAATGGCGCATCAGCATACTGATCCCAAACCGGATGGTATACGGCTGATCCGATTCTATCCAGCGAAAAACTTCCCGGATAAATATATCCCGGTGTTTTTTCATCATATGGAGCGCCAGCAGATCACAGGTTGCCCAGTTATCAATAAACGGGAGAAAACGCTCCAGTTCTTCCAGACATTTATCATAGTCTCTGATCTGTTCGATCAGCAGTCCATGGAGATTATTTTCCTCATAATACTGATGAGGTAAAACCTTCAGGAACAATTCAGATTCTTCTGTTTTTCCAAACTCTTTTGCAAATTTCCGGAGTATCGGTGTCCGGATACCGATGATCTTTTCTTTCTCCACAGTCGGAATCAGCCTTGCATGAAAATCCCGATATCCTGTATCCTGCATTTCGAACAGTCTTTTCCGAACATCCCGGATCATCTCTTCCTGATTCATTTATCATCCCCGCCTTTTACACCAAAGATCGCGATCAGAGAACTTACAAGCAGAAGCATGGGATAAAACAGTTTCGGCATGATCTGAAAAGCAGAAAGCTCAAATCCCAGTTCCTTTGCCGCAGAAATGGCAACCAGCATCTGGGCTCCATACGGGATCACCCCCTGGAAAATACAGGAAAATGTATCCAGGATAGAAGCTGTCTTTCTGGAAGTGATCTTATATTCCAGCGCCATTTCCTTTGCAATGGGGTTGGCCATAACAATAGCTACCGTATTATTGGCTGTTGCGATATCCATGGCTCCAACCAGAAGTCCCATACCGAGAAGTCCGCCCTTTTTCCCTTTAAAAACTCTCTGTATTCCGGAGAGCAGTGCTTCAAAGCCTCCATGCTCACGGATCAGCGCACACATGGCTGCTACAAGGATAGCCACCATGCAGGTCTCGAACATTCCGGAAACGCCGGAGCCGATATTAGTCAGGAGCTCCACAGGTGCGATATGTCCTCCAAGAAGCATGATAAATGCTCCGGAGACAATTCCGATCAGAAGTACCACAAATACATTGATGCCGATGATCCCGCCGATCAGAACCAGAACATACGGAAAGATCTGTATAAGATGATAATCCTGTACCACTCTTCCCTGGATCTCTGTCTGAAAAGACAGGATAAGGATCAGGATCAGTGTAACAACAGCTGCCGGAAATGCGATCCAGAAATTTTCCCGGAATTTATCCTTCATCTGACAGCCCTGACCGTTGCAGGCCGCGATCGTGGTATCAGAAATAAAAGAAAGGTTGTCACCGAACATGGCTCCTCCCATCACCGACGCCACACAAAATGCCATATCAAAACCGGAGGCTTTGGAAACTGCTACCGCAATAGGGGTAAGAAGCGTGATAGTCCCAACGGAGGTTCCCATCGCCACAGATACAAAGCAGGCAACTACAAACAGTACCGCAACGGAAAAACGTGCAGGTATCAGAGAAAGCATGCAGTAGGCCACACTTTCTGCACTGCTGCGCCCCACAACGCCCACAAAAGAGCCTGCAGTCAGAAAGATCAGAAGCATGGTGATGATATTTTTATCTCCTACTCCTTTTGCCATAAGCTCCAGCTTTCTGTCAAAGCTGATCGTTCTGTTCTGAACACATGCCACCAGGATCGCAGCCAGAAAAGCCACAACGATCGGTACATTATAAAATCCCATGGGGATCTTCATCACATACTCAAACAAAATCCCCAGCCCCAGATACAGGACCAGGAAAACACCGATAGGCAGCAGTGCGATCACATTTCCTTTTTTCCTCATTTCCTCCATAAAACAATTCCCTTCATCACTTATTATATTCCCGGCTTTTTCTCCGGGTGATCTGTTTTCTATCATATCATATTTCCCCATTCCTGTCCTGCTGCCGGCGGAAACTTCTTCACATTTCCGGCACGATCCTGTTATCTCTGATATTTTTTACCTTATTTAACAAGATTTTCACTAATTAAATCGTTCCTTCCGTTGAAATCCGGAGCTTTTTTCAGTATAATTGGCTGTAGACAATTGTGAAAAAGATATCCAACGGATTTATAGTGATATCTCGGATCACAGTCATTAAAGGAGGAATATGATTATGGCAACATGGAAAAATCTTGACACTCTTGCTTCTTACAGCACACTTAACGGTCTGAAAGATCACGTGAACATTGCAGAGGCAATGTCCGGCGAGGAGGGTGCAGAACGTGTAAAGAAGTACAGCGTACCGATGGCAGCAGGTCTGGCTTACAATTACGCAGCTAAGGAAGTGGACGAGACCGTTCTTGACGCACTTTCCAAACTGGCTGATGAGGCAGAACTGATTGAGAAATTCCAGGAATTATACAACGGTGCAGTGATCAACACAGGCGAGAAACGTATGGTACTTCATCATCTTGCACGTACACAGCTTGGCGAGCCTGTTGTTGTTGACGGTGTGGACAAGCGTGAATTCTATGTGGCACAGCAGAAGAAGGCCGCAGATTTTGCAAACAGAGTACATGCAGGCGAGATTACAAACGAAGCCGGTGAGAAATTTACTACTGTTGTACAGATCGGTATCGGCGGAAGTGACCTGGGACCGCGTGCATTATATATCGCACTTGAGAACTGGGCAAAGGCAAACAACACCTTCAAGATGGAAGCAAAATTCATCAGCAACGTTGACCCGGATGATGCAGCTGCTGTTCTTGCATCTGTAGATCTTGCTCACTCTCTTTTCATCGTTGTATCCAAATCCGGTACAACACTTGAAACTCTGACAAACGAGGCATTCGTAAAAGACGCCCTTACAAAAGCGGGCCTGAACCCGTCCAGACATATGCTTGCTGTAACCAGTGAGACCTCTCCTCTTGCAAAGAGTGATGAGTACCTTACCGCTATTTTCATGGACGACTATATCGGCGGACGTTACTCTTCTGTTTCCGGCGTAGGCGGAGCGATCCTTTCCCTTGCATTCGGACCGGAGGTATTCGCAGACATCCTTGACGGAGCTGCTGAAGAAGATAAGCTTGCAACAAATAAGAACATTCTTGAGAACCCGGATATGCTGGATGCCCTGATCGGCGTTTATGAAAGAAACGTACAGGGATATCCTTCTACTGCAGTTTTACCATACTCCCAGGCATTAAGCCGCTTCCCAGCTCATCTTCAGCAGTGTGATATGGAGTCTAACGGTAAATCCGTAAACCGCTTTGGTGAGCCGGTGGATTATGTGACCGGACCGGTGATCTTCGGTGAGCCAGGAACCAACGGACAGCATTCCTTCTACCAGCTTCTGCATCAGGGAACCAATATTGTTCCGCTTCAGTTCATCGGCTTTAAAAAGAGCCAGCTTGGTGTTGATGTTGATATCGAGAACAGCACAAGCCAGCAGAAACTCTGTGCAAACGTTGCAGCACAGATCGTTGCTTTTGCATGCGGAAAAGAAGATGAGAACCTGAACAAAAACTTCAAGGGCGGACGTCCTTCCAGTATCATTGTCGGTGAAGAACTTACACCGAAGTCTCTGGGTGCGCTTCTTGCACACTTTGAGAACAAGATCATGTTCCAGGGCTTTGTATGGAACCTGAACAGCTTTGACCAGGAGGGTGTACAGCTTGGTAAGGTTCTTGCAAAACGTGTTCTTGCTCATGATACAGACGGAGCACTGAAGGTTTACAGTGATCTTCTGAATATCTGATAAGCAGATAAATACCGTCCCGGGAAATATTTTTTTCGGGACGGTTTTTTTGTATATGTGACCTTAACCGTGAAAGGAATTCTTAAATATGCAGCAGATAAAAATGATCGGTCTTGATCTGGACGGTACTCTTCTGAACACCAAAAAAGAGCTCACAGAAAATACCAGGCGTGTTCTCAGGGAAGCTATTGATGCAGGGATCCTTGTTCTGATGGCTACCGGCCGGCCATATACTGGCATTCCCGCGGAACTGAGAAATTTTCCGGGAATTCACTATGCTCTCACCTCCAACGGAGCCAGAGTCCTTGATACAGACCATAATAAACTTCTTATCGAGCAGCTTCTTCCCATGGAAAGTGCAAAAAAAGCTCTCCGTATCTTTGAAAAATATGATACTTTAAGTGAGATCTATTTTGACGGGCAGGGATATGCAGACACTGCCAAGCTTGACAATGTAGGAAAATATCATCATGATTCCAATATGTGGGATTACGTTAGATCCACCCGTATTGCAGTTCCTGACATCTGGGATGTGATTGCTAAAGAGCACCGCAATATGGATAAGGTGCAGGCACTTTTTGCCAACCTGGATGAGCGTGCAGCTGCCTGGAAGGAATTAAGCGAACTTAAGGAACTGGAGCTTGTCGGTTCCTTAAGCTATAATATTGAGATCAATGCAGCAGGTGTCAATAAAGGAACTGCCCTTGTTGCGTTAGGTAAAATGCTGGGAATCCCAAGAGAATCCATTATGGCATGCGGAGACGGAGACAATGATGTGCATCTTCTCCGGGAAGTTGGCTTCGGCGTAGCCATGGCCAATGCACAGTCGCAGGTAAAAGATGTGGCGGATTATATTACCTCTTCTAATGATGAAGATGGTGTAGCACGCGCCATTGAAAAGTTTGCGCTGCACCGATGAGATATTCTATTATGTATGCCAAAAAGGAACCGACAGTTTTTACGCTGTCGGTTCCTTTTTTAGAATGGGATTGAATAGCGGTACATTCACATTCGATCAATATTCATAGTTTCCTGCCGGCTGTTTGATCCTGGTAAGAAGATCATGCCAGGACTGATCCCAGATATACCATTTTCCGGTTTTGGAGTGCTTATATGTACAGATCCATCTGGAACTGTCGCTGCCTGCAAAATCAGTAAATGATCTGTAGATCGCAGGAGTGGTCTGGGTCGGTTCAAAATACGGGATATCTTCACTGATGGAATTTCCCTTACCCGGAAGTGTGTCCTGTCTTAACGTAATGGAAATCGGTTTAGACGGAGTATAATTGTTGGCCGGAGTTGCTCCGTTCAGGTAAGAATTGCCAAGATATTTATATCCGTTATCCGCTTTCATACGATCTCTCAAAAAGTTTTTGTAATACTGAGTCATCTCTTTATTGTTGAGATAAGAAATCATCTCCTCGCAGTCCGTCGGATTGGTCGGTGTCCAGGTACGATATGCAAGGATCAGAAGAGCCATGGTCTTATAGCGTCCGTCTGCCGTTGTGATATCATACTGTTTCAGCTCCTCTGCATTGGTCGGGATCGTGGTAAAGGTGTAAGTATAGGTATTTATCGTTACATCAATGACTTCCTTCTGTCCTTTATCGTTGGTGATCTCTTTTTTTGCAGATTTAGTTCCTTTTGTAAGAACCGGCTCCACCTGTTTCTTTACTGTCTGTGTCACGTGGACAATACAGCTGCCTCGCCAGGTACTCTTATCCCGGACCTGGATCTTTGTTGTTCCCACATTCACTGCCGTTACTTTGCCTTTACTGTCTACAGTTGCAACAGATGTATCATCACTGGTCCATACAAGAATCTCTTTATAATTCTTTACCTGAAGCTGTCTCACATCACCTTTATTCATATTTAAGGTGGTGGCACTTAAAGATGGTTTCGGCACCGGTGTAGGTGTCGGCTTCGGTTTCTGCGCTGCTTTTACTGTAACCTTACAGTTAAATTTCTTCGTATTTGCCTTCGCTGTGATCACTGCTGTTCCTTTTTTCACTGCGGTGATCTTTCCTTTGGAATCCACACGTGCGATCTTCGGATTGGAAGAAGAATATTTCACCTTCACAGTTGTTCCTGTCAATTTAATGGCACTGAATTTCTTTTCTGTTAATGTCAGCGATGTCCTGCTGAGCTTCGGTGTTTCTACCTTTACAACACATTTATATGTTTTTTTGCTTACCTTTGCATAGATCGTTGCGGAACCTTTATTTTTTGCAACCACCTGGCCTTTGCTGTTTACGGTCGCAACGCTCTTTTTGGAAGATCTCCAGGCAACCTTCTGCTTGGTCCCGGTAACCTTGAGTGTTGTCTTCTCACCTTTTAAAAGAGTTACTTTTGTTCTGTTCAGTTTTGGTGCGGCGCTGACCGTCACACTTCCAAATGCCATCGTAAAAATAAGGCTGATCAGCAGCACAAAACACAACAGTTTTTTTTTCTTTTTCATTCTGATTTCCCCCTTTCCGGTAAAACGTATATTTACGTCATATATTGCTTTAATCATATTTTAGAGGAAATCCCTTATAAAAACACTAGCACTTATGATAGTATCCTTGTAAATATGATCGTTTATATTCTTTCATCGCCCATAACGGGGCTTATTGTCAGGAAACAAAAATAAAACAGGACTGATTTTTGATACAGATACTTGAAATCAAAAGTTTCATCTGTTTAAAAATCAGTCCTGTTATATAAAAAATATCATGGTTGATCCGTAATAGCAGGCAGATCAAGGCATTCGCTATCTGCTCATAATGATACAGTCACGTAACATCGCCAGTGCATGCGCTGTAGTCTGCTCGCGGATTCGCATGCGGTTTCCTGTAAAGTGGAACTCTTTGGCAATAGCCTTGCCCTTATAGCAGCAGCCCATAAATACAGTACCAACCGGAGTTTCCTTTGTTCCGCCTCCCGGTCCTGCCAGACCCGTCACGGAAATACTGATGTCTGCTCCGGATGCTTTGCAGGCGCCCTTTGCCATTTCTCTGGCACATTTGGCGGAAACTGCCCCCTGCTCCTTCAGAGTACGCTTCTTCACTCCCAGACATTTATGCTTGGCCTTGTTACTGTAAGTCACAAAGCCATAGCCAAACACCTCAGACGCACCGGATACATTGACAATGCGCTGGGCGATCATACCGCCGGTAAGAGATTCCGCCAGGGATAGCTTCAGATCTTTTTCTTTCAGAAGATCGATCACTGCTTCCTCCAGTGTCTTGCTCTCATCTGTGGCAAAAACATTCTCTCCAAAACGCTTCTTTAGCTCTTTGACAACCGGTTTGATCAGCTTTCTGCAGGCCTTTTCATTCTCTGCGCTTGCTGTCACACGAAGATGCACTTCACCGGTTTTTGCATAAGGTGCAATGGTAGGATTGGTCTGACTTTCGATCAGATCCTGGATCTCCTCTGCTACCTGGCTCTCACCGATCCCGCTGATCTTAACCATCTGGGATACAATAATCTCCGGCTGGTTTTTCTGCAGATACGGGACAACGTACTCCTCGAACATGGGCTTCAGCTCATTGGGAGGTCCCGGAAGAAGGATCGCGGTTTTTCCTTTTTTTTCAAGGATCAGTCCCGGAGCAGTTCCGTTATGATTATCAAGAACAATGGCTCCCTCAGGGACCATGGCCTGTTTGTAGTTGTTCTTCGTGATACGTCTCTGAGGATTGTTTTTCTCATATTCCTTCAGATATTTATCGATCAGTTTCCTTGAGTGGGAATCTTCCTTAAGCGGCATTCCCATCAGATCAGCAGTTACTTCCTTGGTGATATCATCCTCTGTTGGTCCAAGGCCTCCGGTCAGGATCACAACATCGGAACGGTCCAGTGCGGTACGGATCACGTCACGCATACGGCCTTCATTATCCCCTACTACATCCTGATAGTAAACACTTAACCCAAGCAGGGCGCATTTTTCAGAAAGATAGGCACTGTTGGTATTTACGATATTTCCAAGAAGGATCTCGGTTCCTACAGATATCAGTTCTGTGATCATGGAAAGAAACTCCTTTCGTATACTCTGATCCCTACTCCTGCATGGAAAGGACCTTTCTGTTCTGCATGATATAAGTCAGCAGGGAGATAATGGTCAGTGCAACGGACAGCCAGATAAATATCTGTGTCAGCACTGCAAAAACACCTCCGAAATCCAGCATCAGAAGTATGATCATGATCATCTGGGAAACGGTTTTGAATTTTCCCCAGTAGTTTGCGGCAATGACAATTCCGTTCTCCGCTGCGATCAGACGGAAACCGCTGATGATAAATTCCCGTCCGATGATAATGATCACAACCCATGCCGGAAGCTTGTCAACCTCGATCATGCAGATCATGGCAGAGCATACCAGAAGCTTGTCTGCCAGCGGATCCATAAATTTCCCAAAATTGGTTATCAGATTATATTTTCTGGCAAGATGACCGTCAAACCAGTCTGTCACACTTGCTGCGACAAAAATCGCAAGACAGATCCAGCGGTTTGCTTCTCCTCCCCAGCCTGTCAGTAAGAAAACTACAAGAAATGGTACAAGTATCATTCTTGCAACTGTAAGTTTATTCGGTGTATTCATCGCTCAGCACTCCTATCAAATCATACTCAAGCGCACCTGTCACACGTACCTTTGCAAAATCACCTGTCATAAGCAGTTCGCCTGTCTGAACGAAAATGTATCCGTCAACCTTCGGTGCATCCCCGTAGGTACGTCCGATATAGGCACTTTCATCTGCAACTTTTCCTTCGATCATAACAAGAAGTTCCTGTCCGATACGGTCCTGACCTCTGTCATAAGAAATCTCCTGCTGAAGCTCCATCAGCTCGTCTCTGCGTTCTTCCTTCACTTCTTCCGGAACCTGGTCTGCCATCTCTGCTGCCGGGGTATTCTCCTCCGGAGAGTAAGTGAAGACACCGAGACGGTCAAATTCCATCTCATCTACGAACTCCTTCAGTTCTTCATGGTCTTCCTCCGTCTCACCCGGAAATCCGGTGATCAGAGTTGTACGCAGTACGATATCCGGAATCTCCTTACGGAGCTTTCCGACAATATCGATCAGTTCCTGTTTGGAAGTACGGCGGCCCATTCTCTTAAGAATTCGGTCCGATGCGTGCTGAATCGGAATATCCAGATAATGACAGATCTTCTTCTCATCACGAATGGTTTCGATCAGTTCATCGTAAATCTCCTCCGGATAACAGTAAAGAATGCGGATCCAACGGATACCTCTGATCTCACAGAGCTTCTTTAAAAGAATGTGAAGAGATTTTTTGCCGTAAAGATCTTTTCCGTAAACGGTGGTCTCCTGTGCTACCAGGATCAGTTCTTTCACTCCCTGTTCAGCCATATCCTCTGCCTGGGCAATGAGGCGCTCCATAGGAACACTTCGAAATTTACCTCTGAGCTTCGGGATGATGCAGTAGGTACAGTGCTTGTCGCAGCCTTCCGCGATCTTCAGGTAGCCGAAATGTCCACCTGTTGTAAGGACACGTTTGCTTCCTGTATCCGGCAGATAATCAATATCACGGAATTCTTCGAAATGATTTCCGGCTACTGCTTCCTCCAGAGCCTTTACGATGTCGCCGTAGGATGTAGTTCCAAGAACAGCATCGACCTCCGGAACCTCCTCAATGATCTCTTTCTGGTATCGCTGTGCCATACAGCCGGTAACGATCAGTGCATGGCAACTTCCTGTTTTTTTGTACTCTGCCATTTCAAGAATGGTTTCCACACTCTCTTCCTTGGCATCCTTGATAAAACAGCAGGTATTGATCACGATTGCATCTGCCTGTGTTTCATCGTCTGTGATCTCATGACCTCCGGCTGTAAGAAGTCCCAGCATTTCCTCAGAATCCGCCAGGTTCTTGTCACAGCCAAGAGAGATGAATAATATTTTCATAAAATTACTCCGCTTCTGTCTGAGCTGCTTCTGCAGTCTCAGTACCCTCTGCGGTCTCGCCCTCTGCTGCCTCAAGAGCCTCCTTCTCAGCTTCAAGAGCCTCCAGCTCTTCCTCTTCCTCCTGTCCGGGAAGGATCTTTACTTTGCCCTTGTAAAGCTCATCAATGGCAACGGAAAGCGGTTTCTTTCCTGCTGCACCCGGTACAAGCGGCTCTGCTCCTGCGATCAGCTGACGTGCACGTTTGCTTGCTGCAAGTACAAGAGAATAACGGCTGTTCAGCACGAGAGCCTCATCGTCGTCCTCGTTGTTTGTGTTGATAGCCTCAATTAATTCTGAATAAGATGGATGTATCATATCTTTTCTCCCTTCTGTAACGGCAGGGCCGTATTTAACTTGTTAATTGGTATTTATAAAAAAGCTTCCGCTTCTTTCTGAATTCTGGATACAAAATCATGGTTTCTGGATGCGCGCATACGCTCACATCGGATGGTTTCATGAAGTGTATCAACACATTCCTCCAGATCATCGTTGATCAGGAGATAGTCGTATTTATCCATTCCCTTGGATTCTTCAACGGCTCTTCTGAGACGTCCGTTGATCACATCCAGAGTTTCTGTTCCGCGGCCTACCAGACGGTTCTTAAGCTCTTCCATAGATGGCGGGCAGACAAATACAAGCAGAGTATCCGGGAATTTCTCACGGATCTTCATGGCTCCCTGGATCTCGATCTCAAGGATCACATCTTTTCCTGCTGCAAGCTGTTCCTCCACATATTTACGAGGAGTACCATAATAATTCTCCACATACTGTGCGTATTCGATCAGTCCGTCTTCCCGGATCAGCTGTTCAAATTCTTCTTTTGTGCGGAAGAAATAAGCTTCTCCGTCTTTTTCGCCTGGTCTTGGATTTCTGGTGGTAACAGAAACGGATAATGCATAATTGTCATATTTCTCCATCAGCCGTTTCATGACGGTGCCCTTTCCGGAACCGGAAAAACCAGAAACAACAACTAAAATTCCCTTACTCATTTCCTTCCTCCCTCTCTTCCTCTCCGTAGGCTTCCGAAAATCTCCTGGCAATGGTTTCCGGCTGCAAAGCGGAAAGCACAAGATAATCATCGGAAGTAACGATCACTGCTTTTGTTTTTCTTCCCTGTGTGGCATCAATCAGGGTGCGGGTTCCCTTGACACTCTGTATCATGCGCTTCACAGGAGCGGCATCCGGACTTACCACAGCCACGATCTTGCGTGAATTGACAACATTTCCAAAGCCTACATTGATCAGTTTCGCCATTTCCGCTCTCCTTTTCTGTCTGTGTACGGTCTTTATCTGTCCGGTTACTCGATATTCTGGATCTGCTCACGGATCTTCTCGATCTCTGTCTTCAGATCGATGGCCGCGTTAGATACGGTAAGATCATTGGATTTGGACAGAATGGTGTTCGCCTCGCGGTTCATCTCCTGCGCCATAAAATCCATCTTACGTCCCACGCCCTCCTTCTCCTCCAGGATCTTTCTCATTCCGTGGATGTGACTCCGAAGGCGAACTGTCTCCTCGTCATTGCAGATCTTATCTGAAAAAAGTATCACCTCTGCGGCGATCCTGGAATCATCGATCTGGTTATCCTCAAGAAGTTCGTGCATCTTGGCTTCCAGTTTCTCCCGATAAGCCTTCACTACTTCCGGAGAACGTTTTTCCACTACATCGACCTTTGCTTCCAGTCCGTCCAGCTTCCCAAGAAGATCCTGTTTCAGATTAGCACCCTCACGCTGGCGGGTCTCCACAAATTTCCGGCAGGCCTCATGAAGCGGACCCTCCAGAAAATTCCAGAGCTCTTCCTCATCCGGAGCCTGCTCTTCCATCGTAAACACATCCGGATATCTGGAAAGTGTGGAAACACGGATATCATTCTCGATCCCCAGTTCCTCACTCATCTGGTTCAGATAGCCCAGATATTCCTTTGCCAGCTCTGCGTTATATTTCAGAGCCATTCCACCCATTGTATAGTCTTCATAGGTGATGAACACATCGACCTTGCCACGGCGGATATAGGTCTTCATCACATTTCGGATCTCTCCCTCAAAATAGCTGAGTCGTTTCGGCATTTTGATATTCAGATCCAGATATCTGTGATTGACGGATTTCAGCTCAACAGAAACCTTACGCTCCTTGGAAACTGCTTCTGCTCTGCCAAAGCCGGTCATACTTTTTATCATGTTATCCTCCAATACTGCCTCTTAAGTTTATCAGCTGCTGATAAATGCAGCTAATGATTGCATACAGATTTATTATAGTTCATTCCAAAACCCTAGTCAAACTCTTTTTTTACTGTTATAATGATTGATGTTGAAATGGAGGTAAAATCATGGCATTTGACGGAATTACAGTTTCTGCTCTCGTGGCAGAGATCGATGATAATTTAAAAGGCGGACGTATCAACAAGATCGCCCAGCCGGAAAACGATGAACTTTTGATCACAGGAAAGGGCGCCAACGGACAGAAACGTCTTCTCTTAAGTGCAAGCGCATCCCTTCCTCTGATCTATTTTACAGATAAGAACCGTATCAGCCCTTTAACTGCACCCAACTTCTGTATGCTTCTTCGAAAGCATATCGGAAGCGCCCGAATCCTGGATGTAAAACAGCCGGGAATGGAGCGTGTGGTGGAATTTGAGCTGGAGCACCTCAATGAACTTGGCGACCCCTGCCGGAAGCGCCTGATCATGGAGCTGATGGGCAAACACAGCAACATCATCTTCTGCGATGAAAAAGGCATGATCCTGGACAGTATCAAACATGTCTCTTCCCATATGAGTTCCGTCCGTGAAGTCCTTCCAGGAAGAGAATATTTCATTCCAAATACCCGGGATAAAGAAAATCCGCTGACAGTTTCCGAGGAAGAATTTACCGGACATATCTGCAAAAAACCGGTAAACATTTCCAAAGCGCTTTATACTTCCCTCACCGGTATGAGCCCGGTAATGGCTGAGGAGATCTGCTACCGTGCATCTATTGACGGAAGTGATGCGGCACAGTCTCTGGATGAGACGGCCTGCACCCATCTTTACCACACCTTCCTCCGCCTGATGGAACAGATCCAGAACCGAGAGTTCACTCCGAATATTGTCTACCGCGGAGAAGAACCTGTGGAATACGGTGTCTTTCCTTATCAGCAGTTTGGCAGTGAATACCGCAGCGAAACTTTTGACAGTGTTTCTGCCATGCTGGAGACTTATTATGCTACCAAGAGTCTGCTGACAAGGATCCACCAGAAATCTTCCGATCTTCGTCGCGTAGTACAGACTGCTCTGGAACGTAACCGAAAAAAATATAACATCCAGAAAAAACAGCTGAACGATACTGCCAAGAAAGATAAATTCAAAGTTTACGGCGAACTGATCAATACCTACGGATACGGGCTTGAAGAAGGCTGCAAATCGTTTAAAGCGCTGAATTATTACACCAATGAGGAGATCACCATTCCCCTTGATCCGACGCTGACACCTGCACAGAATTCCAAGAAATATTTTGATAAATACGGAAAACTGAAACGTACAGAGGAAGCAGTCACCCAACAGATCGCAGATACAGAAAGTGAGATCTCACATCTGGAGTCCATCTCCAATGCCCTGGATATCGCCAGATCTGAAAGCGATCTTTCCCAGATCAAGGAAGAGCTTACCGAATACGGCTATATCAAGCGTCATTACACCAATAAAAAGGGCCAGAAAGCCCAGCCCAAATCCAAACCGCTCCACTACATATCCAGTGACGGTTTTGATATTTATGTTGGCAAAAACAATTTCCAGAATGATGAACTGACTTTCAAGTTTGCAACCGGAAATGACTGGTGGTTCCATGCGAAAAAAATGGCCGGTTCCCATGTGGTTGTCCGTACCAAAGACGGAGAACTTCCGGACCGCACCTTTGAAGAGGCAGGACGCCTGGCAGCCTGGTATTCCAAGGGACACTCTGCTCCCAAGGTAGAGATTGATTACATCCAGAAAAAGCATGTGAAAAAACCTGCCGGTGCGAAACCTGGTTTCGTTGTTTATTACACCAACTATTCTCTGATGGCCTCTCCGGATATTTCGGGTCTGAAAGAAGTTACGGAGTAATAACTATTCAATAAAAACCTTCCTGTGTTCTCGTATTTCTTCAAGACCGGATACCTGTATCTCTGCAAGTATCTGTCCTGAGAAATTTTTCTGTAAACACAGGAAGTTTTTTTATTGAACATTCGCACTCCGCTTCGTTACATGCTCACGAACAAAAATCGCAAAACGATTTTGTTCAGATCTCCAGTTTTTTCTTCACTGCCGGTGCAATAGACGTATCTGCTTTATGATATGGGATCAGTGTAGACTGCAGCGCATGATACAAGTCGGATTTTCCCGGCCATACGGTTCCTTTCAGATGATTCTCCTCGTCCAGCTGATGGAACCAGGAACCATTTTTATGATCCATGACCACTTCATCCAGGTACTTCATAAATTCCCCGTAATTTTCTTTATATTTTTCCTTGCCGGTCACATGATAAAGAACTGCGGAAGTGTTGATCGCTTCTGCAAGGGTCCAGTGCATACGGTCATGTACCACCGGTTTGCCATTCCAATCTGTCGTGTATACAATTCCCGGTGCTCCATCTGCGTTCCAGCCGTCTTTTATTGCTGTTGTGTAAAGTTTCTCTGCTGCCTGGAGATATTTTTCCAGTTTTTCTTTCTCTTCTTTGCAGTTTGCAAGTGTCCACTGTGTGATCAGCCTTGCCCACTCAATTCCATGGCCCGGTGTTGCACCATATGGCTTGAACGGGTCATCCGGGCAGTCGCGGTTGCAGTCAAGATCTGCCACCCATTCCTTTGTGAAATGTTCCGGAATCCTCCAGGAGTTATCCTCTGCCCAACGGATCACATGGTCAATGATCCTGCCTGCGCGGATGTGATATTTTTTGTCCCCGGTGACATCTCCTGCTGCCAAAAAAGCTTCCACAGTATGCATGTTTGCATTTAATCCCCGGTAATCGTCCAGCACGGTAAATTCTGTATTCCAGGTATCGCAGGCCAGTCCTTCCTCTTCATTCCAGAAATGCTGATCATAAACATCCAGCGCCTCCTCAAGGAGTTCTTTTGCCCCAGGCCTTCCTGCTGTCAGTGCGGAAGAAGCTGCCAGGATCACAAATGCATGGGCATAACACTGTTTGTTCGGCACAATGCCACCCTCCGGTGTCACTCCTGCATACCAGCCACCGTTTTTGTCATCGTGAAGTTCTCCCTTAAGGCCTTTCAGCGCCGCATCCACAAGCTCTCCGCTTCCCTCGTGACCAAGCATCAGCCCCAGGCTGTATACATGTGCCATACGGCAGGTGATCCAGGTTTCCCGGTTTCTGTCCTTCCATGGTGTTCCGTCGTCCCCCAGATAATAGGAACCTCCATTCGGTGAAGGAAACCGATGTCCAAAATTCAAAAGATCCTCACAGGATGCTTTCAGGAATTCCCGATTTTCTTTTGTGCTAATCTCATATTTTCTGTTCATTTCAACCACCCCATCTACTTTTTTCTTTAGGATACCATTCTTTTTTGGGGACTTCAATTCCTTTGGATTCTTTTGACAGATTGATGAAAAAAGGAGAATGCCATATACGCATTCTCCTCATATTCAGACTTCTTAATTCCATTACCGTAACGGTCACAGATATCCTCATTAATCTTCAAAACAGGTGATCACATAGCGGTCACTTTCTATGATCACATCAGAAACATT